>Ga0209309_10000014_pt1 | contig 320438 bp, 270 predicted proteins | sample COGITO_mtgs_1204_2_FD_184807 | JGI IMG/M metagenome (GOLD analysis project Ga0209309, IMG submission 184807) | Pelagic marine microbial communities from North Sea - COGITO_mtgs_120412 (SPAdes) (version 2) | ecosystem: Environmental > Aquatic > Marine > Epipelagic ...
TAATGACTCCTGATCTAACATTGCATTCACGCCGCCTTTTCATTTTTAGAATCAGCAGCTATATTGCCTCAGGTGGGTCAGTTTTACTTTGTCGTTAGTGGGTCAGTTTTACATTGCCGGTGACAAAAGAAGGTGTGATTCTATTTAAAGGTGCAAATCGAAGCCCTTTTTCCTACACATGGTCAACGCTTAACCGAGCACAAAATAAAGGAAAACTAAAACTCGTTATTAAAAACGAGGAAATACAGGTCAATCAACTGACTAGTTCCGAGCAGAGGGAAGCTGATATGTTGCAAGAACTTGCAGAAGCCCTGTGCACTTATGACAAACCCTTTGGGAAGCTAACTAGCAGCGAACGCATTCAGATTGATGCACCAGATAAAGACAAAACATACCATTGCCAAATCATTGCTCGAGAAATATACGATAAACATGGGTTTAAGACTCGCAACACGCCTTCCAAGAGTGCGTGCGGACGAATTTTAGACCACTTTTTGGCTGAAGGTGAGTTTGAAACAGCTGTCATCAAAACACGCAAGCGAAAGGGCAAAGAGTTTCCAGCGGAGGTTGAAGCAAACATCCGTTGGTACATTCAAAATAGATACTTACAGCGCAATAAACCCTCCATCAAAGCTACTTTTGATGAGATGATGAGAAAGGCTCCCGCTGGACTTAAAGCAATGTTACCTAGCTACAATACGTTTAAAAACCGAGTACAAGACTTACCCAAAGGCAAGGTCATCCTTGCTCGTGAAGGTCAATCTGCTTATGACGAGTATATGCGTACATCTTCCGACCCTATCCGAGCAGAGCACGTGCTAGAGCGAGTAGAACTAGACGCGATGCATATTGTTCTGGGCGTGAAAGATGACGAAGGCCGATTTTTAGGTTATGTCACCGTGTATTTTGCGATTGATTTTTCTTCCAGATGCGCCGTGGGCTGGCACATAGAAGTTAAAAGAAAACTTAGGGGTGAACGTGCTGATAGCGTGATGTCTTGCATCAGAAATATGCTTTCCGAAGATGTCCAAAATGGCAGTAACCCTCTTTGTCCTATCGGTGGTAAAGGTGATGTAATAGTAATGGATCATGGCCCAGCTTATGCCAACAAAGGTATCAGAGCACTCTGCAAATCACTCAATATAAGCCTTCAATTTACCGGAACAAAAAAAGGCTGGGGTAAGCCAGTAGCGGAAGCCTTTGTAAAGTATTTAAGAGCTCGTTTCTGGAGAAATATCAAGGGATACAGAGACAGTGGAAATATCAAAAATCTTGACAGTAAAAAACCTGAGCATGATAACTGTGTTTACTTATCCGAGTTAAAAGTAGCGTTGGAAGATTTTGTTAATAACGTTTACCACCAAGAACCGCATCCCGAAGAAAAGGATAAAACACGACAGGAAGTTTGGAATCGACTTTATTCTCAGCGCCCACCTGAGCTAGTAGATATCGAAGATAGACAGGTGTTTAAAATCACACACAAAACCTGCATGGTTCAATCGACAAGGGGTGTCACACTTTTAAAACATGAGTTTCAAAGTGATGAGCTCAAAGCGATGTATTGCTTAGTAGACAAGGCATCAAACAAAAAGAGTAGTATTAAAATGGACATATACTACGATGCAAACGATGCCTCAGAAGTTGTTGTTGTAAACCCTGTGACACAAGAACGGCTTACTGTTCCCAATAGAATACTTGCTGACGTACTCGGAAAGACTTTTCTTGAAGCCAACGCAAAAGAATTTCACTTTAAACGAAAGCAAAAAGAGGCCGCAGAAAAAGCAGCGAAAGAAGCCGCCAAAAAGGCGGCACAAGAAAATGATTCTGCATCAGCTCACACTAATGATGCATCCTTTGATGAACTGACTCAAACACCCAAGTCAAAGCAAAACAGGAAGCGGTCGGGCACTGAGGTTCCAAAGACCCAGTTGAATGAACAGGCTAACTTTGACGAAATACTTGAAAGTATAAACCTGAAGACCAAGCCGATGGTTCAAGATGAATTAGATGCATTCGGAGCTCAAGGTGAATGGGGGATCGTCCATGAAAAAGACTAATGCGCTTGCAGCTCAATTTGCCTTTGATGCTCTTTTTATAGAAACAAAACACCATCTTGCGGCTCAAGACTATATGACAAAAATCATACAGAGCGCCGAAACTCCCAAGCCTAAAATAGGGATACTAGTGGGCGAAAGTGGCATGGGTAAAACGAATTTATGCAAACAATTTTGTAAGCATCATAAAGACACTATAACGGAGGAGATGACACAAAAAACGGTTATTTATATTAAGCTGGCAGCCAATGCTGCTATAGGAGACATAATTAAAGACATATATTTCCAAATTATGGGCGTTAAAATGCGCCAAAGTGGAACTAACAAAGAGAAACAAACATTACTCGAAAGTAAGCTCAAGGATGTTGGTACACGCATAATCATTATTGATGAGGCGCAACATGCAATGTCCGGCAGTGATGGAGAAAATACTGTTACTGGCGAATATGTGAACTTCCTAAAGACCCTTTTAGATAACTCTCGTGTGCCAATACTGCTTGTTGGTATGCCTGATTTATTGAATCTGCGAAAGGTATCCTCAAAGAAGACAAAGTCCTTTGGTAAACAGTTCCGAAGACGTTCTAAAGTAACTCATAATCTGCCATTAATGAATGTGGTGGACGCAAGCATTAACATCAATACGTTTGTATCTACATTGAAGCAACTTGATGTATTTTGTGATTGTCTTGAGGATAACACCATTCGAGCAAAGCTTTATTGCTGCTCAGGCGGCTCATTTGGCGTTCTCTATGAGTTGTTGATGTGCGCAATCATTGAGACAAAAACAGGGCTTGCGATTACGCAAGATTCGTTGGAAGACCAAGCCGCAGGTGAAATCGATGAAGAAGATAATGCTTTTGAGTTCTCCGCAGTTGAACTCAAAACAAAGCTAGCTGAACTTAAGCAGTTGGTAGAAGGAAATCTGGAGGATGCCGCATGAGCAGACCACCACTTGTACCTTTAAGGCCTCACAAACATGTGAACGAAAGCATCATTGGATACTGTCTTCGTATTGCTAAGGTGAATCATTTTTCTAACGCTGATGAGTGCATAAAGTCATACTACCCAAATTCGATAAGGCTTACTCACTCTAAGGTGCAGCAATTTTCTATTGCTAAATTTGTTACTTACTTAACGGGCAGAGAAATTGCTATTTGCGATGATGATTTCATTGGTCGGTTTTCTGACCCTTGTCAGCATTATACTGAAGACAAGTTGTCAATTTCAGACAAACCATCAATATGCACAGAGTGCATCAAAGAGCATGGCTATATCAAATCAGAGTGGCAGTATGTGTTAAAGTCTTATTGCAACGAACATCAATGCTCGCATATTAATGTCTGCCCTCACTGTGAAAGAGAATTACAGTGGAATGTTGCTTTGCTCAATCTGAAATGCCAAAGATGCGGTGAGAACCTCACCTCCCCTATTACGGCAGAGCCACTTCACATAATTAATCAAAGAAATAAGGATAGAAATGAACGCAAACACTATCAAAAGCAACTTTTAGAGACAGCAAAGCTTTTGGTACGACCGTTTGATTTCATGACTACTAAAATCTCAGTGCGCCCTATCATGATTAAAAACTGGAATACACTTCTTGAATTAGCTGCGCGGCATATTGAGAAGAACCTTGGTATTCCCGATGCATACATGCTCAGAGATACTGAAAATGTTAATGATAAATATACTGACTTTACTCAGAGCTTAATAGTTCACGGGGCATCGTTAAGAGATCAAGAGAAACCAACTTCGGAAAAAGCGAGAGACTTACTCGACAATAAGGCACTACAAAAGTGGTTCGGCATACAAGAGTGCCACATCGATTTATGTTTAAGTCTTGAACTGATAAAACCAGTTCTCAAAAAGAACTACGTAACGCCCATTTACGACTATCAAGATCTAATAAATATGTTTTCGAGCCTAAAGGTTCTAGGCGATGAAGGACATAGTATTTCAAGCGTTGCCAATGAAGCGCCTTTGTTTTGGTGCCATCCACGAGACATTGTAACTGGAATACTAATTCGAAAAATTTCGGTTAGATTTAAACATCCAACCCGACCCAGTTTTCACGAAGCTTGGGTAGACAGAAATGAAGCTAGACAATATTTCGAGACTCAAAAAACGTTACTCAAAAGTGGCGTTATCGGTGAAGACATCGCATTTGAAGTATTTGCCGGTCCCCCGAGTATATGGGATAAAATGGTTCAATCAGATCTTGAAACTTATCCCACGAACAGTTCAAAAAAAATGATCACAACCAAATCACTTCAACAAGCGTTGTCAAAACGCCATCTCAAAAAATTGACACAGTAAATAAGTAAGGCAAGCCCCTCACTCTGTCAAAAATCCAAAGTTGCAAAAAAGAGAAAAAAGCACCATAATTTGATGGTGCTTTTTTATATGCATGAAAAATATGAATATTTTTTAGCTTTTGATCATCGTTCCCGAGTTAAACTGCTAACAAGCAACATTCCCATGTTTAATTGATCAAAAATTGATCAACCTAACATAAATCGAATTTTTTAGATTGCATTTAACCTCTCTGCGGCACATTTCATATCACCAACTCTTCCCAAGATGTAAATATGATCATTGTTAAATCAAAGGGCCAGAATATCAAGGGGTCAGGTTCGTTGAAACATTTCAACGAACCTGATCCCTTGATATTCTGGCCGCTTGATAAAACGTTTCAACGAACCTGACCCCTTGATTGTGCCTCTTGATTGCTTGATTGTTAAAGTTAGTTGTATCAACGAACCTGACCCCTTGATAGAATCTGGTGGGCTAATTGCTGATAATAAATAAAGGATACAACGTGACTGAGGCCATTCAAGGTAACCCGCAAATTTCTCAAGGATTAATCGAGTTTGATAGTGAATTTTTTGACATCACCAAAACCATCAATATCCTGAGTGCTGTCAATCCGACTAATTTTGATCAACAGAAGAAAACATTCTTCGATAGTCATTTTTCGATTGAACCTGAATTCATTTATGATGGCAGTAAATTAGATGTATTTGCCACTAAAAGAAGGTTGTTAAACTTACCGCTTGAAAATGTTGTTGATGAGGATCTTAGCGAAATATATTTCGATACTATCAACAGTTACCTCGACAAAGTAGACCAATTCAACTCGATTGGCACAAACGACTTTATATATGATTCGCTACGTTATTTCGGCGAACCTACACAAAAGGATATAGGCAACGCAAAATTCATTTTGCATTTACCTGGTAATCTCAATGAAGAAAATGAAGAAGTATTAAAGTTTGAAGAAATCAAACAAATACTTGTCGATTTTGCTGAAGACAATGACCTACCCTACAATCTAAAAATCGAAGAAAACATGATTGCCAATGCCTTAGTATCGGGCAACACGATTAAACTCAATAAAAATGCAAAACTGTCAATTAGCGACACTAATGCCTTAGCGCAACATGAGATTGGTGTGCATTTAGTCACTACATTAAATGCCCGAAAGCAGCCTTTGAGAATACTAGAAATAGGCAATCCACTTAATACAATGACACAAGAAGGTCTGGCTATTTTAAGCGAGTATTTATCCGACAATTTAACAATCAAACGCTTGAAAATATTAGCCTTGCGGGTTGTTGCAGTGCAGTCGATGATAAAAGAAAAGAGCTTCAGAAAAAGCTTTCTACTGCTCAAAGAAGAGTATGGGGCAAGTAACGATATTGCTTTTGCAGTGTGTTCACGCATTTACAGAGGCGGTGGCTTTGTGAAGGATTATTTGTATATGCAGGGTTTTCATAAAATGCTGAATGCCTATGAAAATGAACCAAACTTCGACCTGCTCTTTGCCGGTAAAACATCCATCGATTATTTGCCGCAAATTACCAATTTAATCGAAAAAGGCATTTTGCAGAAACCGCAGTATGTGTCTACTATTTTCAAGCACCCTGAAAGCTTAAGCGACATAAAGCAATACATCGCTCACGCAATAAAATAGCTTAAGCGGCATGAAGCAGCTTAAGCCATATTAGGAAAGGAGAGCTTTGGAAAGCGCCCTACTTTCTTTTAGCAGGGCTGCGTCTTTTCGCTTTAACACTGTCACCCGTAATGTGTGTTGTGCTCACTTTATTGGTTTTACTTGGGCGGCCATTCCTTGAAATGCTTTTTAACAAGCTTTGACGGTCGCTTACTTCAAATCCTTTCTTCACTACGCGTTTGATCGAGCTGCCAATGAGCGCCTCAATGCGGCTTACCGTGCGCTCTTCTTCACGACTGACGAAAGAGATTGCGTTGCCTGAGTTTCCAGCGCGGCCGGTACGTCCAATTCTGTGCACGTAGTCTTCAGGTAAGTACGGCAGATTGTAGTTGACCACAAAGTCTAAACCTTGAATATCGAGACCTCGTGCGGCAACCTCTGTGGAAATTAACACCTGTAGCTTTGCTGACTTGAAATCAGCCAATGCGCGACGGCGAGAGCCTTGGCTTTTATCGCCGTGACAAACAGCCGCATCAATTTTACTCTGCTTTAGCGCAGCCATTAATTTGTCAGCTTGTTCTTTTGTGCTTGTAAAAACCAACACTTGAAACCAATTCTGCTCTTTCAGCAAGGCCTTAAATAAATCAATTTTGCGAGACTCTTCAACCGGATACATAACGTGATTAACGGTGTCAGCCGTTGCGTTGGCCTTACTCACTCGAATTTCAACGTGGTTGCTTAAAATCTTGTGGCACAGCTCATTGACTGCTGGCGAACTGGTTGCCGAGTAAAGCAGTGTTTGACGTTTTTTCGCCGTGTGCTGCATTATTTGACTCACGTCGGTAATAAAGCCCATGTCCAACATGCGGTCAGCTTCATCCAATACGACAAACTCAGCATTCGCTAAGGTGACATTATTTAATGCCATGTGTTCGAGCAAACGACCCGGCGTTGCAATCAGGATGTCCGTACCTTTTTTAAGTTTACTCATTTGACCACCCAACTTAACACCGCCGTATAAGGCAGTAACCGTTAATTCAGTGAATTGAGCATAGCTGCCAATCGCGTCAGCCAACTGTTCTGCGAGTTCGCGGGTTGGTGTCAATATAAGTGCTCTAGGGCTACTTGAAACTGTCTCCTTAGGCGCATCTAACATTTGTTGTAATATCGGAAGTCCAAAAGCGGCTGTTTTGCCAGTGCCCGTTTGCGCATGCACTAACAGGTCTTTACCACGACGCGCTTTGGGCATCGAAAGTTCTTGAACCGGCGTCATTTCGCTGAATCCACAAGCGACGACGGCTTGCTGTAGTAGTGGGTGTAAATCTAAAGTTGAAAATTTCATGTGGGGTCCTCTGTAGCTATTTTCTGTAATGTGGTCGTTTAATGGCATGAAAGACCAATAAACACTGGCTACAGTCAAAAAATGAGTGCGGAATATACAGTATTTTATACGATTTAGTGAGATTAAATGATGTTTTTCTGCTCGATAACGACATTAAGCTATCTACGCAAACAGCATAGACCTGTAAAACGAAGAAAAACCCTTCAGCTGTGAGCGTTCATCTAGCATTTTACCCCGCTGTTTTTATTAGTATAAATCACACATTAGAATGATTTATAGTTTGCTTTTTTATAGCTTGTTGTTTTTTTCGCGTCCGCCGCCTCTTGGCTATCATGGACGTTGGGGTGCTTACTAGAAGATTCAAAAATAGACCAAAAAGCACACCGAATAGAATTCCTTCCGTCGTAATCGGCAATCCAAATTTAAAATTCTCTAAAGTATTATCAATATATTGCCACCCGCTTGGCGAGAGCATAAAAATCAGCTTTTCAATGATGTTGCCGTTCTGAAAAACAGACAATCCTTCACTCAGCTCATTATATTGAATAATCGTCTTTTGCTTCTGCACTGCGTCATCGCGCACGCTCGGCACTTCATTTTGCAGATGGTGCGCTATCATGGCGTCGACAGAAACATAATTATACTTTTTCGCCGTTTCTTGATATCCCCTTATCTGCCACTGACTGGATTCGTGCATGCCCGCTAAAAACTGCTGGTAATGGTCGGCTAACTGAGGCACCTGTAGAGCCAACACTAAAGTGATACCAAAAAATAGCTTGTCGAGTGTTTTAAATATCAAAGTAAATTCCTGCGTTACTAACATACTAGTCTTATACTATAGTAAACATAGCTCAACGTGATATGACTTATTGCGTGTTTAACGCTAGGTTTATGTTCGCCTAAGTAACATATTGTCGTTAATGTAAACCTTGTTTACGTTCAATCCGAGTCTTTCAAAAGCGTTTGCTTTCCTCTATTAGCCGACTAGAGATAGTCAAATATAGGACTGAGCAAACGGAACAAGCACTGATGAATAGTTGAATAATGAAAAAAAAGATATCTTCGCCGAGCAGCATTCAATCAAAACCTTCTGATCGCTCACGCGCTTCAGTTGATAAGGGCCCCTCATCTTATCGTGATGAGAAGGTTGTCAGCACCGAGTTATCGAACAGCAACGAAGTATCTGATGGCCAAAAGGCCCTAGACGCCATTGCGCGTCAATTCGCGTATCAAATTATCAGCGGCTTCGATAAGTCGTATCGCTGGCATAGCCGCATTACAGCAGGTGCAAAAGAGCGCTTTGAGAACGAACGCTGGGCCGAATCCCAGCTTGCCATCAAAGAAAGAATTGCCATTTATGAACAAAGCTTGATGGATATCGTTATTGACCTTTATCAGCAAGTTCATCCAAAGCAACAAGATCAGCACTTTTGGAAGGCTGCAAAAAATCAATACACCAAATTGCTCAACGACCACCCGCAGTTTGAGCTGGCCGAGACTTTTTACAATTCGGTAATTGGGCGGATTTTTAAACACAGTAAAATAGACGACAATATGATGTTTGTGCAGCCAAGTCGCTGCTATTTGCCTGGACAGGATCGTCAAAAGGTTATTTATAGCTTTGACACATCAAGCACTGTCAGAGCCATGCATGAAGCAATATTTAATACATATCGTTTCAAAACCCCCTTCGACAATCTTTCTCTCGACTTAGAGAACATGGACAAAGCACTGCGTGCACGCTTAAATCGTGAACAATTGGCCAGCGTGCGTGCCGTTGAGATGCTGAAGCCTGTTTTTTATCGAGGAAAAGCAGCTTATTTAGTTGGCCGAATTTGCATGCCTGATGAAACATTACCGTTTGTTATCGCGATGCAAATGACCGATGACGGCAAACTCATGGTCGATGCGCTGCTAACTCAACAGCATCATTTAAGCGTGATATTCAGCTTTGCCCGTTCATACTTCATGGCGGACACGCAAAACCCTGCCGAAGTCGTTGCTTTCTTACAGGAGCTTTTGCCGCACAAAAAGAATTTTGAACTCTACATGTCGCTTGGTTTTTACAAACACGGCAAAACAGTCTTTTACCGCAATTATTTACAACATTTGGAGAATACCTCAGGCTCGATGGTCAATGATAAGCAAACATCAGAAACCAGCAGCTCAGATAACTTTGAGTTAGCTCCAGGCATTAAAGGCCTTGTAATGACCGTATTTCATCTACCGTCCTACGGTGTGGTTTTTAAAGTCATTAAAGATGAGTTTGCAGAGAGTAAAAAAATCACGCGTGGATACGTTAAGGATCGCTATCGATTAGTCAAAAGCACCGACCGCGTTGGCCGCATGGCAGACACCCACGAGTACATGAACTTTCGTTTTCCGCGCCATCGAATTGATCAAGAGCTTCTGCAATATCTGCTTGATACTTGCGCCAGTAGCGTGACATTAACCGATAGCGAATTAATCATTTCCCACTTATACATTGAGCGAAAAATGACGCCGCTCAATATATATTTACAACAACAAACCGACCCCGTAAAAATTCGTGATGTGCTGAATGAGCTTGGACTTTGCATCAAACAAATAGCCCTAGCGAATGTTTTTCCTGGCGATATGCTGCATAAAAATTTCGGTGTGACGAAAACTGGAAGAGTCATTTTTTACGACTATGATGAAATTTGTTACATGTCTGAACGACAGTTTCGCAGTTTGCCTAAAAACGACGACCCTTACGCAATTGATACTTTGTCGGTCGGACCAACGGATGTGTTTCCCGAGCAATTCGAGCACTTCATTGTTGGAAAAAAAGTATTTAAAGATATTCTTAAAGAACTGCACGGCGACCTGATGACAACCGAGTATTGGCTTGAAACACAACGAATAACGGCGCAAGGTATTATTCAAAACTTTACGCCGTACCCTGAACAATATCGTTTTGTTCGTTAAATGCTTTACGTAAGTTGAATGACTCGCAAAGCGCATAACACTCAAAGAGACCTACTGGCGGCTTACTGAGCAATGATTGCTAGGCTGATGATTGCTAAACTGATGATTGCTAAACTGATGGTTGAATTCTCGTCATCAGTTTAGCGCTACATTCATTAGCTCAAAATCAAGAAATAATGCGCAGCAATAGTGATCATCCCAAATCCCCAGAATACGCTTCGAGCCAAATGCCAGTCAGCCCAATAGCACGCTAAATAGACAAGGCGACATACCACAAAAGCAATGCACAAATATGCCGTTGTATCGTTAACCGCGTTCAGCGCCAGCACAAGTAGAACAGTAGGTGCGAAAAACGTAGTCGCCTCAAAACAATTCTCATGCGCAGCTTTTGACCTAGCTCCGAGTCCCGTCAGTGCTTTCTGCTGTTCACGTGGCAACCGATTGTCATACCCTCCACTTTTATTCATCGCCAAGGCTAGTGGCACTTTTGCCAACATCGGCATAAAAACAACTATTGCCATACAAATTACCACTATTGTCATCTCTTTCTCCTATGTGTTATTAACGTGAAAAGCACGAATATAAGTCTTTATTACAAAAGTTTACGTAAAAGTTTACAAAATAGCCATTGATGGCAACAATACTAAACGATTATCCTAATTTACGGGTAGCAACGTTCTCGTAAATAATAGTGAGTCTGTGATGCCAGCCTTGGCGGAATATGGGCCGCTTTGAGAAATGGAAGAATGACTAAAATGAAAATACTTATTGTAGAAGACGACCTAACCGTTGCCGCATACATCACCAAGGGCCTTGAAGAATCTGGACACAGTCCTGATGTTGCAAATGACGGCAAGCAAGGCTTACTCCTGGCAACGACGAATAGCTATGACGTCATTGTCCTTGACAGAATGTTGCCGCACATAGACGGTATTACCATTCTCAATACCATCAGAGATTCTGGGGACAACACACCTGCGGTGATCCTCAGTGCCAAAAATAAAGTCGAGGATAAAGTGAAGGGCCTTCGCTCGGGCGCAGACGATTACATGACAAAACCGTTTGCTTTTGAAGAGCTTTTAGCGCGAATAGAAATTGTTGCTTCTCGTCAATCGTCAGCTGCGCCAGCAACTACCGAGATTATATTAGGCGAACTGAAGCTTGACCTAATGAACAGACGGGTTACGCGCAAGGACACTATTATCGATTTACAATCAAAAGAGTTTAAGTTGCTTGAGTATTTATTGAAAAACAAAGGCAAGATCGTAACCAGAACCATGCTCTTGGAAAAAGTGTGGGAATACAACTTCGATCCACAAACGAATGTCATTGATGTGCACATCAGTCGGTTAAGAAACAAAATAGACAAAGGCTTTAGCTATCCCATTATCGAAACCATTCGCGGCGCCGGCTATTTAGTTTCAGACCCGAAGGCATAGGAGCCAAATAAGTGAGAGCGATCACCGCCTTTCGTAAAAGTTCGAGTTTTACGATTAGTATCCTTTTTACCAGTCTACTCATGATGGGCGTTGTATTTATCACTTACTTTCTCATCATTTCGAATGATGATTTATTAGTAAGGGAATCAGAAGCGGCAATCAATGCCGATATTCGTGGTTTCAACTCATTGTATAGAGCTGCAGGCTTAAAGGCTGTAGAGAAAGCCTTAAACGATAGAATTGCAGAAAACGGAAACGACTTCTTTTATCATTTAAAAACCGACCAAGATAAGTTTATTGCTGGCAATATGTTGTTTTGGCCCAGCGACGATGCACAAAGAGTCAAAAATGGCATGCTGTCTATAAAAATCGGCGACAGCGCCTCAAAAGAATACGACGTAATCGCAAAAATAATGGTATTCACCAACGGCCATGAATTGCTGATTGGTCGCAACATTGATGATATTGAAATTGTACAATGGGTTGGTAAAACCTTTGGCTGGATCATGATATTGATTCTTTGTCTTATATCCGTCACCAGCATTTGGGTGGCTTATTATGTGGTCAACAGAATTAATATAATTTCAGATAAAGCCGATGACATTATTTCTTCAGGCCAGTTAACAGAGCGCTTACCCGTAGACAGCAATTGGGACGATTTAAGTAAGCTGACGATGGCACTGAATAAAATGCTCGATCAATTCGAATCATCGGTTGAAGGGATTAAATCTGTCTCAGACAACATTGCCCATGATTTGCGCACTCCGTTGGCAAGACTCAAGACCCATATTGAAGTCATGCCTGACGGAGACGACAAGTTTGCCCTCCTAAAAGAGTCTGATAATTTATTGTCGATTTTTAATTCACTGCTCAGAATTGCAGATTTAGAGTCAAAACAGAAGACCAGTGCCTTTGCCACACACAATGTAGCGGAAATACTTGAAGACGTAATAGATCTCTACTTACCCATTATTGAAGATAGTAACATTCACTTAGAGTTGGCTATTCACAATGAGAACACGCGACTATACTGCGACAAGGACTTAATTTTTCAAGCCTTTGCAAACGTGATAGATAATGCAATTAAGTTTAACGACACAGGCGGTAACATTCTGGTCTCGCTAAATGCCCGAAGCATGCAGCAAGGACCAACGAACGAAAACGCAACAGCTGAAACTAATGAAAACCAAAACGATGCCGCTGAGCGCTCCATGAGCCTGCAAACGCAGCTTGTGTTTCGAGTGTTTGACTCAGGTAACGGTGTTACACCGCAAGCGTTTGAAAAGCTGACCCAGCGCTTTTATCGTGAGGACAGCAGCCGCAGTAAAATTGGCAATGGATTGGGCTTGGCGCTAGTGCTAGCAATCGTTAATTTACACAAAGGAAGTATTCGGTTCATCGACAAGCCACTGGTGACTGCATCAGGTTTAGGATGTGAGATTGTTTTACCTATATTCGAAGAATCACAGCAAAAATAAGGGAGGCATGGAACACTGACTCCATATCTCCCCTTCATTGTCATTCAACGGCTTTTGTATATGTGAAACTAGCTTATTGTTTTTGCATAAAAATAGTCACTTCAGCCATCACGATCCCGAACTTTTTGATGTAAGAACGATTCATCATTGTTTCATCATCAAACGCAAAAAACCAATCATCGAAATGAACACGGTAAGTTGAATCGCCGACAGCCAAATCCATTTCGTATGAAAAGTTAAAGGCATTACCATGCGGCGTTCCTAATGCAGGACCAGCAATATCGCCTGCGTTTCCGGTGTAAGTTCCGTCTGCATTCTTACTCAATTTCCATACGCGTGACTTGGTTCCGTCGCCAAATCCATATACGAAACTTTCGTCTAGGATTAAGTTGCCGTCTTCTTTGTATCCATTAATGTCTACGGTAAATCGTTGAACAATGTCGCCGTCTCTATTTTGAACAATTCCCCATGCTTTTACCTTGCCATCAAAAAAACTATCAATATCAAACTTTGGTTCCATTTGCTCGTATTTTTGTGCGTCAAGTGAGACGGAACACGCACCAAGGAAAAGTATTGAAGCTGCTATTGTTATTAGCATACTGGCTTTTTTGCTGATTGTTGAAAAACTCATTATTGCTCCTTTCGGGATTATATTCGCTTGCAGTACTGCGCTTCTTTGCAGACAAGCGTTCAATGTTAATTTGTTGATAGCAGACTGGCTTCATCGGCCGTCTGTCTCATAAAATTTGTGACCGCTGTGGCTTATTTTTTAAGTCCTAACAATTGCTTACGCATTTTTGGTTCTGAGGTTTTCTCATTCAACCAAATATCGAAAAAAGCTTGGCCAAATGATGTATCCTCGATGCTTCCAATCAGACTACCATCGTAATAAAAATGCGTATATTGCTCTTTATCCATCACACCGGTGATATTCTCACCTTCTTTCACGTTAGGAAAAACTGAGCGCATTTGTTCATACCATTTAGCAAGAAGCACTTCGTCTTCATAGCCAATGTCTCTCATTTCATCTACTGACCTGCTCGCAATTTCTTCTCCATCGAAATCGCGCAGATACGTTAGCGAGAGTGCAAAAGGTGCGTCCTTTTTCCACTCGCCGTTTGACGCAGCTAATTTTGCATTATAAATTTTCCAAAACATCACTTTGAGTTGTGCTTCGCCCACTACTTTAGGACTATTGATGTACTGTTGGGTAATCTGTTCAAAACTCAAAGCGGCCTTGGCTGCTGCGGCGCCAGACATGCTCGGCTGTTGCTCCGTGTTAAGTGCATAAGCGTTCACGGCGCTTGAAAGTGCGGTTGTGCTGAGCGATAAGGCAATTATCATTGGTGCTAGCATCTTTGATTGAAATGTCGACGCTGTAAGGTCTGATCGTTTAAACTTCATAGTTGTTTCCTTATTATCTGTAATAATACAGACTTGATGTAGCTTATAACGCCTAATCTTACAGCAAGAGATCACTATAAAGGATTAAACTTTGTTAACCTATTCGCGACAAGACGGGATTGGAAAGCTGTTTTCGGTCCTGCAAAACTCACCTCTGCAGCGAGTAGACGCTGAATGGACTGCATTCAGCAGCAAGGATGACGCCTCGAAACAAGAATCAACGATTCATCAACATCAGGTCGAAGTTTGGTGTAAACGAGACGACTTGCTGCACCCACAAATATCCGGAAACAAATGGCGCAAACTCTCCAAACCTTTACATGACTTTACGCAAAGCGCACCGTCGCATGTTCTCAGCTTTGGCGGTCCCTACTCAAATCACCTGCACGCTCTAGCCTATTGCTGCAAACAACTTAATATCAAATTTACTGCTGTCATTCGTGGCGCCTATTTGCAAGACCAAGCGTTGAACCAAACCCTCAAAGATTTGAAAGATTGGGACACCCAACTAGTGTTTGTAGACAAGCAGAGCTATCAAAAAAGAACGGACCTAGACTATCTGGCAAAACTGCGAACAGAACACAATGCAGATATCATTATTCCTGAGGGCGGTTCGCAACCGGATGCTCTTTTTGGCATGCAAACAATGATTGACGAAATTACTGCAGCGAACTCAAGCAAGCCTTTTGACGCCATTCTGCTTCCAGTTGGCAGCGGGGCAAGTATGGCGGGTGTTGTCGAAAGTTGCCGTGCTCAAACGGCACTGCAAATAATAGGCATCGGAGTGCTAAAAGGGGAAGGATATCTTGAGCACCTAGTTGACCAATTCCTCACCAGTTCGCATAAAAGCACAAACAAAGACACACCTTATTTGCCATGGCACATAAATCATAACTTCCATTTTGGCGGCTATGCCAAAACCACACCAGAACTCAAGGCCTTTTGCAGAGACTTCAACCGACAGCAGGCCGCACTTACAAAAATGGACGCAAAACAGGACACACCTGTTAACCTTAAACAAAACCCGAAACAAGACACACCTATTTATATCGAACCAGTTTATTCAGGCAAATGTTTCTTCGCTCTCAAAACACTTATCCAGCAGGGTTATTTCGCCCCTAATAGCAAAATATTGCTCATTCACACCGGTGGACTGCAGGGCGCTCGCCAACAAGTTAATTCAACAGTGACGTGGTAATAAAAATAAAAAATGCCACGTTTTTCGACATGGCATTTTTAGCTTATGATACCTTTGGATTCTGATTGTTGAAATATCGTAATTTCTATTTCAAGTCGTCACGCAATGCCCAAATATCGTAACTTATGCTGCTAAAATGTGTAGACCAGCGTTCAAGCACTTCTTTTGCTTTTGCTTCACTACCAAGGTGCTTAGCTAGCATTTTTGCAAACGCTGTCTCAGGAGGTGCCATATCAGCCCAATTTTTGTAAGGTACAGCTAGTTGCATTAAATCATGACCGCCCACACTATCTTCCCACATGAAATTCATAGCCCAGTCTTTTGATTTGGCTGCATCGCTGAGTATTTTCTTATCAGCTTCCATCATTTGTCTATGACCGATTTTTACCATGTAAGAGGTTACGCCTACAAAGTTATACTCCACCTCTGGGCCCCAATTACTATTTTTAGTGTCAATAATCGCTAAATAATGCCCGTAGCTATCTACGTGTGGGTCAATATTCTCGTTGAAGTTTTTTTGCGAATCGTTTTTGGCTCTCCATTCACGAAACTTGTCTAAGTCTTCCCAACCAAAACCAAAAGACCGCACAGCGACCGTGTCTAAACTATTGCCAAGTACTGGAGTGTACATACGCCATTCTCTTGTCTCTTTTAATGTATCTCGAAACTCTCCATGCTTCCTCATGCCATCTTGCATCTTTCCAGCCATGCCTGCCTTAGGTGTCATTGACCACGTTTCAGACAACACTTCTTTTGTATGGTCATCTGCGACGCTTACGGTAGAAAGCAGTGTCAAACTCATTAAAACGGGTATAGCTATGCGTATAAAACGTTTGTTATTCATAATTATTTACTTCCCTCTAAGATTTATTGGAATCCATAAGCGCTAAATACAGCAATAATTACCTGCTCAAAAATCGTTAATCATTAATCTCACACATTAGTGGAAGCTTAAGTGTAGTTTGCATGTTTGTGGTTTGCGTAACTTTGTATTTAATTAGTCTAACCAAGCTAATAGTTTCTTTCTAATAGCATAACTACGATCTTCAAGGTTGAAGTTAAAATTACAGCGGGCGATATCTATTAACAAAAGCATCTCACATAAAATTCAACGGTAAACATTAGCGCTGTTTGGTTTACGTAGACCCATAGTTTTTTCAAACTTTATTACGGTTTTACGACAGCCTGATAAAAAGTTCGACTTTTTCGACTGAACTATTTTTCTACCCACCTCGTTCAAGACCACATAGATAAAGTATATATCGACTGAAATTAAGGGTCTTTATCAGAGCAATAAACAAATATTTGAGGTGAGTCGCGTGAAACACAAAATGATTCTGAAACAACAGGTGCGATACGCATCGATGATTGAAAGAGCATTAACGTTGTGTGAAATAATGCTTTCACGCTCCGAAACACTTTATCCATTCGCAGTGCTCTCAGTAGACAACAATGTCCATTGTATTTTTCTCAATGATGAAGACTATGATAATCGGCATCCCAATGGCGCTCATTTCGGTATGATTGAAAAACTAGAGCAACAGTTAGCGTTATATAAAGTGCAAACGAAGTCGGCAATAGGCATGTTAGTTTACGCCGCTACCATCCGAACACCTGATAAAGAAGAAAAAGACGGACTCATGTTTAGCATTTGCGATGCAAATGGCGAGAATACGCTAACGCTTTACCCCTATGAGTTTGAGCAAAACTCAATCAGCATAGGCAAACCTTTTACCTGTGATTTTTCAGACTGATCCTATCGTTCTGCCCGCTTTTCCATTAAACTTGCCAATTCAAAAATTGCTGTTACGATGCAGCCAAATTATTTAGTAAGGAACTCTTATGTCTCGTGTATTAATCATCGGCGCTGGCGGCGTGTCATCCGTTACCGTTAAAAAGTGTGCTCGATTGCCTGAAATGTTTGATGAAATCTATTTGGCAAGTCGCACATTATCAAAATGTGAAGCATTGCAGAAAGAAGTTGGTGCAGATCGCCTAAAAGGAGTGTTTACTGTCGATGCCGATAATGCAGACGCAGTTGCAGAATTAATCAACAAGGTAAAACCTGACTTGGTTGTAAATCTCGCGCTCCCTTATCAAGACTTACCAATTATGGACGCGTGTCTAGCGACCAAGACTGACTATTTAGACACAGCCAATTACGAGCCAAAAGACGAAGCTAAATTCGAATATTCTTGGCAGTGGGCTTACCAGCAAAAGTTCCAAGATGCGGGCATCATGGCGTTATTGGGAAGTGGCTTCGATCCTGGCGTAACAAACGTTTACACAGCCTACGCTGCAAAACATTATTTCGATGAAATCCATTACTTAGACATTGTCGATTGTAACGGCGGTGATCATGGCCAAGCGTTCGCAACAAACTTCAATCCTGAAATTAATATCCGTGAAATCACACAGCGCGGCCGTTTCTGGGAAAATGGTGAATGGAAAGAAACCGAACCATTGACCGTACGTGAAGATCTTGATTATCAAAACATAGGCGTACGAGCCTCATATTTAATGTTCCACGAAGAGTTAGAATCGCTCGTTAAGCACTTCCCCACGCTAAAACGAGCGCGTTTCTGGATGACCTTTGGTGACGCCTATCTGAATCACTTAAAAGTGCTTGAAGGCATCGGCATGACCAGTATTGCTCCGATCGACTTCCAAGGCCAACAAATCGTTCCATTGGAATTCTTAAAGGCAGTATTGCCAAACCCAGGTTCTCTTGCTGAGGGTTACACTGGCAAAACCTGCATCGGTACTTACATTACTGGTATGAAAGACGGCAAAGAAAAAACCATCTTCATTTATAACAATTGCGATCACGCTGTTTGTTACGATGAAGTGGGCGCGCAAGCCGTTTCCTACACCACGGGTGTACCAGCGATGATTGGTGCAGCACTGATGCTAAACAAAACGTGGAATAAGCCAGGTGTTTGGAACATGGAACAATTCGATCCTGACCCTTTCATGGCAATGCTCAACGACCATGGCCTCCCTTGGCATGTTATCGAATGCGAAAGCAGCCCGTTCGCAAAATAAGCGGCAGGTTTCTCATTCCCGGATTCGGGCTTTTATGCCCCGAGTCCGGAATGCTATTTTATTCGAATCTGGAACTAATTTCTTCGAAGCCGGAGCAAAGAGCCAAATTAATCGCGGTCTTTATTGCGCAAGGTAGCCCCACCAGAGCAAGCTGTTCTCCAATTAAAAGCCAGAAACTAAAAGCTATTACTTCAGGATAATCAACAATGACTAACAAATTTTTGAGAGACGATATACCTTCACCTTGTTACGTATGTGACGAAGCAAAGCTTGAGCAAAATTTGCAGTTGATGCAGCACGTTCAGAATAAAGCGGGCGTAGATATTATTTTAGCGCTAAAAGGCTTTTCAATGTGGTCGACCTTTCCGTTAGTAAAGCAATACTTAAAGGGTGCAACGGCTAGCGCTGTGTGGGAAGCTAAACTTGCCAACTACGAAATGGGCGGCGAAGTGCACTGCTACTCTCCGGCCTATAAACAGAAAGACATGGACCAGTTGTTAGACTTAGTTCATCACTTGTCGTTCAACAGCATGAACCAGTGGAATCAATTCAAAGAGCAGGTAATGCAAAGTTCAGTTTCAGCTGGCCTGCGCGTTAACCCTGAGAATCAAGAAGCAGACACGCCACTCTATGACCCATGCGCACCGGGCTCTCGTCTAGGCATCTTAGCATCGCAGTTAGAAGGCCAAGACCTTACCGGCATTGATGGCTTCCATGTGCACAACTTATGCGAGTGTGATTCGTTCGCAACAGAGCGCACTTTGCATGCTATAGAGAAAAAGTTCGCAAAATATCTCCCCACGCTGAAGTGGTTAAACTTAGGCGGTGGTCACTTAATGACTAAAGAAGGTTATGACGTTGACCATCTGATAAACGCCTTAACTGTATTTAAAGAAAAATACCCTAATCTGCGTATTATCATGGAACCGGGTTCTGCCGTCGCTTGGCAAGCTGGTCCTCTTGTTTGCGAAGTCGTTGATATCGTTGAAAATGAACAGAAAATTTTGATATTGGATATCAGCGCCACCGCGCATATGCCCGATGTATTAGAAATGCCTTACAGACCCAAAATCACGGATGCTGGAATGCCAAACGAAAAACCATTCACTTACAAAATTGGTGGCAACTCCTGCTTAGCGGGCGATGTTATTGAGGAATATAGTTTCGATAATGAAGTGAAGCCTGGTGATCGCTTAATCTTCGAAGATATGCTGCATTACACTATGGTGAAAACTACATTTTTTAATGGTGTCGAGCATCCCGGGATTGGTATTTTGCGGAAGGATGGAACGTTTGACCTAGTTAAGGAGTTTACTTATGAGGAGTTTAAGGCGCGTTTGTCATAGATTCTATACGGTGCAAAATTAGCCAAGCAGCCCTGTTGAGGAAGGAACTTTGATACATCCTTTAACACTCTGAAAGGTTTGCGGACTATTGCAACCTAGTAAGATCAAGTAACTCTTTTCAGTAAAAAATCACAAAAAAAAGCCCGAAATTAATTTCGGGCTTTTTGGTTTCTAAACTTAATTTAGAATCTGTATCTTACACCAACACGAATCTGCCATAAAGACTGAGTCTGGAACGGTGATTGAGATGCTGAACTAGTATCAACGTCTGTGTATGTGTACACGCCATCATCACCAACTTCAGCTTCAACAACTGCCGCTGAGTTGAACGGTCCTTGATTCGCAACACCCCAGTCTTCGTTCAAGAAGTTACCTAGGTTTTTAAGCACGAAGAACACGTTACCACTATGGCCTTCAACAAATCCTGGAATCTGTTGATCAATTCTAAAGTCAACGCGAGAAACCCAGCTAGACTCTTGAGAGTTACGAGCTAAGATTGACCCACGAGAACCTTCTAATCCAAAGTCAGATACGAACTGGTCAAAGTCAGCCTGTACTTCTGGAGAAGCAAAGTTAACCTTAGAACCGTACTCTTCAACTGCCGGTATATAAAGTAACTGTCTGAATCTGCTCGGATCGTCTCTAAGCGCTAAATCTTGGAATGTTAACGAATAAGGACGACCTTTCTTGCGACTTCCAAATAATGAGAAAGTTGTTTTATAACCGCTTACAAACTCATTAGAGTAACGCAAGTTAAAGGTAAAGTTATGTGGTACTTCGTAGTTCGACGTTCCGATACCCGGGTTTTGAGGATCAGATGTTGCTACTGCTGTATAGTTCGAGAACGAAACAGCACTACCCATTGGATTGTAATCAGTAGATTCATTAAAAGCATAACCTACGAATACATTTAATCCATTGTCGTACTCTTTGTTCATTGCAACAGAGATAGTCGTTGAATCACCGTCGTCTGGCGCATTAGCTAGTACGAAGTCTTGCTTACGACTACCACGTTCACCTGTATTGCCCTCTGCGTCTGTAACAGCAATCTTTTCATAGATTGGTCGACCGTCAACTACATTGCCTGTCAATCCTAAAGAAGCGTCATAAATAGTCGCAGAATCTTGTTTCTTAGCATACAAAAAGTCTGCTTGGAAAATATAGTCATCTTCTGTCGCGTATGTAACACCAAAGTTGTATTTCCACTCAGTAGGCAGCTTAAAGTCTGCTGCTATTGCATTTGTGCTCGGCTCGTCACCCAAACGTGGATCGTTCTCTGTAACTTCGTTAACTTGTTCTTGTAACGGGTTATAAAGTGCACGGCCGTCACCAGAAATATCAGCACCTAATACTTGAATGTTGCCTCGGTAAGTATCAATGTTAGTTATACCGTCATTTGAGTATGAGTTTGACAACCAAACATTCGGGTTACCGCCTTGATAAAGACCAAATCCGCCGCGTAGTTCTACCGCATCGTTCAATGCATAGTTAAAACCAAAGCGCGGTTGCAATACGCCTTCACCATCAAAAGTTTCTTGGTTTGAGAAACCATATCTGTCTTGGAAGTTTTGATTAAAGTTCGGCTTGTCACTGCTTGTGATCCAATCATAACGTAGACCGAATTGGATAGTTAACTCGTCCATTACCCATTCGTCTTGTAAATACAAAGCGTGAGTTGCGTAAGAGAAAGAAGCGGCAGCGTCGTCAGGATTATTAGTGCCTGCAGAGTTGTTATAATAAACATCATCGGCAAAACCAGATTCGAAATCGTCTAAGCCTGTAGGCCCATTTTCAGCTCTATTTCTACTATCTCCACCAAAACGGAACTCACCAATTGTATGTTGCATAAACAAGTTAAAAACGCTTAGGCTTTCATACTCGTAACCAGCTGTAATTGTGTGGTCTTCTAAGTAATACGTTGCAGCAGCTTTAAGTGTCGTGCTATCCCAATCCAAATCGTTTGATTGACGTGAATCATCTGGACCGATGTATATAGTACCGAAACCACCGCTATCAAGTGAAGAGATTTGTACTTCGCCGAAGCCGCTATCAGCATCTACAGAGCGTTGTAGATTATCTAGCTTAGTATGGCCAATTCTTAGTTCAGTTGAAAAGTTGTCTGTCCAATCTGAATATAAAGAAGCAACTAAAGCGTCAAGCGTAGCGCCTTTCTTATAAAAATGGTTAGACAAGGTGACGCGCGAGCTAGACTCGTCTGACTGATCAATAATGAAACCGTCATTATAGTTGTATACTAAAGCAGCACGATGGCTGTCATTAATATTCCAATCAAGTTTAAGAAGTAATTTTTCATCTTCTACAGGCGCAGAAGATGGCAAGCCGCCAGCATCATAGCCATAAACATCCTGTGCTATTTGCACTGCACGGTTAACATCACTCATGCTTACCGCACCGTTATTAAGCGCTTCATAAGTAAATATTTGAGCGCCTTCTAACTTTTCGTAAGCAGCAAAGATAAATAACTCATCCTTGATTAGAGGAGCGCCAATGTTAAAACCGTAACGTTTGACGTCAAAATCACCGAGATCAACCTCTGTGCCGGCAATATTGTCACCTTGTAATGAGTCGCTAGTATAATCAAAGAAAACACCGCCACTAACTTTGTTAGTACCCGACTTTGTTACTGCGTTTATGTTACAACCAGTGAAACCGCCGTACTGAACGTCAAACGGAGCAATCTCAACAGCGACTTGATCGATAGCGTCGAAGGAGAAAGGCATTCTGATAGTTGGATAACCGTTAAAGTTCAAACCAAAACTATCGTTCATGCGCACACCATCAACAGTCAAACTGCTGAATCGTGGATTATTACCACCACAAACGATTGCTTCATCACCGTTTGCTTCTTGAATACTAATGCGAGGATCGATGCGCACTAAATCTTTAATATCACGATCGGCAGATGCTGCTTGCTCTAAATCAGTAATATCGAAAGTAGTGCCAGGGCTCATTGTACCAAATTCAAACCCTCCTATTGCGCCACCGACAACTGAAATTCGCTCAACGTTATCGTTAGCAAGCGTTAAATTTAATGTAGGATCTTGACCCAATTGTAAGAATATATCGTCGACTGTTTTATCTTGAAAAACATCCGAATCAAATGATATTGAATATGGTCCACCAACACGCAAACCTTTTGCGGTAAATTGGCCATTCGCACCAACAACCGTTGTGCTTCTAGAACCAGAAGGGACGTGAACGATAGTTACAACCGTGCCAGCTGCAGGGTTACCTTGCGGACCTGTAATATTTCCAGACACTGACGAAGAGGTTTCCTGCGCCATCGCAGCCGTCGATAGACCAACTGATAACGCTATTGCTAAAGCAACGCGGCTCAATTTCATCGTAGCAGACATATAATTATTCCTGTTTTAGTTAGTTGAGTATTTTTTGCGAGGTGATTGTCGTTGTGTTGTGTTTCATTTTTATGACACACTGCGTTTCTTTGACGCATTTCCACTAAAAATCACCGTTTAAAGCTAAAAATTTTAATTTGCGCGCGTATTATAAAGCATTTACACAAAATATCGCCATTTTTATGTCAGTTCGGCACATTTAACCGTCAACTTCCTATAATACGGGTAATTATGTAAGCATTAAATTGATCGAAATGCAGCGAAAGGGTATCCTATAGGCACTATCACTACTGGCTCTCACTAGATTCATGCAAAAACCAATCATCCTCGCAATATCAGGCGCATCAGGTTCTGGTAAATCACTTTTCACACAGAACATTGCGCTAAAATTACGTCAACATGAACGAGAAGTGCTAGTCCTTCAAGAAGATCATTATTACAAAGCGCAAGATCACGTCGAAATGGAAGAGCGCGTTACGACAAATTATGACCACCCTGATGCCTTTGAACACGATTTGCTCAATCAGCAATTACAAGACTTAAATGCCGGTAACAGTATCGAATACCCTCGCTATTGCTATGTGACGCATACGCGACTTCCCGACTTCGAAGTTATTAGCCCTGCACCCATTATCATTCTTGAAGGAATTATGCTGCTGACACAAATTCAGTTATTTGATCAGTTCGACATTAAAGTATTTGTCGATACTCCGCTTGATGTATGTCTTATGCGACGAATGTTGCGTGATACTCAAGAGCGCGGTCGCTCTATTAATTCAGTGGCTAAACAATACGAAGCTACCGTGAAACCGATGTATCATAAATTTATTGAACCGAGTAAAACCTTTGCAGACTTAATAGTTCCGCACGGTGGTGAAAATCATTTGGCAGTAGATGTGGTCTGTTCCTATTTGCTGGAAGGCAAATCGATAACGTCTTAAAAGGCGGGTAATTGCTTGATTTCTTGCTATTGTAGAAAATCAATAGTGCGAGCCACACGAATTTGATATAGATTTATGCGCTATATAAAAATAATTATAAAAAATAAAAATAAGTGAAAATCAAATGACAGGACTATTGGGGATCGCCTTTTTATTGGGCACAGCATTTTTGTTCTCTTCAGCAAGAAAGAATATTAACTGGCGCACAGTTATTGGTGCTTTTACAATCCAAGCGCTATTGGGTGCGTTTATACTTTACTCCGAGTGGGGTATACGATTTCTCAACAACCTGACACTCTACGTTGCCAATGTTATTTCATACAGCGCAGATGGCATTCGCTTCTTGTTTGGTGGCCTATTGGGCAATGAGTCATTAGGCTTTATTTTTGCGATAAACGTTCTGCCCGTAATTATCTTCTTTTCATCATTGATTGCTGTCTTGTACCACCTAGGCATCATGTCTTGGGTGATTAGAATTATTGGCGGTGCTTTGCAGAAATTGCTTGGTACCAGTCGACCAGAGTCAATGTCCGCTGCTGCTAATATATTTGTTGGCCAGACTGAGGCACCACTGATTATTAGACCCTTTCTCCCCAGCATGACGCGTTCAGAATTGTTTGCGGTTATGGTGGGTGGTTTAGCCTCTATCGCAGGTTCTATTATGGCTGGCTATGCTGGCTTAGGGGTAGAGTTAAAATACTTGTTGGCGGCTAGTTTCATGGCTGCGCCAGGCGGATTGCTAATGGCCAAAATGCTAGAACCAGAAACAAAAGAAACCAATGAAGAAGTAACCGATGTAGAAGCCGATAACGAAGAATATGCTAACGTATTCGATGCTGCAGCAAGTGGCGCAACAGCTGGCTTAAAGCTTGCCGTAAATGTAGGTGCTATGTTGCTTGCCTTTATTGCATTAATTGCCCTTCTGAACGGCATTCTTGGCGGCATTGGTTCATTTTTCAATCAAGATGAGTTGTCCATTCAACTCATCTTGGGTTATATATTTCAACCGATAGCATGGTTAATTGGCGTACCTTGGAGTGAGGCCAATTTAGCCGGCAGTTTTATTGGCCAAAAAGTGGTCGTGAATGAGTTTGTTGCGTACTTAGATTTTATAAAATACAGCGCAGAACTGTCGCCAATCACACAAGCGATCGTCACATTTGCACTTTGCGGTTTTGCTAACCTTTCATCCATTGCGATACTAATGGGTGGCATAGGCGCACTAGCACCAACAAGACGTAAAGAAATAGCGCAGCTCGGCCTAAAAGCCGTTTTTGCAGCAACATTAGCCAACTTAATGAGCGCAGCACTCGCTGGCATATTCATCTCATTGAGTTTGTAGAACAAATACAAATAGGTTTATCACGATATGAAATTAGAAGCAGTTGACTTTACCGCCCCCGATGCTCAGCAAAAATTTGTTGAATCATTACGCCAAACCGGCTTTGGTGTGTTGAAAAATCACCCTATATCGCAAGACAGCGTGGCAAGCATTTATGCTAACTGGCAGGCGTTTTTCAACACTGAAGAAAAGCAGGCGTACTTGTATAACAAAGACAAGCAAGACGGATTTTTTCCGCAAAGCGTGTCTGAGGTTGCAAAGGGCTTTAAGAAAAAAGACATCAAAGAGTATTTTCACTACTACCCTTGGGGACAATGCCCTGATGCACTGAAAGATGAGTTAAGTGATTATTATAAAAACACTTCTAATCTAGCTGCTCAGCTATTGAATTGGATAGAGCAAGAATCACCGGCCGAAGTGAGCAAACACTACAGTATGCCACTATCTCAAATGATCGATGGAAGCGATCAAACTTTGTTAAGAGTGTTGCATTATCCGCCACTTGCAGGTGATGAAGAAGTTGACGCAATACGCGCCGCCGCTCACGAAGATATTAATTTAATTACCCTTCTACCGGCCGCAAACGAACCTGGCTTGCAAGTGAAAGCACTAGACGGCAGCTGGTTAGACGTACCTTGTGACTTTGGTAATTTGATTGTCAATATTGGCGATATGTTGCAAGAAGCTTCAGGTCATTACTTCCCGTCAACGACTCACCGAGTCATAAACCCAGAGGGTACTGATGTGACCAAATCGCGTATTTCGTTACCCTTATTTTTGCATCCGCGCCCGGATGTGAAACTGTCCGAACGTCATACTGCTGGCACATACCTTACAGAACGCTTAACTGAGTTAGGTGTGCTTTAAGAGTCCTGACAGTGAATAGGATTTCGAAAAAGAAAGTGACACTTTCTAATTAACCAAAAAAAATCAGCTTTATGAGCTGATTTTTTTTGCGCCGCTCTAGCTTGATAGCAAACCCAATCAATTAACATGAGCAGAAGCAATGAAGCTTGAAAGTGCATTTAATTTATCAACATAAATGTCAGCTACTTTGCTTTTGCCTGCCTTCTTTTTGGCCATTTTCAAAAAACGTTCTGAACGCTCAAAATCACCTTTTTCGAAATAAACGGACGCTAAGCCAAAATAAAATTGATGCTGATTACGGTTCAGACTAATCGCTTTTTCGTAATGATGAATGCTGCTTTCGAGGCTGCCATTCTCTCTATCAGTTTCCGCTAGCATTTGATGATAAAACGGATTTTCACTTCGTTTTGCATCTAATCTACGGTTAATATCTGAAGCCGCTTTGAGGTTACCCAACTGCTGATACAATATGGCTAAATTTTCCCAAGCAGTATTGTGTTCATCATCAAGGCTGATTGCTCTTTGATAAGAGTTCATGGCCAAATCATTGAGCCCTTCCTTCTTATAAAGCAAGCCTAAGTTCACCCATGCCCCAGGATAGCTATCATCCGCTAGTATAGACTTTCGGAAATAGGCATAAGCCAAGTCGTTATTTTGCTTCATTAACGCTTCCGCCCCCTTATTGTTGTAAAACATTGCGAGCACAATTTGCTCTGAGGCATCACGGCTTAAAAATTGGTTAGCGCTTTCTGATGGGTCGAAATCAACAACGAAAGTTTTCTTAAAAAAAACCTGAGTATTCATGCTATTCCGAGACTTGATACGTAAATTAATATGTCCATTAAGCAGCGAGTACCCGCCTCTTCGTGTCCAATATTCCGGTATGTCGATTATTTGAAACTCACTTAAAAACCCCGCCTCCTTCGCCATCGAAAAAGTCATTATTGAGAGCGACAAGCAATTAGCGGAAGCGTTTTGAAAAGTCTCGCTTGCAACGGTGTCCGCGGACGCGGCGTAAATCAGATCAAGCTCCGATCTGGAAAAAATTCGATAAATTAGCTTTGCTATTTTTTCATCGTCAGACTGAGAGCCCTCAATCGTTTGCGCAACAAAAGCTTTGGCATCATCATCTAGCGCAAATATTTCATGTGCTTGTTCGACAGAGTATGAACTAAATTGAGGAAACGCCTGATCATTCAATAGTTGTTTAGCTGGTAATAAATCACTACGATGATTTTGCGGTGCGGCACACCCTGCGCCGAGCAGGCTGAAGGCTAGCAACATTACAATTAGACGAGTAGAACGAAAAGTAACACTCATAAAGCGCACTCCTATGTATATCTCTCCTTTAATAATAGCTCATAAAAGAAACTCAGGTGACTTTATTTGGTGTTCAGCGATACTTTATAATCGCTGTAAACAAACAATAACTTAGCAAAACAACAAAATTTGACGATGCAATTTAGGATTGACCAATAGTGTAGACCTTTATTGCTTTAGTGTGCGCCAAATCAATAAGGGGCGCGCTGGCCTGCTTATCAAATTGGTAGCATTGCGCAAAAGCAAGACCGAGTGTTGCTAGTGCATCATCCAATGCATTGTGGTTTGGTGCTGCAGGTAAACCATAGCGCTGCCGACACTGTTCCAGCGTCACCGCGTCTTGTTTTATCATATCTTGGGTTTTACTAAGAAAGTAAAGTTCGAGCAACATGGTGTCGATAGTCGTTATTTGGGTTTCTGGCAGACCTAGGTTTTTGGCGACTCTGTCTAACACTTGCATATCCAAACAGGCATTATGCAGCACCCAAACATGCGAGTTAGCAAATGCTTGCAATTGATCAACCGCTGTTTTGACATGCTCACCTTTCAATAGGTCTCTTGCCGTTAAACCATGGATGACAGGGCTCTGCTGCAAATCGCCTGAAGCACGCACAACGGTGTAGAATGCCGAACTTAAGTCAATACATTGGTGTGTTCCGTTCACCCATCCAATAGATGTGATTTTAGCAATACTCGTGTCTAAGCCTGTTAGCTCTAAATCGATAGATAAAAGAGGTGTGTCCTTAATGGACAGCATTTTCCATTTATCAGGCAGCGTGGGTGCTCGCTTGAAAAACGTAGAAAAGAACGACGCCATTAGCCAATGCCGCCAGAGTATTTGAGAACAGCTGTTTGTTGGGCTCGGTGGATAGCTTGGAATGCCGCCTTTAATTGGTGCTTTTCTATCGATGATAGATCGCTCACGCGAATGAAGTTATCTTGTACTTTATTGTTCAGTTGATGGCGCCAACGTAGTCGATTTAAAAACAGCCATATGTCTCGTAAGTTTTTAATATCTTCTGGTGAAACACCGCAATCTGCTGGTAATGCATCTAACCTGGCTACGGTTGCAGGAATGGTAACTCCATTCGCTAAGGCATGAATTCGCACTAGATTATTGATAATTGCTATGGCTGTATGCTTAAGATCAATACTGTCTTTTTCTTTTCTGTCTTTTGCAAAAACAAACTTTTGGAACATTGAGAGCGGCACTGAACCTTCATTCGCTTGGCGCGCCAAAGCAGCTAAGAACATAGATTGTTGAAACAGCTTCTTGCGCTCATCCTGCAAACGCAAGAACAAGCTTGCATCACCTGCTGCAGCTCGAGCATCCAAGAAAATGTTGAACGATAGCATTGCTTCTGGTGTCGGCTCACGAACCCATGATTTAGATTCTTCTATAGATTCGCTCACAGATTTACGCAGCTTAGGATTTGACGCCATAATATTACCATCGCATAATTTTATGCCGCATTTCCCCAAACCTAAACAAACATATTGCGCCATTTTTTCAAAGTAGGCGACTTGCTCCTCATTAGGCTCTTCAGCCAGCAGCAAGGAATTATCTTGGTCAGATCCCATTGTTTGGTCCTCTCGCGCTTGAGAGCCATAAACCAACCAACAATAAGGCATTGGTGCTTGACCATTTTGTTGCTGAAAGAAAGTAATTAACTTGCGCGTCATCACATCGGTCGCTTGCGAAAGCACTTTACCCACAATATCAAAGTCACCGGGACGTTTCGCACTCGATGCAAAGTAATGCGGTAATTGCCAAGAGCAGCGAGTCAGTTCATACAGATTATTCGCTTTTGAAATATCACTGATCACAAATAGCACATTGTTGCGTTGTTGCTTAAAAATATCGGTTGCTGTAATCATCCCCACCGGTTCATTAGTAATTTCATCCAGCACCGGCAAGTGATTAATCGACTTTTCATTCATTAAACAAACTGCATCAAACAAGGTTTTATTCTTGGTTAAATAAGCCGGATTTTCAGTCATTATTTGTTTCACAGGGAGTTGCATATTAAGGCCGACGGCAACCACTCGATTGCGTAAGTCGCGGTCGGTGATAATACCCATTAACTGATTATCCTCGATGATCAGCACAGATGAAATATGCATCTGACTCATTAAAGCACCGGCGCTTTGTATAGAGTCTGTTTGCGAAATGGTAATTGGCAGTGTTTCTGCCACCTCAAACAGGGGTTTATGCAGCCACATTGAGTTTGCGTCTGTTACCGCATCGTGCTGCAGAACATCATCTTTGGCGGCATTAAAAAACTGGCTGATTTTAGGATGCATCATGGCTTTATTAAACCATTCTTTTGGCATGCACAGGATAAGCCCGGGGCTCTCTACGGTGACACTCAGCTTATGATTAACGTTATCGAGCAATGCGGCATAACCAAAGTAATCGCCGTCACTCAAATGCTTCAGCGCCCCGTCACAATCCTTTATTGAAAACTGTCCGCTCTGAATCAAGTACAGCGAATTTTTATGCGCTGTCAGCATCTCATCCTGGTTTTCAGCTGCAAGGTAAATAATATGAGAATGTCGAGCAATATCATGCAGCCGTTCGACATCTAAGACATCAAAAGGCCCTGATTGTTGGAGGAAATCAGTCACCTGTTGTGGTACGGCTGTCATAGCTCACTCCTTTGGGAGATGGTAATTATAAGATTATTTCTCTGTAAGGGGCCCTATCGCATAATGAAGACTTCAATCGCCAGGGATGGCGATTGTAAGCGGGCCATGGATGGCCTGACGCGCCAGCGTCACAGCGGTCTTCATTATGCGATAGGGCCCCTTACAGAGAAATAATCTTATAATTAATATCAGTGCTTGTCGTTTCTAGCGATAAAAAAGCCCAGCGTTGCTGGGCTTTTCAGTATGACATCCTATTAGTGCGCTGTTGCTGCACCAGCTCCTTTAGGGAAACGAATGCTTTCAACAAGATCTTGAATTTCTTGTGGTGCTTCGGCTGTAAATTTGAATACTACAAAAGCAACGACAAAGTTAATTATCATACCGATAGTACCAATACCTTCAGGAGAGATCCCAAAGAACCAGTTTTCAGGCTTGTTCATTTCAGGGCTCACAAACTTAAAGTAAATAATATAAGCCGCCGTGAAAACGATACCCGTAACCATGCCAGCAATAGCACCTTTATCATTCATACGCTTGCTAAATATACCCATAATAATGACTGGGAAGAAACTTGAAGCAGCAAGACCAAAGGCGAAGGCGACTATCGCGGCCACAAAGTCTGGCGGATTAATGCCAAAGTAACCGGCTATTAGAATAGCTACCCCCGCTGCTATTCGCGCAGACAACAGCTCCTTCTTATCGGTAATATCTGGCATCAAATTTCGTTTGAGTAAATCATGCGAGACCGATGTCGAGATAACCAATAGCAAACCAGCAGACGTCGACAGCGCGGCAGCAACACCACCAGCAGCAACCAATGCAATTACCCATGCAGGCAAGTTCGCAATTTCAGGGTTGGCTAATACCATGATGTCACGGTCAATAGACATCTCACTGCGCGGATCATCTTTCTGAGCGTAAAACATTCTACCGTCGCCATTCTTGTCATCATGCGAAATAAGGTTAGTTTTTTCCCAGTTCTTAATCCAACTTGGTGCTTCAGCATAAGACATACCTTGCCCTTCTGGACCGTTGATAGTCTCAATCATATTTACACGAGCGAATGCAGCAAGTGCAGGAGCTGTAGTGTAAAGGATAGCGATAAAGGCTAATGCCCAACCCGCACTCTTGCGCGCGTCACTCACTTTAGGCACAGTGAAGAAGCGTACAATTACGTGTGGTAAACCTGCAGTACCAACCATAAGTGCGAAAGTGATGCAGAAAATGTCTAAGTACGATTTGGTGTTTGACGTGTATTCGTTAAAGCCTAAGTCAGTTGACAACATATCCAATTTTTCAAGCAAGAACATACCTGAACCATCCGCTAAAGTGGCACCGAAACCAGTTTGCGGCAACACGTGACCTGTCAGCATGATTGAGATGAATACCGCTGGCACTAAGTAAGCAAAAATGAGGACGCAGAATTGAGCAACTTGCGTATAAGTAATGCCTTTCATGCCGCCAAGTACTGTGTAGAAGAAAACCACACCCATACCAATAACAACACCCAGCCATAGCTCAACTTCTAAGAAGCGACTGAATACAACACCAACCCCACGCATCTGACCAATTACGTATGTGAAACACACGAAAATGGCACAAATTACCGCAACCGTTCTTGCTGTCTGTGAGTAGTATCGATCGCCGATGAAGTCTGGCACGGTAAACTTACCGAACTTACGCAAATAAGGTGCTAAACATAGTGCGAGTAATACGTAGCCACCTGTCCAACCCATTAGGTACACCGCACCATCATAACCCATGAAAGACACCAAGCCAGCCATAGAAATAAACGACGCTGCTGACATCCAATCGGCTGCCGTGGCCATACCGTTTAGTACCGGATGAACACCGCCACCTGCAATATAGAAGTCGTTAGTTGATCCTGCACGCGCCCATACAGCGATGCCCATGTAGAGCAAAAATGATGCCCCAACAATTAGAAATGTTAATACTTGTACACTCATGAGTTATTCCTCTCCCACGCCGTATTTTTTGTCTAAAGCATTCATTTTCTTCATGTAGATGAAAATAATTGCGACAAAAACATATATTGAGCCCTGTTGTGCAAACCAAAAACCGAGTTTAAACCCGAAAAACTGTATTTGATTTAGTACTTCAACGAAAATTATGCCGGCGCCAAACGAGACGACGAACCACACTATGAGAAGTTTAAACAGGAGAGATAAATTCTCTTTCCAGTAAGCCTTCTGATCCCCTTCATTTTTAAAAGCCATCTTTGCGTTCCTCAGCAAGTTAATAAGATGTGTTCGTTTAACATTTTGCTAACGTAAACCTTTGCTGGCTGTGGTATTGGCTATCAATTCTGATAGAAGTTTGAGCCAAACCACTGCAAAACCTGACATTAGCACTGTTAGGCATACTGTATATGTTCACAAAAAAAGGTAAAATGAGACGATGGTCTTAGGGGTCGTAGACCGCTCATAGAATATGATACAGTTTGAAATGTTAAACGTTTGTTAGGAAAACACATGTCATTGGGATGGCTTGCTCTCGCACTAATTTATCTTTGTTTGTTGTTTTGGATTGCAAAGTGGGGTGATCGTAATACGCCAACTTCCAGATGGCTTACTTCAACGCCCCTAGTCTATTCGCTTGCTTTAGGAATTTATTGCACTGCGTGGACATTTTTTGGTGCCGTAGGACAGGCCAGTCGAGACAACTGGCTGTATTTACCCATACTGTTAGGCCCAATTATTGTTTATGTGGTGTTTTATCGCTTTATCCGTAAATTGATATTGGTAAGTAAAAAACAACATATCAGTACTATCGCCGATTTCATTAGCGCTCGGTATGGCAAACGTCAAGTTGTCGCCCTTCTGGTTACTATTATTGCCCTGCTCGCCACTATTCCCTATATCGCCCTGCAGTTAAAAGCAATTGGCTCGTTATTCACATCCATATCAGAGCAACAACACTCGAATTTCGTAGTACTGATTGCTACGGTGTTTATCGCTATATTCGCGATGTACTTTGGTACTAAAAACACAGACGTAACGGAATACAGACGAGGATTAATGCTCGCTATTTCGTTTGAGTCATGCATCAAATTGCTTGCACTCGTTCTGGTTGCAATTGTGGCTTACCAGTATTACGAATCTAATCCAAGTAACGATATTTTTGTTGAATTTAAATCTGACGAAGCAATTGCGACATTCTACTCATTCACTTTTTGGGCACAAACACTCATGGCTGCAGCCGCCGTTATTTGTTTGCCAAGACAGTTTCATGTTGCCGTGGTCGATAATTTAAACCTTGAGCATTTGAAGCAAGCACGCTGGGTGTTTCCGCTGTACTTACTTATCATTGCATGCACCATTCCAGTTATTGCCGCAGCGGGTGATGCCATATTTAGTCAGTCTGATATAAAAGCGGACAATTACGTGTTGGGCTTGGCGGTTTTATCTGACTCCATTGCTTTGCAAATGATTGTCTTTATTGGCGGTTTGTCCGCAGCAACCGCAATGATTATTGTTGCTACACTCACCCTCAGTACAATGATAACCAATGACGTTGTGTTGCCGAAAGTACTGGAACGGATATCCAGCCAAAAAACCAATAAAATTGGACGCATAAAGCTGCTTCGGCGCATCATTATTTTTCTTATTTTAATGCTCGCGTTTTTGTATCAACAACAGATGACAAATGAAGCGAGTTTAGCCTCCATTGGTCTTTTAGCATTCTCATTGGTTATTCATCTATTGCCCAGTATTGTTGGCGGCTTATACTGGAAAAGCGGTCACGCGCACGGAGTATACGCAGGGCTAATAGCCGGAATTGTGGTTTGGACAATGTGGTTAATGCTGCCAATACTCGGTGGCGCGACCGTTGGCATTGATCAATCAGAATCACTCAGTCAGGCAGCCATGGTGAGCCTACTAGCTAATATTATTGCCTATATCACGTTTTCAATGATTACCAGCTCTCGCTTGATTGACAGAATACAGGCCGAAGCTTTTGTGTCACCTGCCGATATTCGCTCCCCACTTGTGTCTGCGCAACCGCTTACGGTCACTGTCGAAGATCTGCACACGCTTATCTCTCGATTCAGCGGTGTGGAGCGCTGTAAGCAATTGTTTGACGACTATGCTACGCGCACCAATATAGAAATTAAAATGCGCGATCCTGCCAACGACAGTTTTCTATCATTTTGTGAACGCGCTTTGGGCGGCGTGGTCGGCTCTTCTAGTTCGAAAGCACTCATTGATAGCTTGGTAAGAGGTAAAAAGCTCGATATTTCAGAAGTGGTTAACTTCTTTGAAGAAAACGCCCAAGCCGTCGAATTTAATATTAGCGCGCTAATGACCTCGCTCGAAAACCTTGATCAAGGTATCAGCGTGGTAGACAAAAACCTTAATTTAGTTGCATGGAACAAACGCTATGTTGACCTATTTAATTTTCCCCGTGAAATGGTATCCGTTGGCATCCCAATTGTGGATTTAATCCGTTTCAACATTGCGCACAGCGATGTTCCACCTAATGAGATTGAAATTCGGGTTCAAAAACGAATTGAGCGCCTTAGGTCGGGTCAAGCGCATAAATTCACGCGTAAGCGCTACGATGGCAGGGTGATTGAAACAATAGGAAACCCTTTGCCTGGTGGTGGTTTCGTGACTAGCTTTCACGATATAACGGGTCACGTAGAGTTGCAGCAAGCATTAAAAGAAACCAATATTTCACTCGAACAACGCGTGCGTAAAAGGACTGAGGAAGTGCATTCGATAAACGCAGAACTGAGGCTAGAAATCGAACGCAGAAACATCGCGGAGAAAGAGCTAATAAGGGCACGGCAAGAAGCGGAGAGTGCAAACGCAAGTAAGACTCGATTCCTTGCTTTAGCAAGCCATGATGTACTTCAGCCACTCAATGCCGCAAAGCTTTACCTGTCTGCGCTACAAGAAACAAAATTAGATAATGACACTTCAAAAATCATTAATAAACTGAATGATTCAGTGGTGTCGAGCGAGGCTTTAATTAGCACTATTTTGGATATTTCGAGACTTGATCAAGGAGAACTCAAACCCTTTATCGAAACATTAAATGTGACCGAAATTCTCACTCCTATTATCAATGAAATGAGCATGAAGGCTAATGAAAAGGGCTTGATATTTAAACATCGCCTACAAGAACTATGGATAAGTGCCGATCGAACTTACGTTTATCGAATTGTGCAAAACCTAGTTTCAAATGCCGTCAAATATACCCAATCAGGTAAAGTCTTATTAACTGCAAGAAAACAAAACAATCGGGTGCTCATTGAAGTAAGGGACACCGGCATCGGTATTCCAACCCTGCAGCAGGCTGCAATATTCAGCGATTTTTATCGTGTCGAAAATAGCAATGAACAAGGTATTGGCTTAGGTCTAGGCGTCGTGAAGCGCCTTTCGCAGCAGCTGCAATGTAGCGTCAAAGTTATCTCTGTAGAAGAAAAAGGCAGTTGTTTTTCAATTATGTTTGATTTGGTAGATGAGCCTGAAACTGGAGCCATAGTCGTTTCTAAAACCACCTCGGTGTTCAGTGGCTTACGTATTTTGTGCGTGGATGACCAGCAAGAAAACTTAGATGCAATGCAAACCTTGTTAATGAAATGGGGTATTGAAGTTCAAATAGCCAAGAACTACGAACAAGCAGTGGCGCTCGCACAAAAGTTTTTACCACAAATCATTTTGGTCGATTATCAACTCGGCAAAGGCCCTGACGGTTTAGCAATTATCGAAGCTATACGAGCATCATTAAATATGGTCATTCCCGCGTGTTTAGTGACAGCAAAGCGCGGTGACGAGCTAGTGAGACTATGCAAAGACCAGGGCGTTAACTATTTAAGTAAACCACTCAAACCGGCAAAGCTAAGAACATTGATCCAAAGTATGACGAAGTTTATTAGAGCGGCGAAAGTGAAAACGAACAAGGAATAATAAATATAAAAATCAAAACAATCACAAACAGCCATTGAGATGGTGAGGCTACGATTGAGAATATTGAAATTGTGCTCGACCGTTCAACCATCGCCAATGCATACATGCATGACGATGGCTAAAAAGTCGCTGGTCGAATTTAACGCTATCGATGAAGAACACACACTTTATTACCCGCCGGGTCGAGCAAGTAAGCCAAGTATAACTTCATTCTGCCGCCGTCGCGCCAACCTGGAGGATCTTCACAGTCGGTCCCTCCGTTTGCTAAACCTGCCTCATGCCAAGCGTCTGCTATTTCAGTCGTTGCTGCTGCAAATCCGATAGTAGAGCCATTTCCATGGCTAGCCGGCTCACCGTCAATGGGCTTAGTAATTGCAAATATACCGCTGTCGGTAAAGTAAAAGCAGCGGCCCTTTTCGTCAATAACACCGGGCTCAAAACCCAAGGCTCCGAAAGTAGCGTCGTAAAATTTTTTCGATTCTTGAATATCGTTAGCACCCAACATGATATGGCTAAACATGTAAACATCCTTTCAAATTAGTTGAGCCGGTAATGTACAACACAGATCAGTCGAAAGCAAAACGCTTAGTTTGGTGCTAAAAAGAGCTAATGTTTTTTGATTAATTTCAACAGTTCATCGTTATCCTTCGACGTGGCATCTTTACTGACCGTGTGATCAATCATTGCCGCTAAGTTCGACGAAAAATTATTTCTGAGCAGCCCCATGGTTCTTGGTTCAGCAATGATGTCGATGCTCTGCAGTCTATCTTGCTTTCGTGCTTTCTCAAGTTCATCTGCGACTGCCTTTACAAAGTTTTCACGGGCCTTATCTGTTGGTGACATCTCTACGCTCATAGAGTCTCTGCCGTGAATATTACTTCCTCCTCCGGACATCACACCGGGTCGGTCGCTTACTATGTCTTTATCTTGTTTCCGGCCAAAGCTGTTGCCAAGCCCTCCTACTTTTTTCAAGCTTGAGCCTGCATCCGTATATTGAAAAAAGGTCGCTTCTGAACCATTAGCGACGACTAACCAAGATTGCTTTTGCATAAATTCCTCCACAGTAATTATTTTTTGTGCAACTAATAAAAATTTTAGGGTGTCGTTAGCTTCCCACTTTTAATATTCAAGTCGCTTCGTTTTTTGGGTAACTTTGGCTCTGTATTCGGTATCGTTTAACTTGTCTTGCTCATACTCGGGGCAACCGTCTATTTCTTGAATGCTTAGTTTGCATTTTACGGTTTTAAGTTCCCAGCTGATGCTGTCAATTTGCTTGGGAGAAATCAGTACTTTTTTCCCCCCTGGCAACCAATTCCGGGTATCAATAACGAGGTATTTTAAAGACCAATCGTAGGTATCCAAGATGAAGTCATGCACATGACCCTTGCTGCCATCAACTTCTTCCACGTCATAATCTTGAACCTCGTCAGCAGAGCGCAGATGATTCGTCTTTTCAATATCAGTTTTCTGCACAACAGCATGGGATACCATGTCACGGTTAGATAAAGCGCTAGGATATAGGTAGTCACCCCACACACTCTCCCCTGTCCAATAATAACCATAACCAAAGTAATCAAAATACTTCTTCTCAAATTCGCGAGAAACAGTCTCTTGCTCCTCAACTTTAGGACAGTTTTCAACCATTTCTTTGGTCATTGATACCTTAACATCCGAGTCATCAACGTGAAATTTGAGCAGCGCTATCGGACTTAGCAATACCTTTTGGCTGAGTGGTAACCAAGCATGAGTGTCAACAACTAAAAAGCGAGTTGTCCAGTAACGGTCGTCAAAATAGATATCCTTTACTTTTCCCAACTCGCCATCACTGGCTTTTATGTTTTTTGAGCTTAATTGCTTGAAGTTTATGAACATAATCTCCTCCATTTTTATCGAATTAGATGATGTAAATAAGGCACGGCACAAGCGGTGCTATATGCAGATTCACTTTAGACCTTTACTACCAATTAAGCCTATTGGCTTGAATGGTTTGCACTCGTACTCATTTAGAATACATGCGTAAACTTTAGTTCAAATTATAAAGAATTCCACCCGAGCCTACATATTGTTGGGTAATCAAGTACAAATTAAATGACAGCCGCTGCATGCGAGAGGCAGTCGAGTAAATCATAGCCCTATTCAATTTTCTAATACTTGATAATTCATAATTGTGCTTGGTATTGCTTCGCATTATTGTTTTTAATAACCATCCAAAAATATTTTATATTACGGAGTATCCATGCCAATTACTTTTATCGACGTGCCTATTCCTGAACCTGGTGTCTTGCAAAAAGTGGCTCCTGATATTTTTTGGTTACGCATGCCCTTGCCGTTCGACCTAGACCATATTAATTTGTATTTGTTAGAAGACGGCGCAGACGGATATGCATTAATTGATACGGGCATTGGTACGAGTCGAGTTGAAGAATTGTGGGAAGCATTGCTAGCGACACTAAAGAAGCCCATTTCCAAAGTGATCGTGACCCACATGCACCCAGACCATATTGGCATGGCAGGATATCTGGTTGAAAAGTTCAGAGTGCCTTTGTACATGAGTCATTCTGAGTACTTTGTTGCGCGGGCACTGTCTGCAGGTAGCCGAGGCGCGTCAGATTGGCAAGATGATGAGTATTTAGTGCGCTGCGGTATGTCCGCAGAATATGTTGCCACAGCAAAAGAGAATCGTCAGAAGAGCAAAGGTGTTGGACAGGTCATTCGTCCTATTCCCCTGCAATATGAACGTTTAGAGGAAGGCAAGTGCATTCGCATCGGTAGTGATGATTGGCAGGTCATAATCGGTCGTGGGCACTCTCCTGAACATGTTTGTTTATATAGCGAACAAAAAGCTGTGCTGATATCAGGTGATCACGTATTACCAGGAATATCTCCCAACATTGGTGTTTACAGTACCGAACCAAACGCGAATGCGTTGAATGAATACTTAACTACCCTACCGCAATTTCTCAACTTGCCGAAAAACACCTTGGTGTTGCCGTCTCACAAACAACCTTTTCATGGCCTACATGTTCGCGTGAACGAATTAATTGAACATCATCATGTTCATTTAGATAACCTGCGCGAATTTTGCCAGCAAGAAAAGACGATTAATGACTGCTTACCTATTTTGTTTAAACGCGAACTTAATCCCCACAACATGTTCTTTGCCGTGGCCGAAGCCACCTCACATCTTAATTACCTGTATTTTTCAGGTGAGTTTAGTCGTGAAATAAACACCCAAGGTCAATTCATATTCAAGTCGAACTAGTGCATCGAATATGAATTCTAGTAAAACAATTAGGTTCAAGATTGCTAGCGGACTCAGTGACAATCACAGAGCGGATCGTTGCATGTACTCAACATGGGCATTATTGCACCATTCGTTGTTTTAATGAGTTAATGGAATGAAATACGCGGTCTGTTGCAAAAACTCTACTTTGCTGCTGCTGTTTTACAGGATATAGTCAGTATTTCAGAACCGCTGTCACATTAATAAGCGCAGTTCACGCCAAGTAAACATTGACTTTAGAAAGGAGTGAAGCTCGATGCAAAACCTAAAAGACTTGTATCAGATCACCTCAAATAGTAATTTGTCGTTCGATCAAAAAATGGATGCTTTACTCCGGTTTGGCTTGAACTACTTTAAGCTTGAACTTGCTATCATAAGCGAAATAGACGATGGCATTTATACTGTCCTGCATGGAATTTCACCCGACAATTCGCTGCTTATTGGCACCACTTTTGCTGTAGCCGATACCTATTGTTTACATACCTTAGCCACCAATCAAGCGCTGTCCTTTCATCATGCAGGCCAGAGCAATATAGCTCAACATCCGTGTTATCTTAATTTTGGTTTAGAAAGTTACATCGGTGCCCCTCTTTTAGTCGAAGGTAGACGTTTTGGCACAATTAATTTTTCTGCAGTATCACCTAGGACAAAACCTTTCAGCGAAGAAGAGCACGACTTTATAGAATTACTCTCTCATTGGGTGGGTAATGAAATAGCCCGCAACGAAAAGCTGACGCTACTGCAAGAACAACAAAAAAAAATGGCTCGTCAACAAGATATATTGGAGGAAATGGGGCAATTAGCAGGCGTTGGCGCTTGGGAACTTGACATCATTAATGAAAAAGTTTTCTGGTCTGCAGTCACCAAAAAAATTCACGAGGTTGATGCTGATTTTGAACCCGAACTGGCAACGGGCATCAACTTCTATAAAGAAGGCGAAAATCGAGACCGCATCACTCAGTTAATTAATAAAGCAATACAACAAGGAGGTCACTTTTCTGGTGAATTTGAAATTGTAACTCAGAAAGGCACCGCCAAGTGGGTTGCAGTAAAAGGAAGAGCAGAATTAGATAACGGCCAATGCGTTAGATTAATAGGCGCATTTCAAGATATTACGGTGCAGGTGTATTCTCGAGTTCAGTTAGAAAAAAGACACGAAGAACTTTCGTCAGCGCTCGCAGCCCGCAGCTTATTTTTAGCCAATATGAGCCACGAAATTCGCACGCCGATTAATGGTGTCTTGGGCATGTTACAAATATTGGAAACATCGTCGCTGACTCCGGAACAACAACGATTTTTAGGCTTAGCAAAAGATAGCGCAATATCTTTACTGGGCATCATTAGTGATATTTTAGACTTTACAAAGGTTGATTCAGGAAAGTTAACGCTCGAGAAAGTGCCGGTCGATGTCAATAGATTGCTCAATAATTGCGTTGATGTTTTCATTCCACGAGCAAAAAACAGATCAACAAGCGTGATAAAGCAATTTGACTCAACACAAAATGTTAACGCACTAACCGATCCCACTCGCCTGCGTCAAATTTGTTCGAACTTGTTATCAAATGCAATTAAATTCACGCATAAGGGGCAAGTCAAAATTACAACTCAACTGGCTTTGCGCGACAATAAGCAGGCAGCTCTAAGCATAATAGTTGAGGACACTGGGCTGGGGATTACTGATGAGCAGAAAACGCGTCTATTTTCGCCTTTCAGTCAAGGCGATGTTTCCACTACCCGCAAGTTTGGTGGCACTGGATTAGGATTATCGATTACTCGAAAGATATGCCAGCATATGGACGGTGACGTCAGTATTGAGAGTACACTAAATAAAGGCAGCACGTTCAAAGCAACCGTCATTATTGAGCTCTTAGAAAATGAAGGACAAACTATAGACTCCGACGAGGTCAAACCTGAAATTAAAGATTTAAGTCATCTAAGAGTATTGGTTGTTGAAGATAATGAAATAAATCAGGTGGTTGTGGGTGAAATGTTAAAACAACGAAAAATTTCTTACGACTTTGCCAATGATGGGCTAGAAGCGTTGAACATTATTCAAGATGAAGCCAGACACGGACGCTCATTTTCCTTGTTTTTGATGGATTGCCAAATGCCTAACATGGATGGCTATGACACGACGAAACATATTCGAAAACTTGCAGAACCTGCAGCAACAATTCCTATTATTGCGTTAACTGCCAATGCGATGTCAGAAGAACGTGAAAAGTGTTTTGCCTGCGGTATGAATGAGTATTTATCTAAACCAGTAGAACGTTCACTGTTGTACTCTATGCTCGAAAAGTTTGCCTAACAGGCTTTTTCTTCGACATTTAAGCCGTTTTAGCACAAGTGCGGCTATTTCGTCGGCGGCTCAAGTTGGAGTTCACTCGCAATCAAAACAGCTTGTGTTCGATTGTTAATGCTTAGCTTTCTGAAAATTGCAGTAACATGCGCCTTTACAGTCGCCTCAGCTATATCCAAGTTGTAGCCAATTTGTTTATTGAGCAAACCATCACGCATGTAACATAGCACTTTGTATTGCGCTGGTGTCAGGCTGGCAACATTTTCAGCTAGAACAGAGAAGTCTTCATCAACGTGTTCAATTTGTTGTCTAACGCTTTCTGGCACCCAAACGTCGCCATCTAACATTGCGTTCACGGCATCACTGATATTTTTTGCGCTTGCTGTTTTTGGAATAAATCCCATTGCGCCGACGCCGACTACTTTTGATATTAAAGACGCATCTTCAGTACCAGAGACAACCGCAATGGGAAGATCAGGGAAGGTTTTTTGAATATGTAGTAATCCAAACAAATCGCTGCTGCCAGGCATGTGCAAATCCAGTAGAAGCAAGTCAACATCGTGCTCATGCAGTGCTTTTACCGTTTCATTTAAATCGCCAGATTCGAGTATATTCAGATCACTAAACCCCATACATAACGCCCCCTTGAGGGCGTCACGGTATAGAGGATGGTCGTCTGCTATGAGCAGGGTTACCATACCAATTTCCTTATTTGTTCAATCGCTCCTTCACGAGTGTATCAACAACTGACGGATCTGCCAACGTTGATGTATCACCCAAATTATCATGCTCATTCGCAGCAATTTTGCGAAGAATACGACGCATTATTTTACCCGAGCGTGTTTTCGGTAAGCCCTTAGTCCACTGGATAATATCCGGCGTCGCTATTGGACTTAACTCTGTGCGAACCCATTTACGAATTTCAGCCGTTAGTTCATCGTTAACGTCAACACCTTCGTTTGGCGTGATATAGACATAGATGCCTTGACCCTTTATGTCGTGCGGATAACCAACAACAGCAGCTTCAGCAACATCCGGATGCGCTACCAGTGCACTTTCGATTTCTGCCGTACCCAGTCTGTGACCAGAGACGTTAAGAACATCATCCACACGCCCCGTAATCCAATAGTAATCATCTTCATCACGACGACAGCCATCGCCAGTAAAGTAAACATTTGGGTAAGCACTAAAATATGTTTCTATAAAGCGTTTATGGTCGCCATATACTGTTCGTGCTTGGCTAGGCCAGCTGTCTTTAATGACTAAATTACCTTCAGCAACACCTTCCAATTCATTTCCGTCAGCATCAAACAATGCAGGCTGAATACCAAACATCGGGCGTGTCGCTGAACCTGGTTTTAAAGCATGTACCGTTGGCATAGGTAAAATCATCATGCCGCCTGTTTCGGTTTGCCACCACGTGTCAATAATAGGGCATCTGCTTTGTCCAATAGTGCGGTAATACCATTCCCATGCTTCGGGGTTAATAGGCTCACCGACTGAACCGAGAATACGCAGTGAAGACAGGTCACATCCTTCAACCGGCTTGTCACCGTGAGCCATGAGAGCCCGTATTGCGGTAGGCGCAGTGTACAGTGAAGTCACTTTGTATTTTTCAACGATCTGCGCAATTCTTCTTACGTCAGGATAAGTCGGCACGCCTTCAAAAAAGACTTGTGAAGCCCCATTTGATAATGGCCCGTACACAATATAACTGTGGCCTGTAATCCAACCTACATCGGCTGAGCACCAAAAAATATCGTCATCTCGATAGTCGAATGCGTATTTAAACGTCATGCTTGTATACAGTAGATAACCGCCCGTTGTGTGAACCACCCCTTTAGGTTGGCCAGTTGAACCCGAAGTATATAAGATAAAAAGAGGGTCTTCGGCATTCATCACTTCTGGTTCGCATTGAGCAGAGCAGTCTTCAATGAGATCATGCCACCACACATCGACATTATTCGTTGTCACGTCACCACCAGTCAATTTATGCACGACAACCGCGGTTATTGACGAGCAAGCTCCATCTGCAAGCGCTTTATCAACGTTGGCTTTCAACGGCACAGAACGGCCAGCTCGGCGACCTTCATCGCAGGTAATAATCACCTTAGCTTTGCTGTCGTTGATACGATCGGCAATCGCGTTAGGCGAGAAACCACCGAAAATAACAGAATGAATTGCGCCAATGCGAGCGCAAGCTAGCATTGCATAAGTAGCATGAGGAACCATGGGCATATAAAGCGCAACGCGGTCGCCTTTTTTAACGCCCAGCTTTTTCAAGCCATTTGCAAGTTTGCACACCTCATAATGAAGCTCTTGATAAGATACTTTCAGGCTATCATTAGGAGAGTCACCTTCCCAAAATAAAGCTGTTTTTTTAGCTCGTTTCGCTAAATGTCGGTCTATGCAGTTGTAGCTAACGTTCAGTTCACCGTCTTCAAACCACTTGATTGAAAGGTTTGATGCATCAAAGCTCGTGTTTTTGATAATAGTGGGTTTTTTGTACCAATCAATCTGAGTCATCTGCTCAGCCCAAAATGCGTCAGGATCGCTCACGGACTGTTCATACATCGACGCGTAAAGCTCAGGCGTAAGTAAGGTTTCTTTTTTGCAAGATTCGGGTACTGGATAAAGCTTTTTGGCCGACATAAGTTTGTCTCCGTATTAAACATTCAAAAAATAATTTGCACTAATGCTCTTACAATAAACTTAAATGAGCAAACAAAAATGAGACTTTGGTATGATTCAAAAATTATTTGCTTATTAGCTAGCTACGACCATAGTCTGATAGACCATGCGCTAATTTGCAATTTTCGTAGTTTGCGTAAAATTACAATGAATTAACCACCACCTTACACACTATTAACATTTAAGAATATGGATACGAATATGAAAAATTCAATTTTAAAGTCTGCACTAGCGGTTTCTTTAGCACTGGGCGTTTCGGCAGCTTCATTGAATGCCCAGGCAGATATGTTGCAAGGTACCGATGTCAAATTCAGTGGATATTTCAAAATAGATGCTATGTTCAGTAATTACTCTGACGGCTCATTAGGCTCGCAAAACCTAGGTAGAGATTTTTATGTACCAAGCTTAACGCCTGTTGGCGGTGCTGAAGAGAGCACACAATTTGATGCACACGCCAAGCAGACTCGCTTTCGTTTTACGTCCAACACCAAGACCGACGAGGGAGATACGATTACCGGCGTACTAGAACTAGATTTTTTAGTAACCCCAGGCGGTAATGAGCGTGTTAGTAACTCATACGTTCCGCGTGTTCGCCATGCTTTTATCAATTATAAAGGCTGGACCGTTGGTCAAACTTGGACGACCTTCCAAGACGTTAAAACATTACCTGAATCAGTCGACTTTGTTGGTACAACCGATGGCGTAGTCTTCGGTCGTCAAGCACTTGTTAAATACACAGCGGGCGCATGGGAGTTCGCACTTGAAAACTCTGAATCCACAATAACGCCATTGGGCGGCGGTGCAAGAATTGTATCCGATGATGGTGCGGTTCCAGACGCTGTCGTCCGTTATACGCACACTGCTGACTGGGGCCATATTTCGGTTGCGGGTCTTGTTCGACAGCTAAACCTAGAAGTGCCTGATGTCGTTGATGACTCGGTAACATCCGCGGGAATCAGCATTAACTCCAAAATTAAAGTCGGTGAAAAAAATGATGTCCGATTATCATTTACAACGGGCTCTGGATTGGGTCGCTATATCGCATTGAACGCTGTCAATGGTGCAGTACTTGATACAAATGGCAACTTAGAGACCATTGATTCAACTGCGTATTCAGTTGCTTATCGACATGTTTGGAACAATAAGATGCGCTCAACCGTTTCCTATTCAGCACTGTCGGTTGACAATGACGTTACCCTTACAGGCTTATCGGCGACTGAAAGCACCTACAGTGTCAGTGCTAACTTGCTATATTCACCTACCGCTAAAATTACGGTGGGCGGCGAAATTAAACAAGCAACGAGAGAAATTGAAACCGGTGCAGACGGCGACATGACGCGCGTTCAATTTACAATGAAGTACGCGTTCTAAGATTTGTACCAATTTAACAATTCATTGTTAAAGAAGAAGTCTACGCCGACAACGCGTAGACTTTTTTGTTTGACCTTTGTTTATAGACCTGCGGTGTTAATCTGCCAAAAACATACCTTTAGATCAATTTCCATGCATAACAAAAACGCGTCCCTATAGTAAGATAAAAAGACAACTAAAGCTTACGCGAGGCGCTCTGTGCCCTTAGATATCATCATCAACTCAATTGCGATTGCAGGACTAATATTAGTGCTGTTTTTATATCGTATGAGTAAAAAGTCGACTATTGCGACCAAAAACCCAAAAATGAAAAGCACCATCAACACGGGGACGTTCGCTGGCATCGGAGAGGCTTCAGAACCAAGCCCAAAACTTAGGAACCCTAAAGATGTTCCTGAGATATCTGAAAATTTCGTTAATTTCGAACTGCTTGAAAAAATAACTGACGACAAACAACGCCAGCTTTTCGAGTCAGCAACAAGTTTGAAAAAGCCGCACCCATTGCTTATGTCACTTACTCGAAACATCAACGACCCAAAAGAACTAATGGATATTATCAAGAACGATCCTGAGTTAGTCGTTAAAGTCATCAAAGTAGCAAACTCATCACTATTTGCTTTACGCAAATCGATTACCACAATCAACCATGCGATTGTTTATTTGGGCGTTTTGCAAGCTAAAAATATTGCGATGCAGTTTGCAATAGAAAGCAGTGCAGAATTTGTAACGAATGAGCAAAAGCAAGCGTATCATAAAATTTGGAAGGCGAGTTTCTTAGCAAGTTCAATCGGATTATTGATTGCTAAGGATCTAAAGTTAGAAAACTCAGCTGAACTGTCAACCCGTTGTCTATTAGATTATTTAGGCGATATTTCGTTACTAACAGCAAAACCTAAAATTGCTAAATACTATTTGAATCACTCTAGTTATTTTGCGCGAGTGAGGGGGATTCAAAATGAGCTGGGAACTAATTCCGCGATAATGGGGACAAGCTTTGCAAAAAATGCGGAACTGCCGCAAGAGATTATCGACAGCATTAGCGCCAGCATGCTGCCGCTGGTTGATAAAATCAAAAGCTCAGCGCTATTATCGCAAGAGCAACAAAGCGTTGTGGTTTTTAGTTACTATGTTAGCCGTATTACCGATTTGATTGTATTTGAACGAACGACGGATACGGTAAACTTAGAGGAAATTAGTTTTGCTGAGAGCAAGTGCGAAAGCTTTTTCTATTCACAAGCACAAATAGAGCACTATGCTTTAGGCAAAATAAATGGCACCTTGAGAAAGCCCCGTTTCAAGCAAGATGTTAACGCCATCATAGAAAAACTAGGGCTCGATTCATAAACGAACCGGCCCTCTAGCGCCTTAAAAAGGCGCTGTATATTGTTGCAATACCGCTTCAACATCTGCCAAACAAGCATCTGAGAGCGTTAACTCAAAAGCGTCAATATTCTCTTTCAACTGCGACATTTTGGTCGCGCCAATAATAGTAGACGTGACTCCATCCACCTGGTCACACCAAGCAAGCGCCAACTGACTTGGCGTCATACCATGCTTTTTCGCCACGTCACAATACGCAACAATAGCTTGCTCCGAATGCTCAGTATTGCGGAATAAACCTTGGCGTTGCGTAAGCGTCCAGCGACTCCCCTCTGGCCTTGCACCACCGATGTATTTGCCCGACAACATGCCACTAGAGAGCGGAGACCAAGGGAGATAAGCAATATTTTCAAATACGCAAGATTCAATCAAGTACGGCCAGTCTTTTATGTGCAGTAAGTTAAATTCATTTTGGATAGACACCGGTTTTGCTACACCCAACTCTTCACAGAGCGTCAAATACGTATGGATCCCCCAAGTCGTATCGTCCGATAGTCCCCAGTGTCTTATTTTTCCGCTATCAAGTGCTTTACCTAAGCCTAAAACAATATCGCGCATGCGTTTTTTTTCTGCTTTAACATTTTGCTGAGTGGCCATCACTTGATTGGGCCAATGTTTGCCAAAGTGCGGTGATGTTCTATTCGGCCAATGTAATTGGTAAACATCGATATAATCGGTTTGCAGTCGTTTTAGTGAATCGTCGAGAGCTTGCGCAATAGTCGCACCGCTAATCATTGAATTATCGCGTACGTATTCAAAGCCAGGACCTGAAATTTTAGTCGCAATAATCAGCTTCGCCCGTTGCTCTGGGTTGCGAGCTAACCAGTTTCCGATGCAACGCTCGGTATCACCGTGAGTTTGCTCTGAGGGCGGTACTGGATACATTTCTGCTGTATCAATAAAATTAACGCCACGCGCAATTGCATATTCAATTTGTTCATCCGCGTCGGCCTGTGTGTTCTGTATACCCCAGGTCATACTTCCTAAGCAGACACGAGATACCGACAAACCAGAACTTCCGAGAGGAGAGTATTTCATTATTGTTTTTTCCTTTTTACTTGAACTACGCGGAACTAGCTTACTAAGCAACAGCACGAAGGCTTCTCTCTGCAAAGCCCGTTTATCGGCTGCTCCGTGTTTACGGTTATTATCTTCATATTTGTAGATATAGGATATACGTAGTTTTGCAAAAGTCGATTGCTACTTTGATTCCTTTTTTTAAAACTGTTTTTCAGGCTTTTTCGATGCTCTCTTTTCAACGCCTCTTTTAGAAGCTCTCTTTTAGAAGCTCTCTTTTAGAAGCTCTCTTTTAAAAGCCTTTTTTGAAACGCTCTCCTAGTTAATTCATCAAAGCTTTCATATGCGCCACAACACTGCGTGATAGTGCACTAAGAGCATATCCGCCTTCAAGCATAGAAACTATTTTTCCGCCGCAGTGTTTGTCAGCAATATATTTGATTTGCGATGTAATCCATTCGTAGTCGGCTTCGACAAGGCGCAAATGGCCTAAAGCATCTTCAGCGTGCCCATCAAAACCAGCGGATATAAAAATCATCTCGGGCGCGAATGCATCAAGTTTATCAATCCAAGGCATTACCATTTCACGATACTCCGTGCCTTTTGTACCCGCAGGGATTGGAATATTGAGAATGTGATCATTGGTGGGTTTGTCGCCACTAAAAGGGTAAAAAGGGTGCTGAAATGAGGAACAAAATAGCACGCGCGGATCATCCTTGAAAATATCTTCAGTGCCATTACCGTGATGCACGTCAAAATCAACAATAGCCACTTTTTTCAAATTATATTGGTCGAGGGCGTGAAGCGCGGCAACGGCAATATTATTAAAAATACAAAAGCCACCGGACTTAGCGTGTTCAGCATGATGCCCAGGTGGACGAACAGCGCAAAATGCCTTTTTCGCATCGCCACTCATGAGCAAATCCACTGCGTGCACCCCTGCTCCCGCAGCATGCATTGCTGCATCTAGTGATTGCGGCATCATTAGCGTGTCATCATCTAACCACTTATGACCTTCTGTTGGCGCTTCTTTAATGACCTTATCCACGAAATGTTTATCGTGAGCGCGATACAGCTGGGCCAAATTGGCAGGCGGTGTGTCAGCAAAGTGGATCGCAAACTCAAGACCTGATGAGATAATTTGGTCATTAATGCTGTGTAATCTTGCCGGTTGTTCCGGATGTTCTGGGTCCATATCGTGCAGTAAGCACTTTGGGCTACTTATAAATGTAATTGGCATTTAGCTCTCCTGTAAAAACAATACCAGTTCAACTTCTGCAGGATCTGGATTGAATACGCGCTTGAACTCAAATTGCTCAAACACGGTGATCATCGGCTTATTTTCACTGCGCACGTAAGCCACCATTTTAGACACACCTCTTTGCTGAGCAATACTGATCATCTGCTTCATCAGACGAGACGCCATACCTTTACCTTGTTGATTTTCGCGCGTAATAAAGGCAACTTCGCATGAATTGTCAGGATTCAAATAATAACGCCCAACGGCTTCAATCTTCACCCTAGAACCTTGCTGATTGACTATTGTTAGGGCAATGTCCTTCGTTTGATCAACGCTCACTAGATCACACGAATTCTGCCTGCTCATGCTCTGAGGCACGTAGTTGTAGCGCAAACGCAACATTTCTTTAGTATGTGAATAAAAAAACTCTTGAAGACGTCTTTCATCTGCAGGATTGAGAGGTCTCAGATAAAACATTTCTCCCTGAATTTCCATTTCTTTTAGCTGCAGTTCACCTAACTCGGGAATATCCGTGGGAAACTTAGTTTGATAGTCGGGCACCCAATAGTGCTGTCGCACCGACTCAAGTAACGCTTGTCTAAATTTGGGGTGCGCGACTCTTATCAACTCCAGCGCACGCTCACGAATACTCTTACCTTTTAAACTCGCTACGCCAAATTCAGTCACAATATAATGCACGTTGCCGCGCGAAGTAACGACGCCAGCGCCTTCCTTAATGTTTGCAACAATACGAGAAACGGTTCCATTTTTTGCGGTTGAGGGCAAAGCAATAATGGGTTTACCGCCCTTACTGAGTGTTGCTCCGGTGACAAAATCAACTTGACCACCAATACCACTGTAAAAGTCGTGCCCTATTGAGTCCGCGACAACTTGACCAGTTAAGTCCACCTCCAACGCACTATTAATGGAAACAAGGTTATCGTTTTTGGCAATATTAGTGGGTTTGTTTACGTAGCTTGATGGGTAAAATTCAATGTGCGGATTATTATGCACAAAATCATAGAGTTGTTTTGTGCCCATGCAAAAACTCACGACCGATTTGCCCGGGTGAAAAGTTTTAGCTCGGTTATTGATAACGCCACATTGAATTAACTCAATAACACCATCACTGATCATTTCGCTGTGGATACCCAAGTTTTTATGTTTTTTCAAATAGCTGAGCGTTGCATCCGGTATTTTACCTATGCCCATTTGCAAGGTTGAACCGTTTTCCACCAGCATGGCAACGTATTGCCCGATACGTTCGTAAATGTCGCTCCTTTCAGCGGACGTAACTTCCGGCAGCTTTTGTTCGTGTTGAATACATGCCGCAAACTCCGAGATGTGAAGAAAAGAATGTCCTGCAGTTCTGGGCATCAGTGGGTTTATTTGCGCTACGATTTTTTTTGCAGAGCGTGCGGCAGACATCACAATATCAACGGAGACACCTAACGAACAATAGCCCAGCTGATCGGGCGGGCTAACCATAATCAATGCAGCGTCTAGGGGCAAAATATCATTCGCAAACAAACTAGAAATTTCAGACAAAAAACAAGGCGTGTAGTCAGCCCTGCCCTCATCTACGGCTTGGCGTATAACCTTACCATGAATGAAAAAGGTGTTTACTTTAAACTGCTGTTGATGCTTGGGCAGTGCCCAACGTTCGTCCGATAAGGTGCCGATATGAGTCACTTCGATATCTTTAATTTTCTTGCCGGTTTCAATCAAACTATCAACAAGTGCATTTGGAATTGCGGCGTTAGAACCGAGAAAAATACGATCACCCGACTTGATAATAGACGGCCAATCAATTTGATTGTTGAACTGAGAGACAACTGATTGCATGAATATTTTCCATAAAATGGGGGGAAACTAAGCATCTCCCTTATGATAATAACTTCGATGCTGACCTGCATTGATCTGAACCAAACTTGCACTTGAAATATTCGCTGAATGGTGTGCACTAACCATAGTCGTATTTGTCAGCGTATTCAAAGTAAGCCAAGCAACATGCTTCGCATTCCCTAAAGATACAACGTTGCGATTATCGTTGGATTCAAATTACGATACCTATAAGCTGCCAATACTGTAACTTAGTGCAGAGCCTCTTTTTCCCTCTATAAATTCAGCAAAACTATTAAGCGTAGTTTGCGCAATGTTACTCAGCGCCTCTGTTGTTAAAAATGCTTGATGTGACGTAATTACCACATTATTAAACGTAGTTAGTCTTGCAAAGACGTCATCGGTGATCACTTCTCCACTTTTATCATGAAAGAAAATACTTGCCTCTTCTTCATATACATCCAGACCCGCAGAACCAATTTTCCCAGACTTTAAACCTTGAACTAAAGCCTTTGTATCAATGAGCGCTCCTCTACTAGTATTAATTATCATCACCTTGTCTTTCATTTTGTGAAGCGCTTTTTCATCAATCATATGGCGGGTTTGTTTTGTCAATGGAGCGTGCAACGAAATAATGTCGCTCGATTCAAGGAGTAGTTCCAAAGACACGAAGTTCACGTTTGGACTTGCCTGTAGCGCGTCATCAATCTTGATATCATAAGCCAGCACCTTGCAGCCGAAGCCAAGTAAAATATTTATTAAACAGCGACCAATTTTACCAACGCCAATAACCCCAACCGTTTTTCCAAACATATCAAAACCCACCAGCCCGTCTAGCACATATTGCCCATTTCTATTGCGCATATATGCCTGATGTAACTTGCGGTTGAGCATCATCATCAAGGCGATCGTGTGTTCAGCAACTGCATAAGGGGAATATTCAGGCACTCGCACCACGTCAATTTTGTGCTTTTTACAGGCTTTTAAATCAACATTGTTAAAGCCAGCACAACGCAAAGCTATCAGCTTAACGCCATATGTGGCTAACTTTGCGATGACGGGCTCGCTGCAGTCATCGTTAACAAAAACGCAAACGGCTAAGCACCCTTTCGCCTGTATAGCGGATACTCTGTTTAACGAAGTTTGTATATTAATAGCTTGAATATGCGAATGTGGCTCTGTTTCAAATGCGGCAATGTCATATGAACGCGCATCAAACATAGCCACTTTAAGCTGTTTTTTACTATTGAAACCAAAGGATTCTTTCTGGACTTCTAAAGCTTCAATGATTTGCTGATAAGCCGAAGCAGATAGCCCCTTGTGGTTTGCCAGCAATTCACTAACGAACGTCATCCTAGCTTTGTCTTGGCGACTCATCATTATTCCTTATGCTTCATTGATATTGAAAACAATATGCCTTCTCAATTCATTATAGACGCTATCGGCAGGGCTGGAGTCAGCTTAGAAAAGATATTCAATAGAAGCTAATATTCACGTTTCTTAAAACCAGAATAAGCAACAAAGCGCATAGCTACGTTGCACCTTGCGTAGCTTTGCCCGTAACGTTGCATAATGTCGTTATCGTGTTCAAAGCCATTCTTCTCATACAGATGAATAGCAGCCTCACATTTTGCATTAGTAAGCAAAAATAAACAGTTCACCTGCATGCTGATTGATTCCTGAATAACATGACGCAGCAGCACCTCACCCACTTTTAGCCCGCGCACGGTGTCCAGCACACCCATTTTTGTCAATTCAAAATTACCATCTCCTTTGTTTAAAAGGGCACACGCTCCAATGATGCCGTGTGTCGGATGCTTAGCGAACCAAATTTTACCGCCTTTATCTATAATGTATTTGCGAGGCTGCTGCAGTACTTGTTTGTCGATATCCTCGAGTATAAACATCGCATTTATCCACTGGGCATTTATGCTTTCAAAGTAGGGAGCGAATTGATCGCTAAACGGGAGGATTTCAATTTTATCGTTCATTGCTGCTGTGTCCATTTAGTGCTTCGTGCTTTGTGCTTTGTGCTTTGTTCTTTGTGCTTTGTGCTTTGTGCTTTGTGCTTTGTGCTTTGTGCTTTGTGCTTCGTGCTTCGTGCTTTGTGCTTCGTACTTTGTCATAAATAGTGCCGTTGAAAATTTTTGTTAAATCTGCCCATTAGTAAACAGTGTTAACGGTTTCTTCGTTTTTCACTTCTGTAATCATGAATCGAACTACTAATGAAGTATCATTAATAAAGCACGGTCAATAACGCATCTCTAAAAGAATACCTTAACTAGATTGTCCTTAGTAAAGTAAAGCACTGGTAAAAGGAGTCAAGTCGATAAGCTTACAACGGGTCCAATTTAAGGGCCACTCAACTATCGTTGAAAAAATATACCCTATTTACCATCGCACAGCGTATGAGAATAAATTAGTATACTAACAATGAGTTTGAAGTTTATGAGATTTACCAGTGAAATATAAAGTACTGCTAATTGAACACGACGTCGCGAATTTACGAGTGCTCAAGCGCGTCATCGGTAAAGCTAACCTAGATGTCATCAGCGCCACAACGTTAACTCAAGCAAAAACGATTTTTAGCAACAGCTCTCCAGAAGCTTATTTATGCGCAGTTGTAGACTACAACTTACCTGATGCACAACATGGGGAAGCCATTGATTTTGCAATTGACTCATTTATGCCTGTCGTTGTTATCACATCAAGCACAGAGGATGATGTAAGAGACAATATCCTGAGTAAAGCAGTGGTCGACTATATCCCCAAAAAGAATGCACAAATATACGAATATCTAAGCAGGCTATTAATTCGCTTAGAGAAAAATAAAAACATTGGCGTACTGGTGGTTGATTCACAGAGAAAGCAGCGAAATGCGATGACCTCATTGTTAAAACGGCACAACTTTATTATTCATGAGCGTCCAAACGCACAGTCATTGACCTCTTATCTAAGTGAGCACGCCAATATTAAACTCATGATTATAGACAATGACCTTAAGAATGAAGCTGGAGTTGATGTTGTCGCCGAGGTGCGCAAACACTTCAACAAGGACAACTTGAGCATAATAGGGTCATCGCAGAGCGCTTCGACAGGGGCTTCCTCAAGAGTACTAGCAAATTTCATCAAAAGCGGCGCTGATGATTATTTAGCAAAGCCCTATTGTCATGAAGAATTTTTTGTTCGAGTTATTCAAAATATTGAATATTTGGAGCAAATTGAGCTCATTCGAAAGACAGCAAACGCAGACTACCTCACTGGCTTGCCCAACCGCAGACATTTCTTTTCGCAAGTAAATGAACATCTGAATCGAGATATAGAGCACAAAACGCTAGCGCTCATGGACTTAGACTTTTTCAAAGCAATTAACGATAACAACGGTCATGACCATGGTGATATTGTATTGAAAGAATTCTCAAAGCTGTTGGCAAAACACTTTAGTGCTCACTGCATTTCGCGCTTTGGCGGAGAAGAGTTTTGTGTATTTTTGCCCAATGTGAGCCTAGACGACGCTATTCCCTTACTTGATCGCTTTCGTGAGGCCGTCAGCAAAAAACGCTTCGTACGCAAAGGTGTCGGAATCCACTGTACCGTCAGTATCGGCGTAACAAGTAAGTTCAAACGCAAGGTTGAGTCTATGCTCGGCTATGCCGATGAAAATCTTTACAAAGCCAAAGGCGGCGGCAGAAACTGCATAGTGGGCGACGAATACGTTATGAAGCAATAAAAACAGTATTCCTTAGCTATCATAAACCGACCTAGACCACAGCAATCATTAAGACGATAGTTGGTTTCTTTATAGAAGACTAGAATACGCATTGCCATCACCTCCCTTAGATATTTTAAACCTAAAAACAGGCGCTGCAAGCACACTTTCGTATCATAAAGTTTACATTATTGCATTTTTGATTAAATGGCGACTACGTCTCAAGATGCCCTTCTCGGGCAATTTTTAGTGAAATAACCTAAACTGCGCGCATCAAAATTTGGCGCAAAATGCGTCTATATTTATACATAACAATAAACATACGACTAGAGAGGGAACAATGGCAGACTTATTTGAAAATCCAGTGGGCTTAGATGGATTTGAATTCATCGAATTTTCTTCTCCTGAAAAAGGCCACCTAGAGAAAGTATTCACTGTAATGGGGTTTACTCACATTGCAAATCACCGTACTAAAGACGCGCAGCTGTGGCGTCAAGGCGGCATCAATCTTATTGCTAACTATGAACCAAAATCAGCGGCGTCGTATTTTGCACGTGAACACGGTCCATCAGCCTGTGGCATGGGTTTTCGCGTCAAGAATGCGGTAAAAGCATACAAGTATTTATTAGCACAAGGTGCAGAGCCGGTACAGGTAGAAACAGGCCCAATGGAGCTACGTTTACCAGCTATCCGTGGTATTGGTAATGCAATCATTTATTTGATTGACCGTTATGGCGACAGCTTGTCAATTTATGACATCGACTTTGATTATATTGAAGGCGTTGATCGCAATCCAGTAGGCGCTGGCTTCAACGTTATCGACCACCTAACGCACAACGTGTATGGCGGCCGAATGAAGTATTGGGCTGATTTTTATGAAAAGTTATTCAACTTCAAAGAAATTCGCTTCTTCGACATCAAAGGTGAATATACCGGCTTAACATCAAAAGCATTGACCGCACCCGATGGCAAAATTCGTATTCCGTTAAACGAAGAAGGCGAAGGCGGTAAAGGACAAATTGAAGAGTTCTTACGCGCATTCAATGGCGAAGGCATCCAGCATATCGCCTTTAGTTGTGACGATTTACTGGCCTGTTGGGATCGTTTGAAAGGCATGGGAATGCCATTCATGACAGCACCACCAGCAACCTATTACGAGCTGTTAGAAGGCCGTTTGCCAAATCATGGCGAATCGGTTGAAGAGTTACAAACTCGTGGCATCTTAATGGATGGTACTACCGAAGACGGTCCACGCTTGCTGCTTCAAATATTCTCTGAAACACAGTTAGGCCCGGTATTCTTTGAGTTTATTCAACGCAAAGGTGATGACGGTTTCGGTGAAGGTAACTTCAAAGCTTTATTTGAATCTATCGAACGTGACCAAATTAACCGTGGTGTCTTGAACACAACTAAGAAAACTGAGGAAAAGGAGGGCGTATGAGCCACCCAATCCAGCTAAATGGCTTTCATCATGTGGCGTATCGCTGCAAAGATGCGAAGGAAACCGTTGAGTTTTACCAAAATGTATTGGGCATGGATTTTCAGCTAGCAATAGCGGAGGATCACGTTCCCTCTACGGGTGCTTATGACCCCTACATGCATATTTTTATGGATGCAGGTAATGGCAACGTGTTGGCCTTTTTTGAACTGCCTGAACAACCTGACATGGACCGCGACCAGAACACCCCTAAATGGGTGCAGCATATTGCGATCAAGGTTGATAGTTTAGAGGCATTAGAAGCCGCTAAGGCGTCGATTGAGAGTCACGGTATCGATGTTATCGGTCCGACTAATCACGGCATATTCAAGTCGATTTATTTCTTTGATCCAAACGGTCACCGCTTAGAATTGGCTGCGAACACGAATACCACAGAGCAAATGCAAGAGCTACATAGGGTTGCCCCAGACATGTTAGATGAATGGAGCAAAACTAAAAAGGCACCGCGACATGCCGCTTGGCTGCATGAGCAAATAGCTAACGATAAGTAGCATCTGCTATCACGTCAAAAGGCAGTAACCGTAAAAGTTACTGCCTTTTTTGTTTACACCACTTGTCGACAACTTTTTATTCCGGATTACGTCGTTGAGTTATGACCTTAGATTAGGCTCGATAACAATAGCACTTATACCAAGCTCCATTGTGCGAGGCTGCGCCCGAAATGGCAGTTTACCCAGCCTAATAAAAGCAAAGGCCCAAACGCTCCGAAAACAACTGAGGGTTAAAATTGTAATTTTGGTTAGGGAATAACGTAAAACATTTTCATCTATAAGTTTGCAGACCATTAAAACTCTTCGTCGGTGGATTTAAAAACGCTAGGTTATAAATTAGTCAACCTCTGTTTCGTAACTAATACTTTACAAAAATTCAACAAGAATGATTAATAATTGAACTTTTGATAACTCTTTTCACCCTTTGCATTGACCCCTAACAGAACTTCTATGTAGTATGTGCGCGGGGAACCATGACTCCAAAAAAATAATCGCTTAAGCGAAATAAAAAACACACAAAAATACTAGGTCAAGGGAGACTTACATGTTTAAAAATTCTAAATTGGCTACGTCAGTCAAGTTAGCTTGCGTTTTTGGCTCTGCATTAGCAGCAGCAACAGCGAGCAATCTTGCGATAGCACAAGAAGTAACGAATAACGAAACAACTGTTGAAGAAACAGTAGAAAAAATTACCGTAACGGGTTCACGTATTCGCCGTAAAGAAATAAGCGAAAGTGCGCCAATTTTCTCTTTCGGTAACGAAGACATTCAAGTTAGAGGTTTCACTAACGCAGCAGATTTGTTAAACCAATCGCCGTTGTTTGGTGGCTCTTTGACGCCAGGTGGTGCTCAAGACGCTGAGAATGCGGGTCAAAACCAAGTCAACATTTTCGACTTAGGGACTCAACGTACGCTTACGCTTGTAAATGGTCGTCGTATGGTTAGCTCACAATCGGCATCGATTGGTGGCGGACAAGTTGATATCAACACTATCCCAGTAGCTTTGATCGATCGTATTGAAGTTGTACCTCTTACTGGTGCAGCAACTTACGGCGCAGATGCTATCGGTGGTACTGTAAACGTCATTTTGAAAGACGATTACGAAGGCTTTGAAATAACAACTCAAATGGGTGAAAACCAAGACGGCAATGCTCGTACTTTCCAAGTTAGTGCAGTTGGCGGCGGAAATTTCGATGGTGGTCGCGGTAATCTTACCTTTGGTGTTGAATACACACGCGAAAATGGTTTGTTAGAGTGCGATCAAGACTTCCTGTGTAACAACAACCCAGGTTCTGGCGGTACGACAAACGAATTTTTAGACCGCAACGGTGACGGTCAAATAGACGACGTCAACGGTGATGGCGTTATCGATGATGAAGATTTACAGTCTGTTTCTTTGTTTTATGATGAAGTTAATCTTCAGCTGTTTACTGACTTTGGTGCGGTAACTCCAGCAGGTGCAGGTTTCGCTCCGAGTGTAGGACGAGGCACATGGGCTGATGGTAATTACTATGAGTTTACACAAGACGGTCAAATTCAGCAGTGTAATGCAGGCCCAACATTGCCGTCTGGTCGTGCACTACTTGAGACCTACAATGACGGTCGCGGTAACATCTGCGGTATCGACTTCTTTGATAGTGTAAGTCAAATTCGCTCTCCAACTAGTCGTCATAATGTGTACGTGTCATTTAACTACGATCTTACAGACAACATTCGTTATATCAGTGATGTTGTTTACGCTAATACCAATGGTACAGAGCTAGTTAACCAAGGTGGCTTCCAAACAGGTTTCTTTGGTGGAACATCGGCTGCAATTACGCTAGGTATTGACAACCCGTTCCTATCTACACAAGCTCGTCAAGCAATGCTAGACGCTGGCTTAGAGGGCGAACAATTCTCTGTTCACCGTTTCAACAACGACTTAGTGTCGCTAGGTGGAAACTCTAACGAAACGCATACATGGCGCATGAGTAATGTTGTAGAGGGTGATTTTGAATTAGCAGACCGCGACTTCTACTGGGATGCTGCTATCGTTCATGGTCGTTCAGATGTAAACATCAGAACAACAGGTATTGTTGATGGACGCTTCCTTAACGCAGTAGATTCTCGCAGCGTTGACGATACAATGTTGGCGCAAATCCGCGACTCGCGCGATGATGTCGCAACACTAGATGAAGCACTTGAGGCCCTACAAGGCGCTCGTTCAGCATTCACCGGTGGCTTCCAACGTGGAGACATTATTTGTGGTGCATACGCTGACCTTGCAGCAGGCACGCTCGAAGGCTTTAATGACCAAGCTACTGGCTCTGGTTTAAGAGATGAAGACTTACCGTTCCTAGATGGATGTCAACCACTCAACTTGTTTGGTTCACAAGCATCTGATGCATCACTCGACTTTATTACGGGTGGCTCGCAAATGTCTTCAGCGAGCAATATGCAGACTGTTTATACGTTCAACTTTGGTGGTTCGGCGTTTGAATTACCTGCAGGTGCACTTGACTTCGTCGTTGGTGTTGAACGTCGTATAGAAAAGAGTGACTATGAGCCAGCGGTAGGCGGCAGAGTGCCAATTACACGTAGTTCGATCGATCGTCCAGTTAGCGGCGGATACGATACAAACGAATATTATGTGGAGCTAGTCGCGCCAATTATTTCAGCTGATATGGATATTCCATTCGTGAAATACTTAGAGCTTAGCGGTGCATATCGTAACCAGGAGTTCAACACAAATGCTCCGGCTGGATTTGCAGATCGTTCAACAGAAGAAGATGTTGTTCAGGCTAGCATGAAGTGGGTAGTTAACGATGACTTATCGTTCCGTGCTACTTATGCAACAGCATTCCGCAACCCGTCAATTAACGAGTTGTTCCAGCCACTACAACAGTCATTCATTTCTGGTGATGATCCATGTGATGCGCGTTATGTTGGTCTTGGACCAAACCCGACTGCACGTCAGGCTAACTGTGCCTCGTTAGGAATAGATACTGAGACTTTCACCTCATCTATCTCTGACGGTACTATTTCTACTGGTTATGTTTCAGGTAACCCTGACTTGAACCCAGAAACAAGTAAGTCATACACTTACGGCCTAGCTTGGACGCCAGACTTTGTAGAAAATTTACAAATCGGTCTTGACTACTATAACCTTGAAATCGAAGGTGCCATCGACGATGTAACATTCGAGACCTTGGCAGCGAACTGTTATGACTCACCTGATTTCCCGAACGAAGCGGCTTGTGATACTTTCACTCGTGGTGCGGACAATCAAGTTATACGTGCAGGAAATCGTCCAGCTAACGTAGCATTGGCTACATTTGAAGCTGTATCATTGTCTATTTTCTATAGCTATGACTTAGGTGAATGGGGTAATTTGGATCTTCGTTCTGCAACGCAGCACAACATTACAAACGAAAACCAAGCAACTGCTACCTCTGAAGTTCAGGAAGATGTAGGCGACTTCGCCGATCCAGAATGGACGGGTACTGTTGACCTTAACTGGTTCTACAAAGACCTGTTTGTTAGCCATCGTGTACGCTGGCAGAACAGAACGCTTATCGACGCACTCGAGCAGCAGTTATACTCGTATGACTATGAGCGTGCAGAAGACGGTACGTTATCTGGCGACTTTACCAATGAAAATGCTTCGCGCTTCTTGCACGATCTGAGCATTGGTTACAACCTAGGTACATCAACTACTGTTACGGTAAACATTCAAAACTTACTTGACCGTAAAGCGGATGACTTAACACGTACGTCGTTCGGTTTTAATCAGTTTGGTTTAGATGAGCAATTAGGTCGTCGATTCAGCCTACGCCTTAACCATAAGTTCTAAGGACTACTGGTTAAAGTGACTCTTTGCGTTCAGGCGCAATAGAGTACATATAGTAAAGCCGCTTCTTCAAGAAGCGGCTTTTTTTATGCACGACGAATAAATACTGAAATAAATAATTTTGCTTTTGTTAACAGCGCGCCCTACTCAATCTTCAAGAGATTATCTGACGTTATTAGCGCGACTTACGGAGCCGACATCAACTGCGTCAATCGCATCAAAACGGAAGTATTCAAATTATCTACTTGAGTTTAAGACTTCAACTAATTCTGCAAGGTTGCTTACATTGTAGTCTGGCTTGATCGCCAAAGGGTAGAGCGCCTTTCCAGGTCTTGCTATAAAAGCAGTTTGTAACCCCGCCGCTTTAGCACCCGCCACATCCCATCCATGCGCTGCAACCATAAGGGCTTCTTCAGGTTTTACATTCAACTGTTTAAGTGCCCATGCATATGCGCGTAAATCAGGCTTGTACACCTTGATATCTTCAATACTCATACGCTTGTCGAAATAGTCAGTCAGCCCGGCATTAGCAAATTGCGTTTCAACGCCTTTGTTAGACGAATTAGTGAAGCAAACAATTTTATATCCTTGCGCTCTAAGCGTCATCAAACTCGACTTTACATCGGAATGTGCGGGTAAAGACAACAACGGGGTTTTGATAGCCTCGAGCGCTTGTTCTTGTGTGATCTCGATGTGGTTATTTTGCGCTACCATCATGAGTGCAGCGACGCCAATTTTAGCAAAATCTTGATAGTCACCCGTGACAGTGGTTACCAGAGAATGATGCAACATGGTTGAGAACCACAGTGGGGTAAGGTCTTCATTTCCCTCTAGCACTTTGCCAATAGAAGTGCGCATCTTGTCTAAGTCGAGCAAGGTTTCGTTTACATCAAAAATAATAACTTTTGGTTTTTGCGGTAGATGAGGCATCGCGTTCGCTCCAAGTCAGAATATAAAGAATAAAAACATATGCAGCTTTGTTATAGAAAACATTAGCAAAAATTAGAACGAAAATATTCATAATTTTGCTCGTAAGCTCAAATGAAAAAGGCGACAAATGTCGCCTTTTTCATCATAAGCACAATAACTTTAAATACTGTCTAATTCCGCTTTTAACTGCTCAGTTTCATACTTTTCTCGACCAACAAACTGCTTCCACTGCTGGGCAGCCGCCCTGCTGGATTTAAATTCTTCGGCCTTAGCAAGTTCATCTAAAGCTTTCACAAAGTCTTTCTGGTTGTAGTGTGCCAAGCCTAAGAGCATATGAACCGAGCCTTGATTACTCAAACCACCTTTTGCGATCGCGGTATTCGATGAGGCAATCGCGCTATCAAAATTGTCGCTGTTGTAATATAAGTGGGCAAGTTGTGCATCGAGCTCGCCGTCTTCCGCTAATTCAGCAGCTTCAATCAACACAGGGATCGCTTTATCTTGTTCTTTTGCCGACGTCCAGCAAATAGATAAAAACTTAAGATTGCGCAGATTGCGTTCCAACAACCCGTTTTTAAGGGCTTGGTCCATTAACGCGGCCGCTTTAAATGGCGCCTCATGGTAGTAGTACAACTGCGCAAAGTTAAATATATCAGAAGCAGATTCAACATAGCCTAGCTGGTAGGCACTTTCCATCATGGCTAACTGACGTTTTTCTTGGCCAAGTTCACCGTACATACCCGCTAACTGTATCCAGTATTTTGGGTTGTCGTACAACCTGATCATCTTAGCTAATATTTCTTTTACTTTTTCTGGCTGCTTCATTTCATAATAAACCGCACGCTGCAAAATCAACCAGCCTTCGTCAGGCAAATAGCCGTCGGCTTCGTGACCATCTATCGCTAACTCAATATAACGAGCCGATTCAGCGTAATTTTTATTCTGATAGTGCGCTTGCGCTTTTAGCACAAAGTTTTTAGGAGGGATAACACCGTTGTTAAGCGCTTCCCACTGCTCTAGCTTCTCAATGCTCTTTTCGAACTTTCCTGTGGCCATATAAAGCTGCGCCAGAGTAAACAGGGTTGTCTGTTCAAATTTTTCAGGAATAGGATCTTGTGCAGCCGCTTGTTCAAAGCTTTCAATCGATTTTTCGAGATCTTCATTGTTGTAATAAATAAAGCCGTAAAAGTTATACATCATCGACTTTTCGTAGCCGTTCATCGAGTTGTCTTTATCCCTAACTTCGTCCAGTATGGCAATCGCTTCCGCTACATTGCCAGCATCACCCGCAGTTTGTGCGCGGGATAGCTGCTCATACACTCTTGAACGCAGCGCTGGAACACGTCTGGTTTTGCGTTCCCCAGGTGAAACTTCAGAAGACTCAGTGGCCTCAGAATCTTGTGCTAACGCCACATTATTCAACGATGATATTAGTAACACCGACGCGAACGCTAATGCTACCGATAAAAGCAAAGAGAATTTATTTTTCATTATCATCCCCTTATCCATCAATCTTAAAGGTTATACGGTTTTGAACACCAGAAACAGCAGCGGGTTCGCCATTCACAACACGTGGCTTATATTTGAATTTCTTTGCTGCATCCATTGCTGCTTGGTCAAAAATACCTTCCGGGTTAGCTTCAACCACAAATGGATCCACCACCGCACCAATTTTACTCACTGTAAATTCAACAATTACGTAGCCTTGAATGCCTCGCTGCAGTGCACGTCTTGGGTAAACAGGCGTTACTTTGACAATCGGTAAATATTCGCCATCGCCCGACCCTAAAGCCAAACCACCGTCTAACGCGATATCATTCGATACATCAGCGCCAAAATCGAGTGCAGCTCCCTCTCCGTCTGGCGTTGGAGAATCCATCTGCGGCGCTTCCATTTCAGGAGGCGGTGCTTCTGGTTTGGGTGGTCGCTTAGGCTTGTTGTCTTTCTTCTGCACGTTTTCTTCTTTCGGAACACGCACAAAATCAAGCACTTTACCTACCGGTGGCTCAGATAATGTCTTATCACCGCTGGCTATCAAGGCTTGCATCAAAAAGAACAAGCTCAGTGTGATAACAGCAGCTAAGACAATAGCAATCAGAAGTCTTAGCATAACAATCTACTCTTGTGCAGCAATAGAAACGTCGGACACACCCGCAGCGCGTGAAGCGTCCATGACTTTGATTAAGAACTCAGTTGTTGATTTACGGTCCGCTTGAATAACCACAGAGCCCTGTGGGTTTTCAGCATGCAAACGTTCAACGTTAGCCTGCACAGCGCGCACATCAATTTTACGTTTGTTTATCCAAATTTCATTTTTATCGCTGATACCAATTAAGATATTTGCGCGGTCTTTTTTCACTGCGGTCGGTGCATCTGGACGATTAACGTCAATGCCAGACTCTTTTACAAAAGACGCCGTAACAATGAAGAAAATCAACATAATAAATACCACGTCAAGCATTGGCGTCATATCGATTGTTGCTTCTTCTTCTTCGACTAAGTTTTGTAAATGTTTCATAAGTATTCCTTAACCAAGCAGCGATTATTCGCTGCGTTGCAGTTGTAAAGCGTCTTCTAAATGCATACGTTCAGTTTTTGCGGTTCTGGTTAACCAAGTTGACGCAAATACACCCGAAAGTGCCCCGACCATGCCTGCCATTGTAGGGATAGTCGCCTGAGACACACCTGCAGCCATTGAACGCGCGTTACCGCCACCTGTCATTGCCATCACATCGAATACCATTATCATGCCGGTTACGGTTCCCATGAGTCCAAGCAGAGGACATAAGGCAACTAAGGCTTGAATGATAGGTAAACTAAAACGTAGTTTTAAACTTACTCGAGAAATCATTGCTTGGCGTATTTGCACGGCATTCCACGAATTACGTTCTATGCGTGCGTGCCACTCAGCAATGGTATTTTTCATCATTTTTTTGTGGCCATTGGTCACATATAGAATTCTCTCGAGTATCAATATCCACATTACGAAGATAAGCGCCCCGATAACCAGCAGGATAGTCCCGCCAGTTTCGGTAAAGTCACGAATTGATTCGAAAATATCTACAAACATGATTTATGCCTTTGGGTTTTTAAGCGCTTGCTTTTCAGCTCGCTCTGCAATAACGCCAGCGGCCTGTTCTTGTAGGATCATCACAACGTTTTTACTTTGCGTACTTAATAATGCATAAAGTAAGGTTGTTGGAATTGCCACTACCAAGCCTAATACCGTTGTCATTAGGGCTGATGAAATACCACCCGCCATGATTTTCGGATCGCCTGTACCAAACAATGTAATTTGTTGGAAGGTCACAATCATACCCGTTACCGTGCCTAACAACCCGCCAAGAGGTGCTACCACTGATATCATTTTTACGAGCGTGAGGTAGCGGCCTAGCTTCGGGACTTCGCCTAAAATCGCTTCAGTTAAGTGCAGCTCTAGCGCTTCTGTATCCACCTCAGGATATTTCTCTTTCACTTTGAGCACACGACCCAATGGATTGTTGTCTGACAATTTGTCTGATTTAAGCTGGCGATTAACGCTTGAAGTCACCAGTGTTAGCACGATAAAGCGCCAGAATGCGACCAAGATACCCACAGCACCCACGGCAATAATGATGTAACCAACTAATTCACCTTGATGAATACGCTCTTCTAATGAAGGCGCTTGAATCAACAGACCAAGAATTGAACCACCCGTAGGATCTAAACCGAAGGTCACCAATTCACCTGAAGATGCTTGCAGTGCAGCGGTTGAATCAACAAAACGGTCTTTAGGCTGACGAAGTAATTCAGAAACAACACCCGTTGCACCTTGATACTCCAAATATTTGCCATCCGCAATTAAGCCAAATGGACCCACTCGGACAACTTCTTTATTCACCTTTTCGCCATTAGCTTCAACGACATCTGTATTGAAACGAGTCACTTTGCCCGACTCTGTCATTTCGCGCTGAATTTCAAACCAGACGCGTTCAATCTCGGCAATTGATGCAAGCTTAGTTGACTGGCCCATTGACTGAGCCATCTCGTCTAAGAATTCAGAACGACCTGGAATTTGCGCTGATATTACCGAGTTCGAGAATTTGTTTTTAGTGTCACCAGCAACTTGCTGCAGCACACCAAACAATTCTTTTAACGAACCTAGGCGGTTATCAAGTGCGCCATTCAAATCTGTTATTTTAAACTCATTTTCTTCAAACTGCGTTTCTAGCTTTTCAGACATCGCTAATTGCGCATCACGTAGTTTGAGCGTGTCACGTAAAATCTGATCTTGCTGCGCACGCTTTGACATAAAGTCTTGTTCACGCGATTTGTTTTGTTCTGACTGCGCAAATTTACCTTCTTCTAGTTGCTTAAGAAGTGCGTCTAGGTCAAGCGCGGTGTCTGACTGTGCTTGCACAGAGAAAGACAAAACGACAGCTGCTGTTGCCGCTAAAATCGACTTTGCAAAGGTCATTGGCGTGTTGTTTGAGCGCGCGTTCTTATGCATGCTTTTGTCTGTGTTTTTAAAAAAGAATATTTTCATCATCTTTCCCTTAATCCGTAATCGCGACTGGAACCATTAATAGGTCCGGTGCTAGTTGCTTTTTCGCGATACGCAAACCTTTGGATATTTGGTTTTTGTAGCTTGAATCAAGTTCTTCCCACTGGCGTGTTTGCTTGTTCCACACACCTTGGTAACTGCCATCGCGCGTTTGATAAATCAACGACGTGCGACCAATGCGCAAGAATTCGACTGAGCGTTCTTGCCCATCGATATCTTTTAAGCCAGGGTAAGCTTCAATTGTTTTACCGTAGTCCATTTCAACTTGATAAGCTTCCATCACACGACGGAACTTCTCAGAAGACGACACATCGGCTCTGTCCATCATATTTTGTAAATCGAGGATTCGGTTGCCACGTTCTTCTGCTAGGAAGGGAACGTCTAATGCGACGAACTGAGATAAACCAGTAATCATGTTCAGCATCAATGGCGTAATTTGACGTTCAATAACGCTCACTTCGTCTATGGATTGATTGAGATCTAGCATCTCTTGGTCTTGGTTGGCTATTTGACGACGCAATTGTTCGTTATAAACCTCTAAGCCTTCTATCTCTTTGCTTAGTGCTTTGAACTGCTGAAGTTTGTCATCAATTTGATCTGTGATGCTATTAATTTTACCTTGCGACTTAACCGCAGATTCATTAATTTCAGTGGCCTTTTTGGCCGCCGGGTCAAGATACTTATCTTCTTGTGCAAAAGCAGACGTGCTTAGTAACACTGACGTGACTGCAGTCGCTATTAACGTTTGAAAAACCTTCATATACGCATCCTAAGTTCAAAATAAACAGGCTAGGTGTTAGCAAGGTAGTGCTAACAGCCACAGCAAAATCTGCGCAAAGGATAGAGGTATTCTATTACAGATTTATTACATAACTGTCATATTCGAGAAAGTCTGGCGGGATTTGAGAACAAAAAAGCCGCGCCATGTTTGCAGAGGGGTTGCATGGCACAGCTTTTAAGCAATGAAGCGAGTTTTATGAACTTTTTGTGTCAGTTAAAAATCGTACTTTACTGACAAACTTAATTCACGTCCTCGTGTTTCGGAACGCAATAGCACATTTTCAAACTCTAACTTTTTAGTTTCGCCCAGTATATTTTGAACTTTGAACGTCACTGTGGTGTTGAAGTCAGGATAAAATTTATAAACCGTATCCAAAGAGTGAAAAGGTTGCTCGTAACTGTCGTCAAAACCATCGATACCGGGTATCAAAATACGCTCACCGAATACGTTATAAACGACTGAAAGTGAGTGTTCCCCGTTGTCAGAATCGAAACCGCCTTGCAGGTTCATTACATACTGAGAGTGACCGGTTAAACGGCGCTGTAGATTTGTGACAGCAGCCGACACACCCGTTTGATCAACGATGTTTTGTCTATCAAGCTGAATTTCAGAATCACTTAGGGTTAAGTTACCTGACACAAACATATTGTCCCAAATACCTTCACCAAGGAATTCTAAACCTTGTAGAAACTCTACTTCAATACCGTAGAGCTCACCCGTTTCAGCATTCGCAATTCGTATTAGCGGTGGACCATCTTGAGCTGGTGATTGAACCGATTCGATAGGCGCATCCATATCCTTGTAGAACAAACCAACCGACAGATTGTTACCCGCTTCTCGATACCATTCCCAACGAAGATCGTAGTTAATGATAGACGTCGTATTGATACCAGGTGTGCCCGCAATTGGAAATTCAGTTAGCGGATCGATAAACGTTGAAGATGAAACCTCACGCAAGTCAGGACGAACAACCGTTTGACCAACACTTGCCCTGAACTGCATGCTCTCATCTTTAATGTAAGTCATTGCAATTGCTGGGTAAAAATCATCTTCTTGAAACGCTAACTGCGAACGATCGGCTTCATCCGGTAAGTCAAACTGATTCGTACGTGGGTCGAATGGCGCAACCACTTGACGAAAATCTTCAAAACGAACGCCGCCACTGAAGCGCCATTTGTTCTTAAAGAAGAAGTCACCTTCAACGTAATAAGCATCGACTTTTTGACCTGCCGCGTAATCATCGCCGGCAATGGTTGTATCTCGAACTATTGCCGGACCTGAAAAGTTAGTCTCATCGTTTAGCACTTGGTCGCTGAAAATACTGGAGTAAGAGTTACCCAGTAATAAGTCTGAATCAGCAAAAGCACGCGTGTTGATATCAAATCGACGATTTTCAGCAGTACGAGTTTTGGTCAAGAAATCAGCACCAAATTTAAACTCCATTTCCCAATTCTCGATAGAATACGGCATCGTTACGTTGTAACCCGCATTCTCTAGCCTATCGTGAAGTGTTTGAAATGAATATCGCGCTGCCGTTGTCGAGTTATTTAAGGCGATTTCGTTATCTGTATCAAAAGTACCATCGCCATTGACGTCACTAATGACAAAGCGTGACTCGAAGTTTCCAGGCGCATTTCGGACAGAACGTCCTAAGCTATATTTCCAATCAAGGCCTGCAAAATTAAACTGAGGGAAAGTATGCATGCCCCGAATTTGATTAGTGAACATTTTACGTTCTTCGTATTCAATTTCTACGTCACGAATACGCAAACCTTCAGCTTGGCTTAGATTTTCAGTGTTACCAAATTTTTCACTAATTTGATCACGCGTATCGTTCAATATGATCAAACTGTAATCCACTCGGTGATTTCGATTGTAGTCGATACCTAGGTTGACCATGTTTGACCATTTAACGCTTGTTTCGGTAACCGAAATGTCGTCAAAGAAGCGCACAATGTTAATTGAATCCTGCACGCGGTCGGCTTGCTGCAGTTCGTATTCTTCAGACACGCTTGTTTCATTATCGTAGCTACTGGTTACCAAAAAGCCATAGCGCCATTTATCGTCAATATCAAAACTATTGCCCAATGAGAAGTTGAATCCCATATCAGGGCCGACACTGTCTAAAAAGGGGTCATAGTCACGATTTACGTCACGTAATAGTGCAAGTGCGACATCTTGATCAAGCGTGTCTAAAAATTCTTTGTTTTCCCAACGCGTTGCGATCGAAGCAGGCGCGGCACGAGTACCATCGTCGCGGCCCTGCCAATCATTGCCACCACCATTATAGGCTAGCGCATCGCCTGAGTTTTCAGTGTTGTAACCTAAACTACCCGACACGTTGAATATGAACTGGGTAGGAATAGTTTTTAAACGAATATTAACGTTACCGCCACCAAAAGAAGCAGGCATAGAAGGTGAAAAAGACTTCTGTACTGACAAACTTTCAATGATATCAGCGGGGAATAAGTCAAGTGGAATAACGTTTCTTGTTGGATCCGGGCTAGGTACAGCCGCACCATTGAGTTGCGTACTTGAGTAGCGCTCACCCAAACCACGAACGTAGATGAATTTGCCATCTACCAGGGTCAAGCCGGTGACACGACGAAGGGCAGAGGCCGCGTCCCCATCTCCCGTTCTTGAAATTTGTTCAGCACCTAAAATATCGGCAACGAAGGCCTGATTCTTACGTTCTTCTAAAACAGCTGTCGCTGTTCCTTTTAATCGTGTTCCAGTCGCGACAACTTCTTCAATTGCCTCTTCTTCATCTGCTTGCTGCGCCTTTACCGACTGCGCGAAGAATGGCTGCGCTACTGCAAATGAAGCTAACACCGCGAGTGTTAGTTGCTTTACTGGAAACCTGTTTGCAGGCTGGTTCATTTTAACCTCATTAGTTGCTATTTTTTTACGCTAGCTGAATTTAGCAACATCTAAAACTGAATCTTTTAAATGCAAGTGCGCTACCTAATAGTAACGCACTCGTATTCATTTACTCGCGAGCCAATTGCTCTCAAACTGTCTTAGCCCTTAAAGACCTACCGTCCAGTTTGCAGTCCAGTTATTGTCTGCGTCTTTTACTGCGCCAATGTAGTCGACAGTAGTAAAGAAGCTATCTAAGGTCGTTACGTCAGTAGGTACTGTTGCATCGATGGTAAATATACCATTCAATACTGCGGCTTGATTTGCTGCAGTTGAGTTACCCGTTTGAGCTAGGAACCACGCTTCTTGGTCAAATGTACCTGAGTTATTGATGTTTTGTGTACACGCTAATACTGAAGACTCGAACACTAACTGTGTCGCACTTGTGCCATTCATATTCTCTTCAAGCGTGGTATCACCATCTGATAAATCAGCTTCAAAACATTCGCCCATGCCTTCAGGACCCGTTACCACAAAGTTGTAAAGTTGTGCGTTTGTTTGGTCACGTAATAATACACCTTCAGAGTCTGCATCTGCAGTATCGAACGCGTTACCTATGATGGTCATGTTGGCAATCGTTGGGTTAGAGAAAGCAGTACCTGCACCACCGTCACCGTCACCTTCAATGCCACGGTTTGCGTCTGAGTTATCGTCAGCGTGCTTCACAAGGACGAACTGCATTTTACCTGTATAGCCATTATCCCAATCAACTGAATCATCTTGAATACCGGTTAATACAACATATTTAGCATTCACTGCACCACCAAAGAATTCAACACCGTCATCTGCATTTTTGTGAACTTGCAAATATTCAACTAAGGTACCTGAACCAACAGCACCAAAAGTAATGCCGTTTAACTCGTTATCAGGAGCAACTTCAAATCCACCGTGCATTACGCGTACATAGCGCAAAGTACCTGAATTATCAGCGTCGTTTGTGCCACCAAAAACGGCACCTTCTTGTACACCTTCAACTTGCAGTGCACATGCAGAACCGTCTGTTGGGCATTTAGTAGACGTACCGTTACCTAAAATAACAATGCCGCCCCACTGACCTGCAGTACCGTTAGCTAGACCAGCTGTAACGCCGTTAGCAACGTGCTGACTTGAGGTAAATGTAATAGGAGAAGTAGATGTACCATTCGCTTCAATTTTTGAACCACGGCTGACGACTAAGTAATCTGCACCTGAGCTGCCATATACAACAACGCCTGGATCGACTGTTAATGTCGCACTGTCAGCGTTGTCGCCACCCACAAATACGGCTTCAGACAATGCATAGTGATTACCCGCAGTTAAGCGTAAATTAGCAGTAATACGACCCGACAGTTGACAAGTATTAGTTGTGCCGTCAACGGCTGGAATGGTTGTTGTGCCAGCAGGGCAACCTGACGCAGAAGCGACAACACCCACTTCACCACCACCAAAGCCAAATGCCCAACCTTGACGCCAATCGTCAGCACCAATTGCGCCAACGAAGGCATTGGTATCGAAGAATGTGTCTAAATTTGCTGGGTTTCCACCCGAAGTACGTAATTCACTTTCAGCGGTTAAGGTACCGTCACTATTAAGACCAATATTAGCTCTGTCAGCAAAAGCAATGATACTATTTCCTTGCTGCTCTGTGCCAAACCAAGTATTCAAATCAACATCAGTTTCGCCAAAGTTAAATGCTTCTGAACAAGCTATCACTGAATTCGTGATAGTGATGTCGCCGTCAGCAAGGTTGCCTTGTACGGTTGCATCGTTGTCCATTTCTAAACACTCACCCATTCCTGCAGGGCCAGTGATCAGCATGTTAATGATGTTTGCACCAGTTTGGTCGCGTAACAAAACACCTTCAGAGTCGGCGTCAGCTGTATCGAAACTGTTACCGATAATGGTAATATTGGCAATTTTTGGCAGTGAGAATGCGTCGCCGTCACCGCCGTCGCCGTCGCCTTCGATACCGCGGTTAGCATCAGAACCATCTGCTGCATGCTCAACATAAACATACTGTAGTTTGCCGTTATAGCCGTTATCCCAATCTACCGAGTCGTCTTGAATTGAAGTGAGTACTAGATGCTTGGCGTTAACTGAACCACCGAAAAACTCAACGCCATCATCAGCGTTTGCGTGCACTTGTAGGTAATCGATTTCTGTACCAGAACCAACACCACCAAAAGTGATGCCGTTTAATTCGTTATCAGGAGCAATCTCGAACCCAGCGTATTTAACCACAACATATTTTAAGATACCTGAATTGTCAGCATCGTTTGCGCCGCCGAATACTGCGCCTGTTTCTGCGCCTTCAACTTGTAATGAACAATCTGTTCCATCAATTGGGCACTTTGTAGTTGGTGCGTTACCTAGGACAATCATGCCGCCCCACTGGCCTGCTTGAACTTCTTCACCAATAACGTCGTTGTATGAGGTAAAGATGATTGGCGCTGCAGCAGTACCTACCGCTTCAACTTTTGAATCACGGCTGATAACTAAATAATCAGCGCCTCGACTACCAAAAATGATGGTGCCTGGCTCAATTTCTAATGTGACGCTACTTGCTTTGTCGTTACCAATAAAAACAGGACCGGTTAGTGCCCATACGGTATCGTTAGTCAGTGTAATAACGCCATTCACAGCGTCGGCATCAGTAAGACGACCAGAAAGCTCTCTTACTTCGATAGATTGGCCCAATGCTGTAGATACTTGACCACTTAAGAATGTATCAACTGAACCTGGTTTTGTATCATCTGGAGTTGGCGTAACAGGGGTACCACCATTATTGCTGTTGTCATTGTTTACAACACTGTTATCAATGATATCGCCCTCAGAAATATTAATATCTCCGCCACATGCGCCTAAAGCTAGAGTAGCTGCGATTGCAGAAACTTTAAATAGTCCGTTCAAGTTCATTTTTTTCTCCAAAACATCAATAGTAAGAATTAATCGCTACAAATTTTGAGAGGAGATTACTCGATGTAAATGACAGTTATGTTACATGACAGGATTGTCACAAAAGTTTCACACAAAAAAATGCCATTTGACAAATGGAGGAAGGGATTTAACTTAACTTTGTTATTGAGAGTGAGCCATAAAACTGTTCCCGCTTTTGAGATCGGCTTCGGTCAACGCAAAATAGAAGCTAATTGCTTGTCTCTAAGCTGCTTGTCTACCGAGTAGTAACCATTTTCACTCACCATTTTTTGTCCTTCATCAGATAAGATAAAAGTTAAGAAAGCGCGTTCTAAAACAGGTAGAGGTTCGTTGGGTGGTTTATTTACCACGATATATAAATAGCGAGAAAACGGATATGTACCCGACGTGATATTTTCGGTATTTGGTTCAATGTATACAGTATTATCCTGCGTTTGCGTGCCAATAGAAAGCGCCTTCACGTTTTCATCAAAGCGCCCAAGAGCCGCATAACCAAGGCCACCAACAGAAGATGCAATAGATAGCACAACCGATGAAGAGCCCGGTAACTCGTTTACGGTGGCTTTGAAATCACCTTCACACAACGCTTGCTTCTTAAATAAGTCATAGGTACCCGATGCGGAATTTCGACCGTATAGAAGCACTTCTCGATTTTCACCAAATTTAGTCACGCCGATGTCAGTCCACGTGTCTATTTTCTGGGATGAACCACAGAAGCGAGTTTCTGAAAAAAGCGCATCGACCTGTTTCAGTGTGAGCGATTCAATGGGATTATTCTTTTCAACATAAATGGCAATCGCATCAACAGCAACAATCAGCGCAGTCGGCGGATAGCCATACTTTTGCGTAAATCGACTGATTTCACTCGCAGTCATTGCCCGCGACATTGGACCTATGGTCGCGGTGCCTTGAGTCAACGCTTGAGGAGCCGTTGCCGAACCTGATGCTTGAATTTGGAACTTTACATGTGGATAGGCGGTTTTGAATCTTTCAGACCATAATGAAATTAGGGTAGCCAAGGTGTCGGAACCAACCGACGACAAGCTCCCATAAACACCAGCCAGACTCTCGTTGTTGCTTAGTTCAGCCAAATTTGTTGGGATAGTATCGGGCAATTCAATAGCGCGTTCACTGTTTGCAGGCACTTGTAGCGGAGGAATGTTAGTTACAGAGAGTTTAGGTGTCGCCTTATCTTCGTTCGACTGGGCCTTCACCTGCATTGGCAGCAATATAAATAATCCAAGCCACAAACACGCGAAGGAATAAACCAGCGAACAGGCGATGTGTTTTGTCCCTATAAGGCTACGATCGGTTTTTCCAGTTGTGGCTTTAGTTGATATTGCGCGGCTCACGAGTCCAAGCTATTTTCATAAATAAGTTCTGGAGGCAGTATAAATGAAAATTCACTGCCCTTCCCCACTTTACTCTCAATATTTAAAAATGAATTGTGATGATTGAGTACATGCTTCACGATCGATAGTCCTAAGCCTGAACCGCCGGTTTTTCTTGAGCGCGCTTTATCCACACGATAAAAACGCTCTGTTAGTCGGCGTAAATGCTTCTCTTCGATGCCGTCACCGTTGTCGATCACCGCAAAATAAGCGCCACCCGCACGCTTTTTCCAGAGTACTTTGATATTTCCACCCGCCGGCGTGTAATGTATCGCGTTGAAGATCAGGTTAGAACACGCGCTACGCATTTCGGTTTCAACCCCAAAAATACGTAGGTCATCGTCAACTTTGAACGTAATATTGTGTTGTTTTTCTGCATTTAGAGTTTTGGCTTCTGTTTCAACCTGCTTCAGCAGTACTGTCATGTTAATTGTGTTTTCATATATTCGTTCTGCTGACGCCTCGATTCGGGATAAGATAAGTAAATCTTCAATGAGTGCCTGCATGCGTTTGGTTTGCGTTCCCATTTCGTTCATCGCTTTATTTACAAATGGGTTTTCTTCGTTACTGTCAGCACTGAGAACTTCTAGGTATCCATTAATTACCGTTAGTGGCGTGCGCAGTTCGTGCGAGACATTGGCGACAAAGTCTTTGCGCATTTCTTCTAATTGTGAAACCCGAGATACGTCTCTGACGATAAGCAGTAGCTGATCTTCACCGTACGTCATAATCCGATATTCAAACGTTTTGCTCGGGTTTGTTGGCGCAGGAATTTCTATCGGAAAATGATATTCACCTGAATGAAAATATTCAATAAACTTAGGATGGCGAATGAGATTGTCAATTCTGCGTCCAGAGTCGTCGGGCCATTTCAAGCCTATTTCAATTCTTGCATGACGATTGCACCAAACAATTTTGGCTTCCTTATCAACCACAACGACCGCATCAGGGAGAGCTTCAGAGCCTTCGCGGAAGCGCTTAACTAACTCACCTAAGTTACGACGTTTGTTGCGGTTGCGGCGCTGTAAGTAATAGACGCCCTCGTATACATGCTCCCATAGGCCAGGAGCAGATGGTGGTGACATCTTTCTACTTTGCCACAGCCACTTGGTTAATCTGTATAAATGCAGGTAATTAAAAACAATGAGCGTCAAGGCTGCAATCAGGAGTACTAAAGTCACATTTTCAAGATAAACACCAAACAGCACAATTAAGGCTAGATAGATAAATAGCCTTAATATACTTTTAGTCCATGAGCGTGGGTAATACATTTAAATCTTATTTGAAAAACGATATCCTGCGCCACGCACAGTTTGTATCATCGCATCATGGCCATGTTGCGATAGCGCTTTGCGCAGGCGACGAATATGCACGTCAACCGTGCGATCTTCAACATACACATTAGTGCCCCACACGTTGTCCAGAAGCAGCTCACGGCTATATACTCGCTCTGAATGGGTCATGAAGAAGTGTAATAACTTAAACTCGGTTGGCCCCATATCTAATGCGTCGCCGTTCGCTGTGACGCGGTGAGAAATAGGCTCTAGTATCAGGCCATTAAACTCGATGGGCTCTTCTTTCGACGTAGGCGTTACACGACGCATAACAGCTTTTATGCGGGCGACCAACTCTTTTGGTGAGAAGGGTTTAGTGACGTAATCATCTGCGCCAGCTTCTAAACCTCGAATTTTATCGTCTTCTTCACCTCGAGCAGTCAGCATTATCACTGGAATATCCCGTGTAAATTCGTGTTGCTTAAGCTTCTTGGCTAACTGCACACCGCTTCCACCTGGCAACATCCAATCGAGTAAAATCAGATCGGGGTAAGGTTCTTTCACTTTTTCCAAAGCAACATCGAAGTCTTCTGCTTCAACAACATTAAAACCAGCTTGCTCTAAAACAAAAGAAAGCATCTCCCTAATAGCGGCTTCGTCCTCAACTAACAAAATTGTGCGAGACATTGCTTGAACTCGTGACATATTTAATTGACCGCCATTATTGAAGTATTCTGTGACAGTTTTATTAAATACCTAAAAAAATTAGCAAAATTAACAAATAATTTTAAAAATAAGTAAAAAAACTCCGATTACTCCCCACATTTTAGCGTTAAGTTGCGCTAATACCAATATTTATGACATCGACTATAGGTTCATTACCGGAACAAGGACACACCTATTTAAGCTTTAAATGAATACCGGAACAAGGACACACCTATTTATGGTTTAAATTAATGCGGCATAAAAGTTGTCACTATTTGCCTCATTTATCACAACAAGGACACACCTGATTAATGCATAAACAGGTGTGTCCTTGTTTAAGTCTTTAGGATTCAAATAGGTGTGTCCTTTTTACGATAGACTGGGAAATTGGTTTTGACCATCGGCGTCCAGATTGGTAGAGTGCGTGCACTTTTTTTATGGATAATTATTAGAATAAATATGTGGTTCAAAAACCTTAAGTTATATCAGCTAACAAACACGTTAGAGCTTACCGAAGAGCAACTTCAGACACAGTTAGAAAGCATGTCTTTTCGCCCGTGTGGCTCTCAAGATATCGCAACCATGGGGTGGGCTTCACCATTTAGAAATAGCGACATGTTGTTTCAAAAGACAGCCAATCGTTACTGGCTAGTTCTTAAGAAAGAAGAACGTATATTGCCAGCGTCGGTCATCAATAATGAACTCGCTGAAAAAGTGGCGCAGATTGAGGCCGAAACAGGCTCTCCAGTTCCAAAGAAATCACAGCAAGATTTGAAACAAGAAATTGTCCACCGTTTGCTTCCTCAAGCGTTTACCAAAAATAGCGTCACACATGGCTTTATTTCGCCCGAGCATAATCTTGTTGTTGTCGATGCTAGTTCTGATGGTGCCGCTGAAGCTTTTCTCTCTTGCATTAGAAAGTGTATTGGTTCACTTCCTGTCGTTCCCTTTGCAAAAAGTAGCAAACAGGAAACGTTAACATCGTGGGTGATGCAAGATGCACCAGAGCAAATTGAAATACTTGACGAAGCTGAATTTAAGTCACCTTCAGAAGATGGCGCAACAATTAGATGCAAATCACAAGATCTGGATGCACCTGAAATACTGGCGCATTTGCAATCAGGCATGTTGGTGCAAAAACTAAGCGTTGCATGGCAAGATCGCTTAACTTGCATCATCGCCGAAGATCTTTCGATAAAGCGTTTGAAGTTTACGGATGTGGTAAAAGAACAAAACGAAGATATACCAAAAGATGAAATCAACGTTAAACTAGACGCTGACTTTACACTTATGTCTGGAGAAGTAGTTGAATTTGCGGAAGCACTCCGCAACATATTTGAAGTTGAAGCAGAATAAGCCTCTTCTGAGGTTGATCGACCGATCAACCTCAAAGTGTAATTTTATTACAAAAAAACAAACTGTTCACCTCAAACCACCAGGGCACCAATGACTGCACCAAAACAACTCACCAAAACAGCGCAAAATTACTATTAACGTGCACTAACAAGAAATCTAACATTCTGTATATATTGTAAAAACAAGGTAAAACGCAAAGCTAATTTGTTAACTATTGGTAATTAAATTACATTTATTGGTTAAAAAATCACTCGCCTTCACTAAAAATGTAATTAAATTACAAAAACACTAGATCTCGTCATGTAAATCGGTATGATTTATCGGGCAACAATGCTGTTGCACAATATTATTACTGGGATACTCATATGAAAACACTATTAACTTCACTCGCAATCGCGACACTTACTTTTACTACTTCTGTTTCCGCGACAAATGTTCAGCTTCGTCCAGGTGACAACACGTTCGAAACTAAAGTTTGCTACACAGCAGCAACTCAAGGACTAACGGCTGCACAAGAATTAGTAAAAGCAAGCGACAAAAATTTTAAACGCTTTACGACGCTATTAACCTGTAACGGCAAGTCATTGGCTCAGACCGCAAGAACATTTCATCAGGCAAACGAAGAGCAAACACAAGCAACAAGGAAAGTCCGATTTGTTACTGACGAAGCATTAGAATCACAAGTATGTTTGGATGCGGTTATGATTGGCGTTGATGCTGCTTTAGAGAAGCATGATATTGAAGATGACAATATTATTTGCAACAATCGAGACATAAAAATATTTGCTAAGAAGTTTGCAGGAAAGACCGTCTCTTTATAGAGCAAGAATTCGGAACAGGATAGTTCCCAGCAAATCCTGATGTGGTGAGAGGTTTAAACAGCAACATCTTTAGATCTCTCGCCATCCAGAAGCATTTCACTACCAATTCGTAGTAAGACCTAATTACGCCCGCCATTTTCAAAAATTCACTTTATTAATTCAGCCACTTAGCTTGCCAACTTGCAACACAAGCTGTAACTAATTTTTGCGAAACTCATAAGTCAATAGTTACTAGATGGCTAGCATGACAATAGGTCTGCCTTAGCAAATACTAAGCTCAACGGGCCGACAGTTTAGACGGCTTCTTCATGCTATTTATAAGCTACAGCTATATATAAGCTACAGCTATATAATCTACATCTATGTATAATCTAAAGCTATGTACAATTCACGGACATAAAAAAGCCCAGCATTTGCTGAGCTTCTTAAACTGTATATTCATTTACATCGACTCTAATAGGCAGCCAGCGCGAAACAATCAGTATTTATGCAAAAATAGATTTCGCGTTATCTCTCATCTCGAGAAACTCGGGGGATTGGTAAACATCAACATCATCAAAAATACCTTTTTGCTGAGCCAAGGTTAATATTTCGTCACCATTTTCGGCATTATTCGATAATGCCGCGCCTATGCGAACAAAGTCAATATAATCAACGGTAGGTTCATTAAAATCCAAATTTCTCCAATGTTCTGCACACTGAATAAATACGTCGTTAAATTGCCACTCACGCATTATGCTTCCGCCGATACGACCTGATAACTTCTCAATTGCGACATCAAGAAACGTCGGATTAGCAAACACGCTATCATGACGCTCAGCTTCTGTTAAAACAGGCAGCGCACCGATATTAGCTACAAGAGCCGAAAGCGTAATAGTGTCTAAGCTCAAATTCTTTTTACCCGTCGCCGCTTTATAGGTCAGCATAGCAGCCATCGAATTCGCTACGATGTCGACAGTGTCCGTCCACATTTTCGCCATATACTTTTTAACAATTTCATTCTTGGAAACAAATAGTTGCTCCATAGCTAACGCAGTTGCAATATTCTTAACCTGGTTCAAGCCAATACGAGTGACCGCTTGCGTTGTTGAAGTGACTTTTATAGAACGTCCCAAATAAGCACTATTGGAAATTTTAATCATTCGCGCGCTTAATGATGGATCCTGCCCGACTACATCCGCCATACCGTTTAGATTGATATTAGGGTCGTCAGCCGACTTTCTTACTTTTAATGCAATGGCAGGGAGAGTAGGAAGAACTAAGGTATCGTTGTTAATTTTCTCGACTAAGATAGTTAGCAGTGCATTTTGAGTAGACATGGAAATAAAACCTTATATTTTTATATTTTCATCAAACAAGATAATCAAACCTTGCTGACATTTTACTCGTTGATTGACTTTGCGACGATACAAGTGAAAATCGCTACTAGCCGCTACAACCGTATGAATTTATCTAGCTTTTCAATCGCTCTTGATATGGAGGCCACCCCAATGCTTTCCCTGCTAAAACGTGCAAATGAATATGATAAACCGTTTGCCCGCCGTCTTGATTACAGTTCATAACCGTTCTAAAACCCTGCTCTGCGACTCCCAGGTCTTTTGCGACATTTGCAGCCACACGATGCATGTATCCGACCAGCGCTTCGTCTTCAGCAGCAATATCGTTAGTCGTAGCAATTGCCTTTTTGGGAATAACTAAAAAGTGCACTGGCGCTTGCGGATTGATGTCCTTGAACACTAGTACTCTCTCATCTTCGAACAATATATCGGCAGGGATTTCTTTATTAATAATTTTTGTAAATATTGTATCAGTCATATTAACAGTCCTTTTGGTAAACGATAGACTAATTTGGGTATATAAATTAACCCAAAACTATGTATAACAATACGAAACCTAATACCAATCGATAAATAACGAATGGCAACATGCCTATTTTGGAAATCCAATTTAAAAACAAGAATATACACAAATAAGCAGCAACAAAGGAGAATGCAGCGCCATAAATCAACTCATTCCAATTGACTTTAGCGACACTGTTCAGCAATTCCAATACAGAAAATAAACCGGCACCCAGAATGATGGGAATTGATAATAAAAATGAAAATTTGGCAGTGCTTTCTCGATCAAGCCCAAGCATTAAGCCTGCGGTCATAGTGATGCCTGAACGAGACGTGCCTGGGATAATAGCAATGGCTTGAGCTAAGCCAATAACGATAGCTTCTTTCAATCCAATTTTTTCAATCGTTTTAATTTGCTTTGCTTTTACATCGGCATACCAAAGTAGCAGACCAAAAATAATGGTTGTACACGCAATCACTAATGCCGTTCTGGCGTTAAGTGCAATCCAGTCCTTCATTAAAAAGCCAAAAACCACGCCGGGAATAGTTGCTATGATGATCCACCAAGCTAGCTTGCTGTGAGTTGTTTGTTGCTTTCCTAAACCATGCGAAAACCATGCGACCGTGAGTTCGACCACATCTTTTCTAAGATAGATAATGACCGCCATTAAGCTACCCACATGCACAGCAACGTCAAAGGCCAAACCTTGGTTACGCCAACCTAGAATTTCGGCAGGTAAGATGAGATGGGCAGAACTAGAAATGGGTAAAAATTCGGTCAAACCCTGAATGATTGCGAGGATAATTATTTCAAAAAGCGTCATGTTCTCGACTTGCTCCAAGTGTAGTCAGCAACCCACAAATTTTGTTTTTGTTTGTCATATTGCTGCCATAAAGATTGGTATGTTTTTCTTACCACAGGATGGACGAGCTGTGGCACTAAATCTGCTAACGGCTTTAACACGAAGGCATTATAGAGAATTTCTTCACGCGGTAAAACAATCGGATGGCTCATAACTACGTCGTCAAACGTAAGTAAATCCAGGTCTAGTGTGCGCGGGGCAAACTTCTCCGTACCGCGCACGCGCCCATTTTCATCTTCAATTTGTTTTAATATTTCACAAACACGAGCAATGCTCGCATCTGTTTTCGCCGACACCACTAGATTGAAAAAGGTATCACCTTTAAAACCAACAGACTCACTTTCGTAAACCGGAGACAATTGCAGTTCACCAAAAGCATCATTCAAGCCATCGAGTCCCGCATTGGTATTCGCCGCTTTGTTAATGTTGGAGCCGATACTGATCAGTATAAAATGCGGCACTAACTGCGTTCTCTAGTCATAGAAATGGCGACATTTTCGGCCTCTTTGAGAATATCTGGCTTATTAACAGTAAGCGTCACTTTATGTGGCTTAAACTCGGCGAAGATCATATCGAGCATTTCTTTTGCCAACGCTTCGAGTAAAAAATATGACGACTCATTTGCCAGCTCGGTTAGGCGCTGCGCCACTTTTCCGTAGTCAATTGTATTGCTAACATCATCTGTAGATGCTGCTAAACTGAGGTCTGTAAGCATATCGACGTCGAGTATCAAGCGTTGCTTGGCGTGTCTTTCGAAATCAAAAACACCAATAAGTGCGTGGACCGTTAGGCCCTGTATTTTAACTAAATCCATGACAATAACTTAATCGCCTAGCGATTTTTTTCACCTTCGAGTAATCTAGCCCTAAGTGTAACCGCAACATAGGGACCAAGTATATGCTTTCATTCACGCTGATAATGATTTTTGCCGCATATATTTTAGGTTCTATCTCTAGTGCTATTGTCGTTTGCTATCTTTTTGGGAAGGGCGATCCGCGCACCCAGGGCTCAGGAAACCCAGGCGCGACTAATGTGCTGCGCATTGCAGGACCGTTCGCTGCATCCTTGGTTTTAGTCTTCGATATACTGAAAGGAACAGTGAGTGTTTACGCCGCATTCCTATTCGGTGTTGATGCTCTATCAATAGGTGTTATCGCTATTGCAGCGTGCCTTGGCCACATGTACCCTATATTTTTTAAATTTAAAGGCGGCAAGGGCGTCGCGACTGCATTAGGATGCCTAATTTCGATGGGGTTTAATTTGGCCGGCTTACTTTTTGGAAGTTGGATAGTCGTTGTCCTGCTCACAGGATACTCATCACTAGCGGCCATTATTACAGTCGTACTTGCGCCTATCTATACCCTGTTTTTCAAGCCCGAATATCTTTACGCAGTGCTTATGTTGTCCATTCTGATTATTTGGCAGCACCGCGATAATGTACGTCGCTTACTTCGCGGTGAAGAAAGTAAAATCTGGAAAAAAGGCAAAGTGAATGAATAGTGGTAGTGTTTTAGAATTAATTCACAACTGAGTAAGAAAGCCTCACTAAACACATTTCGAGTAACAGCTAATGTTTTGGCTAGAGCATGCTGTCTTTTTAGCTGCTGCTCTCGTTAATGTATTGCTAAATGGCCTGAAGTGAATCTAGCGGCCACCTTGGCATCGCCTTTGTATCAAGCCCCACAGACTCTCCGGCTAACAAACGCTGCGCTCCTGCAAATGCAATCATCGCACCATTATCGGTACAATACTCAAAAGCAGGATAAAATACGTCAATTCCTTTGCGCCGCTTCAAGTCTTGTAACGTGGCTCTAAGCTGTTTGTTAGCGCTAACACCACCGGCGATCACGAGACGCTTTTGTTTCGTTTGTTTGAGCGCGCGTTGGCATTTAATCAGCAAGGTATCCACCACTGCATCTTGAAATGCGTAGGCGATATTTGCTTTTGTTTGCTCACTGCCATCGCAAGCCCGAATTGTATTTGCAGCGAATGTTTTCAAACCACTAAAGCTCATATCTAAGCCGGGTCTATCTGTCATTGGTCGAGGAAACTTGTAATGCCCCGCTTCGCCCTTTTCTGCTAACTTTGCCAATAAAGGCCCTCCGGGATAGTCAAGGCCAAGAAGTTTAGCTGTTTTATCAAACGCTTCACCTGCGGCGTCATCTAATGACTCGCCTAATACTGTATATTGCCCAATGCCCTGTACATCGACAATCATGCTATGACCACCTGACACCAACAAAGCAATAAACGGAAAAGGAGGCGGATTATCATCTAACATAGGCGCCAATAAATGCCCTTCCATATGATGAACGCCAACGGCAGGCACGCCCCAAGCGTATGCTAAACTGCGCCCCACTGACGAACCGACAAGTAGCGCTCCCACCAAGCCAGGTCCGCGAGTAAATGCAACACCATCAATATCGCTGGCACTCAAACCTGAATTAGCCATTGTACGTTTAATTAAAGGCACGATTTTTCGGACGTGATCCCGCGATGCTAGTTCTGGTACAACACCACCATAATCGGCATGCAGCTTAACTTGACTGTAGAGTTCGTGAGCCAATAAACCGTTGTCTGTATCGTAAATCGCGACGCCGGTTTCGTCACAAGAGGTTTCAATGCCTAAAATTTTCATGTAAATACTCAGTAAAAAATAAAGCGCTGCATATAATAGCGTAGATGCAAACGATATAAAGCGCTTAAATAAGCTTTGAGACAAGTCTTTACAAACGCTTTAATTCCCGCTTTTATAAAAGCCTTAAAAGTAGCTTTGTAATGCTTTCAGTTACTTACGCAGTAACTTACAAAAAAGCAGTAAAATAGCGAATGATCACAGTGCAATCAATATGCTGCTAGTATATACTGCGCATCGCTGACGGAAAACAAACAAAAGTGAATATTTTTGTACTAAATCGCTTTACAAGCAATTGCAAAAGTTTTAGTATTCCGCACCATTTTTTAAGCCCGGGTAATAAAACATACCTGGTAGATAAACATCTTAAGGTGATGAATTAATGCCAATCGTGAAAGTAAGAGATAACGAACCGTTTGATATCGCGCTTAGACGCTTCAAACGTTCATGTGAGAAAGCTGGTGTATTATCTGAAGTTCGCCGTCGCGAATTTTTCGAAAAACCAACTTGGGAACGCAAGCGCAAGAAAGCTGCTGCTAAAAAGCGTCACATGAAAAAGTTAGCTCGCGAAAACGCACGTCGTATCAAGCTATACTAAATCGCGTAGCGTAACTTAACTGGTCTCGAGCCAATTAAATTCAAAACGGGCGTCTTTATGACGTCCGTTTTTGTTTCTGCGGAACAGAATATATCAGGGTCGAAACCAAGACTCCATTAAAGGAATGATAACGATGACTTTATTAGATACATTAAAAGAAGCTCAAAAAGATGCGATGCGCGCTAAAGACAAAGCGACGCTTAAAACATTGAGAATGGCACTCGCGGCTGTAAAACAGCGCGAAGTTGATGAGCGTATCGAACTAAATGATACCGACGTTCTCGCTATACTGACCAAGATGGTTAAGCAACGCAATGAATCTATCACGCCATTCAGAGCTGCCGGTCGTCAAGACCTAGTAGATATTGAAGAGGCTGAAATTGCCGTTATTACCAAATTCTTGCCGCAGCCGTTAACAGCCGACGAAATTAATACATTGATTGATGAAGCAATGGCTGCGACCGGTGCAGAATCCATGCAAGATATGGGTAAAGTTATGGGATGGTTAAAACCCAAAGTAACGGGTCGCGCCGATATGGGTGCATTAAGCGGTAGCATCAAAGCTAAACTAGCCTAACTTTATGGCTGGCCGCATTCCTCGCGACTTTATTGACGATCTTATTGCTCGAAGTGATATTGTCGATATTATTGATGCCCGAGTAAAACTTAAAAAAGCAGGTAAAAATCACCAAGCCTGCTGCCCTTTTCACAATGAGAAAAGCCCTTCATTTTCTGTCAGCCAAGAGAAGCAGTTTTACTATTGCTTTGGCTGTGGCGCAAAAGGCAACGTAATTAGTTTTTTGATGGAATTCGACCGCTTAGAGTTTCCAGAAGCAGTCGAGGAACTAGCAAAAACCTATGGTGTTGATGTTCCCCGAGAAAAAGGCGGAGCACCTGCGCCAACTCCCCAGCAAAAAAGCCAGCGCGAGCAAGACTATCAATTGATGGAATCGGTAACACGATATTTTCAACATCAATTAAAGCACCATTCTCAAGCGCCAGAAGTGATTGAATACTTGAAAGGACGGGGCCTTAGCGGCGACGTAGTCAAAGCTTGGGATATGGGATTTGCACCTCCTGAGTGGGATTCAGTGTTAAAAACATTTGGAACTGATGAGCACAAACAGTCAAGACTGCTTGAATTAAAACTAATTTCAGAAAACGATAATAAGAGGCGTTTCGATTTTTTCAGAAATCGAGTCATGTTTCCTATTAGAGATAAGCGAGGTCGTGTTGTCGGATTCGGCGGCCGCGTGATGCAAGACGATGGACCTAAATACCTTAACAGCCCCGAAACACCCATTTTCCACAAAGGCTTCGAACTATTTGGTCTATATCAAGCGCGTCAAAACAATCGAAAACTTGACCGTTTATTAGTTGTAGAAGGTTACATGGACGTGGTGGCACTATCTCAATTCGAGATTGATTATGCGGTTGCAGCGCTTGGCACAGCCACTACGCCTGAACACATTCAAGCAATGTTCAAGTCGACGCCTGAAATTGTATGTTGCTATGATGGTGATAGAGCCGGCCGCGAAGCAGCGTGGCGCGCACTTGAAAACGCTTTACCATTTTTAAAAGATGGCGTTGGTATGAAGTTTCTATTTCTTCCCGATGGCGAAGACCCTGACACAATGGTTCGTCAAATAGGCAAACAAGCTTTCGAAAACTTATTGAGCGAAGCAGTACCTTTATCCAAGTTCTTTTTCGATAACTTATTACAGCGCCATTCGATTGCATCAAATGAAGGCAAAGCCGCACTTAAAGCAGAAGCTATGCCTTTGATCGAGAAAATTCAGGGTGACAACCAACGAGATCTCTTGATGTTCGACCTAAGCAAACTGTTTGGTGAGGAAGCAAAAGAAACGCTCGCTCGAGATATGAAAGATGCGAACAGTCGCAAAGCGCCGCGAAAGATGGACTACCAGCCACCGCAAAAAATCAAACAATCACCACTGCGAATGATGCTTAGACTGTTGATGGATTCGCCGAACCTCGCATCAGATTGTCCGAATGTTAAATTAGCACCTCTCAAGAATACTGCCATTTCTGGTATCCCCTTGTTAATCGACTTGCACTCTTACTGCTACGCAAACCCTAAAGCAAGTACTGGGATGGTTTTGGAGGCTTTCAGAGAACACCCGAATAGCCGACATCTTGCACAGTTACTGGAGAGTGACGTTGTGTCGTCTGACACCAATGTAAAACCACTCTATGTCGATTGCTTTAAAAATCTAATCAAATGGCACTTTAGGGCGCGCTTGGATGAACTGGAAGCAAAGACTAAGTTTTCAGAGCTAACCGAACAAGAGCAGCAAGAATTAAATTTATTAATGCGTAAACTGCACTAGGGTCTATAGTTAATTCATTATAAATAACCGTTCTGTTTTGTTTTAACTTGCCGATACGATGTAACACGTTTAAAAATAATTTAACGAAAAATAGATCGCTCAGTGCTTTTGCATCCTATTTAATTTAATTATGCAGGCACTTGAAAAAGGCAAGTCTGAACCCATATCAGATGAAATTCGTAAGAACAATTGATAGTCAGAACTAGCCGTTTCGTGTTAGACTAGCTAATTCGAAAACGCTACGATAAAGCAAGCTGAGGGTAATTATCCTTGGTATCGTTTAACGGGTTGAAAATAAACTACTTATCAAATAGTTAGTTTGTTCGCGTTTAACAACTCCTAATTAAGTGTAAGGTATATTGTGCAGAGCAAGCAGTCCCAGATAAAACTCCTGATTGCAAAAGGTAAAGAACAAGGTTACTTAACCTTTGCCGAAGTAAACGATCACCTCCCTCAAGACATTGTCGATTCCGATCAAATAGAAGATATCATTCGCATGATCAACGACATGGGAATCAAAGTCTCTGAATCTGCGCCAGACGCTGACGAGTTGCTTATGCAAGATTCGTCCGCAGATGAAGACGTAGCTGAAGCAGCCGCACAGGCGCTAGCAACAGTAGAGAGTGAAATCGGTCGCACAACTGACCCTGTTCGCATGTACATGCGAGAAATGGGTACGGTTGAACTACTAACACGCGAAGGCGAGATCGAAATCGCGAAACGCATTGAAGATGGTATCAACCAAGTTCAATGCTCTGTTGCAGAATACCCAGAAGCAATTACCTACTTGCTTGATCAATGGGACTTGTTCGAGGCAGAAGAGATTCGCATTAGCGATATCATCATCGGCTTTGTTGATCCTAATGAACAAGATGTAGCTCCTACCGCAACGCATATTGGTTCAGAGTTATCACAAGAAGAACTTGATGATGAAGATGACGATGCAGACGATGAGGACGAGGAAGAAGAAGACACAGGCGTTGACCCTGAGTTAGCCAGAGAAAAATTCACTGCATTGCGTAATCAATACAATAAAGTAATGAGCGTTATTGAAGTGAAAGGACGCTCACACAAAGCATCACGCAAAGAAATTCATGAACTAAGTGAAGTTTTTAAAGAGTTCCGCTTAATACCCAAGCAGTTCGACCGCATGGTTAAAAACATGCGCGGAATGATGGATCGCGTCCGAATTCAAGAGCGCTTGGTCATGAAGTACTGCGTCATGAATGCAAAAATGCCGAAGAAAGATTTTATCAAGGCGTTCGCAGGTAATGAAACAAGTATAGATTGGTTGTACAAAGCACTCGAAGGTAAAGCACCTTACGTTGAAAAGCTTCTTGAATTTAAAGAAGAAATTGAACGTAGCGTCAGTAAAATGAATGCTGTTGAAGCTGAAACTGGCTTAATTATTCCAGATATTAAAGATATTAATCGCAGAATGTCGATTGGCGAAGCGAAAGCTCGTCGCGCCAAGAAAGAGATGGTCGAGGCGAACTTACGTTTGGTAATCTCAATAGCGAAGAAATACACCAACCGCGGTTTACAATTCTTGGATCTTATTCAAGAAGGTAATATCGGTTTGATGAAAGCTGTTGATAAATTTGAATACCGTCGTGGTTATAAGTTCTCAACATACGCCACTTGGTGGATACGCCAGGCGATTACGCGCTCAATTGCTGACCAAGCAAGAACTATCCGTATTCCAGTGCATATGATTGAAACGATCAACAAGTTGAATCGTATTTCACGTCAAATGTTGCAAGAAATGGGCAGAGAGCCAACGCCGGAAGAGTTGTCAGAACGCATGTTGATGCCAGAAGACAAAATCCGTAAGGTGCTAAAAATTGCTAAAGAGCCTATCTCCATGGAAACACCTATTGGTGATGATGAAGATTCGCACTTGGGAGATTTCATAGAGGACAGCACCATTATACAGCCTCTTGATTCTGCCACTGGCGGTAGTTTGAAAAACGCGACTCAAGAAGTATTAGCAGGCTTAACAGCTCGCGAAGCGAAAGTACTGAGAATGCGATTTGGTATTGATATGAACACTGACCATACGTTGGAAGAAGTGGGCAAACAGTTCGACGTTACACGTGAACGTATCAGACAGATCGAAGCTAAGGCATTGCGTAAATTACGCCACCCTAGCCGTTCGGAGCAATTGAGAAGCTTTTTAGACGAGTAGCAAATGTAGCATTCGCCTAGCTTAATAATACAGAAGCCCTAACTTAGTTAGGGCTTTTTTTTTGCCCTATAAAAAGTCATACCGAGCGACCCACTGCAAATAGGACACACCTATTTGTGAGTTAGTCATCACATAGGTGTGTCTTGCTTAGACCAGTAAATAGGACACACCTATTTGTGAATTAGTCATAACATAGGTGTGTCTTGTTAGAGAATGTTTGAGTGTTAAATAGGTGTGTCTTGTTTGAGAGATTCTTTGGTCTACAAATAAAAAAGGTGAGCCATAACGACTCACCTTTTTCGAAAATTCTACTTCTCCCGCCTCACTTAAATCAAGACTGAGGCTTATTCAATTGCAAATTATTTATTTAGAAGCTATCGCTTCATCCTTTAGCTGTTCTTCACCTTTTTTATAAGGTACTTCCGCCTCAAGCTCCGTCAATTGTCTTGCTAGCTTCTCTGGCGAACCCGTTCCTCTGGCCAAATACGAATAAGCAGTGGGGACAATAAATAATGTCATAAATGCTGAAAACATCACGCCGGCGAAAATAACCATACCAATCACAGCTCGTGATTCGGCGCCCGGCCCTGTCGCTAGAACTAAAGGTAACGCACTAAATACCGTTGTGAAGCCGGTCATGACAATAGGACGCAGTCTTAGCATCGCCGCTTTTTTCAAGGCCTCTTCAAATTCAACTCCTGAATCGCGAAGTTGATTTGCAAACTCGACAATGAGGATCCCGTTTTTAGCGGCGAGCCCTATCAGCATAACTAACCCTATTTGGCTGTATATGTTAATCGACATCCCCGCCAAATAAAGACCAACGTAAGCCCCAACTAAGGCTAAGGGCACTGTCAACATAATGACTAGAGGATGGATCCAGCTTTCAAATTGCGCTGCAAGTACCAAATAGGTCACCGCTAACGCCAACATGAATATAAAGATGAAGGACGAGCCCGACTCTTGGTAAAGCTGTGACTCACCTTTGTAATCTATCGAAACACCGCTAGACAATTCGGTTGCCACTATATTTTCAAGATAAGCCAAAGCCTCACCCACGGTATAATCATCTGCTAAATTGGCGCTGATTGTGATTGCTCGCATACGATTATAACGGTTGAGTGTGTTTGACGTTGCTCTCTCGGAAATATTCAAGAGATTATCCATCGGTATCAATTCACCTGTTCTATCGGAACGAACATAGATATTATCAATGCTGCTAGGGCTGCGATAGTCAGCCTCATTGCCTTCCAATATAACCTCGTATTCTTGGCCGCGATCTAGATAAGTCGACACCCGTCTCTGCCCAAGCATGGTTTCCAAGGTGCGGCCAACTTCGGAAATCGACACGCCTAAGTCAGCAGCTCTATCCCTATCAATATTAACCAGCAATTGCGGTGATGTTTCTTTATAATCCGAATCAATACGCAAGAGCTTAGGGTTCTCTGCCGCTTTTTCGATAAGAGTATCACGCCAGCTAATAAGCTCTTCATAGGTGTTACCTTGTAATACGAATTGCACAGGGCGACCTAAACCACCACCACCAAGCGCAGAGCGCATAACCGCAAAAGCCCTTACATCTGGAATTTGAGAAAGCTTCCCGCTAATTTCATTCATCAAGTCAAATGTTGAGCGCTCTCGCGTATCCCAATCAGCGGCTCCAACAATAGCAATACCCGCCGTACCGCCAAAACCAGGTGTTCTCACGAGTACGCGTTTAGCTTCACCAGTATCTCTGTAGGGCAGCAAGATATCTTCAATCACTTTTAAGTTGCGTGCATTACTCTCATAACTCGCACCCTCTTGTGCCTGCATTAATATGAAGAAATTTCCGCGATCTTCTTTGGGTACAAACTCTTCAGGAATTTTGCTTTGTAGCTGAACCAAGAGCACGACACTAACCACGACCATTAGTAGCATCAAAATAGGTTGTTTAATGGTAGTCGTTAAGCTGTTGTAATATCTTAGCTCTAACTTCTTAAAGCTCACGTCAACCCATTTTCCAAAGCCAGAACTACGCTCTCTTTTCTTCAATAGTTTAGAAGCAAGCATCGGTGAAAGCGTCAATGCAGTAAAACTAGAAAACGCAACGGCAGCTGCAATCGCTATGGCAAACTCGGTAAATAACCTGCCTATGTTTCCTTCCAAAAATACTAATGGAAGGAACACCGATATAAGTACCAAAGTTGTCGCGATAACGGCAAACCCAACTTCTTTCGCGCCTCTATACGCTGCTAATATGGGTGGTTCGCCCATTTCTATTCTGCGATAAATATTTTCGAGCACCACAATTGAATCATCAACGACTAAGCCAATGGCTAACACCAACGCGAGAAGAGTGAGCAAATTAATTGAGTAACCAAGCATATACAGGACGATAAACGAAGCAACTAGTGAAACAGGAACGGTGATTGCTGGTATAAGGGTGGCTCGAATGTTGCCTAAAAACAGGTAGATAACGACGATTACCATAAACATAGCGATAGCGAGTGTGTTGTAAACCTCGTTAATCGACTCTTCGATAAAGACGGATGAGTCGTAACTTTCCACAAAGTAGATATTATCAGGCAATGTCGCTTCAATACGTTTCACTGCAGCTTTTGCTTCTCTCGCAACGTCTAAGGTATTCGCTTTAGATTGCTTTACAATGCCCAAACCAATCATATTCACACCGTCGCCGCGGAAGTCTGTTTCATCATCCTCAGCAGCTAGTTCAACGGTCGCTACCTCTGACAGGCGAACTAAGAATCCATCAGAGCCGGCTTTGATAGTCAGGTTTGCGAAATCATCTGGTGTCAAAAATGAGCGCGCCACCCGAACGTCAAAATCACGCTCGTTGGATTCAACTCGTCCGGCTGGAAGCTCAACGTTTTCGGAGCGAATCACTCGCTCAATATCACCCACAGTAATACCTCGAGCAGCCATTGCGTTGCGGTCAACAGACACTTTCATTGCGTAAGTACGACTGCCACCAATGCGAACTCGCGCTACGCCATCAGCGGTAGACAGTTGATCCACAATGAAACGGTCTGCAAAATCGGTCAGCTCCATGGTCGTTAAGTTAGTGCTGCGCAAGTTGTACCAAACAATCACATCTTCATCACTGTTCGACTTAGAAACCTCTGGCGGGAGTGCTTGATCAGGTAAGTTATTTAGCGCTCGGGAAACCCTTTCACGTACGTCGTTAGAAGCAGCGTCAATATCACGGTTCAGGTTGAACTCTATGGTGATACTTGAACGCCCATTACGACTTGATGAAGAAATATTCTTCATGCCTTCAATGCCACTAATTCGGTCTTCCAGCAATTGCGTAATTCGAGTTTCTACAATTTCAGCTGAAGCACCCGGGTAGCTCGTGTTAACAGAAACAATTGGCGGGTCGATATCAGGGTATTCACGCAAGGATAGAAAAGTAATCGCAACAATGCCAAAAACCAGGAGTATGAGGTTAACAACAGATGCAAAAACTGGTCGTTTAACAGAGACGTCAGATAATAACATACAGCCCCCTTAAACTTTGCTTGCAACGGCATTAGCTGGCACAACTTGCACCCCTCCGCCATCACGCACTTTCAGTGTTCCCTCAATAATGACTTCTTGACCAGCTTCTATTCCATCAAGAATTTGAATCCATCCTGGCTTGCGTTGACCAATCGTTACTTTGGTTTTTCGCGCTTTACTTTCGTCGTCTATTACGAATACGAATTGCGATTCTCCCTCAGGAACCAAAGCACTTTCGGGTATAACCAGCGCGTCCACGACTCGCTTTTCGAGGTTAATTTGTAATAGCATGCCCGGACGCAATTTCAATGCTTCATTAGATATTTGAGCCCTCACTTGAATAGCACGTGTGACAGGGTCTATTCGTGAACCGATACTAGTGATGCTACCGTTGAAGTTCTCTCCTGGGTAGGCGATTGAATTAGCAACCACACTTTGGCCATTCGCTATGCTAGCTAAATGCGACTCGGAAATACTAAAATCAACTTTCATGATGCTCAAATCATCTAGGGTCGCAATAATGTCGCCAGGGCGAACCAAACTACCAATACTGACTCGACGAATACCCAAACGACCGGCAAATGGGGCGCGAACCTGCAGCTCGGATAACTGCGCATCAACAACGTCCTTTTGCGCTTCGAGAGAATCAACACGGGCTTTTTGTTCATCTAATAATTGTTCTGACGCAGCGCTCTGTTTGGCTAGGCCTTTAATTCGGGCAAGCTGACGCTTTGCTTCTGCAATATTAATGGCTAGTTCATTGACGCGAGCTTTTTCCTCGCGGTCATTCAATTCAATCAACAATTGGCCTTTTTTTACAAGGTCACCGTCTTCGAATAGCACAGTTCTTACTGTTTCTGCTTGCTGTGCGGTTATGTTCACTGATTCGTTTGCTACCGCAGTCCCTAATGCCTCAACAATAATAGGGAATGCTTGTGTTTCTGCTTTAGCACTAACAACCGATGTTATACCGCCGCCAGCACGCTGAGCTCCAGCGTTAATTTCAACCGGCAAATTGATATAAACAGCAAAGCCGATTAGCGCTACTACGCCAACTAACAGCGGTGAAAATTTAACAAACTTGGACATTATTATTCCTATTGATTTTGAGCAACAATCTGACGCTAACATTGTAAGCGCTTTTGTTTGATCTATGTAACTTTAAACGTAAATCTTTACACTTACTTTACGGTTAGACTTGATTCTCTCTTAATTGCACATTAGTGTGCTGTTTTATGCTTTATTAGTACTACTGATGTTGAATTCCGGATTTAAACTTCTATTTTTTATATGTGTTCTCTTTTTGCTTGCCTGTGCAAAACCACCACCTTCTCCTACATGCCGTATAGCAAAGGCGTTTAATGCCGATTATAAAGGTCCTGCAGGATGTCTTATTCGGGTTCAAAATACCTTGCTGGTAATCAAATACAGTTCAACTGGCTCATATGACCTGCCTTTTGACGATCCTATTTCAGATGAATCTGCTCAATGTACCGCGCATCGCAGCACATGGGAGCAAACCGGTTTCAATGTTGAAGTTGATCAGCTATTAGGTGTAAGCCAGTCTGGAGTGATGCTGTTTTCCTGCGGCCTGAATAGCGGATTCACCAGTGAAGATAGCCCGCTTGAGCCGCCTAGTTGGGCTGATAGCAATATCCAGCAGATAGAATTCATTAGTCCTTTTGACACTCGATACGATCTCTGGCAACAACCTGATAATCTCATTATGTACAGAGATGGTTTTGTTACTGTCGGAAGTGAGTAAAGTCGAACAAATTATAGTCGCCTTGAACAAAATACGGCACTTTAACAACAAAATTCACCTGAAAAGTCGTCTTTTTCCTGTTTTTCACGTATTTTGTTTCTAACAGCACGTTTATATAATCACAATCGCATACTTCGGAGTTTCTATGCCGCAATTTAAAGCCCCTATCACAGACGTTCAGTTTTTACTAAATGACTGGTTAGCCATTGACAAGCACTATCAAGATATTGGTGCTGAGGGAATGGATTCAGAGTTGGTCAACGAGATTATTGCACAAGGAGCCAAGTTTGCAGAAGAGGCCGTTGCGCCGCTTAATCGTGAGGGCGATGAAGAAGGCTGCAAGTTAGTTGACGGCGCAGTTACGACTCCTACCGGATTCGCTCAAGCTTACCATGAGTATATTGCTAATGGTTGGAATGCCATGTTAGGAAACCCTGAGTTTGATGGACAAGATCTCCCTTACTCAGCCGCCGTTCCTGTGCATGAAATGTTGAATGCCGCGAACCTAAGCTGGCGCTTAACTACCATGCTTACGGAGAGCGCAGTGCTGGCTGTCGACAAACATGCAACGGCCGAATTAAAGTCGAAATATTTGTCCAAACTCATCAGCGGTGAATGGACTGGCACAATGAACCTCACAGAACCTCACGCTGGAACCGACCTTGCTTTATTAAATTCAAAAGCAGTACCGCAGCAAGACGGTTCATATTCTGTGACCGGAAATAAAATATTCATCACCGGTGGTGATCATGATTGGACTGACAACATTATTCACTTAGTGTTGGCTAGGTTGCCGGATGCACCTGCAGGCGTGCGTGGGATTAGCCTTTTCTTAGTACCAAAGTTTTTATTAGATGAAAACGGCGAGCCTGGCGAGAGAAACGCACTGAGTGTCGGCAGTATCGAAAAGAAAATGGGGATTAAAGCAAGTCCCACCTGTGTTATGAATTACGACGGCGCTAAAGGCTGGCTGGTAGGCGAAGAAAATAAAGGGCTTGCCTGCATGTTCACTATGATGAACGATGCTCGTTTCCAAGTTGGCTTACAAGGTTTAGGCGCTGCAGAAGCATCGTATCAGGGCGCGCTCACCTATGCTCGCGAACGTTTGCAATCAAGAGCACCACAGGGTGTGCAGCAGCCAGACCAAAAAGCAGATGCCATTCTACATCAACCTGATGTGAAAAAAATGCTGCTCACCCAGAAGTCATTGACTGAAGGTTGCAGGGCTTTAGCTATGCTTTATGCACAGCAAATGGACGTTGAAAAATACACCACTGATGAGCGTCATGTGCAGGCCAAAAAAGTCATCGCCTTTTTAACGCCAATCTGTAAAGGTTTCATGACCGATATGGGCACAGAAGTTACTAATATTGGTATACAAGTTTATGGTGGTCATGGTTACGTGCGCGAATGGGGTATGGAGCAGTTAGTGCGAGATACTCGTATTGCCCAGCTATACGAAGGCACCAATGGCATTCAAGCCGCGGATCTTATCGGTCGCAAATTAACACGTGATGGCGGCGACATGCAGCAAGCAACATTTAACCTGCTGTCCACGCGCATTGCAGCAATGACCGACGGCGATAAACAAACACAAGCAAGTGCTTTGTTAGCAGAGTGGAATGAAACCTCTCAGGCATTGTTAGGTGCTAAAGCTGAAGATGTGGCAGGTGCTGCGACTGACTACTTACATTACAGCGCTTATTCGTTGTTAGGCGTATTGTGGCTAGATATGGCAAGTGCGGCGGCGCATAGTTCTAATGAGCTCGTTGCGAAAGGTAAAGCAAACACCTGTGCGTTTTACATGAAGCGAATACTGCCTAGAAAGGATATTCACAAATCCGTTGTGCTGGCTGCCGCTGACGATCTTATGGCAGTTGAAGACCAGCAGTTTGACTACGTATAAGTTTCTATTGACGTAATGACATACAAGCAGATGGTTGTTAGCGTTTTTGAGCAAACATATTGTTTTGAGGATTAGCGCTAACATCATGAATTTTCGCTTAATCATTGGTACCGTGACCGCCATGCTGGCGTTTGCCGGAAATTCAGTTCTATGTCGCTTGGCTTTAGAACAACTTACGATTGACCCCGCTAGTTTTACATCAATAAGACTGCTTAGCGGGGCAACCGTGCTAACAATTTTGCTGCTGTCCATTCCGAGGCTTTTGCTTTCAGAAAAACCGCAAAACACTCAGCGCACAGCAAATTTTGATACCGGTGCATTCGGCGATCCATCTTTAAAACGACCCAACACTGCAGCGCACAATGAGCTTCTTGCCAATAAATGCTTTCGCCTATTTTCACTGAAGCAAAGTAGTTGGTTGGGTGGCCTCTCGCTATTCGCCTACGCTGCGGGTTTTTCCTTTGCTTATATTTCATTACCTGCAGGTACCGGTGCCTTGATCCTCTTCGCCATGGTGCAGATTACGATGCTATCTTACGCTTTAGTCAAGGGTTCTCGATTTAGTTTGGCGCAATGGTTTGGCTTTGCGCTAGCGCTGGTTGGCCTTGTGTATCTACTTTTACCCGGCATTAGTGCTCCTCCTCTATTGGGAGCGATACTTATGGGAATTGCTGGAATTGCTTGGGGTGTTTATTCGATTTTGGGAAAGCGGGTCGTCAACCCTACTCAATCGACAACGGAGAACTTCTTAAGAGCTAGTGTAATCACGCTGCTGCTGAGCCTTATTTTTATCAATGACATCTCGATATCTTTACAGGGAGCTGTATTAGCCATTGCTTCAGGGGCTCTTACCTCTGGTATCGGTTACGCAATTTGGTATGCCGTACTGCCGCATTTAAAAGCGGCATCATCAGCTTCACTGCAGTTAACTGTTCCCGTAATAGCAACGATTGGCGGTGTTGTGTGGCTCCAAGAAGAAGTTAGTATTCGATTAATGCTTGCCTCAATCAGTATTTTAGGCGGCGTTGCTATTGTTGTTTTACTACCGAAAAGAGAGTAAGGCTTATTTTATAGAGCCAATATTCTCAAGTTCGATTTGCTTTTGCCGGTTTGTGACCTTATTTCAGAATTGCGGCTTTACTCTCGTTTTGAGAAACAAAGTTATCCACGTGAACAAGATTACTTTCCAGCACTTCATGACTAATTGAATTGAGCGCCTGTTGTAAATCATCTAATATATCTTCAACGCCTTCCAAACCCACTGACAAACGAATTAAGCCATCACTTATGCCATGCTCCATGCGCTCTTCTGGTGTGTAAGTTGAATGCGTCATGCTTGCAGGATGCTGCACCAATGTTTCAGCATCGCCGAGTGAAACAGCGCGCTGGATCATTTGCAGTTTATTCATCATCTTGATGCCTGCTTGAACTCCACCTTTCACTTCAAAGGTGATCATGCCACCAAAATCTGACATCTGCTTTTTAGCCAAGTCATATTGTTCGAAACTCGGTAGTCCCGGATAGCATACCGTTTCAACCACCGGATTTGCCTCGAGCATTTTTGCAACGCGCATGGCACTTTGACAATGCCTATCCATTCTTAACTCGAGCGTTTTCATTCCTCGCATCACTAACATCGCATTGAACGGCGCCATGCAAGCACCGGTCATGTCTTTCATGCCGTATAGGCGAATTTCGCTCACGATGTCTTTTGGTCCAGCTATTAAACCGGCCACTAAGTCACCGTGCCCACCCAAATATTTCGTCGCCGAATGAACAACAATGTCTGCACCTAGTTTAATCGGCTGCGTTAGGTAGGGCGTTGCATAGGTATTGTCGACAACAACAGTGGCTTTATATTTATGCGCAATTTTTGATACTGCCTCGATATCAACTAAGCGCATATTTGGATTTGCTGGTGTTTCAAAATAAACGACCTTGGTATTATCCGAAATAACGTCATTTAGAAGTTCATGATTAGACAAATCAACATGGGTTACCTTAATACCAAACTTGGCCAGACCGTGATGCAGAAATGTAAATGTGCAGCCGTATAGCGTCTTATCAACAATAATTTCATCACCAGGTGCAAGCAGCGTCCACATGGTTGAAGAGATAGCGCCAATGCCAGACGCTAACGCAAGGCCAGCCTCCGTTCCCTCTAATATCGCGATGCGCTTCTCAAGTAGGTCTAAGGTAGGATTGGAAATGCGCGAATAAAAATGACCATCTCTTTCTCCCGCAAACATCTGTCCACCAGCTTCTGCAGTTTCAAAAGCGAAGGTTGAAGTGAAATGCACCGGCGGGGTGAGCGCGCCTTGGTTATCTTGAGCATTGTAGCCGTGATGGATCGCGAGTGTTGAAAAATGTTTGTTTGTGCCTTGCATAAAACCTCCAAAATGATCTGAGAATTCTACAATGTGTTCTGCCTGTTTTTACTAGGTATTGGCATTGTACGAACTTGCACTAATAGGTTAATTATATGCTTCAGTGAAAGGTTTTTTCGTGTTAGTTTAGCGCTATATTGAGCCAAAATTAGCAGAAAATGCCAAAATGAGTGATTCAAAGATAACGATGGATAATAAGGACCGCGAAATTATTCGAGAGCTGCAAACCGATGGGCGGATGAGCAATCAAGAATTAGCTGCGAAGGTTAACTTAAGCCCCTCACCCTGTTTGCGTCGTCTAAGAAACTTGGAAAATGAAGGCATAATCAAGGGCTACGGTGTTGAAGTAGATGCACAAGCCTACGGGCTTCCGATTACCGTGTTTGCTCGCGTGCAGTTAGAAAAGCATTCTGCCGATGTAGTATCGAATTTCGAGCAACATATTGAATTTGCCGAGCAGGTGTTAGAGTGTTATGTCATGACCGGTGTGTCGGATTATCTTTTAAAAATTGTGGTTGCTGATCTGCATGCGTATGAAGTGTTTGTGCGAAAAGTTTTGCATCCTATCGGCAGTATTGCCTCTATCGACACGAGTTTTGCCTATGCAACAGTAAAGAAGACTGGCATTTTCCCTCGGATTTAAGCTTGAAAGTTAACCGACACAATTCAGCTAATAATAAATGCCATGATTTCATCTAGCCCTGGGTTAAAGTGGCTTTTCCCAAAACACCGCTTTACCCATTTCTGGATCCAATTCATATCCTTTGAAACCGGCCTTAATATAAGCGTTCTTTGCGACATGATTGCCTTCTAAAACTTCCAATGTAATCTTACAACAACCTTTCGATATGGCAATTTCTTCAATTTTATTCATTAATAACTGACTTAACTGCAATCCTCTAAACTCAGAGTTAACAGCAAAGTCATGGATATTAACGAGAGGCTTACACTTAAACGTAGAAAAACCTTCAATACAATTTGAAAATCCCGCCGGTTTTCCATCGACATAGCAAATGATAGAGAAAATGAATGAACGTTTTTTCAACTCAGTTATTAGATTGTTTTTGGAAAAAGACGCCAATTCACTGCCACCGCCCATTGGATCTTTTGCGTACGCATTTAGCAAAGAAAGTAACTCGTTTGCCTGTTTTTGATTGTCATAATCGACTAATTCAAGAGTGATGTTCATTTAATACCTGTATGTAAATCAGATTGATTTATGCGGCAATATCTTGGACCGACGCATGTAGAAGTTGTTGTAAATCACTAGGAGAAATCGCTAATTCTAAGCCTCTCCTACCTCCGCTCACGTAAATTGTATCAAAGTTGCTTGCGCTGACATCCAATACCGTCACTAATTTTTTTTTCTGACCAAACGGACTAACGCCACCAAGTACATATCCGGACATACTCTGTACTTTTTTAGCGTCTGCCATTGCAGCCTTTTTACCTGATGCTGCTCTAGCCAACTTTTTCATACTAAGTTGTTTATCAGACGGCACGATTGCCACAACAAAATGACATGTATCAACTTCAACAACCAGTGTTTTAAATACTTTTTCCGAAGCTATACCTAACTTTTCTGCCGCTTCATTAGCAAAACTTTGATGATTGGGGTCATGCAAATATTCATGCACTTTAAATGCTGCTTTTTGTTTTTCCAAAAATAAAATCGCTGGTGTCATAAATATAGAAGCAAAAATAAATTAAAAGATAGCGTTAATGTAATGGCGGCAAAGTATGAAGTCCAATCATTGATATTTTAAAAATATAGACAACCGACTAATTTTCAAGCTTCCTCTGATAATGAAGGCGGAGAGCTGGAGTGTTGACAGAACTTTGTTGTTTATCCCACCTGTCTGTAGATTATTATTTAGGATAATCTTGCTGTGCTAGAAATACAGCTAAATTGCTACAAAACATGACGGATAAAACCACTTACTAATTTTAATACTCACATATCAGTGAAACAGCTTGCATTATTAGCCTTCAGCTTGAAAGGTGTCTTCAAACCATCGTGAAATCATGACTTTTTCGTAATGCAGAGATGCACTTTTATTGAATGAACTGCCTCTTGACAGGTAACTCATGTCCTTTAAATCAACTTCTTCCTGCTTTATTACTTGCCCCTTATCATCAAAATATTCATATGAAAATGTCATGCGAGGAATATCAATATCTCTCATAATTCGATAGTCCTGCATACTAAAGCGGCCTTGATTAGAAAAATTGTTTAAACCGGCCATCGCTGGGGTTTGAACTGCACCGGCCATGTCTAGGTTAGTCACTTTCATTTTAAGCTTGTAACCCAAGGGAAGTTGTTCACCCAATGTCGCTAAAAAGGATTCCAGTTCAAGAAAAATGGACTCTCTGTAACGTTTTCTGGATGTCGTTGGATGCTCAACATCTCTAAATTTCTGCGGGTCAATCCATTCGATAGAGACATTGCTTTCTATTTCTTTGGGGGCAGTATTCGTTTGCGCCTCGGTGTTTTGCGCACTAGCACGTTGAATATTATACGAAATTGCTTGGGCACTGATCAGAAAACCAGCAACTAACATAAAGAACTTTACAAAATTAAACATCGGAGCCTCCATCAGCAGTTGTTCGTCAACTTACTGCATACGACCAATTATTCAAGCTATAAGTTCACAATTTATACGAACTAGAATTTTGTATTTTCAATTTGATCACACAATCGAAGCAGATTCTGTCCATAAATAAATGGATTCTTATCTTTTTTGATGCAGTAGAACTGCCTGAATGCCTCTAACTTCTCTCTACTTTCCGTGATATCTAAAACATAATCAGTTTGATGCGGTTGCAGCGACATATTGTTGTAAAAAAAGCGTTCTCTCAATGTAGAAAGTGATTGTTGCTCAGGAATCTCAACCACCGACTCAATCCACCCTGAAACCGTTTGTTGTATATCTGATAGGAAATATTGGACAAAGGAAGTCCTTAGTATGACCACCAATATTAATACTTCGATAAAAATGACAAAAGTTCGCCACATAGGTAAATAAAAGTCCTCTTAAGATATCGCAGCGTATAACAATACGCTTTTCAACTCAAAGTATACTAGATGCCGAACTACCAAAAACAAAGATATTCAGCAATACATCTGTATAAATTATGTCATTAGCGATGGGTAATATACGTATAATTTTTAGGTTGACAAACAAAGCGCTGTTTTTTGATCTGAAATAACAATTCTTTACCTCAACTTGGTATACTGTGCGTGTTTTCAATAGTGCGTTTCATCAATCAGTCCTGCGCACTACCCTTTGTATTCTCCGGAGCGGTTCATGAGCGAACAAATAAAAATTAAAGATGTCACACCGGTAAAAATTCATAAGCCTGAAGAAACCGCTAACTATTCAGCAAGAAGCCGCATTTACGTGCGTGCTGTTGAAGGAATGCTAGAGAACATTAGACGTTTTTTCGGATTAATATTTTTAGGCTTATTCGCGGTTATCCCTTGGATTCAATATAACGGTAATCAAGCAGTTTTATTTGACATCGGGGAGCAACGATTCAATATTTTTGCAATGACTCTTTGGCCTCAAGATTTGACCATTCTTGCGTATATCTTTATCGTTTCCGCATTCGCCTTATTTTTCGTTACGACTTTTGCGGGACGAGTCTGGTGCGGTTTTATGTGCCCTCAAACTACCTGGACGTTTATCTACATCTGGTTCGAAGAAAAGATTGAAGGCAGCCGCAACAAGCGAATAAAACTTGATGAACGAAAGATGGATGCTGATAAATTTATTCGCAAAACATTAAAACACTTTTCATGGGTGTCGGTCGCACTACTTACTTCAATTACGTTTGTCGGTTACTTCACGCCCATCGATGCATTGTTTGTCGATTTTTTCACATTGGATGTGGGTTTCTGGGCTGGTTTCTCAATTATATTTTTTACTGTCTGTACCTATGGCAACGCCGGGTATATGCGCGAAATCATGTGTACGCACATTTGCCCATATGCGCGTTTTCAATCTGCAATGTTTGATAAAGACACTTTTACGGTTGCTTATGACCCTGGTAGAGGCGAACAGCGAGGTCCACGTTCTCGCAAGATCCCACACGAACAGCTTAAAGAAAAAGGACTCGGCGACTGCATCGATTGCAACCTCTGTGTTCAGGTTTGTCCCACAGGAATAGACATTCGCAACGGCTTACAATACGAATGCATTAACTGCGGTGCCTGCGTGGATGCCTGTAACGGCGTGATGGATAAAATGGGGTACGAAAAAGGCTTAATTAGTTTTACTTCTGAGCATCAACTTTCTGGCGGAACAACCAAAATTATACGTCCTAAACTGATAGGTTATGCTATTGTGTTGCTCATTATGACAAGCCTGTTGGTACTAGATATATACTCTCGAGCGCCTTTAGAGATTGATATTATCAAGGATCGAAACTCACTTTACAGAGAGACAAATCAAGGCTTAATAGAGAACGTCTACACATTAAAGTTATTAAATAAATCGCAAAATGATCGCACCTTCACAGTTTCCATTAGTGGAATTGAAGGAGCAAAATATGTCGGCGAAGCAGTGGTAAACGTGCGCGGAGGTGAGGTTTATACGCTGCCTATCAGCGTCGTTACCAGCCCTTACTCTTTAACAGAAGAAGTAACCAACTTTACTTTCCACGTTGAAACTCAAGATGAAAATGGTGAAATAATTAAAATTCAAGAAACTAGCCGGTTTATTTTTACGGATGTCTGACTTCTCATTTGCAGGCCTTAACCCTGACCTTATCCTTGATGCTATTGAAAGTGTTGATATCCAAGCATCATCTGGATTACTGGCATTAAACAGTTACGAAAATAGGGTTTATCAGTTTTTAGCTGAAGATAACCAACGTTATGTCGCCAAGTTCTATCGCCCGCAACGATGGACCAATGCGCAAATTCAAGAAGAGCATGACTTTGCACTTGAGTTAATGGGAGAAGAAATCCCGATTGTTGCGCCATTGGTCATCAACGGTCAGAGCTTGCATGAACATGCAGACTATCGATTCGCACTATTTCCCTCGGCAGGCGGACGTCAATTTGAAGTTGATAACCTCAATCAGCTTGAATGGATGGGCCGTTTCATTGGTCGTATGCACAGAGTTGCGCAATCCAAACCGTTCGCTCATCGCCCTGAAGTTTGTACCAATAGCTATTTAGATATTCCTAAACAAGTATTACTCACCGGCTCGCTTGTACCGCATCACTTACAAACGGCATTTCATACTATTCTTGATATGGTGATTGCCGAAACTAAAAATAAGTTTTCGAATAATTATCAATCAATGCGCCTGCACGGCGACCTGCATCCGGGCAACATATTATGGCGCGATGGACCGACCTTTGTTGACCTCGATGACTGCAGGATGGGGCCAGCCGTGCAAGACATTTGGATGATGCTATCAGGCGACCGCCAACAGCAGTTCATTCAGCTCGATACTCTTGTTGAAGCTTACGATGAGTTTCATGAATTCGATACCAAGCAATTATCTCTCATCGAACCACTGCGCGCGATGCGCATGGTCCACTATATGGCTTGGCTAAGTCAACGATGGGAAGATCCTGCATTTCCACATGCATTCCCATGGTTTGCTGAAGATAAGTACTGGGAAAACCAAATACTAGCGCTAAAAGAGCAGTTTTCCGCCCTTCAGGAGCCGCCCCTCAGCCTGTAAAAGAAAATAATCATTCACATCTCCCGCAAAGACTTTATACTTCGCCACATTCAAGGTGCTTTTTGTATTAATGCAGGAAGTTAAACGGGAAACTGGTGTAAATCCAGCGCTGCCCCCGCAACGGTAAACATTGAAAGTCGCTGAATGACTATCACTTATTATTCACCAAGATTTTGCTTGGCGTCATCCACTGTGTGAAACACGGGAAGGTTTTAATAAGAAAATGTAAGCCCGGATACCGGCCATGATAGTTACGGGCAATTTGCCTTTCTTTTTTGTCATGCTCGGGCGGAGCATATACAGAGCCTTAATCTAATGAAAATAAAAACTCCTTTATTGGCTGCAATCTTTGCTGCCTCTTATTCAATTTCAACTTTTGCTTTTGAACAAAACCAGTCAATTGAAACTATCAGCATCGTTGGTTCTAGAGCGCCGGTTGATAAGTCGACGCTAGCCGGTTCAGTTTCTTTTATCAACGCAGCGTCAATTGAAGCCTCAGGTGCTGCTTCCGTAAGCGACTTATTGCGTTCTTTTGCTAGCATCAACATTAGTCAATCAGGACCCACAGGCACATTAACCGAGGTGCGCTTTCGAGGAAGTGAAAGCAACCATATATTAGTGTTAATCGACGGTGTTGAAATAAATGATATTGGTCAAGGCGGATTGGTCAACTTCGCCCACTTGCTTGTTACTGACATTGAGCGCATCGAGTTACTTCGCGGTCCACAAAGCGCCCTGTGGGGAAGCAGCGCCGTTTCTGGCGTAATCAGCATCACCACAAAAAAGCCAGAACTTTCAGGACAGCACACGTTATCAGCTGAACTAGGAGCGGGAACGCAAGCAACCCGGCAAATAGGTGTGTCTTATAAAACGCGTCAAGATGGCTTGTCGCTGTCGGCAAATTTACGTCACTTCAGAACAGATGGTGACAATATATCTCGACAAGGCTCTGAAGATGACGGTTATCGAAACACTTCTTTCAACACCGCACTCAGTTATAAAGTAAATAAAGAGCATAAAGTGACTCTTAATCTAAGGTTGGTCGATTTTGTTACTGAATTTGACGCGACAGACTTCGTCAATACCGGACTATCTGTCGACGCAGATAATTATTCAGCGAGTAATCAACACAATGCCTTATTAAGATGGGACTTCAATCCGTCGCAAAGCATCTGGTCACAATCGCTAAGCTATCAGTTGAATCGGTTTGCGAGCGATAGTTATTCAGATGACGTGTTTTCTGGAGGCACCGTAGGTAAAACTCAACGACTCAATTGGATAAACTATATCGACTTGGGAGCGAATGATTTTGTTAATATTGGACTTGATAGTGTAAAAGAAGACTTTGAACAAAGCGGTCCTATTGTTTTTGGTAATCCAAATCAAACACAAAATAACCAAACTATTTCGGTATTGAGTGATGGGCAATATGAACTTGTACAAAAACTTTATGCAAGCTACAGCGTGCGCACCGATGCAAGCGATGAATTTGATAGCGCGAATAGTTTTAGATTAGGCCTTAGCTACCATTTTACCGACAAGCTAAAAGCCTTTGTTAGCCGCGGAAAAGCAGTTAAAAACCCGACATTTACTGAAAGATTTGGATTTTTTCCCGGCACATTTTCTGGCAATTCAGCCTTAGTTCCAGAATCAAGTTATGCGAACGAAATCGGATTGAGCTATCGTTTATCAAGTGCTTTGAATGCTGAACTTACTCATTTCGACACCAAATTAGAAAATGAAATCAACGGTTTTGTTTTCGAACCCTCAACAGGTGCTTTTACTGCGCAAAATATTGACGAAACATCGACAAGAAAAGGACTAGAAGTTTCGCTCTCTGGAGATTGGAAAGACTTTAGTTGGACGGCAAGTTATGCTTACCTAGATGCAAAGGCACCGACTGAGGTTGAGCTTAGACGTGCGCGTCATTCAGGCTCTACGACCATTAACTATGCATTGAATGCAGTCAGTAAGCTCTATATTCAGGCTGATTATACTGGGTCAAAGCAGGATAGATTCTTTCCTCCATTTCCAAGCCCGTCAGAAATTATTGGGCTAAACTCATATTGGCTAGTGAGTGCAAACTATCAATATAAATACAATAAAGACATAAGATTTGGACTTCGTATTGATAACTTATTGAATAAAAGCTTTGAAGATGTCGTTGGGTTTGTTGGGCAGTCGCGAAAAATTGTCATTAATATGCAGTACCAATTGAACTAAGTCGCTACGTACTTATCAAATGCGCGTGATATTAAATCTTGAATCTGAATAATAACTGAACAAGGTCGGATGATAAGGTTTATTCTGCCGTATATTTTGAAAAGGCATTTTGCTTTGTGGTATTCTGCGGGTAGGTATCAATTTAAATTATTATAAATATTACTATTTCTCCAATTAAAGGATTTTATATGAAAAAGCTGTTTTCAATACTTTTGGTTGCAATACTGTTGCCATTCACTGTTAATGCTGCCGACCAATGGAAAGAAGGCACTCATTACAACGTGATCAGCGAGAAAGCAACCGCGAAACCAGAAGTAACTGAGTTCTTTTCTTTTTGGTGTCCAGCTTGCTACCGTTTTGAACCATTGGTAAAGCAGATGAAGGAAAGCTTGGGCGAAGATGTTAAGTTTAATAAAGTTCAGGTTAACTTTATGCAAAGCGCCGGACCAGCAGTTCAAGACGATGCGACTAAAGCGATGATTATTGGCCGTGCGATGAAAAATGAAGAAGCGTTGAATGCTTCTATCTTCAATTATATCCACGAGCAACGCTCAACCGTCACTGGTTTGAAAGACCTGCGCAGCGTATTCATCATCAACGGTGTTGACCCTGAAGAGTTTGATAAATTAGCAAAAAGCTTCAGTGTTAAAAGCTTGGTTAACAAAAACAACCGAGAAATTGATACGTATCGCAAGCACTTAACCGGCGTGCCAAATTTCATTGTGAATGGCAAATACCAAGCGACATTCTCAAGAGACATGACGCCTGACGACATCGTGAACCTCATTGTATGGTTAACCAAACAACCATAACGCCCAGCAGATTGCTACAAAAAGGACCGCAAGGTCCTTTTTTTTTCGCTCAAAAACCTCTCAACAAGGACACACCTGTTTTGCAGTTAACAAACCACCAAAATATAGCAATAAGGATGCAACAATAAGGACACACCTATTTTAAACCTAAATAGGTGTGTCCTTATTGCTGTATGTTTCGACTTTCTGGAGAATATTCCCAATTGCACTGAATAGGTTTACCATTGTTCAAAAGCATCTATAATCATATGTTCAACCAACGGAATTTATTTTAGGAAGTTACATGACAAAATCTTCGATCGTTCTTTTTGCAGCCCTACTATTTACGATAATGATTGCAGGGTGCTCAGAAGCGCCGCCCCCCTCTTCTAATTCAGATGTTACCGCTGCTGAAGCCGACGCTCAACAGCCAGTATTAGACCCATCGCCACTCATGCCTGCGAAATGGATTGAGGGAACACACTATAATATTATTGCTGATTCCGTTTCTGCGCAAAAAGAAGTCGTTGAATACTTTTCATTTTGGTGCCCCGCCTGCTATGGTTTTGAGGCAGTCGCAAATCAAATTAAATCCAAATTAGATGACGATGTTATCTTCAGAAAAGTGCATGTTAATTTCATGAGTTTTACAACAGCAGAAATTCAAGAGGAAGCAACGAAAGCTATGCTCATCGGCAGACAAATGGGTATGGAAGAGCTAACGAATGCCGCAATATTCGCGCATATTCATGAGCAGAAGCAAACAATAGAGGGAATGAGCGACCTCAAAGCACTGTTCATTTCATATGATATCTCAGCAACTGAATTTGAAGACGCTTTAGCAAAAGACGAATTAACGGCTGCGTTTGAGCAAAACAATAACGAAATAGCACAATTTAAAGAACATCTAAATAGCGTTCCAAATATTGTCATCAATGGTAAGTATCAAGCCAAATTCACACGAGAAATGACGCTGTTAGATGTTGTTGAGTTAGTTAACTGGCTGAGCCAACAGCAATAACTAGACACATATATGCTCATGTACTTGAATGTACTTGAACCTACTTAATGTAATATTTTCCAGCAAAAATAAGGATTATCATGTTGAATAAACCAATTACTTTACTCACTACTGGGCTAGCGCTTGCAATAACATTCGGGTGTTCTGAAGTAAATAAAAACGAACTCTCGGATGTTGAGTCAGCACAAAAGATGGAAGAGCAGGTACAGCCCCCTGTAAAAGCCATATCGGTGGATAGGGCAAAACTAGCGTACGCTGTGCAATCACGTAGCGATGAAGATAAATCCAGAGACACTGCCCGACACCCAATTGAAACACTCGCATTTTTTCAGGTGGAACCGGGAATGACAGTCGCAGAAGCATTACCTGGAGGCGGATGGTATTCAAAAATACTAGCTAACTATTTGGGTGCAGACGGAACGCTATATGGTATAAATTATAATGATGACATGTGGGCTCGATTTGGCTTTTTTTCGGAGGAAGGCATAAAGCAAGCGATTGAGCGAACCTCGAAATTTCCGGACATGCTGAGTGAATTTGCTGAAGAAGGCCCGCAATCGTCTGGCTTTACATTTAATAGTGTGCCTGAAGAACTTGCAGGCTCCGTCGACCGAGTGCTATTTATAAGAGCTCTACATAACCTCAGTAGGTTCGAAAGTGAAGCTAACACAATGTCAGGCGCATTGGCTGCAGCTCATATGCTATTAAAGAAAGATGGATTAGTAGGTGTCGTTCAACACGAGGCGCCGGCGAAAAATTCAGACAAGTGGGCTGATGGCAGTGCGGGTTATCTAAAGAAATCAGCTGTTATAGAAGCGTTTGAGACTGCAGGCTTTGAGCTCATTAGTGAGTCTGATATTAACGAAAACAGCAAAGATATTCCCACGGAAGAAGAGATCGTGTGGAGACTCCCGCCATCATACAACGGAACTGCCGACGACCCTCAATTAAAAGAGCAGGTTGATGCTATTGGCGAATCGAATCGTATGACGCTTTTATTCAAAAAAGCGCAATAGGCTAGGTCGACAATATGAAAGCATCCGCATGTCATATATTGCTGAAAACCAAAGAAGAGGCGGAGCGAATTAAAGCTCAGTTAGATAAAGGCGCAAACTTTCAAGCCTTGGCCAAGAAGCATAGCTTATGTCCCTCTGCCAAAAAAGGTGGAGACTTAGGCGAGTTTCGCCGCGGTGACATGGTAGCGGCGTTTGAGAATGTCGTATTTAAAAAAGAAGTGTTAACCGTTCACGGTCCGGTAAAAACTCAATTTGGTTTTCATCTTATAAAAACGTTGTATAGAAGTTAGTAGTTTTTTGGCTTAAACAAAGAAAGGGAGCACGTGATTATCATCGTGCTCCCTTTCTTCATACTATACTTAAACCTTTGCTTGCTCGCGCTAACCCAGAGTATCTGAAGCAACCCGATATCGCGGATCTTCATTCACGTTTATTTCAACATACTCACCCGCCTTTTTAAGCAAGACTCTGCATTCGGGACTAATATGCCTTATATGTAGCTTTTTACCTTGCTCCTTATATTTGTCAGCGAGACCATCTAAAGCGTCGATGCCTGAGGAATCCCAAATGCGCGATTCTTGAAAATCAATGACAACATCGTTAGGGTCGTTCTGCGGGTCAAATATTTCTCTAAAGTGAGTGACAGAGCCGAAGAAAAGAGGTCCTTCTAACTCATAAACCTTCCAACCATCATCATCCGTATGATTTTTCGCCATAATATGTGTCGCATGTTTCCAAGCAAATACCAAAGCTGACACGATAACACCGACCACGACAGCTATGGCTAAATCGGCAATAACAGTCACCCCTGTTACCAAGAACAAGACGAAGGCGTCTTCTTTATTAACGCCGCGAATAATTCTGAAAGAGGCCCACTCAAAGGTAGCGATAACAACAACAAACATAACGCCAACCAATGCCGCCAGTGGAACCATTTCGATAAGCGGCGCCGCGAATAGGATGAAAGCAAGAAGCACCGATGCCGCAGTGATGCCAGATAATCGACCTCGTCCGCCTGAATTAATGTTGATCATACTTTGTCCAATCATGGCACAACCGCCCATTCCACCAAAGAAACCATTAACCGTATTGGCCACACCTTGGCCCACACATTCTTGATTGCCTCTGCCTCTTGTATCCGTCATCTCGTCGATAAGCGATAAGGTTAATAATGATTCAATCAGACCTACAAGCGACAAGATAACTGCCGTTGGTAGAATAATGTAAAGTGTTTCAAGCGTAAAAGGGATAACTGGAATTGCGAAGCTTGGTAATTCACCGGCTAAAGTAACCGAATCTTGCTGCGCCTCAGGCACTATTTCTCGAACGAAATCGATGACCGTTCTAGCGTCCAAATCTAAACCATGCACTAGCGCGGTGACGGCAGCTATCGCAACTAAGGAGGCTGGTATTGCTGTCGTCAATTTTGGCAATAAATAAATTATCGCCATCGTTAAACCGACTAGCCCAAGCATTACGTAGAGTGCCGTTCCGCTCATCCATTCTAGGTCACCTAAAGGACCCATTATTTTGAACTGACCCAGTTGTGCTAGAAAGATAACAATCGCTAGACCATTTACGAAACCAAGCATAACGGGGTAAGGCACTAAACGAATGAACTTACCTAGCTTGAATACACCGGCCATGATTTGCAAAAAGCCCGCTAATATCACAGCGGCAAACAAATATTGAACACCATGTTGAGCAACCAGAGCAACCATGACTACCGCCATCGCGCCTGTTGCACCTGAAATCATTCCAGGGCGGCCACCTATTGCAGATGTGATCAATCCCATCATAAAAGCGGCATATAAACCTACCATTGGTTCTACACCGGCGACAAACGCAAATGCAACCGCCTCGGGAACTAAAGCAAAAGCAACGGTAACACCGGAGAGAATGTCATTTTTCACATTCCCTTTGGTACCATTTATCAAATTAAACATACTTATATTTCTATTGTTTCAAAATTGGCGCGAGTCTAGCAGATAATATGCACAATTTCTTTTAACAGAATGTTAAAAATACTATGTTTAATATAATTTTACTTTGAACCACCCCCCAAGCAATTTGGAGAATCAGGAGACACGCCATGTTTCTTATTCCATTCCTCCAAAGTATAGGTATGCTGAGCTAATGCATGCACCGGGCCCGCTAATTCCTCTGACAATAGTTGATTGACTAAACGCTGCCGTTGAATCAATCTTTTACCCTCAAAGTCGCTTGAAACAATCGTCACTTTGAAGTGGGTTTCTGAGTTTGTGGGCACGTTATGCATATGACTTTCGTTCAACACTTCCAAATATGCTAGCTCAAAATTGTTATTTAGCTTATCGATAATACCTTGCTGCACTGTCATTTTGTTTCTCTCTTTATTGTTGCTACTTTCAATCACAAATATTCTTTAGTCAGCATGTTGTGAATTAAACATACTTTTAAACAAGACACACCTATTTGCTCTCTAAACAAAGACACACCTATTTACATTCAAGTCTCATCACTCAATGAATTCAAAAATTCAACTAAGCAATAATTTTACGAAAAGTGAAATTTAGCCGAGGTGCAATCTGTTTTTTTGTCTTAGCAATTCCATGCTGCCAGTATTTTTGAGTCTCGCCACTCATAATCAATAATGAACCGTGCTCCAATGGCAACCTGAATTTCTCACCATTAACTTTATGCTTAAAGTCAAAGTTTCGTACTTCACCTAAAGACACAGAAGCAATTATTGGTTCAGGACCTAATTCTGGTTCGTTATCAGAGTGCATGCCCATGCTATCTTGACCATATCGATAAAAGTTAGCCAGCACAGAGTTAAATGATGAACCACATTGGCGCTCGCACTTTACTTTTAATTTATGCAGGTCGTCTTGCCAAGGAAGTGGTGTCATTGTCACTCCTGAATACTCATAATCTGTGCCGGTATCGCCGTACCACGCCTGTAATCGAGGTATTTTTACCGTTTTGCCAAAGATTTTAATAAGCCCCTCACTCCAATCCAGTTCGCGTTGAAACAGTTCGAACAAGGAGTCAGCTGATTTATTATCGAGCCAATTAGCTAAATATTGTACCTTTGCATCAGCCAAGGGTAGACTCTGCGGACTGTTATTGGAAAAAAGACATTGCTGCATAAAATCTCAGAAATTAGGTTGAGTTGCTCAAAGTCGACAACACGAGTAATTCAATGAATACACACTTTACTGTATTTGAGCGCAATTTACATTTAGAACGTTACCCAGCGAAGCACCAGCATGTGAGTCTTCAAGCATGGGATGCCGCCGATGAGTACATTATCGATCATGTCGAAACCTGCGCATTATTATCTAACAGCGTAAATAAAGACACACCTGTTATCGTGATCAACGACGACTTTGGCGCACTAACATGTTGGTTTAGCGACAAAAACCCAATCTTCGTTTCAGATTCATGGATTTCTCATAAAAGTGTGATGACTAATCTCATGATAAACGGATTGGAAACCGACAATATCGAATTCTGCGATGCATTAACCGACCTTAAAGACGTGATTAATACAAAAGCAAAAGTTGTATTGATAAAAATACCACGCTCACTTGCCCTATTAGAGCAACAGCTCATAACGCTGCAATCGGTGCTTGATAAAGATTCGACTATTATTGCGGCAGGCAAAGTTAAAACCGTACAAAACTCTGTTTTGAAGCTATTCGAAAAATACATCGGTAAAACAACAACGTCCTTAGCAAAAAAGAAAGCAAGGCTGATTTTTTCAAAATATGATGATATAAAAACAGAAAAATCGCCCTACCCCACAATCGTATCTGACCCTTTGATCCCATTTTCTCTTAGCAATCATGCAAATGTATTTTGTCGTGAGCACTTGGATATTGGAGCTCGTATATTATTAAAGAATTTGCCAAGTGCGCTTGATAAAAAGGTCATTGATTTAGGTTGCGGCAATGGCGTCATAGGTGTGTCTATATTAGACCAAAACAAAAATGCTCATGTTACCTTCGTGGATGAGTCATTTATGGCTGTTGAATCAGCGAAAGAAAATGTGATGAACCACATTGGTAATTTAGACCGAGCAACATTCATTGTCAGTAATTGCTTAGAAGAGTTGTTAAAAGTTGAATCATCGAACTACGACATCGTGCTGTGTAACCCCCCGTTTCATCAACAAAACACCATTACTGATCATGTGGCTCATCAAATGTTTAATGATGCAAAAATGGCGCTCAAGCATGGTGGAGAATTAAGAATTGTGGGTAACAGACACTTAGATTATCCAATAAAGTTAAAGAAACTTTTTGGTGGATATGCAGTCATTGATAATAATAAAAAATTCAGTATTTTATCAACTTATAAAGCAAGGCAATAACATGAGTAGAATAGCATTATCGTTTCTCGCACTTTTTGCAATCAGTTTCAGTTTAGCTGCTAACACACAGAAGCAGCCCGGTGAAAGCATCCAAAAAGATAATTATTATCCAATGGTGAAGTTTGAAACAAGCTTGGGTGATTTAGTTATCGAACTGAATAGAAAAAGGGCCCCGGTTACCGTTAATAACTTCTTAAACTACGTCGTAAGAGGTGAATTTGACAATACTTTATTTCATCGTGTTATTCCCGGTTATATTGTGCAAGGCGGTGGTTATGCACCTGAATACAAAGAGAAAAAAGCAGGTCGCACAATTATAAATGAATCGGGAAATGGACTTAAGAATGAAATGTATAGCATTGCTATGGCGAGAGAGGACGACCCTCACTCTGCAAAGCGTCAATTCTTTTTTAATATGACGGATAACGACAATTTGGACCCGGGGAAAACTTGGGGCTATGCCGTTTTCGGCAGCGTGATTGAAGGCAGTGATGTGCTCGATAAAATGGCATTAGTCGAAACAGAATATAAAGCTCTTATTCGTTTTCAAGACGCTCCAAGGGAGGATGTGGTGTTGATTTCAGCCACGGTTTTACCGGAACCTCAATTATAAATTAATGGCACTATCAACGTTATTGAAGAATTAGCTAAATACATTATTCTTAAACTGAATATGTATTTCGAGTTTACCTGTCTATACTGAACACTTAGTTAAGAAAAAGGAAAATGATGAAAGCATCTGATTTAATGGTAAAAGCACTAGAAGCAGAAGGCGTTGAGTATATTTTTGGCATACCGGGGGAAGAAAACCTCGATTTATTAGAATCCTTACGTAATTCATCCATCAAACTTATTCTAACCAGGCATGAACAAGGTGCAGGGTTTATGGCGGCCACTTACGGTCGTCTGACCGGCAAGGTTGGGGTTTGTTTATCAACCTTAGGCCCTGGCGCTACAAATTTAGTAACCCCAGCAGCATACGCACAACTTGGTGCGATGCCCATGTTGATGATCACCGGACAAAAACCCATCAAGACCAGCAAGCAAGGACGATTTCAGGTCATTGATGTTGTCGATATGATGCGTCCCATCACAAAATATACGACACAAGTTGTCAGTGGTGACCGCATACCTTCAGTCGTAAGAGAAGCATTTAGACTGGCTTCCGAAGAGCGGCCAGGTGCGGTTCACATTGAGCTTCCAGAGGATATTGCCGACGAGTCAACAAGCGCGAATTTATTAAAACCCAGCGTCGCTAGAAGGCCAATTGCAGAATATAAGGCAATTAGCCGCGCTGTCGATATGATTGAGAAAGCAAAATCGCCAGTTCTCTTAATCGGAGCTGGCGCCAATAGAAAGCTCACGGCAAAAATGCTTCAAGAATTTGTCGACAAAACTGGGATCCCTTACATCACAACTCAAATGGGGAAAGGCGTGTTGGATGAAAGTGGAAAATTGTTTATGGGCAACACAGCGTTGTCTTCAGGCGATTTTGTTCACAGAGTTATTGATAGAGCTGATTTAATCATCAACGTTGGGCATGATGTTGTTGAAAAACCCCCTTTCTTTATGGAAGACGACAGCCAGCAGGTCATTCACATTAACTTCGATTCTGCAGCGGTTGACCCTGTCTACTTTCCACAATTAGAAGTAATCGGTGACATCGCAAATAGTATCTGGCAAATCAAAGAAACAATAGAGCCGCAAGATAGCTGGAAGCTTGAGTTTTATAGAGATGTGCATGATGCATATATCGAGCATAGAAACGCATCAGAAGATGATGACCGTTTTCCCATATTACCCGAGCGCTTTGTTCGAGAAATCAGAAAAGCAATGCCCAAAGACGGTATTGTTACCTTAGACAACGGCGTTTACAAAATTTGGTTTGCTCGCAACTACCCAGCGTATCTGCCGAACACAGTGTTACTCGACAATGCGCTGGCAACGATGGGCGCAGGGCTGCCTTCAGCAATGGCAGCGAAGCTGGTTTACCCTGAAAAGGCTGTTATTACCGTTTGTGGTGACGGCGGCTTTATGATGAATAGTCAGGAATTAGAAACGGCGGTAAGGCTAAATCTGCATATTGTCGTCATCATACTGCGTGATGATGCTTATGGAATGATTAAGTGGAAGCAAGCCAATATGGAGTTTGAGAACTTCGGTTTAGATTATGGCAATCCAGATTTTGTTAAATATGTAGAGTCATATGGCGGCAAAGGCTGGCGAATATCAGCAACCAAAGACTTATTGCCGACCGTGCAAAAATGTTTAACCGAACCCGCGGTTCATCTTATCGATGTGCCGGTTGACTACAGTCTGAACGATGAAACGCTGAACAAAACAATTCGAGAGCTGAGTGCGAAGCTGTAATTTCTGAAAATATACGAACTCAGTGGATCTTGATAAATAAAGACACACCTATTTAGCGCTTTTCAATATTTTCACCATCGAGCTTAAAATAGCACCTAAAACTAGACACACCTTTTTCTCAATAAGGTGTGTCTTTATAAAAGGACAAAAATCATGACAAAGCTAGCGAAACAATATCCCTACTATCTTGCAAACAAAGCTGTGTTTGCCAATCAAGACTTAGAAGTAACCAACAAATATACAGGCGAAGTAGCCACAACAGTCGCACTGGCTGACGCAGAGATTATAGATAAAGCCATTGATGCCGCTGAGAAAAGTCAGAAAATTCTGAATAAAATGCCTCCTTACAAACGCCAACAGATATTAGAACACTGTGTAACACGGTTTAAAGAGCGCTTTGATGAGCTCGCTTATGCTTTGTGTATCGAAGCGGGAAAACCCATTAAAGATGCGCGCGGTGAAGTAACAAGGCTAATTGACACCTTTAAAATTGCTGCGGAAGAGTCGGTACGAATTGAAGGCGCGGTGCTAAATTTAGAAATTACCGAAAGAGCTAAAGGATACCAAGGACAATATAAGAAAGTACCCATTGGTCCTTGTTCGTTCATTTCTCCCTTTAATTTCCCATTGAACTTGGCGGCTCACAAAGTCGCACCAGCTATTGCTGCTGGTTGTGCTTTTGTACTTAAACCAGCAAGTAGAACGCCAATAGGGGCGCTCATTATTGGTGAAGTACTTGCCGAAACAGAATTACCTGAAGGTGCATTTTCAATACTCCCTTGTAGCAGAGACGGCGCAGACCTGTTCACCACTGACGACCGCTTCAAGCTGTTAAGCTTTACGGGTTCACCAAGCGTAGGTTGGGAACTGAAAGCTAAAGCGGGCAAAAAACCTGTTATCTTAGAATTAGGTGGAAACGCTGGCTGCATAGTCGATCATGATACCGATCTTGATGACGCTATCGAACGAATTGTGTTTGGTGCTTATTATCAGTCAGGTCAAAGCTGCATTAGCGTGCAGCGTATTTTTATTCATGAATCAATCTATGAAAAATTTAAAGCTGCTTACCAAGAAAAAGTAGCGAATTTGGTTCATGGCGATCCTTTAAATGAAGACACATTCATCGGTCCAATGATTTCTGAATCAGAAGCGAAACGACTTGAGGGCTGGATAAAAAACGCCGTCGACGCTGGCGCAAAACTGCTTTGTGGAGGCTCAAGAGATGGACTTATGCTACAAGCAGCATTGCTTGAAAATGTGCCTAAGGACTGCGAAATAAATGCAGAAGAAGCATTTGGTCCTGTATCTACCATTGCACCATTTTCCGATTTCGATGAAGCACTGAAACAAGTCAACGATAGTCAATTTGGTTTGCAGGCGGGTATTTTTACAAAAGATATTTACAAAGCACACAAAGCTTGGGATGAACTAGACGTAGGTGGCGTAGTTATTGGTGATGTACCTAGCTGGCGCGTTGATAATATGCCATACGGCGGAGTAAAAGAATCAGGGCTAGGTCGCGAAGGTATTAAGTATGCGATAGAGGACATGACTGAGATCAGGCTAATGGTTTTGCGCACACCGCAATAGCAAGTAGCCAGGACTTACATCAACAATCTGGGATTCTGTATAACGAATGCGACACATGTCAAACTGTACATAGGGTCGCATTTTTAGTCAGCTAAACTTGTATGCAAGCACACATTTCGGATGTGCTTGCATCACATTACTCTGCATTTTCAGAGCATTTTTTCCCTTCATGTCCGTATCGTCAATTGCTAATTTACATCAGTATTTCGAGCCCCTAGAGACCGATTAGGATCAAGGTAATTACAGGATTCAATTTGCCAGTTTTCAAACTTATTTCGCTACAAACGCTGATATAGCCGAATGCCTAATAACCACTTCAATTATCCGGCTCTACATGCACAGTAGTGTCATGAATATTGAACTTTTGCGCTAACATATTTTCAATCTGATCAGCAATTTTGTGAGACTCAAGTAACGATAGTTTAGCCTCCACAGCAACCGTAACATCGGCAAAGTGTTGCTCTCCCATACTCCGTATTCTGAGTTTCTTTACCGATGAAACATTAACTAATTGCTTAATGTTTTTTTTGACAACACCGTGATCAAACTGACTTTGATCAACCAAAATGGGCACCGCTTTTGAAAATAAACGGTACGCTAGTACGCCAATCATCACTGCCACAATGAGTGCAAACAAAGTATCAATCCAGTACAGGCCTAAAGCTGCCAGTTGCCATCCAAAAATTGCAGCAACAGACGTTAGTACGTCACTAAAAGTGTGGCTTGCATCAGCATGCAAGAGATCTGAATTGAGTTGCTTGGCCCAATATCTCTGCCATAGCGATAGCGTTAAATTAATGACAACAGCAACGACGAGCACAATCAAGCCTACTTTGTTTTGCTCAACTACGTCTGACGACCTAGAGATAGCTCTAATGACTACTTCAATGGCAACAACAAACAATAATGTTGCCAGAAAAAATACCGCAAGTTGTTCAAATTTTTGATGACCATAGTGGTGATCATCGTCAGCCGGTTTTTCGCTCATTCTAATTGCTAAAAAAGCAATAACGTTATTAATAAGATCAGTAAACGAATGTAGAGCATCTGCCGTTAGTGCTGCCGAGCCCGTAATCAAGCCGACAATAAGTTTAGTTATAATCATCAATAGATTAACTAAACCCTCTATAACGAGCACGCGTTTTACATTCATTTATCTCAGCCTAGTGATAATTCTCATAAAAAATAAGCATAGGTCGTTTAATAGTAAGCATAACAAGCACAGCTATAATACAGACTTACAAGAATAGTGTGATTGATGGTGATCAAACCCTCTTTACTAAGTTTTACTAAATTTGATCTTATGCCAATAATCAGTCATTGACAGTTTACATGTCGAAAAGCTAAGGTCTGCTCTTTCACTATTCTTGCTATTACCTGCCATGCGTCTCGATAAGTTTATTTGCAAAAGTACAGAGTTGACGAAAAGCCAAGCGGTCGCATGTATCAAGCTTGGAGACATTTGCGTGAATGGTGAAGTCATTACGAATGAAGCGACTCAGGTGCATGAAAATAATACGATAACCTTGAATGAATGCACGCTAAAAGCACGCGGTTTTCAATATATCTTAATGCATAAACCAGCCAATACCATTTGCTCAAATGTTGATGAAGTATACCCCTCAGTGTTCAATCACCTACCCGTTGAAAAAATATCTGAACTCCATATTGCCGGCCGTTTAGATGCTGATACAACAGGGTTAATTTTGATCACTGATGACGGCCGTTGGTCATTTTCTATTACTAGGCCTTCGCGAAATTGTCCTAAAGTTTACCGAGTAAATTTGTCAAAAGAACTGACCGCAGATGTTGCTATCGCGTTTAAAAAAGGAGTGCAATTACAAGGTGAACAGAGATTGACATTGCCAGCAAATTTGCAAAAAATCAGCGCGAATGAGGCATTGCTGACGATAACCGAAGGTAAGTTTCACCAGGTAAAGCGCATGTTTGCTGCCGTCGGTAATCGCGTGGTTTCCCTTCATAGAGAAAAAATCGGAGATGTTCATCTTGATGTTGAAGTAGGCCAGTGGCGTTATTTAACAAATGATGAAGTGCGGTCATTTACGAAATGAATGCAGATGGTGCTAGAAGCCTAGTACCAGAAACGCTTCAACTATGTATACCAATAAAGAGCATTTAACTCCAATAAATTCGCTACCAGCATTAACAATATTTTGGCAAGTGAGTTTCTAAAACAGCCGACACTAAATTTGCACTGCAAACAAGTAAAGCTCAGACCTAACCCGGAGGTCGTCACAAACATCCGCTTACCAACAATCGGTTGTGTTACACTGCGCGCCACTTCGATAATGGCTATTGTATAGCTCGTTATTTTTCGCTATTGCATTAGTTTAGGTACGTTATGTCAGATAAATTCTTTTTCATGGGCCGTCAAGATCCTCGCCAAAATCACATTAAATACGGCAACGATAAAAAGCCAAATACGAAAGCGGGTAGTAAAAAATACCCTTTAACATTGCTAGTAACGAGTGAAGACAGAAAGCAAGAAGTTGAAACGCTGGTGGCAGATGCTCATTTGTATGCCGTTGTAAATGTAGATAAAAGCGAAGACGCGGTTGAGTCGATAGGTGAGCTCAATGCGATTTTAAGTAGAGCTGAGACAGTTAAAGTAGACAAAGCTCCGTTGCGCAATGGACCGTGTGTTTGTGGTAGCGGTAAAAAATATAAGAAGTGTTGCGGTAAATAGATACCCTCGAAGACAGTCAAATCGTCCTGTTAAAGCAAATTAGTGAGCTTTCAGTTATTGTAGGCTAATAAAGCCGTCGCAACCCTTAGCAACGGCTTTATACTAGTGAATGTTGATGCTACTAAACTCTGCTTGTTTTAGTTAGCTATTTAACCCAATACATCATTCGATTCGTTGCCATCAGTAATTGAACGCCATTATTCGTTACTCTAGCTCGCAAGCTATGCGAGCTTGCTCTCCCTATCAATTCAGGGCTTGTCCAAATAACGTTACCTTGCGCGGTAGCCTTGCTAATGACAGAAGCATTAGCGCCATTCCAATAATTATAATCATCTACGTCATTCCTAATAACTAGAAACAAATCTTGCTCTTGTGTCTTGGAAGGGTCTATCGTGAAATCAAAGATACTCTTATTACTAGTGCTTCTGGCAACCTCAACCAGCGCTGAGTCCTGCATCTCAAACACAATGAGTTGCTGTTCTGTATTTGAATAAGAATCGGCGTTTCTATCCAAGCAGATAACTTCTAACTCAGCATCGGAGTCATAGTTCAACACTTCAAGGCGTTCACAGTTTTGCGCAATAAAACTCTGCTCTGAGAAGACAGACCCATTTTGGACATAAACAGCAACTTTCTCAAGGTACGATACGACCACAGCGCTTGTGCCATTAATATCCATGACTATAAAATCCTGGATACGGCTTTCAAACACAATATTACTTAATATACTCTGGTCCATCACATCCAGTATGGTTAGTGTGCGTCCATTGCTGTATAGGCCATCGTCATGCCCATCACCGTTAACGTCGAATGCTTTTATCAACCCTATGGTCGTGTTTGATGTGGCGATTGTCTTCCAATGAGAAACACCATTTGAAAGCTGTATAGCCTCAAACGCCCCATCGTAAAGGTCAGCGCTAGGCACAAACACATCGCCAAAACCGTCATTGTTGAAGTCAGTCGTTATTGCGTGAGTACTATTGTCCCAATTGCTGCTAATTTCATCGCTAAGAGACATCGTGCCTGTTTCAGTGATTGTTGCCAGCACGCTGCCATCATAGCCAGATTCAGTTGATGGTATGAAGAAAACGGCTCTCTCATCCCGGTCAGTTAATGTGCTCCACCCTGCAGTAGCGTACTGGTCGAGCTGAAGAGCTTCACTCCCTTCCTTTTCTGCAACAGTAGCAGCAGTTCGGTCTAAATCTAATGTGATAAATTTATCTGCGCCAGAACTATTAATTCCTGCCCCATAGTGAATTTCGGGTTCGCCATCATTGTCGGAGTCACCGACAGTAATAGATATCACGCCACTAAAATATAGAGACTCCATTCCCCAGGTTTGGACCAACTGCCCATTAATTAGGCTGTAAGCTTTCACATCCCCAGACTGACAATCACCTGTAATGACCTCATCAGAAGCATCACTGTCGACGTTTTCACTGTGCAATGAACAGGTATTGAAATTATCAAAACTGCCGAGTTGAGCGCGACTGACTGCGGAATAGACGCTAATATTTCCCCAGTTGTTGCCACCGGCAATTTCGTCAATTCCATCGTTATTAAAATCGCCTAGTGCAAGCAAGCTATCACCAAATACATTGCCACTGAACCAGTCATTCTCCCAAGTCACAGCGTCATAAACGCGACCATTATTAGTAACCAATTCCAAATTACTGTCAGCATCTACATTCCCAAATTCAATGTACTTAGCATCTCCTACATTCGTGCGAAATAAAGCGTTTTGTGGATCATCTATGGAGATAACTTCAAGAGTAGTATCATCTGCGAAATAACTGTCTTCTCCAATTAGCATGGCAATTTCTAATACGCCGTCTGAGTTTATATCAACAATATCTACCATTCTGAAATACAGATCGCTTTCATATAAAAGTGTTGCGCTACTTTCTAAGTCATTGATGACGTAAATACTGTTTTCAGTAACGACAATGATTTCAAGAGAGGCATCCGAGTCAATGTTGGCACCCAATACTTGAATAATGTTTTGGTTTTTAGCCAGGGCGAATGGGTAGACCCATTTTTGTTGGTAAGTTTCAGCATTATTGTCCAATAGAAAAACACGACTAATACTGTCTGTTGACAACACTTCGTTCAGCCCATCTCCGTCAAAGTCTCCGACATGCATTGACTCATTACGTTTGGGGACTTCCATCCCGTGGCGTGCAATTGGAAACGATTTGTCAGATTCAACTAGAAAGCTAATAGAAGTAGAAGAGTATTGCTCGGTTCCCTCTTCACCTACTGCAAAAGTGAATTCATAATTTTGATAGGGGAACAGCAAATCATCAGGCACTTCCCAAGTAACTAACCCTTCGCTATCCATTGTTGCATTTTCTGGTGCGGCAATCATGGAGCCTGAGCCATTACTTGGATCATTCCTCAGGTCAGGATCGACTATTTGGGCTACGAATGTAACCAAATCTCCGGCATATACTGTGTCGGGACGGTTGCTCAATATAACCTGAATTGGTGAGTCTTGTATCGAGATGTAAAGCGGGTCGCTTTCGCTCACGTTAACACCATCTGATACAATCATTGTAGCCAATAAATTATCGCCAAACACGGCAATGCCTGCCGGTAAAACATTTGTGTCTTGATCGGCAAGGCGAACATCATTTAGGTACCATGCATAGCTAATTGTTAGATCTTCATAGGGAGTTTCATCATCTTCGTAATAACCGGGATCTAAGACGATATATGATGTAGTGAAAATATCTTCGTATGTTGATAAATAGGGTCTACCTGCGTAAGGAGGTAAGGTTAGCTCATCAATCGCAATCAAATTTTTGGGCGTAATTGGACCGCTCAGTAATTCCTCAAAACTTTCTAAGTAAGCCGCGACATCAAATTCGTTGTCTCCGTCAAGATCCTCCATGTATTTTACGTAATTTGATTCAAAACCAAATCCAACGGTTTTATCCCCAGTGAATTTAAGCGTACCAGAACTGGTATAAGGAGGCTGTTGTGTAAAGCCTTCACTACTGATGCTTACCTTACCTTCATTTTCTAGATATAGGTCTCCATTTATGTCAAAAATACTTTCTACATTGGAATATAAAGAATTCGCCTCAGCTTGCAAAAATAGTGCAGGCTCATCATTTATATTAACGTTGAGGTAGTAGCTTTCAGATTGTGAGTAATCATTGACAGTATAATTTGTGGTTAATTCAACGTAGCCTGATACCCGCGTCTTATCTGCATTGATTTCCCAAGTGAAATTATCGAAATACAAAACCAAATCAATTGTGTTTTCATTAAAAGTATTGACCGTTGCGGCCATTTTACCATTTAAAACAACGTCATTTGAATAAGAGGTACAATTGTCAAAATTAAAGTTAACGTTGCTGGCAGAACCTGACGTAACGCTCCCTATTACAGTGACATCTCCGGCTCGGTAACATCCTACAGTAGGTGTGTCACTGGCCAATACACTCCAAATAGATTCTGTAAGGAGACTCGGTATGTCACTTCGATAGTCTACAAACAAAGTACTAAAGACTTTTTGAGCAGCAACAATGTCCATGTTCGCACTGTTTGTTGCACCAGTATATTTTGCATTGGCTAGAGTTTTGGCGGACGTCTGCAGTTCGACTGTGGTGTAATCGGAAGCATTGGCAATAATTTGTGATGCTGTAGGAGGACTAACAACTGGTGGTTTATTTGGCGTATCTCCGCCGCCACCGCCGCCACCGCATGCTGATAGAGTAATAACTGATGATATTAATAAAAACGCTGCGCGGGCAACCGTCATAATTCTTCCTTAAATAGTTAACGATTATTAGGGTGTCGATAAAACCACAACTTGCTTTCAAACGCAATATTCAAGCTAAATTATCAATGTGATAGTTACTTTACAAATAGATAATAAGCTTAAAAAATTGCTACGCTAGCTAGATATTCTGAGCTTATAACGCCGCTAAAAACGGTTACGATAAGAATTTTACTTGTTATCGATTACAGATTATCGACCTGTCCATAATTACTAGTCGTTGCGCAAGTTCCAATGCAATGGCTTATGACGAAGACTAATGGCAAATTTATATCCGTTAAGACTAGACTTTCATAGAGCGACCAAAAGACTTTGACCGCCATAAAGTTGAAGGCAGTAGAATATTATTAGCACTAAATTAGAAAATCAGTCGAACCGAGCTTACCAAGCCTCTAGATAAACCAATATTTCATTTGAAAAACGCTCACTTTAAAATTTACTTTCGAAAACTATTTTCACAACCGATGAATATTTTGACTTATGTCAAAACAAGTTCTCAATTGAGAAGCAAACTAAAATGAACAGTACAAGTTGATATTTTTAGTCGATTTCAGGAGAGCAAATATGAGTGCAAGGATACCCTTAATAGTTAAGAGCATCGCTATAGTGATGTGGACATCAATATTGTTCTCCTGCGCATCAACGCCAAAAATTTATAGTTTGCTTGACGATAGAGTTCAATTCAACAATTACAAAACCTTCGCGTTCCACCCTAACCTAAGCGCTGAAGGAGGTAATTACGATAGTATGTCCTCACGTTATATAAAAGTGGCGATCCAAAACGAAATGCAAAAGAAAGGCTTTAGAGAAGCAGAGGACGCCGACCTGTGGGTCAACTTTAACGTACATGTGCATGACAAATTGACCGTCCAGAGCAGCCCTTCAATATCTTTGTATTACGGTTTTCGACGAGATTATGGTGTTTGGGGCAACTACCCTATGATGCAAGAGCGCATACAGCAATACACTGAAGGCACTCTTAACATAGACCTGATTGATAAAAAAACTAATCTATTGCTGTGGGAAGGTATCGCCATTGGCAAAGTAACGAGCAGCACTTATGACAATCTTGAAGTTAAGATCAACGAGGCTGTAAGGTTGATGTTTGAAACACTGCCTAAAGACTAATCTGTGCCAATTGACAACTGGCGATTCACTCTGCAAATCCTCATTTTATATTCAAGCTCAGTGGCCCTAAACTAGACACACCTATTTGTGAGCTAAGCCCCCCTAATAAAGACACACCTATTTAGATGCTAACAGGACAAACCAACGAGTTGATTTTGTGAGTATATCCAAGGCCACTATGTATTGGAGCAAGAAACATAAAGCATAATATTCTCAGACTCGATATTATTCTCTACAAGCCCCCCAAGAAACCTGAAATCCAACTTTTCCAACAAAGAGATAGATTGCTTATTTTCCTTCGCAACTGTTGCATAAAGTTTTTCAACATTTAAATTATCAAAAGCATAAGTTTTGAAAAAAGTAGCTGCTTCTATCCCGTAGCCTAAACCGCGATACTTACTAATAAAAGCGTAACCAATATCTAATGAGTCTAGATATTCTCTTTTAAGTAAACCACATAGCCCTATAGGTGTGTCTTTGTTTGTGTTTTTGTTTGTGTTGCCCTCTGATAAATCATTTGATGCCAAACAACAAACTCTCAATCCAAGGCTGTCCAATAACTGCTTCGCATTCAAGCTTTCATTTATGAACCGAACGGCGTCTTGTTGATTACTTATTTTTCTGTCACCAATATATTTAAGCCAATCGGGCTCATTCACTAAACCATAAATGAAAGCAGCATCAGACACTTTAATCTTTCGATAATATAATCTTTGGGAATTCATCATCATTCGTTGTTTAATTGTAATCGGTCAAAAATTTCACTTTCAAACTGATTTATAGAGGCCGCTCGTGGATATTTGGGCTTTGAGCGATCGTTTTGCTTATGCTCTTTAGGCCAATGCTTTGTGGTCGAAACAAACCGCTTTACCTCATCAATTCCGCCAACCTCGAGACAACCAGTTAGGCAAGTGTCGATATAACTAGAATTTACGGGAAATTCGTCGCATGGTAATTCTAGCTGGAGCGTTTCACACACATAAACATTGCAAGTAGATAATATATCTAACATCACGTCACTTATTGCAGATGTGAACTTCAATTGCTCTAATCGCAGTTTAGTAAAGCGATAATCTTGCTCTCGTTTGAGCAATTGTTCATCAATATCAGTAAAGAATGCTTGGCCATTGAAATGACTGTCGATGTTTTGGTACGCACCAACGTATGTTTGCTTTTCTTCCTTCGACCTAGTAACCCAGGCTCGCTCCCATTCGTTGACAGTAACAGGAAGGGGAAACGACTTTATATTACTGTAAAGCTCTCGACTTTTTTGGCTCAGCAGACTGCCGTAACCCACGACTATATGAGGTGTTTCTTTGTTTGAGTTTTGCAGTTGCTCAAACCAAGCTTCAATATTTACATTATTTTGCATTAACGCTCATTTGACTAACTTAAATTCGTTAAAGAGATGCAAAGTCGAAGGTTATCACTTCGCTTATATGCTTTTTGCCTAGGGCCAACATAATTAAACGGTCAATGCCTAGCGCAACACCAGAACAAGCTGGTAAGCCAAATTCGAGAGCATCTAAAAATTTTGTGTCTTCAGGCTTTACTCGTAATCCACTTTCTTTCCTTTGTTCATTATCCGACGTGAATCTGACCTTTTGCTCTTTAGCATCGGTCAGCTCTTCGAAACCGTTTGCTAACTCAATACCTTTGTAATAAATTTCAAACCGAAGTGATAGCCACGGATCAGCGGGATCTATTTTAGCTAAGGATGCTTGGCTAGCTGGGAAGTGCGTTACCGCAACGGGTCTGTCCAAGCCAATTTTACTTTCAATTTCTTCACAAAATAAAAGCTGTAAAAGCATATTCCTTTGAATTTGAGAAAGTCTCGCTTTAAATTCTTTAGGAACAATATTCTCAAAGCCGCATTGTTTGCATGTATCAACCAGTTTCAAGTCAGAGTCATTTTTTATATCTAGATCTAAGTGCACTGCGAATAATTCGCTATAGCTTATTTTTTCACAAACAGGTGTGTCCAAGACGAGCTTTAAAATAGCATCTACATCCTCAATTAGCTTATACATTGAGAAATCTAATCGATACCACTCAAGCATCGTAAACTCAGGATTGTGAAACCGACCTACTTCATCGTCCCTGAAGCATTTTGTGATTTGATAAATACTAGGGAAACCGGCCGATAGCATTCGTTTCATGTAGTATTCGGGCGAGGTCTGTAAAAACAGGTGTGTCTTTTCAACCGACTGCGGGTTCGTATGGATTGTTGTCATTGCCTCCAAGTGAACGTCGGTCACTGTCGATGGTGAAATAGTCGGTGTTTCAACTTCCAACACATTTTGATTTACGAAGTAATTCCTAATTTCACTTAGAATTTGAGCTCGTTTGACAATGCTGTGGATGGCTCCCGATGGTTGCCATTTATTTGAAATAGTCATTAAGAGATAAGCAGGGTTGCCGTTTGCACTGCAACCCCTTTAATAAGCCTATTTTTGTGCACGTGAGGCATATTCACCACTTCGAGTATCAACTCTGATGGTTTCACCTGTTTGTACGAATAACGGAACTCGAACTACGGCTCCTGTTGCTAGCGTTGCAGGTTTGCCACCCGTACCAGCAGTATCCCCCTTTAAACCAGGGTCCGTTTCTGTAATTTCTAACTCAACGAAGTTAGGGGGAGTCACAACAATGGGAGTGCCGTTCCATAGTGTTATAGTACACGTATCGTTTTCGACTAACCATTTTATGCTGTCACCTAATGCTTTTTCATCAGCGGCGATTTGCTCAAATGTCTCATTATTCATAAAATGCCAAAATTCACCATCCGTGTAGAGATAAGAAAGTTCTGTATCCATGACATCAGCACCTTCAACAGAGTCTCCAGAACGAAAAGTTTTTTCTAGCACTTTGTTTGAAATAAGTTTACGAATTTTAACTCGGCTGAAAGCTTGTCCTTTCCCTGGTTTTACATATTCATTCTCAAGAATGTTGCAAGGTTCGCCGTCGAGCATTATCTTTAAGCCCGCTTTGAACTCGTTTGTACTGAAATGAGCCATAGTTCCTCTAAAATTTACGTTGTGAGCATATTTGTGAAACGAATAATACCTAAAAATAGCATTGCTGTAGAGTCAAACTGGCAAAAAGAATTAGCAAACTGCTTTACGACCCTAGAGTCGCTGCTAGAATTTTTGAATTTAGACCCTCAAATAGCCAACAAACACGGCTCTGCGAGAAAACTATTTCCAATGAAGGTACCTCGACATTTTGCTAGTTTAATGAAAAAAAAGGATATAAGTGATCCCTTGTTGCTTCAAGTATTGCCGCAAGATGTTGAATACAAAGACACACCTGGTTTCGTAAAAGACCCATTGCAGGAACATGAAAACACAACAAAAGGCCTGTTACATAAATACGAAAATAGAGTATTGCTCATAGTCAAAAGTGGCTGTGCGGTAAACTGTCGCTATTGCTTTAGGCGCGAATTCCCTTATGAAGAAAACGCTGTTAACAAACGTGAACTAGAAAACGCGATTGCTTACATTAGGCAAAACGAAAAAGTCATTGAAGTAATTTTATCTGGCGGTGATCCATTGATGGCAAAAGATGATCACCTGAAGTGGTTGGTTACTAAATTAGAAGAAATTCCTCATGTCGTTAGACTGCGTATCCACACAAGACTGCCTGTTGTTATTCCTTCTCGGATAAACGAAGACTTTATTAACTGGTTTGCAAACTGCCGATTTCAGAAAGTGCTTGTTTTACATACAAATCACGCTAATGAAATAGGCCCTGAGCTGGCTGCTGCATGTGCAAAGATGCGCGAAGCGGGAATTACCTTGCTAAATCAAGCCGTACTTTTAAAAGGAGTTAATGATAATGAAAAAGAGCAAACTGCCTTGAGTGAATCTTTATTTAATATTGGGGTACTGCCTTACTATTTGCATTTACTAGATAAAGTAAGGGGTGCCGCTCATTTTGATGTTGAGGTCGAGTCAGCGCGGACTCTGATGCAAGAGCTAATAAAGCGCTTGCCAGGATATCTTGTCCCTAAACTCGTAACTGAGATTGGAGGACAACCCAGCAAGACGCCGATAGACTTGAATTTACAGCCGTCATCAAGCCCTACATTAGGCATAGGTATTAATATTAGAACCTAAACCAGGGGTAGATGAAGACTTGGGTACGTCAGCTGCCTCAAGCAGTTGAAGCGCGGCTTGACCATCTTGCTGTTGCATGCTTTTAGCCAACTGAGCAGATTTAATCTCCAACGCACCGGATACAGCTGAGGCACTAGAGCCTGAAATATCCATACCATTTCCTTTTATTACTTGTAGCTGTGTCAAAAAGTGGGCAGAATTGCGCACTTCAATTTACTATCGGCACTTCAGCCACTTTCTTGAGCATAATTTTAGGAGATTCTCGTGCAACAAGTGTTAACAAAAATAACTGAGAACATGCAAATAATATATAGGAAGGCGATAGATGCAGATTCGGCGCTAGATAACTTACAACGCTCGGGCAAAGCTAAATTTTCAGTCATTTTCACTGAAGACATCGGTTTTAACTCTAGAAGCAACCGTTTTGGACCTTACGTTGATGAACTTGCAAAAGACGTGACAATGCTTCAAGTCGACAATGCTGGTATAAAGGATGATCTTGCCACTGTCGTTAAAAAGATGGAGTTGTTGCTTTTAACTCTTGGCAAATTGAAAGTCACTCTATAGCGTATTGTGTTTAATAAGACACACCTGTTTCATTTAATAGATTTTCAATTTCTATCGTTTAAACTGATGGTTATTAGGTGTGTCTTTGTTTCATGAACTCCACTCTGACAAGGTGAGCATTGGCAGGTGTGTCTTTATTTCCCATGTCTTTATTTCCCCCCTTAGATTGCTCCATTGGAAAAACTGTACGTCGAGGCAGCTACTAATCTCTAATTAATCAAATACCCTTATATTTATTTTAAATACAGGGAAGTCCTAATGCCAATTGCTCGCAGTAAACAAATAATACTGTCACAAACCTCTTATTATCATTGCATGAGTCGGTGCGTTCGCCAAGCGTATCTATGCGGTTACGACAAATTAACAGGCAGTAATTTCGAGCATCGACGAGAATGGTTTGAAAAGCGTTTGAAGAAACTCTCCTCTGCTTTCTCGATCGATGTGTGCGCATACGCGATTATGCACAACCATAATCACTTAGTGTTACACGTAGATACCGAGAGAGCAAAAACGTGGAGCAACACCGATGTTATTCGGCGTTGGCATTCAGTCCACCCAAGCAAAACAATTACAGCAATGTATCTCGATCCGAAACAAAGAGTAACGTTAAGTCCTATCCAGTTATCGACAGTTCAAAAAATTGCCAACATTTATAGAGAGAGACTAACCAACATTAGTTATTTCATGAAGGCATTGAATCAATATATTGCAATGAGGGCGAATAAAGAAGACTGTTGCTCTGGCCGATTCTGGGAGTCACGTTTCAAGTCTCAAGCGCTCCTCGATGAGCGTGCTATCCTTTCATGCATGATTTATGTCGATTTGAATCCAATAAGAGCTGGAGTAGCTACGACGCTTGAAAACTCGCACTATACCAGTATAAAAAGAAGGCTCAATAGCATAAAGGCAGGCAAACAGCCTAGTGAACTTCGTTGTTTAAAAACGCGGTATAACAACAACGTAAACTCTATAAACATCGAATTATCTTGCTATGTCGAACTACTTCGTCAAACAGCAGCAAGGCTGAAGAACAATCAACATAAGAATCCGCAAAATTTGAAAATTGAATCCAATTTGTTAAGACAATTTGGCATTCAGGAAAAAAACTGGCTCATACTTTCGTCGCATATAGAAGAGGAATTTAGCTATGTAGTTGGCTCAGTTATCTGTATGGAAAAATATAAAAAGAAAGTTAATCAAAAGAAACTGAAAGGAATATCAACGGCATTGCGTCTGTTTCAATAACATTTTATAGATTATTCAATACACCTATGGGTAGCTCTGCCAAACGTTTTTCAATTTCTTCGACTACTTTCAAGTATTCAATGCTTTCGATGTTCGTATACTTTTGTCGAAATTTTAACTTATTCATTCCTTCATCAAACCCGGCTATACTCGGGAAAAATAGCAACTCGTTTGCCTCAGTCGACATAATATCTTGAATTTTCTCAGCACTTCTTGGGTCTACAGCTAGAGCCGCAAAATTGGCGCCAGCCATATCAGCAGTCAAATCTATGAAACTGTACCCAGACCCTCCTTTTCCTCTATCCATCAGCTCTTTGAATTCACCAACTGCGACACTGATACCTTGCTCTGATAGCAGTTTAATTGCAGCAGAAAATATAAAGTGAAGACTTAGATCTTGTCTATTTGCTAAAACAGGCTTTTTTCGTGCTGTTGGAATCGGATCTATCGCAAATGCTAGATCCCCGAACAGTGTTGAAAACCTTCTGTGCCCAACATAGATAGCCAAAGCCATTATAGCTGCCTCATTCTCTAAGGTCGCCGAGTTTGAATTTCCTTGAGAATCCTTCGCACTCATTGCTTTTGCTTCCAACATAACCTTGTGAAGATAAAAACTAAGAGATGTGTCTTTGTTTTGCATACTGAGGTTATCTGCTGAAGCCAGGCTGTCGAGAAGTCTAAGATAGTGTGCTGTTTTTATCCTTAATAATTGCATTTCATTCCCATCGCCTGAGGTCTTAATATTTTTCAATTCTCTGAGCAATGGATCTAATGGATTAAGACTAATGACAACTTGATTAGATGATATTTCTGTTCTTGCCACGAGTTGGATGGCTTTACTCGCGACTTCGCTATTTGTATAAGAATTTGCTAATGACTCAGCCCACTTCAATGCCCAACTGCCGGGGATCGTAATAACACCAACGGAAACACTTTCAACATGCAGACGGCTGTCTTGGACAACTTTAATGGAAAAATTGACGTAAGATGAAAAAACGTAACTAGGCAGCTGGTACGAAGCCATTATTTCAGCACTGGACTCCGTCAACTTAAGATCACTATTTAAGTTTGGTAACGCACGCTGAGTAAAACCTAGTAGACTTTCAGCTTGAGAGTATGAGACGTCAATTTGCTGAGGTTGATACCTATTTCTGAAACTTTTTCGAAGTTGCGTAATTAATGTTGATACGTTCTCGGCATTTTCTACTTGAATGTGCGCATTTTTAGTAACGGTTGGCGATAAATCGATTAAAAGAACAACAAGAAATAAGAATAAACCAACAAAAAAAAGTGCAGTAACTTTGATAAATCGATTCATTCTTAACCCAAATTTTGTTCGGATATAGACACTATTCGACTACCGCCAAATTGCCTTTACTTTCCAACCATGCTTTTCTGTCAGGAGATCGCTTTTTTGACAGAAGCATATCCATCAGTTCAAGCATTCCTTCAGCATCATGGCTGGTCAACTGCACTAAGCGACGAGTATTGGGATCCATAGTAGTTTCCCTAAGCTGTAGCGGATTCATTTCACCTAGACCTTTAAATCTTTGTACATTAACTTTTCCACGCTTTTTCTCTGCAACAATTCTATCTAAAATTCCTTTTCGCTCACTCTCATCTAGCGCATAGTACACTTCTTTGCCGATATCAATTCTGAATAGTGGTGGCATCGCCACGTAAACATGACCTTGATCGACAAGTGTTCTAAAGTGCTTTACAAATAATGCACAAAGTAAGGTCGCAATATGCAGTCCATCTGAGTCAGCATCAGCGAGGATACATATTTTGCCGTAACGTAAGCCGGACAAATCCTCAGAATCAGGATCAATCCCTAAAGCTACAGAAATATCATGGATTTCTTGTGATGCTAATACTTGAGAAGAGTCGACTTCCCAACTATTAAGTATTTTACCTCTTAATGGCATTATCGCCTGGAATTCTCTGTCACGAGCCTGTTTGGCCGAGCCACCCGCTGAGTCCCCTTCTACTAAAAATAATTCAGAGTAGTTAATATCTTGAGATGAACAATCAGTTAACTTTCCAGGCAACGCGGGACCTTGTGTGACTTTTTTTCTAGCAACTTTTTTACTTTGACGTAAACGACGCTGAGCATTGTTGATACACATATCAGCAAGTAACTCAGCAACATCAGTGTGTTGATTCAACCACAAGCTAAATGAATCCTTTACAACGCCCGAAACAAACGCTGAAGCTTGACGAGAAGAGAGCCTTTCTTTAGTTTGCCCAGCAAATTGTGGATCGTGCATTTTGGTAGAGAGAATGTAGCTGCAGCGGTCCCATATATCATCAGCAGTAATCTTAACGCCTCTCGGAAGCAAGTTTCGAAACTCACAAAACTCACGCATTGAGTCCAAAAGTCCCTGTCTCAGACCGTTTACATGCGTTCCTCCTTGCGCAGTAGGAATCAGGTTGACATAACTTTCAGTAATCATTTCGCCACCCTCAGGCTGCCACATTACTGCCCAGTCGGCTGCCTCACCATTGCCAGCAAACTGCCCAACAAAAGGAGCATCGCTTGGTAAGGTAATGAAGTCTTTGATTGATTGATATAAGTAGTCTCGTAAACCATCCTCGTAATACCATTCAGTTGTTTCTTTCGAGATCTTGTCGTCGAAACGTATTTTTAGACCGGGGCATAGCACGGCTTTTGCACGCAAAACATGCAGTAGCTTGGTCACAGAGAATTTTGAAGAATCAAAATACTTGGGATCTGGCCAAAAATGAACGCTTGTACCCGTATTTCGCTTTCCGCAAGTATCAACAATGGAGAGTTCTTCGGCTTTGTCACCATTTTCAAAGGCCATTTGGTAAACGTTACCATTGCGGCGGATACTGACAAGTACTCTCGTTGACAATGCGTTTACAACGGAAATACCAACGCCGTGGAGACCGCCTGAATATTCATAATTTTTATTTGAGAATTTACCACCGGCGTGCAGTTTGGTCATGATTAATTCAACACCTGAAATTTTTTCTTCTGGGTGAATATCAACCGGCATTCCTCGACCGTCGTCAATAACTTCTAGCGACTGATCTTCGTGCAATATTACTTTTATAGAAGATGCGTGACCGGCAAGAGCTTCATCAACACTATTATCTATAACCTCTTGGCTTAAATGGTTTGGCCGAGTAGTGTCGGTATACATTCCAGGTCGGCGCTTTACCGGATCTAAGCCATTTAAGACTTCAATAGCATCAGAATTATATTGTGTTGACATGATCTCTAGCTTAGGTTTTTTCTCAAATCGATGTCGACGATATTAGCAAGGCTGAAGCACTTGAGCAATGAAGGTTTTAGCTATTTTCTTTAGTATAAAAAACGCGCTACAAAGACACACCTGTTTTGATGCGGTAAGCAAATATCAACTATCTAATCCAATATGAATCGAAATATGTCCCTTAAATGATTTTCCAGACCGACGAATGAGTGATCTCCACCTTCTTCAACGATGCAACAATCACTTCCGTACTTGTCTTTCGCTAACCGATAATCGAGTGTCTCATCACCTTTTTGCAAATAAACCAGATAGTTAGAATCATTTTTTTTGGTTTGCCTATATAAATCCCGTAACTGCTCAACGTTGCTTTCGTCAATTGTAAACAATTCTCCTGTATATGGATTTGTATGTTCCCCAAAATAATTTTTTAGTAGCTTAAATGGCTCAACCGCCGGGTTAACTAGAACAGCTTTGCCGCCGTGCTTTTCTATAAAATGCGTGGCTAAAAAACCGCCCATGGAGCTACCAATAAATCGAATATTATTAATAGGTGTGTCTTTGTTTCGGCTCCCGCTTTGAACATCACAATCAAAGATCTTAGAAATCAACTGTTCAATAACCGCTAAAGCCTTCAAAGGACTGCCCGGTAATGCAGGAATATGTAGTTGAATATTTGAGTGGTTTTTTAACACGTAGTCTTTTACCAACTGCGCTTTGACCGACTTTGGTGAGCTCAAAAATCCGTGCAAATAAATAATGTGTACCATCGTGTTTCCCAAACTTTATGAGCTGGTTGTAATTTGCATTGCCCGTTGCTCTAAACAGAAGTGCAGCCACTCCGCAAGAAACACATTTACCATTTGCTTTTCATTTTGCATATGCATATTTAAATTGGGGTACTCGTAAGTTGGCTGAAGTTTTGAAACTCTTTGACAGCTCAACACTTCTGCAACTTTTGCATCATGATAAAGTCTTATTTCCATTGATGGCCTCAAAAAGCTGGGTGTGTTGTTCGCCATCTGCGACATCATTAAAGTACTTGTATATCTTGCCGAATCTAAAATTTTTATTTTATATTTCAACTGCTCACTAATTTTAAATTCGTAGCTAAGATCCTCTGAGTCACAATCAGGAAGAAGTTTTAGAGCGCATGCATAGTTGTTCTCGCAAGTTGCGAGAATACTGGGTAAATGCGGTACATACTTCTTTTTCAACGTTTATTCCTCATTCTTATTCATAATATTATTTCGGCTGACTTTGCGAATGAATGACATGTTATCGCTGTTCGCTTCAGGACCACCAAATATTGTAACAAAAAGGTGTGTCTTAGTTGTAGGCAATTTCTACATAGGCAACAATAAACAGGTGTGTCTTAGTTCCAGCTGTCTAACAGTTTTTGTTTGTTTAGGAAAAACCACTGAAGCGCAATAATTGCAGCTGCGTTGTCGATTTTTCCGTTGTCTAGCCATTCTCTTGCTTCGGATTCCTTGACTCTGTGCACCAAAATATCCTCCGATTCAGATGCTAAACCATGCACACCCTTCGCAATAGCTGCGTTGGTCTTTGCCATGTATATATGCAATCTCTCTGTAGTACCGCCAGGGCTCGACAAATACGTTAAAGCTTTGAGCAGGCCGTCTAGCATTATGCCCGCTTCTTCGAACGACTCACGATGACAAACGTCACTCGGATCTTCATGCGGTTCAATCATTCCAGCTATAACTTCGAATAACCACGGTGATTTACTTGTTGCCATAGCACCTAATCGAAATTGTTCGATTAATACAAACTCCTGAGTATTTGGATCATATGGCAAAACAGCCACAGCGTGACCGCGTTCAAACATTTCCCGGGATAAAACTCTGCTCCACGTTCCGTCAAACAATTTATGCTGCACTTGGATGCGTTTCATTTCAAAGAAACCTTTAAAAACTGTTTCCTCGTTCAGTATTTTTGCATCTTCATTGTTATATTGTAATGACTTCATCATGATCCTCTTTGGCAGTTTCGAACTAAATTATACGATACACATTTGAATTACAGCATAAAAATCACATTCTGTTACACTTAGTGAGTATATGTAACAACCATTCGTTATGTTTGCAGAAGTGAATGGCTTACAATTAGCACCACTAAGAAGCTAAATATAAAAAATACTATTTTTAAGGTCATTTTATGAAGAAAACGCTACTTTCACTATTTATCGGTTTTAGTCTCACCGCACCGGTACTAGCAGACGATTTATCTCAAGTTTATCAACTTGCACTACAAAATGATCCAATAATCAATAGAGCAAAAGCAGACAAAGAATTAGCTTACAGCGGAATAGCGTTAAGTAGAGCTAATCTACTCCCTCAAATATCTGGCTCAGTCTCTTATTCTTTGAGCTCTGGCGATCAAGTTTTTACAACCGCAAGCGGTTTCGGCACTATTAATTCCGAATCTAATACACTCAATATGGGCATAGACTTAAATATGTCTATCTACGATCATGCCAACTGGGTAGGCATGGATAGAGCAGAAAAGGTTGCTCAGCAGGGCGACGCAAGTTTAGCTTCTGCATTTCAGCTTCTTATCGTCAGAGTCACTAACGCTTATCTTTCTGTATTGAGAGAGCAAGATAACGTCGAATTTGTAAAAGCTGAATTGCGTGCAATTGAGCGCCAGTTAGAACAAACCAAACAGCGTTTTGAAGTTGGGTTAACGGCGATTACCGATGTGCACGAAGCACAAGCGAACTATGACAACACAGTTGCGCGCCAGATTAGAGCCGAAAATCAATTAGAACTGCGCCTTGAAGAATTGCGAGAAATCACAGGTAAGTACCACAAAAACATCTCTGTACTTGACACGAACTTATTTTCAGCAACGTCTCCGTCGCCTGCAAATGTAGATAATTGGTTAAAGCTTGCTGAAGAGTCTAACTTTGATTTACTCATCCAACGTTTCGCAAAAGATATTGCTATGGAGGATATCGCATCAGCGAAATCTGGCCATTATCCGACCCTATCACTAAATGGTTCACTTGGCAGAAGAGACACGACCACAACTGCTCCTCAAGAGGTAGAGCTAAGCCCAGGCGACCCAGGATACGATCCTGACAGTCCAACTGTTATACGAGACGTTGAAAACAACTTTCCTATCCTTAATAGCCAATCGATTGGAATTTCATTAAACGTCCCGATCTATCAAGGCGGCAGAGTAAGCACTAACACAGACCAAGCACGCAGTCGTTACGTCATTGCAAGTGAGAATATGGAATTAGTGTATCGTCAAACGGTACGTTCGGTGAGGAGCTCTTACAACGATGTCAATGCCGCAGTATCTACTATTCGCGCGTTGGAGCAATCTGTCGTTTCTGCTGATAGTGCACTAAAGGCAACCGAAGCTGGCTTTGATGTTGGAACAAGAACGATCGTTGACGTGTTAAATAGTACTAGAAACTTATTTGATGCGAGACGTAACTTGGCAGATGCGCGTTATAATTTTATTACTGCAATTATTAATTTGAAACGCGCAGCAGGTTCGCTTACCGAAGATGACTTATTGGCTGTAAACCGGGTGATGAAGCCGAAAAGCCAAGCGACTACTAATTAAAAAACAGCATCAATTGATATTAAAAAAGCGGTAGTCATTCTTTAAAGTGACATCGCTTTTTTTTAATCCATCCAACTAGTTTTTAATCTACGCGAGCTTCTTCCATTTCTTTATCCGACAATCAACCGCGCTATCGCTTGTTAAATGAATGCTATCATCGCCTGATTGTTTGACTCTCTTACTCCTTCTTCTCCCTATCAATCAACACTTGTATCTGCCCTCTAATATCTTGAATCTGATCTTGTAGTTCGTTCATGGAAGGCTCTGACTTCAACCGTTCTTTGTGCATTTCCTCGTCCATCACTCCCACCACAATACCAATCACCATATTCAAGAACGCAAATGCAGTGAAGAAGATAAAGGTCATATAGAATATCCAACTCATTGGATAAACTTCCATGGTTTCATACTGAATATCCGTCCAATCCTCAAAGGTCATTACTCTGAAAAGGGTCAGCATTGAAATCGCAATATTCCCCCATAAAACAGGATTAATATCTTGGAATAAGAAGCTACCTACTGCGGCGTAAATGTAGAATATAATGAACATTAACAAGACAACGTAGCCCAAACGCGGCAGCGCTTCTAATAATGAATTAATGAGTATTCTTAGTTCAGGAATAATCGAGATCATTCGCAACACGCGAAAAATCCGAATAAGTCGAGCCAGGAGTGCCATTTCAGATTCGTTAATAGGAATAAGGCTTATTACAACAACGGCGGTGTCAAATATGTTCCAGCCAGATTTAAAGAAGTTTTTCTTATTTTCTTCACTCACAAACCTGACGGTTATTTCAAATAAAAAGAACAACGTGATAAAAACATCAAGATACTTAGTCACAAGCAATGAAGTTGGCGATAAATCGTAGGTTTTTGCACCTATCTCTAATGCCGAAATAATAATGACGGTGATTACAAAAAACTCGAATAACCTGTTTTGTTTTAAGTTAAACAGGGACTTACGGAACGTTTCGAACATAACAGAGGAACTCGATTAGTAGATAGTTGAACAAGGCACTACGGGATGTAGTGCCTGATCTTGTATTTTAAAGGCCGTATTGCGCCTTTAATTTTGCCAGTCTGGTCTCTGATTCAGGAAGCGTCAGCTTAGTAGATTCAATTCTGCGCGCCGCGATCACCTTACTGTCATTCAACAAGAGTGTCTCGATATAGTTTAAGAAAATCTCTTCATTATCTACATCGTCATTCATGACCCGATTATATGCTTCAAGCGCTTCTTTTTCTTTGTTTTGACGAATCAAAATTTGCGCATAAGTATCGACGGTTGCTGCGTTATTCGGCTTTAAATCATATGCGCGTTTTGCAAACTCTAAGGCCTCGCTGATTTTATTTTCTTCCATTAATAAAAAAGCCAAGTTATTCAGCACAATGAAATTATTTTCATTTAGCTTTAGGGCTTCTTTGTATTTATCAATAGCAGATGCTTTGTCTTTACCAATTTCTTTTTCTGCCAGCAACATTAGCGCACTTAAATCTTGAGGTTTACTCTCAAAATAAGTCGTCAACAACTCATAAGACTTGTCAGCATTGCCGGTTAAATCGTAAGCCATCACAAGTACTTGCAGATTCTTAGAGTTTTGATTTGCGTAAAAGGAAACCTCAGCGTCTTCGACAGCAGCGGCAGGATTACGTTCTCTCAGCTTGACTCGAGCCATGACACCGCGCACAAATGGGAGTTCTTGTATTTCTTTAGCAAATCCGCTAACTAACTTCTTAGCTCCATCGTTGTCACCTGACATGACATAAAAGTAGCTTTGTATTACTTGAATCTGAATATCATCTTTAGCATTAAGATAGCGTTTTGTTAACGCCAAACCATCGCTATATTTATTCTGACTATCCAACAATAATAATTGCCCAAGTGCAGCCTCTCGATTGTTTGGGGCTAATTCGATCCACGTATTGTAGTGGCCTTCTGCTTGCTCTACTTTACCTGACTGCAGTAAAGTAAGCCCCTTAATTGGCCAGTAAGAACTAGGAGCATTGTCATCTGCCTGAACGGTTTTCAGCAACTCTAATGCTTTATCATATTGCGAATCGCTCGAAAGCATCCTTGCAGCCAAAACAACAAGTTCGGCATTTTTAGGCGTTTTCTTTAACTGCGCCAAAATTGGCGCCATGCCTTCTTCGGCATTTCCTTGTTGTTGTTTTAAAGCAAAATAAGCTGTCAATGCAGGCAAATAATCTGCTGAAGAAGCAATGATTTTATCCAACTTAATGATAGCCGCCTCAAGCTTTTCGTTTCGGATATCGAGACCAACTAATGACATTTTTACTTTATTGTTGTTGGGTGCGACGGCTAACGCACTCAAAAATTCAGCTTCTGCCTTTTTCAAATCATTTTTTCTTAAAGCAACTTCACCTGCCAATACAAATCCTAGCGGATCGTTGCTCGCTTCTTTTTTCCACTCATTCGACAATGCTTGAGCTTTTTCCAATTGATTCGTTGCCAAATAAGCTGTCGCTAAGGTTGTTCTTGCTGTCACCGACTCAGGAGATTTGGCAACCGCATTTTCCAAATCCAATACGCCATCGATGTTGTTGAGGCTCAGCTTTAGGACACCTAAACGGGTTAAGTCGTCTGATGTTTCGCTAATATTTTCTACTCTTGAAATTAACGCTTCAGCTTTCTTGGCCTCACCTGCTTGCAGCAATTCATAACCCGTTGACGAAAACAGTGTGGCATCAGCGGTAGTTAAACTGTCTAATCGTTTCAATACTTCTGACGCTTCTGTCGTCATGCCAGATTGAAGTTGACTGGCTGCTAGAATTCGCAGTCCTGGGTGATTGTCGGGTAACGCGCCTGCAATTATCGATAGATGAGACGCAGCGGCCGCAAAATCCCCCTGCTGGAAGGCACTATAGCCAGCGACTAACCTCACCACAGGATCAGTACTACCATTAGCGATCGCTAATTCGGAAAATACTTGTGCATTTGCAAAATCGTCATCCGCCGCCCTAATGACACCTTTCAATTGATTCAAAAGCGCATTTTGATCATTGATTTCAAGTAATGTATCGACATGCTTTTCAGCTTCTTGCGCTCTACCTTGTTCAACCAACATATTTGCTAACGCAAATCTCGTTTCAATATCCTCGGGTGCAGCTTCTATGTACTGGGCGTAAACGTTAGCTGCTTCAGTTGCTTGATTGTTCAATAAATAAAGACGAGCAGTAACGTTTAGCACGTCTTTGTTTAGCGGTGATTGCTTTTGCAATTCAATTGCTTCGTCCAATGCCTCTTTGTTTTTTTCTGCTAAAACTAAACTCAGTACACCGGTCAAACCTTTATAGACTGAGCCCGTATCCAACTGCATTAGCTCTTGAATTAGCGAAGATGCTTCAACCGTTTTGTTAAGCTGAATTAGTGACTGCACTTTGTAATAGCCGACTTCTGCCTTTTCTACAGTTGTCAGCTCAGTCATTGAGTGATCAATGCTTTCTAGCGCTGTGTTTGCACCTGTGCGTTGATATGCCCTTGCCAATAATGGGATCGTTTTTGAAGCCGAGAAGCCAAGCTCCATAGCTCGACTAAGCTCTTTTTCGGCAGCTTGATATTTGTTTTGCTCTAAATACAAATTACCTAGCTCAAATCTCGCTTCCGCTTGCTTTGGGTCGAGTTGAATAGCATTTTTGAGTTCAACAATCGCCGCTTGTTGATCACCATCAATGACAAACTCTTTAGCCGCAGCGATATGGTCTTCGCTCGTTTTTTGTTGACAGCCACTCAAACCGATTAGTGATGATAGTAAAAGTGCTGCAATCGATATTTTTCTTAATACCTTTATATTTGAGAAAGAAACATCACGTGAGCTGATCTGCTTTTGATTATAAAATTTGATTTTTTTTATTCTGCTATCCACTTTATTCCATACTCCCTTGTATTTTATGCTATTTTTGAAATACATTTGCTAAGTGTATTTCTATTAATTTCTAACTATCTCAGATGGTTACAAACTAACCAACAGTAATGATGGTAACTTATCACTAATTCTTATATAATCCGATTTTTACGAAGGCTCTCGCACCCTCTCTGCAATGCCCCCTTTCAGTCTATCAGGATACCCGATGACCGACACTGTCGATGTTACATTTAAAGATTTAAATCTGCCAACGCAATTATTACAAGCGTTAGAAAAAGTAGGCTATGAAAAGCCGTCTCCAATACAAGCCAAGAGTATTCCACTTTTACTCGCTGGTCACGACCTTTTGGGCCAAGCTCAAACAGGTACGGGCAAAACAGCTGCATTTGCACTGCCGATGCTAGCTAATATTGATCCCGACGAAAACTTTACACAACTATTGGTATTAGCACCAACGCGCGAACTTGCAATTCAAGTTGCAGAAGCGTTCCAGGTTTATGCCAGCTTTTCGAAGAAAATTCGCGTACTGCCAGTATACGGCGGTCAGTCTTACGATAACCAGATCCGCCAGCTAAAGCGCGGCGTGCAGGTTGTTGTTGGGACGCCGGGTCGAATTATCGATCATATAAAGCGCAAAACTCTAAAACTAGATAAACTTAAATTTCTAGTGCTTGATGAAGCCGATGAAATGCTAAGAATGGGCTTCATCGATGACGTTGAACTTATATTAAGTCACGCACCTGCAGAGCGTCAAACAGCATTGTTCTCTGCAACAATGCCTGATGCGATTAAGAAAATAACAAAGCGTTATTTAAAGAACCCAGAACACGTGAAAATCGAGTCTACTGTTTCATCCGCAAGCATGATAAGACAACGTTATTGTCAAGTTGCTGGTCATCATAAACTAGAAGCGCTAACGCGGATCATGGAAGTTGAAGAGTTCGATGGTATGATTATTTTCGTTCGCACGAAAACTGCTACGGTCGAACTAGCTGACAAATTAACCGCTCGTGGACACGTTGTAGAACCGCTAAACGGTGATATTCCGCAGAACTCACGTGAACGCACAGTTGAAAAATTGAAGCGTGGTGATATCGACATATTGGTTGCAACGGACGTTGTTGCCCGCGGTCTTGATGTTGAGCGTGTTAGTCATGTTATCAACTATGATATTTCATACGATACTGAATCTTACGTTCACCGCATAGGCAGAACAGGCCGTGCCGGAAGAACTGGTGATGCAATTTTGTTCATCTCTCATCGTGAAAAACGTTTGTTGTTCGCTATTGAGAAAGCAACAAAGCAGCGTATCGAGAACATGGAAATCCCTTCAATTTCGCAATTGAATGAATCACGTTTAGTGCGTTTCAAGCAAAGCATTATTGAAGCGATGAATGACGAATCAATCGAATCGTATATTCCAATCGTTGAATCCATTATGGAAGAAACTGAAGCTTCTCCAGACGTTATCATGGCTGCCTTAGCGAAAGTTGCGCAAGGTGATGAACCACTATTGTTGAAAGAGTCTGACAGACCTGATTTGCACAGCAAACCGACCTTCAATGAGCGAAATGATAGTGCTGGACGCGACAATGGCAGAAGACAAGGTCGCAATGAGCGAACTGAACGCGGCAAATCTGACCGAAATGACAGAAAGCCACGCGTACCCAGAGGCAACAGTACGCCAGATGAAGGTATGCAACGTTTCAGAATTGAAGTAGGCCACACACATGGTGCGAAGCCAGGAAACATCGTTGGCGCAATTGCTAATGAAGCGAACATCAGTAGTAAAAACATAGGTGCAATTGAAATCTATGATAACTTTACAACGGTTGATTTGCCAAAAGGCATGCCTAATGAAATGAAGGAGACGCTGTCAAAGACACGCGTAGCTGGTCAACGCTTAAATATTCGTGAATGGTCTGACACACCGCCAAAGCGTAAAAAATAGCATTAACACAATTCAAAAATCTAAAAAAGCCACTTTGTAGTGGCTTTTTTTATGCCTGCTTTTTGAATAAGGATGAATTAGGACACACCTGTTAAGGTGAACAAGGCGATGAATAAAGACACACCTGTTAACGCAGCCAACATAAAGTTCTACTTCAATTAAGACACACCTACTTTACACCCACTACATTCAAAGAATCATGAACTGATTGCTCGACAGACCTTTTTTCTAATTCCAAAACGGCATATTACCTTTCAAAATATTGCTGTATTAGAATAAGCTTAGCGGTCATAATTAGGCATATGATAATAAAAGCGTGCAAATTTGAATGAAGTACTTCCCTATATTCGTCGATGCTGAACACATACACTGTTTACTAGTTGGCGCTGGTGAAGTTGCTGCAAGGAAATGTGAGCTGTTATTGAAAACCCCAGCAAAAATCACTATTGTATCTCCATGGGTGAGTGAGACAGTAAAAAGACTCGCAGCTGAATCAACCCAAATTACGTTAATAGAAAGAAAGTTCGAAGACCCTGACATTGATGGCAAACAAATGATCTTCGTTGCCACAGATGACGAGATAGTTAATAAGCATATTCACGACATTTCACACGCCAAACATTTGCTAGTAAACGTGGTCGACAATACGCCACTGTGCAAATTCATCACACCATCAATCGTTGACCGCTCTCCTATAATAATTGCTATGAGCAGCGGTGGTGTTGCTCCCGTCCTCTTGCGCTATATTCGTCAAAAGCTCGAAAGCGTTATACCAACGAATATTCGCTTGCTCGGCAACTTTTCTGAAAAATTTCGCAGCACGGTAAAAGGCGCTCTTTCTTCTGTTACAGATAGACGCTACTTTTGGGAAGAAGTATTAGACGGTGATATTGGAGAATCGATTCTACAAGGAAACGAAAAGCTAGCAGAACAAAAATTCGACAAAGCGCTCATAGCCTATAAAAATGGAGATAAACCCGCTGGACAAGTTTATTTAGTAGGTGCTGGGCCAGGCGATCCAGATTTATTGACATTTCGTGCATTGCGTTTAATGCAAAAAGCAGACGTTGTTGTATACGACAGATTAGTTAGTCCAGAAATTCTTGAACTTGTGCGTAGAGACGCTGAAAAAATATATGTTGGAAAAGCAAAAAGTAATCACACAATTCCGCAAGAAGATATTAACGAGCTCTTAGCAAAAGAAGCGTTGGCAGGAAATAGAGTTGTCAGATTAAAAGGCGGTGATCCGTTTGTATTCGGGCGCGGCGGAGAAGAAATTGAAACACTTATTAAACATGGCGTTGACTTTCAAGTAGTGCCCGGTATTACAGCGGCAACCGGAGCTGCAAGCTACGCAGGTATTCCGTTGACCCACCGCGACCACGCACAATCGGTTACATTCACAACGGGTCATTTGAGGGATAACACTATAAATTTAAATTGGCCTGCACTTGTACAACAGAATCATACACTTGTGTTTTATATGGGGCTAACTGGTCTACCTATAATATGCCAAAAACTGATTGAACATGGTATGTCGAAGCAAATGCCAATTGCATTAGTGCAAGCTGCGACAAGAGAAAATCAGGAAGTCGTGACTGGCACTCTTGAGAATATTGTCGATAACCCGAATACTGCTTTGTTAAAACCGCCTACGTTGATAATTGTCGGTACCGTTGTTAATTTACATGCATCACTCAATTGGTTTTCACGAGGGAACGTGAGCCAATAATTAACTAGGATTATAAAAATGCGAGATGTTTTTCGATACCTGTCTGCCTTAGTCTTAGTACTGATTTTATTGATTCCCTCTAAAGTTTACTCGCAGCAAGACCGTTTTTTCAAAAACCGTTTTGAATCGGGCATTGAGTTCAACTATAAATGGCAGAGCTCGGCCGGTCCAAAAGAACTCACATTTTTACTGCCGCATGATGACATCGACAAGTTACCAAATTCAGCTCCTGCCTATAACCCTGCTTTAGCGCAAAATTATATTCATAGAAGCTTGCTCGAATATGCGAAAGAAATAGACCCGAGAGAAGCAAAAATTTTAATCAAGCGCTCAGGTAGCTCATTGAATATGGAAGTATCTGGCAAACACTCAGATAGAGTGAATGAAATTACTGTCGCTTTAGGCAAAAAACATGACGAAGCCGAGGCTGACTATCTAAATAAAAACTACTACGTTCCGTTTAAGAATGAAATAGGCCAAGCAGCCATAAAACAAGATCATAAACGATATGCTAGTGAGAGCAGCGATTACATATCAAATATCGTGAACGCTATAAAAGAACAACTTAATAACTCTAATAATCCAAGGGAATTCATTGACTTCACGTTGAGTTGGCTGCAAGCCATTCCATATGACACTTTAGAAGATCGAATTTCGTCAAATGGTTCCGGTTTCGCCGCTCCGCGACAACTATTGTTGAATAACAAGGGCGACTGCGATAGTAAATCAACTTTATTTCTTGCGCTTTTAAAGTCCTACAATCCAACATTGTCTGCAAAAATGATTTTCCTACCAAACCATGCTTTAGTCGGCATCAGCTTAAAAGCGATTAAAACAGATGAAAAAATAATGCAAAACAACTTTTCATACATTCTCGCTGAACCGACGGGTCCTGCTCAATATGAGCTCGGTGAAATAGCTCCTTCAAGTAAAATGGCAATTAGAAACCGCCAGTTCAGCACAGAAGACTTTTAGAGCTCCAGAAGTAAGCAGAAATAAGGACACACCTGTTCAACTATTTATCTCTATAAGCCTTGCCAAGACACACCTAAAACACATTGAATATATATAAATAGAACCCTAATCAATAAAAACCCGCCCAAAAACGTCCAAACAGGTGTGTCCTATTTCAGCAATAGCTCATCAAAAACGCCTAAACAGGTGTGTCCTATTTCAGAAGTTTACACATCGTGTGTGCGATAAATTAATCTAAAGTTGCAGAACTTTTTATTAACATCTATTGTTCGTCGTAGAATGTGATGCTGATACTCGCATCAGTTGGAAATAACACCTCACCTCAGTATTGATTAATTCACAGCAGAAGAAAAATAATGATATCAACAAGACATAAGCTGATCCCCTTCCTACTCTCCGGTTTACTAAGCTTTAGTGCCGTCAGTGTTGCCGATGATCACGAAGAAACAAACAAAGCAGACGACAAACCTTTTGATACATGGGACGTTTTGAATCCGCCCATGGAGCTATCGAGCGTTGAAATAACAACCAACGAAACAACTTGGTCTAGCTTAGATGTGAGTCCAGATGGTAAACAATTTGTATTTGATATGCTCGGCGACATTTTTATTGCCAGCACCAACGGTGGCGATGCAAAGCCATTAACTCAAGACTTCGCATGGAACATACACCCAGCAGTTAGCCCGGATGGTAAACAAGTTGCTTTCATTTCTGATCGTGACGGTCTCTCCAATGTTTGGGTAATGGACATCACCGGCGAGAACTTGCGCCAAGTGACCAAAGAAAAGAAAAACTTACTACACTCTCCCAAATGGAGTCCCGACGGCGAATATATCGTGGTCAACAAAGGTATTATGTCGAGCCGAAGCATCCCTGCAGGTGAAATCTGGCTTTATCACCAAAGTGGTGGCGATGGGCTAGCAATAAAAGAACGTGTTAACGGAAAAGTTGATCAAAAAAACATTACTGATCCGGCGTTTTCACCCGATGGCAAATACATCTACTTCACCCGTGATGTCTCTGGTGGTTCTCAATTTAGCTACAACCGCGACGCCCTACAAGGCATATTCGCCATTATTCGCTATGACCGCGAAACCGGTGAAGAAGAGCGCTATATTTCAGGCACAGGCGGAGCAGTGGTCGCAACCCCTTCGCCGGATGGAAAATACGTCGCCTTTGTTCGCCGTGTGAAAAGTAAAACAGCATTATTTTTAAAGGACATCAAATCAGGCGATGAAAGAGCCGTATTTATGGATCTTGAGCGCGACATGCAGGAAGGCTTTGGTAGCGAAGGTTATTTTGCCTATTTCGATTGGACACCCGACTCCGAGCAAATCATGTTTTGGACGGGAGGAAAATTCCATAAACTCAACATCGAAGATCAATCACTCACAACCTTAGATGTGAATATCAAAACAACGTTGAAATATGCGGACGCATTGCGCTTTGAGGTTGATGTCGCTCCCGATCAGTTTGACGTGAAGGCTATCCGCTGGGCACAAAAATCACCTGACGGGAAAACGGTCTTGTTTCAGGCGCTTGGGAAGCTTTATACGAAAGATATTAAGAGCGGCGAAATCGAGCGCCTAAGCAAGCAAAATGAGCATGACGAATACTATCCTCGTTATTCTAACGACGGCAAACAAATTGTCTACACCACATGGAGCGACAATGGTCTTGGCGATGTAAGAATTATTTCTGCCAGAGGCGGCAAAGGCAAAGTAGTCAGCCTTTCAAAAGGTCATTACATTGAACCAAGCTTCTCAACAGACGGAAAAATGCTTACCTATCGCAAGTTTACCGGCGGCTATTTACTCGACCCAACGAATTCAATTGACCCCGGTATCTACGTTCTAAATCTGCAAGAGAAAACCACAGAGCGCGTTTCAAAAAGCGGTGTAGAACCCCATTTCACTGCAGGTAATGACCGTGTTTATTTCACTGAATCAGTCAGTGGCACGCCTTACAGTGAGACCCAGTTCTCCAGCGTTAATTTGCGTGGCGAAGACAAGCGTATACATTTGCACGGCGGCGACAAAGTAAGCGAATACCGTTTATCTCATGACAAAAAGTGGATTGCCTTTGTTCACCAGTACAACACCTTCGTTGCTCCGTTTGCAGACAATGGTCAGAAAGTGTCTATTGGTCCTAAAATGTCATCATTACCTGTAAAACAACTTTCAGCACGCTCTGGTAACTATATGACGTGGAGTCCAAATAACGAATCGGTAGGCTGGTCTCATGGCCCTCGTTATTTTGAACGCAAGCTGGATAACGCGTTTAGCTTCTTAGCTGACGCCGATGCTGAAATGCCTGAACCACTAAATGAAGGCATGGATTTGTCTTTCAAGAAGAAATCAGACAAGCCAAATCGTTATACCGCAATTGTGGGTGGTAAAGTCGTGACAATGCGTGACGCAGACAATCAACAAGAAGTGTTTGAGAATGGCGTTGTATTAATAAAAGACAACAAAATCCAAGCGGTCGGCAGCAAGACTGATATTAGCATTCCTGAAGACACCCTGGTGATAGACGCTAAAGGAAAAACGGTTATTCCAGGTCTTATTGACACTCACGCACATGGTGCACAAGGACGCAGCGAAATTATTCCAGATCAAAACTGGAGTCAATATTCTAACCTCGCGTTTGGTGTTACTACCATCCACGATCCGTCGAATGATACGACTGAGATTATGGCGGCCGGTGAGTTACAAAGAGCAGGCCAACGCATAGCCCCAAGAATTTACTCAACAGGCACTATTTTGTATGGTGCGGAGGCGCTTGGGTATAAATCAATCATTAATGACTACGATGACGCGTATTATCACGTACAAAGATTGAAAGACCTTGGAGCTATTTCGGTTAAAAGTTATAACCAGCCAAGACGCGATCAACGCCAACAAGTCTTAGTTGCAGCTAAAAACCAAGACATGATGGTAGTGCCTGAGGGCGGCGGTAAATTCCAACAAAACATCTCTATGCTAGTCGATGGTCACACTGGTTTGGAGCACAGCCTTCCAATTGCGAATGGCTATAGCGATTTAACTCAGCTGTGGAAAGCCACTAAGTTTGGTTACACGCCAACCTTCGTTGTTTCCTATGGTGGATTAACCGGTGAAACGTACTTTTATGACCGCAGCAACGTTTGGGAAAATGAGAGGCTAATGCGTTATACGCCTTACTTCTTGGTTGACCGTAATATTCGCCGCCAAAAAGCCCCTGATGACCACTATAACCACTTTGCCGTTGCTAAATATGCAAAGGAATTACGCGACAATGGTATAGGCGTTCACATAGGTGCTCATGGTCAGCGTGAGGGCTTAGGCGCACATTGGGAACTTTGGTTAATGCAACACGGCGGCTTCACCCCATTTGAAGCGCTCCGCGGCGGTACGATAGATGGTGCTAGACATCTTGGCATGGATAAAGCCATCGGTAGTATCGAACCAGGCAAGTTAGCAGACTTAGTGATTATAGACGGTGACGTTCTAAACGACTTGAGTCGCAGTGAGTACGTTGACTATACAGTGATCAATGGTCGCGTATTTGAAGCTGCAACAATGAATGAAGTCGGCTCGAAGAAAAAGCGTTCTCCTTTCTTCTTCGAAAATGACAATAACGCATTTATGCCAGAACAAACACAACAACAGATGGAAGCGAAAGCACATATGTATCATTGGGTGCATTAATTTACCCTAGTTTCTTGGCTTAAAAATTAAAAAACGCGTCAATTTGACGCGTTTTTTTACGCCCTAAATTGGTGCAAACATTAAGAGTTGTATGAAATTCATACTGGAAATTCTAAAGTATGACGCCTGACACTCTTTTTTAGCTAAAAAAACAAGATTTCATTTTTTAAAGTCCAACACTCAAAAATAGCGTAAAACCGCTATAATTCAGTCCTATTTATATCAAAAACCTCTTCTAAGTGTTTATTTTTATTACATTAAGTTTACCTGAATCAAAGATCCCCGTACTCATGGTCTCGATCATTAGTACATCTTTAAAAATGGGACAATTTTGCAAAATGTCCCAAAATTAAAAGTATTTGTCCCATTTTTAAACGTCGTTTTTTAAGAACCTTAGTAAGCTAGTTGTGTTCATCAAATAGTGATGACATGAAATTATAGTTTACTTCAAGGATTGAAAATCAATGCAGCACTCAGATGAGCTTTTTCGCAAAGAAGCGATAGAAGGACAAGGTAAAAATAAGCTTGGAGAGGCTATGCTGTTGCCTAAAACCAACCATCAAATTTTGGCCACGGTTTTGATTTGTTGGTTTTTGCTTTTATGTGGGCTGCTAATTAATGCCAGCTTTAGCAGTAAAGCAACGGTGAGTGGTTGGCTGGTCAGCTCCAAAGCCAGTATCGACATCATGGCTAAAGAACCCACTGGCATCGTCAAATCAATACAAATTAGCATTGGACAGCAAGTTACCAAAGGTCAAATACTGCTTCAAGTAGCACGTAATACCGGCGCGCAAATAAACGAAAACTACCAAGGACAACTTAATTCGCTATTAGAGCAGAATGAATTGCTAGAAAAACGACAATTGATTTTGCATGACAAATATCGTCAACAGAACAAACAGAGCGAAAGCTTAATTCAGACGTTTGATCAACACCTTCTAATTAACGCACAGCTTGAGCAAAAACTCGAAGAACAGTTACAACTAGCTATCACTGAGGAGGATGCATTATTTTCTTTACTACAAAACAACAGCGTTTCTCGAAGCAGCTTTCAAGCACGAAAAGAAAAGCGTCAGGCCATTGAACTGCAGCTAGCGGAAAACCATGCAAGCAAGGTAGAGTTTGAGCAAAAACGCTTATCCGTTGAACAATCGAAAATAGCCAATCATATAGCTTCAGAAGAAGAACAAAATACACTCGAATCAAATTTACAAAGCTTAAACCAAGAAATAAAGAGGTTTGAAGGAAGCAGCGATTATCTTATCAGGAGTCCAATTGATGGTATTGTCCATAATCTTCAAGCTGGCGCGGGTGAAACCATCGGCAGCAATATGCCGTTGTTACAAATCACCCCGCTAAACAACCCCTTACAAGCAGTGCTATTTGTGCCATCGGACCACGCAGGTTTTATCCAAAATGAGCAGCTGGTTCAGCTAAAACTCGCAGCCTTTCCATATCAAAAGTTTGGCATGCCAGTGGCGCGAGTCTCACAAGTGTCGCAGAAAATACTGCTACCACAGCAGGTAAAACTTACCCCTGTACCGCTAAACACGCCCGTTTTTGTTGTTGAAGCGGCTTTAATGAATCAGCAAATTAATGTTAACGGTGAGTCTTTAGACCTCAAAGCGGGCATGCTTTTTCAGGCTGATATTATCCTATCCAAAAGGACCGTATTGGAATGGCTATTAAGCCCAATCTTTAGCTTACGAGGGGAGCTGTGATGAGCTTTATTCCGAATACCCGAGCTGATGAAGAAAGCATGGACACACAAAATAGCACTAAGCAGAAACCATCAAACAACATCAGTCTACTACTTCGTTTTTCTTCAAAGCCACAGTTAAATATCGTAATGCAAGCTGAAGCCAGCGAATGCGGCTTAGCCTGTGTCGCGATGCTCGCGAACTTTCACGGCAATCAGATAAGTTTAGACAAGTTGCGGCAAATCAGTCCAGCATCAAACCAAGGAAGTAATTTAACTGAAATCATGCAGATTGGAGAACTATTAGGCCTATCTTGTCGAGCATTAAAAGTGCAACTATCAGAATTAAGGGAGTTGTCCACGCCCTGTGTTCTGCACTGGAATTTTCAACATTTTGTTGTGTTGAAAAAAATGAACAAGCATGACTGTGAGATTGCTGATCCTGCGCTGGGTTTGAGAAAATTAAGTACTCAGCAAGTCAGCGAAGCGTTTACTGGTATAGCCCTTGAAATGCAGCCGAATACAAAGTTTAACAAAGCATACGCTGCGCAAAAACTAGAGTTAAGTCACTTCTTAAGCAAAGCCGTTGGTATTAAACGCCAGCTAGCCATATTGTTCGGCTTGAGTTTGTTGCTGCAGATTTTTGCAATTGCAGCGCCATTTTACATGCAAACAGTAATCGATGAAGTCGTTGTGAAATCAGATACCTCTTTACTCAATGTGCTCGCTATCGCTTTCCTCTTGTTACTATGTATTGAAACGATAACGACACTACTGCGTGAGCGAGTCATGCTGCACTTTTCAAATAAATTTAGCATTCACATGGCCACGCGAGTTTTCACTCACCTGCTCTCACTGCCGGTAGATTATTTTCAGAAGCGGCATTTAGGTGACGTTGTCAGTCGCTTCGGTTCGCTTCAAAACATTCGACAAATAGTAACCTCGGGAATTATATCAGGTCTTATTGATGGCTTGATGGCGATACTGATGCTTGTCGTTTTGTTCTTCTATTCGCCTATGCTAAGCAGTATTGTCTGTTTGACCGTGATTTTATATGCCCTGTTGCGCTGGCTGTTTTTTCGAGCAATGAAGCGTCAAAACATGGAAGTAATTCAAAGCCAGGCCATAGAAAATTCTCACTTCATGCAAAGCATCCGAGCAATAAAAACAATCAAGCTCAATAACAAAAGTACGCAACGTGGTTCTCAGTGGCTAAACCTTCTTACTCATGCGATGAACAAGCAAATTAGGCTGTCGAGCTGGCAGATAAATTTCTCGGTGTTAAACAAAATACTTTTTGGTTTAGAGAATATTCTTATCATTTATTTAGCCGCTAAATTAGTCACCATTAACCTTTTTTCCATAGGTATGCTGTATGCGTTTATTAGCTACAAAGCTAAGTTTATCGAGGCTACAGACAGTTTGATCAACAACTGGTTAGAATTCAAATTGTTAAGAGTACACTTAGATAGATTAGCCGATATTGTTTTTACTAAGAGTGAAACAACCAGAAGCGTGGAAAACGAAATTAACAACAATGTCGAGCAGCTCACTAACAATATTTACAGCGCTTTTCACTTATCGGCACGTGATTTGTCTTTTCAATACCATGCAACACAAGCTCCTATTTTTGAAAATATTAGTATGAATATTCCACGTGGCAAGAGCGTAGTTATTTCCGGTCAAAGTGGCTGTGGAAAATCGAGTCTGTTGCTTTGCTTAATGGGCTTGAACAATAGTAATGTAGGCAAAGTATATATTAACGGCCATTTACTCAATGCGAGTAATCGCCATCAACAGGGCATTGCAGCTGTACTTCAAGACGATCAATTGCTTAGTGGTTCAATACTTGAAAATATTACGGACTTTGCTGTCACCACCGACCTTCCTTTAGCTATTGATGTAGCAAAAATAGCGTGTCTTCACAAAGATATTATGCAAATGACGATGCAATACAACACCCTCGTAGGCGACATGGGAAGCACCTTAAGTGGTGGTCAAAAACAGCGTCTATTGCTTGCGAGAGCCCTTTACAAAAAGCCTAAACTGCTTTTTTTAGATGAAGCAAGCAGTCATCTTGATGCCGCAACAGAAAAAACCATCAACACCAATTTATGCAAATTGAGCATGACAAAAATCATGATTGCTCACCGCCAAGAAACGATAGCGAGCGCAGATATTGTACTCGCTTTTATTGAAGGGAAATTATGCGATATCTCGCATCAAAATTTCAGAAACACTAACCAGCAACAAACATCATAAAAAGGAAAATAATTGATGAATATGATTACTCAACTACAAACACTGTCAAAACGTGAAAAACAGATCGCAATGAAGATTATGGAAGGTTTGCCAAATAAGCTTATTGCCGCTGACCTTTTCATTAGTGAGCGCACAGTTAAGTTCCATTGTGCAAATATATATAGAAAACTTAATATCAGTAACAGAACTACGTTAATAGCGAGTTACTATAAGGACTTATACGATTTGGCTTCATAGCATCATGAAGCCTCAGTAAAGCGATTTTGAACCGCTGTGCCTTTAATAGTGAATAACATAACAAGCTCTGTTAAAGGGCTTTTATGCTTAGTCCTTACTGGTAATTTGATAATATAAATCGAGCGTATTATTCACACCACTCACAGCCTCGAGATACACTTGGGGAAGCAGTTGATAGTGAACGCTCACCTCACTTATTGAATCGAAAACACCTACACCATAAGTGATTTTCACGCCATCTGCTAGCTGACCTGACAGTTCGACTTTAGTGCCTTGGCCTTGTCCTGCAGTTTGCAAGTTCAAGTCTTTCACACCCAGCTTCTGACCTAGACTGCCAATCCCATTTTCGCTTCGACCCACACCAAAACTAACCAATGCATTGACCATCGTCGTTTCTTCAGAATTACCCGCTCCGCCGCCGAAAGTACCGGTGCCACTGATCAGATACGATAGTTGTTTTGCTTGCTCCATTGATGGTTCAGAGAACAGCTCCACCGACGGCTTAATAGCATTACCCGTGACTCTTATGCCAGCAATCACGTTATCACTAGTATTCAGTGGATTACGAATAGCTTCAATATCGAATCCTGGGACGTCAGGTTGACCACTAAAAGTAATCTCTCCTTTTCGGATCTGAAGCACCTGAGAATAAGCTTCATAGCTACCTTTAAGGATTTGAACGAGACCATTCACTCTCGTATTCTGCGCATCCACTTGCACCGTTAAGTCACCACTTAACTCTGCTTTTAAATCCAAGGCATCGAGTTTCACGTCCCCTTTTTTATCTTTATCAATTAATATATTAAGGTTTACATCAATTGGTAATTGCCCCTGCTTAACGACTTTCTTTTCATCAACCACAATAATGTCTTGCGACGGAGATTTTGCACTGGGTGGCAATGATTTTATTTTTACTCTGGCATAGGGTACATCTACTTTCCCAGCAATGGACAGCAGTTCAGGGGAGAGATTGATCTTCAAATCAGGAGACACTTTAAATTTATAAGTCTCATATGCGATATCAAGCTTATCACCGGCAACCACCATGTTTACGATAAGTGCGTCTGAAAAGTCGACATCACCATCGACACTGCCTTTTCCTTCGCCTAGCGAAAACTGCCCTGAAAAATCAGCCTTAGAACCATCAAAAACAACTTTTTGGTTATAGTCGGCCAATTTCAAGGGATATTCTTTTAAGACAACAGCACCGTCTTTGATGACGAGCTGCCCTTGTAACGATGGTTTTTCTATCGGCCCTTCGAATGTGATGCTCGCGTTGATATCGCCATTCAGGTCTTTTACTGCTGTGACAAAAGAGGCGAAATAAGAAACGGCGAATTCATCAATATTGATGCTCCCTTTGTGCTGATAAGGTTGGCTCGCCAAATCTAATTGACTGTTGATGACAATGCGGCCCGCTTCGGTGCTACTAAAGCTAAAACTACTACTAATATTCTCAGGTGTCCCTTGAACATTAGCGACAATATCCTCGATGCGAACTTTATTTTCATCTGACACAAGTATGGCATTCTCAGATAAGACGTCGGCAGAAAAGTTAAGCCCTTGTTGCTTTTGCCAGTCAATATCAAGATCGATATTCACATTTAAAGCAGAAGCGTCAATATCAAAGTTGGGCAATAACTCTGCAACTCCCTCATTCATCACATTATAATCAAGCAAGACCTTTGTTTTCGCACTTTCTTGAGATGCGTTTATATCTTCTGTGCAAAAGCTATCGCCGCGTCCTTCCCAACAATGCGCGGCAAGATACAGGCTAAATGGTTGCAGATTTACGTTTAAATCAGGTTGGCTTTGCAGGGTAAGCTCTGCCAAGCTAGACAAGACCTTTCCCTCTAACCACTTACCAGACCAACTTGTATTGTCGGCGCTTAACTGCCCTTTGAAAAACTGCTCCGTAATGTACTCTCCTTGAGGAATGCTGAGTCGCAATGATTGCTCATTCTGATCACCGCTCAGGAGTACGTCAAGTTGCGGAATATACTGTCCACCCGCAATCAGGTTTGACATAGATACTTGTGCCTTTGATGCTAATTTTTTCGCCATATTCACGCTCAGGTCAATCGTCACGTCCTCTATGCGGGCGCCATCTGCGCTTATGTCTTTCGCATTGGCTTGCATTACAATTTCGGGCGCTTCAATAGCGCCTGACACGTTACCCTTAGCAAATACTTGGCCATTCAAACTGGGGTAGATATCATTCAACGCATTCAAATCGATAGAAAAATCTAGGCTAGAGGCCTTGGTTTTATTTTTATCTGGGAAGTTCACGCCTAACTGCGCAATAGAGTCGAGTGCTGTTTTAGAATAAAGATTACCTTGCACGTTTAACTGGTTGTCAGCTTGAGTTAAACGAACGCCATCAACTTTTACGTTACCGCTTTTTTCAAGTTCTGCATTCGCAACTAACAGCAACGGTAAATTTTGCCATGAACCGCTCACTTCTGCGCCTTTAACTGCAACAGATTGGCTTGTTTCTGTAACAACAAAACTGTGCGGTACTTCACCAGAAATAAGGGAGTCTATTGACGCATCTAGCTTTGCTAACTGAATAGATTCTAGGCTGAGATTGCCGTTAAATGAGAGTTCATGTTGCTCATTGGCTTTAGGACCTAAAGTAGCCTTGCCGGCATAATCAAGCGTGCCTATGCTTCCACTCAAATTCAGCTTTTGAATATCAATCAGAGACCGCGTCCCCTGTTTTGCGCCCATTGGTTTAAAAAGAGCATTCAATTCAAAGTTTTCCACACCCATAATTTCTTGCGTTTTGACCATGCTAGTTAATCGATAACCCTGCATGTCCCCGCCTGCTTTTGTGTGGAATAAAGACACACCTCTCATCTGTGAAATCACTTCATTACTCAGCGCTGGGATCAGCGCTTTCAGATCATTAGCAACTTCACCCGATAATTCTTCAAACTTGATATCAAGGTTAAGAGGGAGTGTTGGTTTTGACAGCTCAAGAGTTGAGCCTATAGCAAGTATCTTCTGCTGGCTTGGCGAATGCGTTAGCGCTAAGTTGAGTTTGTTGATGTTTCCTTGACTTGTAAATTCAAAACCTCGTGTGCTGTCGAAAATAGGTGTGTCTTGTTTGAGCAAAGGTTTCTTCGACGAGACCGAAATAGGTGTGTCTTGTTTACGGAAGGTTAAGCTTAGATTGTGTTCAAATTTTTTCGCAAAGTTTACATCTGCGGTCATTTTTAGATTTATTGGCGCGAAAAGTGGTGCTTCAGTGCCCTGATGTAAATTCCCCATGATAATTGTTGTATCTAATTTTTGATTTTTTATTGCTAGCGTAAGCGCTACGCTATCATTGCAGAAGATCGTAGATAGTGAATCATCTTGAGTCCGTTGGCGAATACAAATATTACGCAGCATCGCATTCTTAAGTGCCATCTGAATTGGAATATAAACATCTGGCAAAACAATCGGTTCATATTGATAGTTTGCTAGTGCGCTCAACCATTCTCGAGGGTTTTCTTCAGGCGCGGTGCTGGCTGTATTCTCAATAGCCTCCGATTCTGCCGCTTTTGGTAACTGCACATCTAGCGACTGAAGGCTTAACTTCGATATGTCTAATTGCTCTTGAAAAGACAAAGCTAACAAAAAACCTTTGAGTTTTAAAAACTCTACGCTCTGTTGAGAAACTAGAACTTCACCTACACTGAGTTCATTTAATGAAATCAAAACCGGGAGCTTAATTAGCTTGTTTTCTGTGGCCTCTACAGCTTCTTCTTGCGCCGGCATGTCACCAAGATCAACCGCCACTTTATCCAATCGAACTTGATTGATACAAACTTCACCAACAAAAAGACAGCTCAAGCCAATATCAAGCCTTAAATCACTTAACTCAACATCCAAGCCCGCTTGATTAATTCGGATTTTGTTTAAGTCGAGTTGGGAATAAAGGCTTCCACTTTCGTAATCAATGGCAATGCCAAATTCCCCCTCATTCACGTAATTTATCGCCCACTGAGTGCCAATACTCGACAACGCAATACTGACAACGAGAACAATTAACGCCACTATTGCCAACAACGACCACGAGCCTATTTTCAGAGCTCGATTTAATAGAATAGACTTCGACATATTAAATACCTGGCCCTATAGAAAAATGTATTCGCCAATTTTTTTCAGTATCACTAATTCCCCTAGCAAGATACAGTCGAATTGTGCCGATAGGTGACAACCAATGCGCGCCAAGCCCCGTGCCGTAAATAGGAGATTTTCCAAAGTCATTGCTTGCACTTCCCGCATCAATAAAAACAGCAACGCGCCAATCATTGCTCACTTGATAGGCATATTCAGTGCTAGCAACCGCTAAAAACTGGGCACCAATAAGCTCAACCTCGCCTGTAAACTCATCAATTCGACTCTCACTGACGGTGTTCAGGCCAAAGCCGCGAACGGTTTGATCACCACCAACAAAGAAACGGAGGCTTGAGGGTACTTGCTCAAAATCATTAGTAGCAATAGCGCCAGCATCACCGCGCAATATGTAGCGATGCTTACCGAATGTTCTTATCCATTTAGTTCGAGCCGTTACGCGCACAATATTTACGTCTGACACGACACTTTCTGAAGCAGCCTCAACCGTAATTTGCTGTCTGTCCCCCCAGTTTACAAATAACTCGCCGTCTTTTCGAACGCGATTCAAAGTAACGCCCGGTAAAAGGAGCTGTGTCGATTGCTCTTCATCTATGCCCTGAATGAAGTTTTCATATTCATATCGTAGAAACAGTATTTTGTCCCAATCGTCTTTATTTTTGGCACCCAATTGGCGTTGAGCGGCGAGCGTATATGTTTGACTATCTCTTTGCTCTTCATTGATTTCTTGATAACCCGTTTGGATTTTGAAGAAATCGTTTAGTGGATTCGCCATAGGGATCGTGTAGCCCATCGAGATATTCTTTTTTGGACCGGAGATATAGAGTTCAGATGACAAACTATGACCTCGTAAATTAACCCAAGGTCGCACCCAGTTTGCTGTAATTCTGGGGCCAGAATCGGTTGAAGCACCAATTCCGAACTGATATGTATCTCTTGGCTTTGCGGTAAGAAGCACTTCAATTGGCACAATATTCAGTGCTCGCTCAGCGCTAGTCATCGCATTCACGTTTGCTCGCACGATAACACTGTTGTAGTAGGCAGTCTGGCGAATAAGTTGCGTAAATTCGCTTACTTTCTGCTGATCGAAATACGTGTTCTCTTCAAAAGGCTTTACCGACTCAACAAGTTCAGCGCCTCTATTCTCAGCAATATACTCAAGCGGGCCGAAGCGATATCGTGCACCGAAGTTGAATTTTACATAAATATCGGCCTGGTTCTCAGCCAAAGTCACTCTAACTTCGCTTTTATCGAGTAAAAAATCAAAGTAACCGAATATTAACGCGAACGTCTGCATTCTCGTTTTTAAGCCGTCGTATTTTGATTGCTCTAAGGGCTTTCCCTCGAGTTCGCGCAATGATTGAATGACGTCTTTCAACTCACTAGGAAAGTGGGCTTCCAGTGCTGTGGATTCGTCAAACTCTAATGTTACTTCGCTCACCTTCAGCTTGGGTCCCAACTTCACTATTATCTGGACCCCATCATTATCAAATGACTTTTTATTAAAGTTTGAAAACTCAACGCTAGCCTGATAATAGGAATATGCCCGAATTGCGTTCGCAATTTTGACCCGAGTCTGCTTCTCAAATTGCGTTAATTCATAGTCATTTTCTGGAAAATTAAGCCCCGCTAAATGAAGTTGAATATTATCGACAACTTGACTGTCCAAAGACTTATTTTCATCTGCGGGTTTTACTTCCCATTTTGCAGTAGCGATGGCAGGAAAAAAAAGAACGACCAAGATGATTATGCTGCCGAGGAATTGTCGGCAACTTGAAAAGAGGTAAATAACCTGCTCCTTATAAGTTACATGAAAAATTTAACGCCACAAAGGTGTGTCTATATTGTCCTTTTATTTTCGGTGAACAGCAAGGCTATAGACCAGTTATTATTGATAAGGTTCACGTTCCGATCTGAAGGTCAGTAGCGGCAATAAAATTTGTCATCTATTCTAAATGTGTCTGAAGGAAACAGACGAACAAGCTACCAAGGATGGTGACGACATAGGCTATCTTAAAGACTGGCCTATGTTACTCACTTATTTAATGGTCACTTTACTTACTTTGACTGGAAATAAGAATGAAAAATAATCTATACAAAACAAAAGAATTAACTGCTGCACAACAACTCGCGGTATTCGGTGGTGTAATGACGAACATCGACCATGAGGCTCTTCAAAGCCCCACTAGCGACTGTAAGATAAACACGCGAAAACGAAGTATATTTTCCACTCCCAACGATCTATATGTGGCTCCAGCGTGCTCCAAATACTGAGCACCCGGGTGCTAGTCACTCTTACTTTTATGTAAATTCAGGAAAGCTTGATAAACACGAATAAGTCAATGCAAGTTGGCTCATTCGTGTTTTTAGTTTGAGCCGGTGCTGTATCTGTATCACGATAGGCCAAGGTCTAGAAGAACAAAACCCCAATAACCAAAAGTTAGTGGGGTTTGAATCAAATATTAAAACGCTTCTACACGCAGTGGTTGACTAGACCGATAGCGCTGCTTTTATATTCTCGAAACATGTTTTTGAAGTCATGTTTTTGAAGTATAAATGCGAAGACTTACGTCTAATTTTTGATACTACAGTATAAATCGACTCAAGTCTTCATTATCTGCTAAATTTTCTAAGTGGTGATTCACGTAATCAATATCGATAACGAATGACTCACCGGCTCTATCGGACGCCTCAAAGGATATTTCTTCCATTAAACGTTCCAACACTGTGTATAAACGCCGAGCACCAATATTTTCAGTTTTTTCATTTACCTGCCAAGCAACTTCAGCGATGCGTTGAATACCTGACTCAACAAAGTTGATGTCAACCCCCTCTGTCTTCAACAACGCTTTGTATTGTAGCGTTAACGAGGCATCAGGCTCCGTTAAGATCCTAACGAAATCTTCAACTCTTAATGCTGAAAGTTCCACGCGAATAGGCAGACGGCCCTGCAGTTCAGGGATCAAGTCAGACGGCTTAGCCATTTGAAAAGCACCTGATGCGATAAACAAGATATGATCGGTTTTCACCATGCCATGTTTAGTTGACACTGTTGAGCCTTCAACCAAGGGGAGAAGATCACGCTGAACGCCTTCTCTTGAAACATCACCAGACTGGTTTCCTTCTCGCTTACATATTTTGTCAATCTCATCGATGAATACAATGCCATTTTGCTCTAGCGATTCAATGGCCGCTTCTTTTAAATCCTGCTGATTGACCAACTTGCTCGACTCTTCTTCAACGAGCAATTTATAGGCATCTTTTATTTTTAACTTTTTCTTCTTTTTGCTCTTGTCACCCGACAGGTTTTGGAACATTCCCTGAAGCTGATTGGTCATTTCTTCCATGCCAGGAGGCGCCATAATTTCAACACCCACTTGCGGAAGCGCCACGTCTAACTCTATTTCTTTATCGTCCAGTTGACCTTCACGCAGTTTTTTACGGAAAATCTGACGGGTTCCTTTGTCTTGATTCTCTTCGCGCTCGCCTGACAAGCTTTGCGCAGGAGGGATGAGTATGTCTAAAATACGCTCTTCCGCCGACTCCTCTGCACGATATTTAACTTTTTTCGCAGCATCTTCTTTGGTCATTTTGACCGCGATATCAGCAAGGTCTCGAATGATCGTTTCAACTTCTTTGCCAACATAGCCCACTTCAGTAAACTTAGTAGCCTCCACTTTAATAAATGGTGCATTCGCTAACTTTGCTAAACGACGCGCTATCTCCGTCTTGCCAACCCCCGTTGGACCAATCATCAAAATATTTTTAGGCGTCACCTCTTGGCGAAGTTCTGGCACAAGCTGCATTCTGCGCCAGCGATTTCTAAGCGCAATTGAGACCGCTTTTTTTGCATTCGATTGCCCAATAATGTGCTTATCTAACGCATGTACAATTTCTCTGGGAGTCATTTCTGACATAATCTATATACCTTTGACTAGCTCAACCGACATGCCTTGAGTAAGACAATTGGGCAAGATAATTTAAAAAATGAAGTTAGTAATCGAGTGTTTCAACAGTGTGGCTTTGATTCGTAAATACGCAAATATCACCGGCTATGGTCAAGCTTTTCTCAGCAATTTCTTTCGCGCTTAATTCAGTGTTGGCAAACAGTGCTGTGGCGGCGGCTTGAGCAAACGGGCCACCCGAACCAATGGCAATAAGATCGTTCTCTGGTTGGATAACATCCCCGTTTCCGGTAATGATTAGCGACGCACTATGATCGGCAACGGCAAGCAGAGCCTCTAGTTTCCGCAACATCCTGTCGGTTCGCCAGTCTTTAGCTAACTCAACCGCTGCTTTGGTGAGGTGCCCCTGATGCATTTCCAACTTCGATTCGAAGCGTTCAAATAAAGTGAAAGCGTCAGCTGTACCACCTGCAAAACCAGCCAGTACCTTGTTGTTGTAAAGGCGTCTAACCTTTCTTGCATTACCTTTCATAACGGTATTACCGAGTGAAACTTGGCCATCACCTGCAATCACAACCTGATTGCCTCGACGAACTGATACGATCGTTGTCATGTAAACTCCTACGTAAGGTGATCTAATTCAATGTACTTTTACTTAAATAACGTGTTACTTAAATAAGACGCCAACGAAATATGCTGTACATTAACCTTATCTAAATAACTTCAGTCTGGATTAAATGGGGGGCGTTGTAACTATTTCAAGTCCACATTTGTGACCTAGTGTCGACACTGCTATTTTTACACAGGTGTTACGCTTAATCCCAGTTCCAAATTTGGCATCGATTAACGCGAGCAGAACGCAAAGAATGCCTATCTCGTTCGGCGTCACGCTTGGTTTCATATGGCCCTAAAACGACTCGAAACCAAATGCCTTTTGACCCTTTACTTTCGAGTACCTGCGACTCTAAGCCTTGGAACGCAATTGTTGCTTTTAACTCCTCGGCTTGTAATTGTTTTCTAAACGAACCACATTGCATTAAATAACGACGGTCGGAATTTGGAAGTTCATCCACCTCGACTTCCACTGAATAAGACGGAAGTCCCTCAATAAACTCCCAATCTTCTTCTCCAAGCACAGGTAGGGGATCTTTTTCATCTTCAATTGATGTCGCGGGCACGCTTTCAGTTTCAGCAACAACGTCGTTATTTTGTAAACGTAAACTGGCATCACTATCACCAGCATCTTTTAAGTACCACAAGCCTGCCACAAAAATACTGACGACTAGGATCGCCAGTACCACTTTAATCCAAGCGACTGACTGAGCGGCTTGTTTTTTCTTATTTTGAGGCTGTTTTTTCTTTTGGCTACGCGCCACGTAATCTCTTTGCGCCATATTGTTCTTGTTTGTCTTTTTTGAGTCGGCTTTGTGGGCAGACTATACAAAATTTTTCCTAAAAAAACGCGGGAATCTTCACTTTATTTAACTAAAATCAATTGGAGAAACATCAATACTCCAACGTACCTGTCTACTCGCGGGCATTTCAGATAATGCCTTGTTTGCCTGCTCAGTAGCTTGTTGAAGGTACTTGCGTGAAGCTGACTGAATTATGAGCAAATTTCGATAGCGACCTTGCTTCTTCTCAATGAAGGCAGGAAACGGACCCAACACTTTTGCATGTTTAAATTGCGTAAACAACTGAGCACACAAATTTAGAAAGTGTATAGACAAATGTTTGTGTTGCGACTCGCTGCGAATACAAATCTGGTGTTCATGTGGCGGCAATGCTGCATGTTTTCGCTCTAGCAACGCATATCGAGCAAAATCAGAAAAACCGTTATTGATCAGATCTTGCAATAATGGGTGTTCAGGACAATGAGTTTGCAACCACATTTCTCCCACCTTATCGCTTCGACCGGCTCGTCCTGACAGCTGTGTAATCAGCTGAGCAAGCTTTTCTGGTGCTCTGAAGTCTGCGCTAAACAGAGCGCTATCAACATTTAAAATCAGCACCAGCGTCACATCAGGGAAGTGATGACCTTTTGAAAGGATCTGCGTCCCCACAAGTATTTGATATTTCTTTTGATTAATTTCTTGCAACAACTTGCTCAATTTTCCTTTACCGCGCACCGTGTCGCTGTCAACCCGCACGGTTGAATAATCGGGAAACAATACTTCTAAGCCTTGCTGCAATTGTTCTGTGCCAATACCAAACGTGTCTAACTCGTTATGTCCGCATTCAGCACAAGCCTTTGGTAAGGGTCGAATATCTGCGCATCGATGACACTGCAAATTATTTACACTTTTGTGCACGGTCATTGGATTGTCGCAGCGCGCGCATTGCTCAACATGACCACACTGATGACAAAGTAATGCAGGCGCATATCCACGACGATTTACAAACACCATCACTTGATTTCCTGCAGCCAACTGAACCTGCATCTTATCGAGCATGCCTTGTGCAATACCAAATTGCATCGGCTGCCCTTTAATGTTCATTAAGCGCTGCGCGGGCATTGCCGCGCTCCCTGCTCTATTAGGCAGCAGAATATGTCGATATTTTTTTTCTAAAGCGTTATGTAGGCTTTCAAGGGAAGGCGTTGCGCTGCCTAACACTAGGGGAATATTTAACTGCTTTGCACGATAAACAGCAATATCCCGCGCGTGATACTTCAAATTATCTTGTTGCTTAAATGATTCATCATGCTCTTCGTCTACGATAATCATGCCAGGGCTTTTCAGTTCGGTAAAAATGGAAGATCGTGTACCGATTATGATACCGAGGCTGCCATCTTTGGCCTGCTGCCAAACTTGCAAACGTTCAGTATCATTGAGATTAGAGTGCAATGTGCCCACTCTAATGCCAAAGCGTTTTTCAAAGCGTCCAACGGTTTGCGGAGTTAAGCCAATTTCAGGCACCAAAATGAGCACCTGTTTGCCCGCGGCAAGCAAGGGTTCAATAATTTGTAGATAGACTTCCGTTTTTCCGCTACCCGTCACGCCTTCAATCAAAACTGTGTCAAACCCACTGGCAAGATTAATGGTCGAAATTGCCATTGCTTGCTCAACATTTGGCAGTGGTTTTTCAGATATCCTGAGCTGTGTTGTCCACTGCTCAGGCGTCTCCACTACATCAATTTTTTCAATTAACAGCTTGTCGGTAAGTGCTTTAATTATCGCTGGCGTAAAGTCCTGCTTTACTGAGGATAGCGGTTGCCGCCCTTTCTCAAGTAAACGATATAAGTCAAATTGCTTTACCGAGCGCGCAAGTAAATCGTCGACGTCAGAATGCGCATCACTTGCAGCGTCCAGTTGTAAATAAGGCTGAGTAGCGACCGCAGCTTTAGTTTTGCCGCTTTGTTGTTTTCTCAGGGCTGCTGGCAACAAGGTATGCAATACTTCACCAATAGGATAGTGATAATAGTCGCTCATCCATTGGCCCAAAGTTAGCATCTGCTGAGAACAAACAGGCGAGCTATCCAATATCTTAATTACCGACTTAAGCTTAGATATCTCGTAGTCAGACTCGACATTCACACGCATTACGATGCCAACACATTTGCGTGGGCCGAATGGTACGAGCACGCGACAGCCAATTAAACCAACATCAAGCGCATCGTCGATTCCAGCCCCTGCTGCAGGCTTTTTTCCACCCGGCAACGGTTCGCTCATTGCAGATTCTGACGCTGCTAGAGTATCAATTTTATAATCGAATAATTGTGGCATCGGCACAGCAATAGCCACTTGAATAACTTGCAATGAAACCTCTTTCTTTTTAATAATGCTTCGCACGCTAACTTTCTATCTAGGCAAAGTTGAGCGAGCTGCCTAAGCGAATTTGAGCGAAGCTTGTTTTATTCCACGCTTCATTCGCAATAAAGCGGATTTTGTTGCGCCATGATATCAATCTTTGCAAAGCATCAACGAAATATTTTACAAATTTACTATCTTCACTGATTCTCTGAGTGGCTTTTTACTCACGTTATACTTCAATTAAATCTCGCGCCAATGCGGCGACCTGAAGAATTTGCAATTTCCGCCTGTTTTATATATTACCTTAGTCGTTATTTCTTGATTAAGGGCCGTAAGTCCATTATCATGCGCGTCCAAATTTCTGTAGTTGAAACTTCAGCTGCTTTTTAATTAATTTCGTTTGGTGTGCAACTTCGGGTTGTATAGCGAGACGGCCTAAATAAATAAGGTATCCCAATGAAAGACGGTATTCATCCTAAGTATAACGAAATCAAAGCAACTTGCTCATGTGGTAACATCATGAACATTCGCTCTACACTTGGTAAAGACATCAACTTGGACGTATGTTCATCATGCCATCCATTCTACACTGGTAAGCAACGTAATGTTGATACCGGCGGTCGTGTTGATAAATTCAAGAAGCGTTTTGGTGGCATTAAAGCTAAGTAAGTTCTTATCGAACCCGCTTTGTTTACTGAAAAATTTAGAAAGAGCGCAAAGCGCTCTTTTTTTATGCCTGCTGATTTGTAAACAAGGACTATACAAAAATTCATATAACAAAAGCTCACTTCATAAATATTCATTATAAGCTACAGATTATAATACTGAACAGAGACGATAATACTTACCAAAAATCATGGTCTTACCAGTAGTAAGAAAGCCAAACATCCTGCTTTTTGAATCCTTCATTATTCATCGATATGTGCTACATTTGTAAAGCATCCGATATTAGTTCGTACTTTGCTTGTAAGTCACTTTGAAAACTTACCAAAAACAGTATCACATACATATTCGTAAGGACCCTGATCAATATGCCAGATTTTCGCCAACAAGCGCTCGATTATCATGAATTCCCTAAGCCCGGTAAAATTAGCGTCGAGCTAAGTACCCCTGCCGACACTGTTACCGATTTATCTCTCGCCTATAGCCCTGGTGTAGCAGAGCCAGTGCGTGAAATAGCTGCCGATCCGAATGCAGCCTACAGATATACGGCAAAGGGCAATTTAGTTGCCGTTATCACTAACGGAACTGCCATTCTCGGCTTAGGCAACTTAGGGCCCCTTGCCTCAAAACCGGTTATGGAAGGTAAAGCGTTATTATTCAAGCATTTTGCTGGCTTAGACTCGATTGATATTGAAGTGAAACATCGCACAACTGAAGAGTTTATTAATACCGTTGCTAATATCGCTGACACCTTTGGTGGCATTAATTTAGAAGACATTAAAGCACCAGAATGTTTTGAAATTGAACAAGAGCTAATCAAGCGTTGTAAAATTCCGGTTTTCCATGATGATCAGCACGGCACCGCAATTGTAACGGCGGCAGGCATGCTAAATGCACTTGAAATTCAGGGCAAAAATATCGATGAAGCTATCTTTGTTTGTTTGGGCGCCGGTGCTGCTGCCGTTGCTTGTATGGAATTACTCATAAAGTGTGGCGCTATGCGTGAAAAAATCTACATGCTCGATCGCAAAGGCGTTATCCATACCAGAAGAGAAGAGCTAACGCCACACAAAGCATTGTTTGCAAACAATACAGACAAACGCACTTTGGAAGACGTACTGGTTGGAGCGGATGTTTTCTTAGGTCTAAGTGGTCCCGACCTACTTCCTCCTGAAGCATTAAAATTAATGGCGCCAAGACCGGTTGTATTTGCCTGCTCAAATCCAGATCCTGAGATAAAACCTGATTTGGCCCATGCTGTTCGTGACGATTTGATTATGGCAACCGGTCGCTCGGACTATCCAAATCAGGTTAACAACGTACTCTGCTTCCCCTTCATTTTCAGAGGCGCTTTAGATGTGCGAGCATCGGTTATTAATGATGAAATGAAAGTGGCGGCTGTAGAAGCTTTGAGAAGTGTCTCTAAAGAGCCGGTGCCCGAGCAGGTGCTTGTTGCCAGCCAGACCAAATCGCTAAGCTTCGGTAAAGATTACATCATCCCTAAGCCAATGGACCCTAGACTATGTAAACGCATTGCGACAGCTGTGGCAAAAGCAGCAATTGCCTCTGGCGTTGCTAAAATAGAAACCATTCCGGATGATTATTTAGATAATTTTTAATTTGCGAATGGTTAGGTTTTCAAAATATAAAAATTAAAAAAAGGGCACTTCATCTACTGAAGCGCCCTTTCACTTTTGTAACCCTCAGCTAATTTAATAGTGAGATGTTAATTTCTGCTGATGCTATGCCGCGACAGATTCTTCTTTCTTAACGGGTTTGCTCATTAAGATATGATCGTAGGCAGCCAGTGATGCTTTCGCACCTTCACCCATGGCAATTACGATTTGCTTATAAGGGACGGTTGTTACGTCACCGCAAGCGTATATCCCTGCTTCGCTTGTTTGGCCCTTTTCGTTAATAATAACTTCACCGTGTTTAGTGAGGTCGACTACCCCCTTCAATACTGTGCTGTTTGGTACCAAGCCGATTTGCACAAATACACCTTGAAGCGTTAATTTATGAGCTTCATTCGTAGCTCTGTCGGTGTATTCGATAGCGTTCACTTTACCATCTTGCGCATGAATTTCTTTAGTCGCCGCATTCTTGATGACTTTGATGTTATCTCGTGCATTGATTTGGTCAATTAGCACTTGGTCAGCTTTCAGCTCAGGCAAAAACTCAAATACGGTAACAGACTTAACGATACCGGCTAAATCTAGCGCAGCTTCAACGCCAGAGTTCCCACCGCCAATCACAGCAACGTCTTTACCTTTATAGAAAGGTCCATCGCAGTGCGGGCAGTAAGCCACGCCGTTACCGATATTTTCTTTTTCCCCGGGAACACCCAGCTCTCTCCAATTTGCACCAGTCGCAATAATAATCGTTTTGGTTTCAATCACTTCACCTGAAGTTAAGGTCAAGGTTTTAATATCACCTTTCTCAATTTTATCCACACGTAAATGCTCACGGACAGTGACTTCATGAGCTTTTAAATGCTCCACCAACGAAGTGGTCAACTGAGGTCCGGTTGTTTTTGTAACTGAAATCAGATTTTCAATACCCATCGTATCTTTAACCTGCCCACCAAAACGATCGGCAACGATAGTCACTTTTAAGCCTTTGCGCGCTGAATAGATTGCAGCAGCAACGCCAGCAGGGCCGCCGCCAATAATGGTAACGTCTTGCATCGGAAGTTGCTCAGCAGTGTCGTTAGCCTCCAGCATTTCGGGCTGCGCTTCTGTCAGCTTATCAATTAACTTTGCTGTGTCTATTTGACCCGTCGCGAATACTTTGCCGTTCATGAATACGGTCGGGACGCCTTGGATACCATTTTCTTCGACTAGGTCGGGGTAAACACTACCATCGATCATTTCAGCTTCAATATTGTCGTTCAATAAAGCAAATTGGTTCATTGCTTGGACAACGTCTGGGCATGCGTGGCAGCTTAAACTTACGTAAACCTGAAATTTAAGTGGTTTATTGACCTTCTTGATCATGCTCTGAATGCTTTCATTCAATTTCAGCTTCACGCCACCGGCTTGAAGTACCGCTAACACAAATGAGTTGAACTCATGTCCGCCCGGTACACCTGAGAATGTAATACCGCTTGGCTTTCCGTTTACTTCCAAACCAAAGCTAACTGGGCTACGCAGACGCTCAGAGTCGTCACGTTCTTCAAGCGTAATTTTGTCTGAAATTGAAGAAAACTGAGTTAGCATGTCTTTCAGTTCCGCACGTTTTTCATGCGCTCCCGTTTGTAATACAAGAGTGACTGCATGTTTCATGTCTGCTGTGTATTGCGCTAACGCTTTTAAAATATCTGTTGTTAACATTGTTAGTTCCTTTCACTTTAATTGGGTTTCAGCAAAGGGTTTCACCATTTACTTATAAGTTGTTTTATCAAAAAAAGACCGAAATAACCCCGACTCTGTAAAGTTGAGCCTTGAATCAGCTATTTGGTATTTGTCTAAATAAAGGGTGAAAGCCTTTGCTCTCTAATTGTTTTTATCAATCTTTCGCTTTTTAGCATGTTGTCATCTCTAAAAGCAGTCTGCGCCGCGCCATGACTTTACTATCGCGTCGCGCTTTGAAAATATTGGGGAGCGAGCGCCCCCCAATCATAATTACTGACTAAGCTTAGATCTTACCAACAAGATCAAGGCTTGGCGTTAATGTTGCTTGGCCTTGTTCCCATGCTGCTGGGCAAACTTCGCCGTCATTGTTCGCAACATATTGTGCTGCTTTGACTTTTCTTACCATGTCAGCTGCAGAACGACCGATGCCTAGGTCATGGACTTCTTCAACTTTGATGATGCCTTCAGGGTTTGCTAAGAATGTACCGCGTAAAGCACGACCATCTTCTTCAATCATAATATCGAACGCGCGAGTCAGCGCACCTGTTGAGTCAGCTAGCATTGGGTACTTGATTTTACCAATCGCTTCACTTGTGTCGTGCCATGCTTTATGTACAAAGTGTGAATCAGTTGATACAGAGTAAACTTCCACACCTAGGCCAACTAATTCTTCATGTTTTTTAGCCATATCTTCCAGCTCAGTTGGGCATACAAACGTAAAGTCAGCTGGATAAAATACAAAGATAGACCACTTGCCTTTTACATCTTCACTAGTAATAGTTTTGAACTCACCGTCGTGAAAAGCTTCTACTTTAAAATCAGGGATTGATTTGTTAATCATTGTCATAGTTTGATTCCTTTTAAGGTTGCTAAAATTAAGTTTGCTGAATATCTTGCTAAAAACGCTTACCGTTTTGCTTGGTGACAAGATAAGCGGTTTTGATAAATAAATAAATTGAATAAAATCGATTCTCTTAACCAGTTTAATCGATTGCATCTATGGCTAAACATAAATGTATCCAAACATACTGGCGAAAGGTCAATCGGCATCTGCATTTGCAGCCATTCAAGCTTACTCACGAAACACGCGTTTTGAGATGGTGTTTTTTTTAAAGCTAACACTACGTTGCCTCAATAGTTACACCGCGACGTGTTATCCGGATCGATATTGTTGCAGAGGGGGAGTATTTCAAGGTCACCGTAAAATTATTAAACTAAAAAAGTGAAGTTACCAGTAGGTTTCAGCGCTCATTGCTACTTCTCGACTTTTCTCCATCACGGTAATAACACTGCTTAGCTTGTCATCAATCCAATCATCTAAGTCTTCAGCATCTTCTATATCAACTTCCTCGAGCGCGCGGCGCAAAAACAGCAGCGCTTTGATCTCATCAATACCTTCAACTAAATCTAACCACGGAGCTCGGAACTTACCGCGGCTCTCTGCGAATAAGCCTGCTAGTAAGAATCCGTTTAGCAATGTTTGGCGCAACAAAACTTCGAGCGCTATATATTTTGTGTAATCCATTTCAACTTTAGAAGGTAAGCTTTGCATGACTGTCTGCCAGCCCTGCGATAGCCAACCTTTAGCATGTTTTAACACCGGAATTTGATGGCCCGTGGCTTGCGCTTGCCACGGTTTCTCGATAAGCAACCTTGATGCACCTAATTGCACTTGGCTACTTTCCATTGAAACTAATAACTGTTCTGGTGACTGCACTGTTAACAAGCCTTCACGACGCCCGTTCAAATAACTCATTAATGCTTGGTGTTTGGGTATTCGCCGACTAAACGGGCCTTTGTTTGAACGTAGCTTGCGAATGCACTGCAGGTCATCTTGCCACGACCATTGTTCTGACAAGACAAGCAGTTGTTTATGCAAATTGAGTAATTCTTGGCACTGCAACACGGGTAAATACAAAGACACACCTTGCAATAATAACTGAACACTCTGCGCTATTTCTCTCAGTGCATCGATATGTCCTGATTGCAAATAAACGTATTCATGGTGTTGCCAATGCGACAAAGCGCACTCAATTGCCTTGCACAGAGCGTCTTCTGTACTGTCTTCCTCATCTAAGTCTAAGAACTTTGGAAGTGACACGGTTTCTACAACAGTATCGTTCATTAATTGGTAACCGCGCGCGGCTTTGGTGACGTTACTCAATCGAACAGGGGTTACTTTGCTAATCTCATCGGCCAGATCAAATAATGCCGTCGGCATGCCCGCTTTCAGCTCAATCTCAATTTCACCAATCGGTAATGAACCCAAGGTATGTTTAACTTCCCCGCTATCAAAAACGAGCTCAAGGTGATTCTCTCCATCGATAATGTCAAACGTAACACGATGAAAGTGGGTTGAAAATTGGATCTGCAGTTGACGGTTAACTTCTTCAATATCGATATCATCAGCCCATATTGCTGCATCAAATTTTTCTAAATCAGGATGCGCTTTATCTAGGTCAACGTTATATTCTGGGCGCTGGTGCAAGCCACCTTTTACTTTACCTTGGGTTTTGATAGTCTGTTCAATAAGGTCGTTTACGCGCCGAATACGAAAACCCATTTTGCGTTTTCCAAGAAACTGCTCAGGTGTATCATAATAATCATTAAATACATCAAACGCGCTGCGTGTTACCTTACCTTTAAGTTTGGGTAAGAGTGTCTGTTCAAATGTGCTAAGCGCGTCTTGGTCTGCAACCAGTTTTAATTCAATTTCCATGGTCTCAACTTGCCAATCAAAAAGTCGTGTCGAATATGCCCGTACCATATCCTTGAATGCCTGTGTGCGCAAACCTTTCAACGCTCAAAATAACAAATCAGAGCAGCTTACTGATGATTTATCGACTATCGTGTTGTTATCGGCGTTAATACCCAATCTAGCCTTGTGAAATACCAGCCAAGCACCTAAAATCGCTGTTATCCAATTTTAGCAATGCAGACACTATGCGCTTTTTGATTTTATTTTTTTCTATTATTTTTTTTCATTTCTATGCCGCTGCCCAATCTTCAAGTTCTGATACAGTCGTAGCTGATGAAAAACAGGAAATTCGCTATATTTCGGACGAATTATTCATTTTCTTACATGTTGGTCCTGGTCGCGACTTTCGGATTGTTGGGTCAATTAATGCGGGAACGACCATCTCTCTTTTACAAGTTGATAGAGAGGCTGGTTACGCTCAGATAAAAGATGATCGTGAGCGCATCGGCTGGGTTGAATCAAAGTTTGTAAGTCGTACTCCGTCAATCAGAGTTGCGCTTGAAGAAGCACGTGAAAGAGTCGAGACACAACAGGAAGAACTCGAGTTAATGCAAAAGCGAATGAACAGCGCAGTAGACGATCTTGCTATATCTGAACAACAAAAAATCGCTTTGAACAGAGACCTAACGAAAACTCTTGAGCAAAATGCAGAGCTAGAAAGGCGTATTACTCAAAAAGGACGGAGCGATCAAATGCAGTGGTTCACTAGAGGCACTGTGCTGGCATTAATAAGCGTACTTATTGGTTATTTTTTGGGTTTATTTGGCCGTAAAAAAGGCAACTCAAATCCCCTGTTGTAACTTACCATGGTCTTGTGCAAATTCGCGTTTAGTCGCCTCTGCCCTGATCCACACTACTCAATCGAGAAAAGGTCGATGACATGCTACTATTTTTGCTAATAATTAATATAGCAGGCACCGCTGCATTTGCAGTTTCTGGGGCCTTATTAGCAGCTAAGAAAAAAATGGATTGGGTGGGATTTGTTTTTATCGGCAACGTAACCGGCATTGGCGGCGGTACCTTACGCGATGTAATACTCGATGTGCCCGTGTTTTGGCTTGTTGATTGGTACTATGTTGTTATATGCAGTGTGTCTGCTGTGATTACTTATTTCGCAACACAACAAATATCCCGCAAATCGAATGCTCTCCTATGGGCCGATGCTGTAGGCATGGCCTTATTTAGTGTATTAGGCGCAGAGAAAGCCTTGAGACTAGGCGCTGAAATTCCAGTTGCGGTAATTATGGGTGTTTTTAGTGCCTGTTTAGGCGGCATTGTGCGTGACGTTATCTTGAATGATGTACCCGTTGTCTTCCAAAAAGAAATTTATATTACTGCATCACTTTGCGGCGCCATTGCCTACTGTGTGTGCTTTAATCTATTGGACATTATAGGTATTTACGCTATTGGCATAGGCTGTGTAACGGCATTTACTGTTCGTGCTATCGCCATTGTGACGAAATTATCAATGCCTGCACACAAAGGCTTGCAGTGAGCTAGTTAAAATATCAATCAATAAAAAAGCAGAACAAGTTTCCTTGCTCTGCTTTTGTTAACTCTCTTTTAAAAACCAGTTTTTCATAGACGAGCGCTCATCAAACAGCTGCGCCAATCTAATCAAGCTCTATTCATCGTCCTCGACCAAGGTCATCAACGACGTATTGCCACCCGATGCGGTAGTATCAATACTGATAGTTTTCTCAGTAACCAAACGCTGGATCAAGTTGTCATTATACTCAGCAGTGATCACCGGCAATATGGCACCTTGCCTTTCCGCAAGTTTTGCTGAGATATAAGCACTTCGGTCTGTCCGACTATCAACAACAACTCCCGCCAAACCGTCGTTCATTAGCAGCGCTTCTAAGTGACGTAAGTTAGCCACTTGGAAAACATGATTTGGCGCTCCTGTGCTCGCTAATTTGTCCTTGAAGGTTAACGCTTCTTCGTAGAACATGTCAGACACAACGGAAATAACCACGTTGCCAGTTGCCAAAGCAGTCACAATCGACAATACCCAGTATGAGAAGTTTACGTCTTTATCGGCGAAACAAACCAACACGCCTCGAGGCTCTAAGTGCAAAGTATTAGATTCTCCAGTTGGGCCAGGTAGCTGCGTCGGTGAACGCAATCTGCGTTCAATGGCAATTAATTGGGTTCTTGCTGTCGCCAATGTTTTATTTAAATCATCTGCAAGCTCTTCAACACTTTCAACATGGGCAATTTTTGCCAGTAGTTGACGCACAAACGAAATACGATCGTTCAACGGCGTCAAGCGCCACTGATTTTCAATTCCCATTGCCGACGTCATCAACTTATTGGCTTCGGATACTGCAGTTGAGTCACTTTGAATGGCGACATCGTCGGCATAGTTTTCAACCTGCGATGCTTTTATTGGTGTTGCATTTTCTTTCATCAAACGCGGCAGATAGTTTGGACCGCCAGCTTTTGGACCGGTACCCGAAAGTCCACGACCGCCAAATGGCTGCACACCAACAATAGCGCCAATCATGTTACGGTTAATGTAGACGTTACCCGCTCTTGAAAGGCGCGCTAACTCGTATGCTCGTTCTTCAATACGAGAGTGAATGCCCATCGTTAAGCCAAAGCCGGTGCCGTTAATTCTATCAATAACTTTACCGATTTCTTTACCTTTAAAGCGAACCAAATGCACGCAAGGACCAAAGACCTCTTTTTTCAATACATCAATGTTATCTATTTCGAAGAAATGGGGCGCAAAAAAGTTTCCATTCTCTTGTGGCAACTCACACTTATGCAGTAATTTTCCATGTTCTTTCATATATTCGACGTGGTCGTTGAGTGTTTTCAACGCTTTGTCATCAATGACCGGTCCAATGTCACTCGACAAGTGAGACGGGTCACCCAAAGATAGTTCTCTCATTGCACCAATAATCATGTCACAAACATCATCGGCAATATCTTCTTGCACGTACAGCACTCGCAAGGCAGAACAGCGTTGGCCTGCACTTTGAAAACCTGAAGCGATAACATCGTCAACCACTTGCTCCGGAAGTGCGGTTGAGTCGACAATCATGCAGTTTTGACCGCCCGTTTCTGCAATCAAAGGAACTTGCTCTGTGCCACGCGCTGCTAATATTTGTGATATCAATGAGCCAGTTTGTGTAGAGCCAGTAAACATGACGCACTGAATGCGTTCGTCAGGTAGTAGCACATCACCAACGTCTGGACCTTTCGCAATCACTAAGTTGACCGTATCCTCAGGCAAACCTACAGATATCATCAACTCCAGAGCACGTTTAGCAATTAAGCTGGTCTGTTCTGCGGGTTTTGCAATAACAGTATTGCCCGTCACCAATGCCGCAGCTACTTGCCCCATAAAAATAGCGAGAGGGAAATTCCAAGGGCTAATGCATAGCACCACGCCTCGCGGCTTTAAGCGATTCTCAGGATCAAGTCGTTTTGCTTCAACCGCGTAGTAGCGGCAGAAATCGACAGCTTCGCGAACCTCATCAATGCTATCTAGCGTAACCTTTCCTGCCTCTTTTATACAAAGGCCTATTAATTCGTCCATATGGCGTTCAAGAATGCCAGCGATGCGCATTAACAAATCAGCTCTATCTTCCACAGGCTGCTGCGACCAAGAATCGAATGCTTTTGTTGTTCGATCTAGCATTTCCTGCATATCAGCTTTGTTGTGATACTGGTGAACACCAATAACTTCGTCCAACTTAGAAGGGTTACGAACAATAATTTTATTTTCGGATTCTTGCACGTCTCCCAGCGCCTGAATGTGTCCTTCAAACCATTTCTCTAGGCGCAGGGACAAGGCATGCGCCGCATTGACGTCATAGATATCAAAGCCGCGTGAATTAGCTCTATCGGGTGCGTACAAGTCGACAGGCATTGATATTTGCTTATTCTCGCGCACCTGAAGTCGCTGCGTACGCTCAACCGGATCCTCAAGCAATGACTCTACAGGCTGACTGTCATCTACAATTGCATTCACAAAAGATGAATTGGCACCGTTTTCTAATAAGCGGCGAACCAGATACGCTAGCAAGTCTTCATGGAAACCTACTGGTGCATAAACACGACATTGTATCTTGTCTTGAGTAACAACCTGGTCATACAAAGAGTCGCCCATTCCATGCAAACATTGGAATTCAAAACCTTCTTTGTCATCCCCTGCAAGCTCTATTATGACCGATGCTGTGTAGGCATTATGAGTAGCAAATTGCGGATATATACTGTCCCGGTAAGCCAGCATTCTGTTCGCACACGCGTGGAAAGAAACATCGGTAGAGGTTTTGCGGGTAAAAACAGGGAAGTCGTCAAAGCCGCCTTGCTGAGTATGCTTTATTTCGGTATCCCAATAGGCACCTTTTACCAGGCGTACCATTATTTTGCGGCCCACTTTAAGGCTCAGTTCGCGTAGCCACTCAATCACAAAAATAGCACGCTTTTGATACGCTTGGACTGCCAGTCCAAAACCATCCCAACCGTCTAAGTCAGGATCACTGTAAACTTTTTCAATAATATCGAGTGATATTTCAAGGCGTTCTGACTCTTCGGCATCAACAGTTAAGCCTATGTCATATTCTTTTGCCATTATGCAAAGTGCTTTTAACTTGGCTGGAATTTCATCCATTACGCGATCGTATTTAACCCAGTCATAGCGGGGGTGGATCGCCGAAAGCTTGACCGATATACCAGGGCTTCTGCGTGGTCCTCGCCCTTTCGCCGCTTTGCCTATTACTTTTATCGCTTGTTCGTATGCCTTGTAATAGTAATCAGCATCTTCGCTTGTTCTAGCGCCCTCACCCAGCATGTCGTAAGAATAAACATAACCTTGCGTTTCTTTTTCAGCAGCGCGTTTTACAGCATCTTCGATGTTTTCGCCCATGACGAACTGACGGCCCATCACTTTCATTGCAATTTTCATTGCTCTGCGAATGACTGGTTCACCTAAGCGTCCCATCGTTTTTTTGAGTAATCCAAATTGCTCGGATTTCCGTTTATCGGCATATTTTACCATGCTGCCGGTGAACAATAATCCCCAGGCGGAGGCGTTAACAAATAATGAATCGCTATTACCTAAATGAGGCGTCCATTCTCCTTTCGAAAGTTTATCTCGAATAAGCTCCTCTTGAGTATGCTTGTCTGGCACTCGCAACAGAGCTTCAGCCAAGCACATCAAAACAACGCCTTCAGCTGTAGATAGTGAATATTCGTTCAATAGCGCATCAACACCACCGTGACCTTCTTGCTCGCGTCGAATTTGCAGCACCATTGTGCGAGCGCGCTCCCAGGCACGAGAGCGAGCGGCCATGTTTACCTCAGCTTCAGGTAGAATATGCTCAATCGCCTCCGATTCACTGATTCGATAAAAGTCACGTATTTTCTGACGAGTAGGACATGCATTACTGATACTATTGTTCACTAACATTTAATTGCCTCAAGGTTGTATTAGCGCAGTTTATACCGCGCTAATCCTGCTTCAATATGTATATTTTATCATGCTGTCGATGCACATGCATTACAGCTTAAAAAGTGGTCGTAAGATAAGCTTTATTGCGACGAAAAACTACCTTTGCAAACAAATAATATAGATGATTTTATGGGGTAACGCAGCATGCCTCTGGTTGCTCTTATTCGCAGCCCAATTTTTTACTAAAAAATGATAAACAAAACCGCGTTTTGATTGGTTGTTGCGTGCTAATCAGCTATGATTGAGAGAAACGAAAACATAGAGGGTTATCCGAGACTCGCAGAGGCCTTCTTTCGTCGTTCGTTTGCCGACTAGCAGACTATGAAATTCATCAGCATAATAAGGATTGTTCTATGATTAGGCATCGTTTCTATTCAGTATCAAAAGCAACGCAACGCGGTAAGATATCACTATGGATATCCATTCCCCTAGGCGGCATTGCTTTACTCGTTGTTTTTTATCTCCTTTTTGCCAATAGCCTGTTTAAATCACTCGCGCAAAGTGCTCTTGGCGATGCATCCGGAGCAGAAGTTAATATAGATTCTGTTGATCACAGCTTGTTCCCATTTGGCTTAACACTCGGTCGATTGCAAGCCACCGACAACGTAAACCCAATTCGAAATAAACTTGAAATTGCAATGATAAAAGCCGACGTAGACTTCATGCCATTGCTAAATAAAAAACTCATCATGAATGAGTTGATTGTGCAAGATGTAGAGTTTGATACAAAACGAGCAAGTGCTGGCGAAGTTTATGTGCAACCTGATGCCCAAGCTTCAAATTTTGCATTCCCAACCTTAGCTGACTTACCTAGCGTCGATGAAATTTTAGCGAAATCGCCATTAAAAACCACTGCTGCTGTAGTAGAAGCGCAACAGGTTGTTGAACGGTACAAGCAACCTGTTAAAGAAAAATATGCAGCGCTGCCGAGCAAAGACAAATTAGTGGATTACAAAACGCGACTTGAGGCGCTGAAAGAAACTGATTATAAAAATCCAGTTGAATTGGCAGCCGCTAAAAAAGAATTCGACGAGATAAAAGAAGCAATAGAAAAAGACAGAGATAATATTTCCGAATTTGTTGAGCTTGCAAAAGAAGCCAAAGCCGCCTCAGCAAACTCGGTCTCTGCTCTTAAGTCAGCACCTCAAGAAGATTATGCTTTGTTAAAAGGTTTGGTTGCCGGAGATGAGGGTGCCATTAGCCAGGTCACACAGCATTTGTTCGGTGAAAAAGCAAAAATGTATACTCAAGGCTTATTACTCGCTATGGATATGCTGGCCGGCGGCTCTGACGAAGCCGCTGTAGAAAAAATTGCAGTTGATGATGGCTTACCCAATGTTTGGATAAAAAAAGCAGCAATCAATATTAAATGGCAGGACGAGCAAATTCAGACAGATTGGCAAAACATTACCGATCAGCATGCAATAGTGGGTAATCCAACCACGTTTTTAATCAACTCTAACAAAGCTGACAACTGGAATAAGATTGACTTAAAAGGTAGTTTTGAAATCATTCAAGGCAAGGTAAATTCAGTTCAGGACTGGGATATAAACGGACTTGCCTTAAAAGCGGTTGAATTGGTTCCCGCTGAATCCAAACAGAAACTTAATGCATTGCTTGAGTCTGGCATACTCGCCAGCAAAGGCGGCTTGAAGGTTATTGACGGTAAGATTTCTGGCTCCTCAGTATTCGATCTTAGCGCCCTAAAGCTGAAAGCGACGGGTAATAATGACTTAACCAGCGCTATGGCCGAAATTATTTCTGGCTTATCTGAGCTCGAGTTGGTCACTGACTTTTCTGGCAAGCTGAGTAATCCGACAATTAAAGTAAAGTCCGATTTGGATAAAAAGATGCTGCAAGCCCTTTCTAGTGGCTTGACTGGCAATAGTTCTGGTAAACTAGGTGAATTGAAAAGTAAGTTAAATGCAAAAGTTGCAGAGCAACTAGGTCAGTCGGGTGAGCAACTCGCCTCAGTCGACGCACTTTTAGCTGCTGCACAAGGTGATTCTGAAAGCTTAAATGAGCTCTTGAAAGCACAAATGAGCAACGCACTGGATAAGAAAAAAGATAAGTTACTGAATAAGTTGAGCGACAAGTTACTGGGTAACTAATAAGCGATACCACCGTTAAGGATTTAGCTATGCGCAATAGATGGATACTCGTCATATTGATTGCCCTTTTAGGGTTATTGCAGGCTCGCCTTTGGTTCGGCAAAAATAGCATTGCCGACTACAACATGATGAAGTCAGAAGTAGAGGAATTGCAGCAACAAAACGCGAATCTAAAACAACGCAACGCGCTGCTCCAAGCTGATATCAGCGATCTTCAACTGGGCTTAGAGTCGATTGAAGAAAGAGCGCGCAACGAACTAGGTCTGATTAAAGAAGGCGAAACTTTTTATCGAATTTTGCCTCAAGAGCAGTAATTTTGACAGCAGTAAAAAAATATGTCGCCGTTGTTCCTGCCGCAGGTATCGGCAGTAGAATGAATTCAGCGGTGGCGAAACAGTATCTTACTATTGGTAGCAGAACCGTTATCGAGCATACGCTCGACGCACTCCTGTCGCATCCAAAAATCGAAGGTATCGTGGTCGTTTTACATCCACAAGACCGTACTTTTACTTCACTGAAAATTGCCAACAACCCATTGCTTGAGGTTGTTATTGGCGGTTCTGAAAGAGTTGATTCTGTCCTAAATGGTTTGCAACATTGTTTAAATAAAGCATCAGTAAACGCAGATTCATGGGTGTTGGTGCACGATGCTGCTCGACCTTGCGTGACGCATACCGAGCTCGATGTTTTGCTCGCCAGCGAAAATACCTGCGATGGCGCAATACTGGCAGTGCCGGTCACTGATACCATAAAAAGAGCAAATGTGAGCGACAACGAAAGCAGCATTGAAATTGCAGAAACCGTCGATCGTACTCAGCTTTGGCAGGCGCAAACTCCTCAGTTCTTTCCTCTTCAGAAATTAATTGACGCGATTCAACTAGCACAAATCAATGGCATAAAAATCACAGACGAAGCGTCGGCAATGGAGTACACCAAAGCCAGCATTCAACTCATTGAAGGACGCAGTACCAATATAAAAATAACGCGGCCTAGCGATCTTGAACTAGCGGCGTTTTACTTAAGCAACAATAAACCATCAAACATTAATAGAAATAGTAAGCAAGGAGGCAACAGATGTTCCGTATAGGCCATGGTTATGATGTACACAAATTCGGTGGAATGGGCCCAATTACAATAGGTGGTATCTGCATTGCACACGAACGGGGTTTAATAGCGCATTCCGACGGTGACGTTGCCTTGCACGCGCTATGCGATGCACTTCTCGGATCATTAGCTTTGGGTGATATTGGTCATCATTTTCCGGACAGCGATAAGTCCTACGAAAATATAAGTAGTCTTGAACTTCTAAGACAGGTTTATAAACGTATTCAAGATTTGGGCTATATGTTGAGTAATGCCGACATCACGATTGAAGCCCAAGCGCCAAAAATGGCGCCGCATATTAACTTCATGCGTGAAGCAATTTCAGATGCAATGGGCGTGTCTGTAAAGGATATCAGTATTAAAGCAACAACAACCGAAGGGCTCGGCTTTGTAGGGCGCGAAGAAGGCATAGCGTGCCACGCAGTCGTACTCATATGTCCGCGTAGATAATTGAATGTCATTATCCATTTCACACTGGTCTCGATTATATGGTGATGCGCTAGGTTACGCTGATCTTAAACGAGAAATGCACGACTTCATTGTTGAAGAACAACTCGGTTTTGAACCTAGTGGTGAAGGCGAACACATCTTTCTTTGGCTAGAAAAGGCGAATTTGAATACGGCATTCGTGGCTGAGTCATTAGCCAAATTTAGCAAGCTGCACCTGCGCGATATAACTTATGCTGGCAGAAAAGATAAATTTGCACTGACACGGCAGTGGTTTGGAGTACACATCGCCAATAAAACAGAGCCTAATTGGGATGAATTTAAATTAGACGGCGCAAAAATCTTAAAAGTTACTCGCAACGATCGCAAGCTTCGAGTTGGCGTGCTGAAGGGTAATAAATTCGAACTTATCTTACGTAACCTAAGACCTAGCATTGAGCATGATAGCCAGTTTGATGCTGATTCCTTTTTCGAAGCATTAACGCACAGACTTCAGCTTATCAAACAGCAAGGAGCGCCTAACTATTATGGTAGCCAGCGTTTCGGGGAAGTACGGATCCCCCCCCAGGAGCCTCAAATTATTGGCTCAGAGCAAACAGGGTCGCAACAGGCAGACGCAGAACAATCCATTAGCACTCACAGTTTGCGCCAAGGCGGCAACCTTTCCTTAGCCGAAAAGCTAATAAGCGGCGAAGCCATTCGTAATCGTAATAAGCGCTCTATGGCTATTTCGGCATTGAGAAGCTGGTTGTTCAATGAAATTATTCATGAACGAATAGTGCAAGATGGTTTTCATCAAGCACTGCTTGGTGATGCAATGCAGCTCAGTGGCTCAAACAGCTTTTTTGTATTCGACGATGAAGCAGAGCAAGCCAAGATACTTCAGCGCCTAGCTGAGTTTGACATAAATATCACCGCTCCACTTTGGGGCGACGGCAGACTACATACAGTTAAAGCAGCGAAAGACTTAGAGCTGAATTGTGCTGGAAAATTCCCAGAAATTACACAAGCACTAAATGCGCTAGGCTTAAAGCAAGAAAGAAGGGCCATTAGAATTATTCCACAGGATTTCAAATGGCAACTAGAAGATACTGATCTCAAGATGCAATTTTCCCTCCCCGCTGGCTGTTTTGCTACTTCCATTGTGAGGGAGCTAGTTGATGTCTGAGGTTGTTGCCATTCGATTGAGCATATGCATAAGTAAGACGATACTGTTAGCCAATGTAATGTTTGCTCGGGCAAAACATGGCTGAACACATATAATTTAAGTCTGTAAAAAATGATGGGTCTGTCATGCCACTACCGTTAAACAGGACGGCATGCCAGAGATTAAGCAAAATGAACGTTTGCTTTGATACCAAAGAACCGAAGAAGTAGGAATAAAAATGGCAATATCATCACGCAAAGGCCTGCAGCTTGCGCAATTATTAGAACAGGAAGGTGTTACAGACGATAGAGTGTTGAACGCTATTGCAAAAACACCACGTGAAATTTTTATTCCGGACGCATTAAAGCATAAAGCTTATCAGAATACGGCTCTTCCTATTGGACAAGGGCAGACTATATCGCAGCCGTATATTGTAGCGAAAATGACGGAACTGCTGCTAAACGCGCCGGTGCTCCCTAAAAAAATATTAGAGATTGGCACCGGCTCGGGTTACCAAACGGCTATTTTGGCGGGTATCTTTGCTCACATTTACTCTGTCGAGCGCATCAAAGCGTTGCAGTTTCAAGCCAAGCGTCGTATGAATCAACTCGACTTTCACAACATCTCCATGAAGCACGGTGATGGCTGGCAGGGCTGGCAAAGTAAAGCACAATTCGACGGCATTATCGTAACCGCCGCCGCGGCAAAGCTACCGCAAGCATTGCTAGACCAACTTAACGATGGCGGGCGCTTGATTATTCCTGTCGGCGACGAGCACCAGAGCTTGAAATGTATTGATCGTCAAGGAGATGAGTTTATTGAAAAAACTATTGAGTCTGTGCGTTTCGTGCCGCTAGTTGCAGGTGATTTACTGTGAGAATATTTGATACGCTGTACACGCTTTGCCTCAAGTGGGCACAGCATAAGCATGCTGAAAAGTATCTAGCCGGGCTAAGTTGCTCCGAATCAATGTTCTTCCCTATTCCACCCGATGTGATGTTAGCACCAATGGCGCTGAGCCAGCCAGATAAGGCCTGGCGTTTTGCTTTGGTCACAACTGTAGCGTCGGTTATTGGCGGTATTCTTGGGTATATGTTGGGTTACTTTGCATTTGAATCATTTATTCAACCCCTAGTAATCGAAATGGGCTACCAAAGCAAACTGGGCCAAGCCACGCTTTGGTTTGAAGAATACGGTGTATGGGTAGTCTTCTTAGCCGGTTTTTCTCCTATTCCTTACAAAGTGTTTACTATCACTGCTGGCTTCTTACATATGGCGCTCCTTCCTTTCATTGTGGCATCAGCTATCGGCAGAGGCTTACGTTTCTTCCTGGTAGCAGCACTAATGAAATACGGCGGCCCTATGATGGAAGCTAAACTAAGAAAATACATAGAAATAATTGGTTGGAGTACCGTTGCTGCCGCTGTTGTACTCTATTTGATCTTTAGGTAATAAAAGCATGCCTCGTTGGGTCAAATATAGTCTACTTTTTGTTGCAAAAATGGGAGTAACTGCTCTCTTTTTTACACTCCTTACTTCTTGTAGTGGTCGCTCAAACCCCGCGCCTGTTGTTTCCCTCAACACCACAGTTGCAAAGCAGAACAACCTAACCGAAATAGAGGGTGAAACCTATCAAGTACAAAAAGGCGATACGCTCTTTGCTGTTGCATTTTACAGTGGTAATGATTACCGAGATATCGCCAGATTCAACAATATTAAAGCACCCTACAACATTTTCCCGGGCCAAACACTGACATTAATTTCTACTGCGACTAAAAATAACGACATTGAAAACAAGAGGATAACTGGAAAATCAAATGAGTCGACTAAAGTTGTAGTTGACCCATCGAAACCACAGGCGTATGGTGGAAATAGAGAAAAAACCCATCGCAGTAAATCGAAAAATACTGAAGAACGGTCGAATAAGCGTGACCATGCAGTTAGTTGGATTTGGCCCGCATCAGGTAAATCGACCTCAGCAGTAGTCGGCAGTGATGGAACAAATCGCGGCGTCGATATAAAAGGTGAGTTGTATTCGCCCATATTCGCTGCGGCGAATGGTAAAGTTGTTTATGCAGGCAACGCCCTTAAGGGATATGGAAATTTAGTTATCATAAAGCATGATAATAATTTACTAAGCGCTTATGCGCACAACGATATGATTTTAGTTGGTGAACAAAGTTATGTTAAGCAGGGACAAAAGATTGCAACCATGGGACGCACCGGCGCTAGTGACGTTATGCTGCATTTTGAAATTCGCCGCAAAGGCAAGTCGCTCGATCCCCTCAGTTTTTTACCCCCACAATGAATACTTAATGGGCTTATCCTTTATGGGATATGTTGTCCAGCCTATCACTGAATTAACTAAAAGAAGCTAATAGGTGATGCTCAATGTCCATAGAACTAATAAGCAAGACAAAAGAACGAGAAACCGCAAGCGATACTGAAGAAGTCAGCGCTAAGCAGCTTGACGCTACTCAAATGTACTTGGGCGAAATCGGCTTTTCCCCCCTTCTCACGGCTGAAGAGGAAGTGGTATTTTCGCGCGAAGCCTTAAAAGGCAATGAGAAATCTCGTGAGCGAATGATAGTCAGCAACCTTCGCCTTGTCGTAAAAATTGCTCGCCGATATAACAACCGAGGCTTAGCGCTTCTGGATTTAATTGAAGAAGGAAATCTAGGCCTTATTCGTGCAGTTGAAAAGTTTGATCCAGAACGTGGTTTTCGCTTTTCAACTTACGCCACCTGGTGGATCCGCCAAACCATTGAGCGCGCGCTGATGAATCAAACGCGCACAATCCGTTTACCTATTCATATCGTTAAAGAACTCAATCTCTATTTACGCACCGCTAGAAAACTATCGCAAGAACTTGATCATGAACCCACAGCGGAAGAAATAGCCGAAGCAACGGGTGAACCTGTTGCTAGTGTTCAGAAAATGCTTAAGTTAAATGAGCGCATCAATTCTGTTGATACTCCTATTGGTGGCGATGACGAGAACAAAGCACTACTCGATATCATTGCTGATGAACAGGGGACTGGGCCTGAAAATCAGCTGCAAACCAGTGATATGAAGCTTAACATCATTAAATGGTTACAAGAACTTAACCCAAAGCAAAGAGAAGTACTCGCAAGAAGATTCGGCTTATTAGGCCATGAGCCCGCTACATTAGAAGATGTGGGTGTTGAAATAGGGTTAACAAGGGAGCGAGTTCGGCAGATACAAGTTGAAGCGCTAAAGCGTTTGAAAGAAGTGATGCGTCACCACGGTCTTGATATAGAGTCATTATTTACTTACGAAGGATGATTAGTGGTAAACAGCATGACATTTACACTACTGCGATTAGGCATTTCTGGTCTCGTTGCCTTCTTTTTCTATGCATCTTGGGCTTACTACGCGAATAGTTTAGTAACTGATGATACACAAGTTTTGTATAAAGCTGCGCTTGTGCAAGGTGTCTACAGCGGCACCATCACGCTTGTATTCACTTTCTTGCTTGAGCTTTCCTACAAAATGTTAAACAACAAGCAGTATTGCCTTCCCTTTATGCTGCCTGCAGTTGCACGACCCGCGTTCTTTAGCAATGAGTGCGAAACAACGAAAACCGTTGAGGTATCGCTGAAAGGAATTGAGAAAGCCTGCAACGGAGCTTGTATCCCGGGTATATTAATCACACCGCTACCTGCAATTGCTGTTCAGAGCTTGTTTGTGATCAGTGTGAATGTCGTGTTTATGACCCCTAACCTTTGGTTGACGGTAGCACCGTCTGTCTTTTTTAGCGCAGTTTATGGTTATGCTTACAGTGTGTCACTGAGCAAGAAACTTAAACGCGCTCAAACGTAACAAAAGTATAATCGTAAGGGTTTTTTTCATCTTTGTGGTGAGTCTCTCTAGACAGCTCCTGCCAGTTTGCGATTGCCTCGTAGTCTGGAAACTGTGTATCTCCATCAACCTCTAGGTCAATGAAAGTGAGATAGAGACGCGTTGCCTGTAAAAGCATAGACTGGTAAATACTGCCACCGCCTATGATCATGACTTCGTCAAAAGCCGCCGCCTCTTGCATAGCTGCTTCAACAGAATTGACCACTATTGCGTCATCCAGTGAGTAAGACTTGTTGGCGGTAATAACGATATTTGTGCGGCCGGGAAGAGCCTTGCCAATTGACTCATATGTTTTTCTACCCATGAGCACTGGCTTGCCCATGGTTGTGGCTTTAAAGTGCTTTAAATCGGCCGGTAGATGCCAAGGCATGTCATTGTCGGCGCCAATTATTCGATTATTTGCCATGGCGGCAATCATTGATATCATTTTTGCTTACTCGATAAATTATTCAATGCACACCGTTCTTCACGCCTGCTGTGATAATTAGTACCTATTTTTGGTAAATAACTTCGACGTCATAATCGTCGTCATCCCAATCGTCATCATCATAGTCATCGTCACTTTCGTCATCGTTTTGATGCTCAGCAATGACTTGTTCGTGATAAGTGTCCCATTTAAACGCGGTTTCTTCTTCTTTATTGAACAATTCTTCTTCAGGTGGAAGAGAATCAATAAATTCCATAATGTCTTGGCAAAGCAGATCGACATTTAGCTTTTGGAAAGCCGAAATTTTATAGTAGTCGTCTTCCCAACCTAATCGAGAAGCAATATCAGCACATAAAGCATCAGCCTCATCTTCCAACATTAGATCAATTTTGTTAAACACTAACCAGCGCGGTTTTGCCGCTAGCTTTGGACTATATTTGTCAAGTTCGTTGTCAATTGTTAATACATTTTCAACTGGGTCTGAGCCGTCTACAGGCATAATGTCCACTAAATGGATTAATACTCTGCAACGTTCAAGATGCCGCAAGAACTGAATACCGAGGCCTGCACCATCTGACGCACCTTCGATCAAGCCTGGAATGTCAGCGACCACAAAACTCGCTTGCGTATCGAGACGAACAACACCTAGATTAGGCACCAAGGTTGTAAATGGGTAGTCAGCGACTTTTGGTGTTGCTGCAGAAACCGAGCGAATAAAGGTCGACTTTCCAGCATTGGGCATGCCCAACATACCAACATCAGCAAGCAACATAAGTTCTAACGAAAGCGTGCGTATTTCACCGGGAGTGCCGTTGGATTTAATATATGGCGCTCTATTCGTGCTGCTCTTAAATCTAGCGTTACCTAAACCGTGGTAACCTCCCTGCGCTACTTTCATGCGCTGGCCATGTTTGACCAAATCACCTAAAAGCTCGCCGGTCTCTTTATCTGTTGCACGTGTACCGACGGGTACTGGCAATATGAGGTCTTCACCACCGCGACCGGTACAATCAGCGCCTTGGCCATTAGTGCCGCGCTGCGCACGATGAAAACGTTCAAAGCGGTAATCAATCAGGGTATTTAGGTTTTCGTTAGCTTCTAGATAGACGCTACCGCCATCACCGCCATCACCACCATCAGGCCCGCCTTTAGGTATGTATTTCTCGCGTCTGAACCCAATAACGCCGTTACCACCGTCGCCAGCTTCTACGCGTATTTCTGCTTCATCAACAAACTTCATATCTTTTCTCTAAACCTGTGGTTGGTGCATGTCGGCATGTTGCTTTCACGCGAAATTACTTTGTAAGTATAACAGTTTTTACTAAACTGGTAACTGGTCTTTAAACCAGTTTTAAACTCGAAACAATTCAAATCTTTACGCTCGATACTCTCAATTGACATAGTCAACACAGCGCTGAAAAGTCAAATATAAGAGCCAGTGCATGCATAAGCACCTTTCTCAAAAAGTTTCAAACTTCAGAGATGAAATTAGAATACAGGCGAGGGATGACCTTGCTGTGGTTTTGAGAAAGGGACTTATGCATACAATGACAGTTCAATACTTAGATACCGAAATGTCGCCATACAGAAGTGCAAAGCAACGATAAAAACAACATAAAAAAAACCCCGCTGATAGCGGGGTTTCCGATATGCTGTAGACCGCGTTAGTCAGCAATGATGCTAACGAATCTGCGGTTTTTTGGGCCTTTGATATCAAACTGTACTTTACCCTCTACAAGAGCGAATAAAGTATGGTCTTTACCAATACCCATGTTGTCTCCAGGGTGGAATTTAGTTCCACGCTGACGAACAATGATATTACCTGCTAATACAGATTGACCGCCGTAGCGCTTAACGCCAAGACGTTTACTTTCTGAATCGCGACCGTTTTTGGTACTACCACCAGCCTTTTTATGTGCCATGAGTTAGCGCTCCTATTATGCGTTGATTGCAGTGATTTTCACTTCTGTGAACCACTGGCGATGTCCCATCTGCTTGCGACTGTGCTTACGTCGACGGAACTTAACTACTTTAATTTTTTCGCCGCGACCGTGAGTAACGATCTCAGCTGTAACTTTACCACCAGCAACATAAGGCGTTCCGATTTTTACGTCTTCGCCATTGCTGATCATCAAGATATTATCGAATTCAATTGACTCACCAGGAGCCACTTCAATCTTCTCAAGACGAACGGTTTGACCTTCGGCCACACGGTGTTGTTTACCACCACTTTGGAAAACCGCGTACATATATTTCTCCGCACTGCGCATACAAGCGCTTTTATTCAAAAAACAGGGCGCGAATTGTACGTTATGGATTGTAATCTATCAAGCCTAAAACTGAATTTAATTTAGTCATTCTACAATTAGTTTTAAAAAGCCTCATAAAACAATCAAAATGCCGCTTATTTGCATCACTTTTGTGCACGGCATTATAGATTAATGTACACTATCGCGCATTGATTATATCGCTTTAATATACGGCATAACCGAGTTCAATATGGATTTAGAAAGTATTCAAACACTTTCTGCAGCAGACATGCAGGCAGTTAATAAACTAATACAAACGCAAGTTGATTCAGACGTTGCTCTTATTAATCAACTTGGTTTTTACATCGTTAACAGCGGTGGCAAGCGCTTACGTCCATTATTAACTGTTTTAGCCGCTCGGGCGCTTAATATAAAGAACGAAGAGCATCACACTCTAGCGGCCATTATTGAATTTATTCATACTGCAACTCTGCTTCACGACGACGTTGTGGACGAGTCGACGATGCGACGCGGGCAAGAAACAGCTAATGCGGTATTCGGGAATCAGGCAAGTGTGTTAGTGGGAGACTTTTTATACTCGCGCGCTTTTCAAATGATGGTTAGTTTAAAACGCATGAAGGTAATGGATATTTTATCAGATGCGACAAACAGAATTGCGCAGGGTGAAGTGATGCAATTAATGAATTGTAATAATCCCGACACCACAGAAGCGAGTTACTTAGAAGTGATATATAGCAAAACGGCTCGATTATTCGAGGCGGCTACTCAACTGGCGGCAATTTTGACTGATCAAAATGCCGAAATTGAATATGCTATGCAGGCGTATGGAAAGCATCTAGGCACCGCGTTTCAACTAATAGACGACGTTCTCGACTATACGGCTGAAGCCGACGACATGGGGAAAAACGCGGGTGACGACTTGGCTGAAGGTAAACCCACATTGCCATTGCTGCATGCAATGTGGCATTGCGGCGCAGACGATGCGCTACTCATCCGCGATGCGATTGAGAACGCAAACGGCATGCCTCATTTTGAGCATATACTAAACGTGATGCAAAGCACGGGTTCACTCGCCTACACGCAAGAATGTGCTGAAGTTGAAGCTCAGAAAGCCAAAGATGCGCTGCAGGTTATTCCAGACAGCAAATTCAAAGAAGCCTTGATTGGATTAGCTGATTTATCGGTTAACCGAAGTCACTGATAGTACCAACTAAATGATACCTACAATTCCCAACTCAAGCCTGGGTGGATTTTAATTTATCCACCCACTGCTTGAGGTCTGGGCAGCCAGGTTATTCGCTACCCAGCCCTAATTCTCTCGTCATATTCTCATTGCGTTCACGATGCACAATAATATTGTCTTCGATGCGGATGCCGCCAAATGGCCTAAATTCATCAACAACGTTCCAATTTATATATTTCGAGAGCTCTGACCCCTTTAATTTAGCCAACAGGCTGTCAATGAAATATAAACCTGGCTCGATCGTGAACACCTGTTTTGCTTCTATGATGCGAGTGCAACGTAGGAAGGGATGGTCTTCTGGTGGTGGATTGGGAGTGCCTCGATCATCGGCGGCATGTCCCGCAACATCATGCACCTGCAGGCCTAAGAAGTGACCAACACCATGCGGGAAGAAAGTACTGACAATGCCACTCTCCAAGCAATCTTGTACCGATAAATTAACAATGCCAAAGTCCTGCAGAATTTGCGCGATGCCCGCATGTGCGGCTAAGTGAATTTCGACATAGCTTAAACCTGGCTTCATTTGCTCAGCTAACTTGATGGTTAAGGCATCAACGGCTTTAATTAGGTCAGCAAATTCGTGTTCTATAGCACAGTAAGTGCGCGTGATATCGGCAGCGTAGCCATGGTAGCTTGCACCCGCGTCTATTAAAAATGTGCGAAAATCTGATGGTGCGACAGAATTAGTTTGCATGTAATGCAGTATTGCCGCATTTTCATTTAGTGCCACAATATTGTTGTAAGGTACATCGTTGTGGCCCTGTCTTGCTGCACGCAAGTAGGCACTATTGATGTCGAACTCACTTTTCTCATCAAAAAATGCAGCTCTTGCCGCTCTGTGCGCGCCAACAGCAATCGTATTAGCTTGGCGCATGCATTCTAGTTCATATTCGGTTTTATAAGCTCGCTGCCAATGCAAATAGTTGAGAACACGATCCGGATTCACCAATTCAAATCCCAGCGCTTTAGCAACTTCAATGTATTCGCCCACGTAAGCGTATTTCGCTTTATCGTAAGGAAGATGTTTTTCAACGGCATTAGCTTGCTTTAGATACACAATATCAAAGTGCTCAACCCAAAATTCAGTTGGCTCGGGAGGCACTTTATGCCAGAAATCTTCCGGACGGTAAAAAATGAGTTTTGGCTTATCGACGCCATTGACGACCAACCAGCAACAAGGGTTATCAACAATAGGAAGCCACGCTTTGAATTGGGGATTCACTTTGTATGGATAATAATTGTCATCCAAGAACATGATCTTGCCTTGTCCCGAATGAATAATTAAACCATCGATACTTTCTCGCTGGATCGCTTCGAGCGTGCGAGCTTGTAAAACCTTGATGTGTTCAGCGTAAGATGCGGCGTGACTTGACATTGGCGTCCTCGTTTAGAGTATAAATTTCAATCTTGTTTGGTTTGTATGTCGTTACTTTTGCAGTCTAAACTGCATTATAAGGCTATCATGCCGTTTATTAATTGTCAGCGACGCAAATTGTCAGCGATGTAAATTATCCGCGACGCAATTTGTGAGTGACGCGCAATAAATGTACGATATTTAACCTACCGAATTTACTACCGGCTGTTAATCTCCAATGCTGATCGGGATTTGCATCTGCACTAACTCGCCAAATACTGAGTCTTTCACCAGCTTAGGTGTTTTAGAATTACTAATTTCAAATAGCTGGTGCTGGTAAATTTGTTTGTACGCCATGACTGCCTTGACGTAGTTTCTAGTTTCACGATAGGGAATGGTTTCCACCCACAAGTCTGCACCGACTGTTTCGCTTGTAGGTAGCCAACTTTTCACACGACTCCAGCCTGCATTATATGAGGCCGTTGCAAGCAAGGTATTATTATCGACTTTATCCATAAGGTAACGCAGATACTTATTACCCAACTTTGCGTTCGTATTTGGGTTCATGAGTGAGCGATTGGATACTCGTTTCTTTTCCAAATACCGCGCCGTTGATGGCAACACTTGCATTAACCCAAACGCTTTGGCGGATGAAACCGCATCACTCATAAACGAGCTTTCTCGTCGTGCAATGGCAAATGCCCATTCTGGGTCGATTTTGTTACGTTCAGCCTCTTTTGTCAGGATTGTTGAGTACGCCATCGGGAAACGTCTATTCACGTCATTTAAATAGCCTGTATTTGCGAACGTAAATATTGCTTGGTCGTGCCATCCCCATTGCCCTGCAATCACCGCTGATGCAAGCCTTTCCTGATCGTCCAACTGACGTTGAACGAAACGCCACTCTAATCTGGCCTCGTGGAATCGCTCAAGCTCTTTAAGTTCAAAGGCGCGCATGGCACTCGGTAATTTCTGAATGCGTTCAACTACCTCTTGTGCGATAACCAAGGGCTGATCCTGAAAATTGAAAGATTGTCCTAGCCTTGCACTCGCTAAAAAGCCGTAATAGTGACGTTTACTGGCCAATTGTCGAAACAGGTCGTTAGCTTTGTTTTCATTGCCTAGAGCTGCATAACTGCGAGCTAACCAATATTGATATTCACTCGCACTCGTCAAATTAGGCGGGGCTTTTTCCACTAGATTAATAATGCTTGACCAGTTTTGATCCTTTAATAATATTGCAAGATGCCAGCGCAATACTTCTGGGTCTTGTTCTAAACTCTCTGAGGCCATGAGCCAAACTTCAGCATCTTCGTGCTTAGCTATCGCCATGCTGATAGCAAACTTGTTCGCAACATGTGCCTTTTGCTCGTTAGAAAAGGAAAACTTCGTTTGAGCATCTTCCCATGTTTTAACAGCAGCAGCTTTATCTCTCCATATCAAGCGGCCCAAACCATACGTGATGATTTCTGCCTCAATTTCTGGATACTGACCTTTGAAGTCGTTTAATTGAATAACGGTAGAAGGAGATCTCCTCGTTTTCTTCCATAAATCGGCAAGGTACTTTTTCTCGTCCGGCAACAACTTCTTTAAATAATTAATGATAGAGTGTTGTCCACCGTTGGCCGCTTTCGCAATACGTTGCAGTATTAATGCCTCCGTCAACTTCCCCTCCGCTTGCCATATTTTAAAGAGCGGATCACAGTCTTTCGGCTGTGATTTACTGACATTCCAAAGTTCAGCGATTTGAGGATGCAGTTCATCTTTACTTACGCCATCGTCAAGTTGATAGCGTAAATATCTGCAGGCTAATTTGGTGTCACCCACCGGCGTGTAAAATTCCATAAATAAGCTTTTGCGGTTTTTCTTGGCAAGATAACGCAGCCAAGGCCGCAAAATTCGGCGTTCAAGAGGCGTGCCGGCATACTCTCTCAGAAATGCACGAACCTGTTCCGCTTTATCGGTATTGAGGTCGTGTAAGATTTTTGTTTCTATCAGATAAGGTACAAGAGGGTAATCCCCTAAATGTATCACGCGCTGCACAAAGTCTTCGTCACTCGTATTCCATATTTGCCTTTCAATCCTCAAAAACTCAGCGCGCTGACTCACCAGTTTTTCTTCTGGCGATTTGTTTTCAAACGAAAAGGCAGCATTAGAGAGAAAAATGCTGAACAGCAAAACAATGCAGTGAGAAGAAGCGATAACGTTAGGCAATGGGGTTTCCGTCGTGGTTGATAGTTAATTACATTAAATAAACAAAAAAATAACTGGTACAATGAGTGCTTGAAAACGTAGTATTACGACCCATGTTGATCATCTGGCCGAATGTTCTATCTTAAGTAGAACCATATTATACGGCAGACAGTTCAACAATAGTATAAATCACCTATCGGAAAATGGCGGTTTATCTTAACAATTTCTATCATGCGTTTTGTAAATGTCACAGGAGAATATAATGATCTTTGAAGGCAAGAGTCTTTCAGTATCACTGACAGACGACTCAATCGCTGAACTTGTGTTTGACGCACAAGGTTCAGTCAATAAATTCGACAAACAAACAGTTGAAGAGCTTGACCAAGCTACAGCTGCTATTGCAGCCTCAAGTGACGTAAAAGGCGTACTCGTGCGTTCTGCGAAAAGCACGTTCATTGTAGGTGCAGATATCACTGAATTCACTGCACTATTTGATATGGACCCAGCAGACATATTGACCTGGGTAGGAAAAACCTCTCAAGTATTCGACCACTTTGAAGACTTAGCTGTTCCCACTGTTGTTGCAGTGAATGGATTTGCACTCGGTGGCGGCTGCGAAATGGCCTTAGCCGGTGATATCCGTGTTGTTGACACCACAGCAAGGATCGGGTTACCTGAAGTGAAACTTGGTTTGATGCCAGGTTTTGGCGGAACCGTTCGTCTTCCGCGCATTATCGGTGCTGATAACGCACTTGAATGGATGACCACTGGTCGCGATCGTGACGGCGCTCAAGCCTTAAAAGAAGGAGCAGTCGACGCAGTTGTTGCACCAGAGAACCTGCATGAAGCAGCACGCAGCATGCTTAAAGACGCAATCGCCGGTAAACTAGATTGGCAAACGCGCAGAGCACAGAAGAAAGCGCCATTGATGCTGAATGAAAACGAAGCAATGATGAGCTTTTCGACAGCAGCCGCTATGGTTGCAGCACAAGCGGGTAGACATTACCCAGCACCGCATAAAATGGTAGAAACCGTCAGCAAGGCAGCAGGTCTTGACAGAGACGGTGCCCTGAAGCTTGAAAACGAAGGCTTTGTTGCGCTAGCAAAAACCGATGCATGTAAGGCGCAGGTTGGTATTTTCCTTGCTGACCAGCTAGTTAAAGCTAAAGGCAAAAAAGTGGCCAAAGGCGCGACTAAAGAAGTTAAGCAGCATGCTGTGTTAGGTGCTGGCATCATGGGTGGCGGTATCGCTTACCAAGGAGCTGTAAAAGGTATTCCTACGGTAATGAAAGATATTAACCAAGCTGCACTTGACCTGGGCTTAAATGAAGCATCAAGCATTCTTCAGAAAGGCATGCAGCGCGGTAAAGTAGATGCGAAAAAAATGGCATCTACCCTGAACAATATTATTCCGACGCTTGATCAAAACGCTATTGCGGATGCCGATCTTATTATTGAAGCGGTTGTTGAAAACCCGAAAATCAAAGCCTCTGTTTTAGCTGATACTGAAAAAACCGTAGCTGAAGACGCGATAATTTGTTCAAACACGTCTACGATTTCCATTAACCAGTTGGCAAAAAGCCTGAAACACCCAGAGCGTTTCTGCGGCATGCATTTTTTCAACCCGGTACATAAGATGCCACTAGTTGAAATTATTCGTGGTGAAAAAACCTCAGAGGCAACAATAAGCGCTGTGGTTGCTGCAACGTTAAAAATGGGTAAAACCCCTATTGTTGTTAACGACTGTCCTGGATTTTTGGTTAACCGTGTTTTGTTCCCATATTTCGCAGGCTTCAGCCAATTATTGATTGATGGGGCTGACTTTACTGCTGTAGATAAAGTCATGGAGAAAATCTTCGGATGGCCTATGGGCCCAGCATTTTTGCTTGATGTTGTTGGTATGGACACTGCTGACCATGCGTCTAGCGTTATGTCTGATGGCATTCCAGAGCGCATGCAAAAAATTGACAACGACCCAGTTACGCTACTTTACAAAGCGGGCCGCTACGGTCAGAAAAATGGTAAAGGTTTCTACGACTTCTCAAAAGACAAGCGTGGACGTCCAACCAAAACGGCTTCTCCACAGGCTTATGCTTTGTTTGAAGGCCATGTTGCTGAAACAAAAACCTTCGACAAAGAAGAGATTATTGCTCGCGTAATGATCCCAATGGCTAATGAAGCTATTCGCTGCTTGGAAGAAGGCATTGTTGCAAGTGCGGCAGAAGCCGATATGGCACTGTTGTTCGGTTTGGGTTTCCCTCCGTTCCGCGGCGGTATATTCCGTTACATTGAAACCATGGGACTCGCGAACTTTGTGGCATTAGCCGACAAGTACGCCAGCCTTGGTCCAATATATCAAATTTCAGATGGTGTGCGCGAAATGGCCGCTTCTGGAAAATCTTACTTTTCACAATCAGCCTAAGTCACCAGAGGAGATAAAAATGAAAGATGTCGTAGTTATCGATTGTATTCGTACCCCGATGGGACGTTCCAAAGGCGGTGTTTTTAGAAACGTGCGCGCCGAGACATTGTCTGCGCACTTAATGACAAAACTCATTGAGCGAAACCCTGGCGTTGACCCAGCTGAAATTGAAGACATTATTTGGGGCTGTGTTCAGCAAACCAAAGAGCAAGGGTTCAATGTCGCGCGTAACGCTCAGTTATTAACGTCCATCCCAAGAACCACAGCTGCCGTTACTGTGAACCGCTTGTGTGGTTCATCTATGCAGGCTTTACATGATGCAGCATCAGGTATCATGTCTGGTCGTGGTGATATTTACATGATTGGTGGTGTTGAGCACATGGGTCATGTGCCAATGGATTTCAATATTGATTTCCACCCGGGTATCGCGAAACACACAGCACGTGCTTCCGGCAGCATGGGCATGACCGCTGAGTTGCTAGGTCGTCAAAACGGCATAACGCGTGAAATGCAGGACGCCTTTGCTGCGCGTTCTCATCAACGCGCTCACAAAGCCAGACTTGAAGGCCGCTGGAACGAGATCGTGCCGATAGAAGGGCATGACGCCGATGGTGTATTAAGCTTAATCGAGCATGATGAAGTCATTCGTCCTGAAACCACTGTAGAAGGACTTGCCGGTTTAAGACCAGTATTTGATCCTGTAAACGGTTCAGTGACGGCTGGAACCTCATCAGCGCTTTCTGATGGTGCATCAGCTATGTTGATCATGTCTGCGACTCGTGCAAAGGAACTTGGTTTAACGCCGCGTGCAAAAATTCGCGCAATGGCTGTCGCTGGCTGTGACGCTGCAATTATGGGCTTTGGTCCTGTTCCAGCGACACAGAAAGCATTAAAGCGTGCAGGCATGACAATGGAAGACATTCAGCTAGCTGAATTCAATGAAGCTTTCGCAGCACAAGCGCTGTCATGCATTAAGCGTTTAGGCTGGATGGATGAATATGAGAGCAAAGTCAACTTAAACGGTGGTGCTATTGCACTAGGCCACCCACTAGGTTGTTCTGGCTCACGTATTTCAACAACGCTAATCAACCTGATGGAAGCAAACGATAAAGAAATTGGTTTAGCGACAATGTGTATTGGTTTAGGCCAAGGCATCGCGACTATTTTCGAACGCGTTTAAAAACACTCAGAAACAAAAAGGGATGCTAATTTTAGCATCCCTTTTTTCTGTCAAATTAAGCGTTTCAGCTAACGCTGTTACAAACCTATAAGACTTAGCCGTCGGCAGTAATTTTAGTTATCAGCGCCTGCTTTGTTTCATCGCAAACATCATGGTCTACTTGGCAAGTGCCAGCTGCCTGATGCCCACCACCGCCATACTTAAGACACAACTCGCCGACGTTGGTTTTAGAGCTTCTATCTATAATTGATTTGCCAACTGCAAATACCGTGTTTTGCTTTTGGAATCCCCACATCTGGTGAATTGATATATTGCACTGAGGAAATAGCGCGTAAATCATAAAACGATTGCCAGCGTAAATAATATCTTGTTCGCGTAAATCTAATATGACTAGATTATCATGAACAGTGGCGCAATCTATCACCTGTTTTTTGAACTTTTCAGCATGCTCAAAATACAGTTCGACGCGTTCCTGCACGTCAGGTAAAGCAATAATCTCTTCAATCGTGTGGTTGCGACAATAATCAATCAGCTCCATCATCAATTGATAGTTAGAAATACGGAATTCTCTAAAACGCCCCAGCCCTGTGCGACTATCCATTAAGTAGTTTAATAATACCCAGCCTTCTGGATGAAGGATCTCATCCTTACTAAACTGTGCAGCATCCGCTTTATCAACTGCTTCCATCATCTCTCCCCAAGCCTCTGGGAACACTTCTTTACCGCCATAATAATCGTACACAACGCGCGCGGCTGAGGGTGCTTTTGGGTCGATAATGTGGTTTTTCTTCTTGACGTTACCGCTGCGCGACATTTCACTTAAGTGGTGGTCAAACGCTAAATAACAATCGGGGACGTACGGAAGGTTAGTGGTAATATCATTTGTTGAGATATCGATAATGCCGTCCTGCATGTCTTTTGGGTGCACAAATTTAATATCATCAATTAAATCAATTTCTTTCAATAAGACAGCGCAAACTAGCCCGTCAAAGTCACTGCGGGTGACTAACCTATATTTAAATTCTGTTGATGCGGTTGCTGTTGACAAGTTAGATCTCCTAAATGCGTATCAATGGTGAAAGTACAAATCAGGCAACAAGGATGCGGTTTAACTGATAATTTGTAGGTATTGCCGCAGATACCAAGGTGTTTTAAACAATATGTGAATTATTAGGTTTGCATCCTGACGCTTAGTCCAAAGTCTCGTAGTTTCAAAAGCATGTAGATTTTTTATTTTTATATGCCGTCGAACAAGTTAAATATTTTTTTTCTGACTCAACTTACTGCTGTATGTATTACGCAAATTTCAAGCTCACACTGGTGAAATTTTGCCCAACGTTTGAACATGAAATATTTTGGACTCAGTGATAGATGACGATAGTCAAACTAAAAAGGGCAAGTGCATTCACCGAATATTCTTTCACCAGTAACAGGGTGATCAAACTCTAACTTCTCAGCGTGTAACATGAGTCGATTTGCTGCCTCATAACTTTGTTTTGTACCATACAAGTCACAGCCTAAAATTGGGTGCCCGATATGTTGACTATGAATGCGCAATTGATGCGTTCTGCCAGTTTGTGGTTCATATCTTATTCGACTCGATAAAGGCCGCTGCAGTCGTTCAAGTACCTGATAGTCGGTTTGCGCTTGCTTGCCATTCACACTGCAGGTTTTCAAGCGGGGGAACAACAATGGGTCCTTAGCAATGGGTATATCAATCTGTCCATAATCATCAGCGACATGCCCCGCAACAATGCTCACATAGGTTTTAAAAACGCTTCGCATTTGGAATTGTTTGGTGAAATTAGCATTCGCTTGTTTACTCAAAGCAATTAGCATGATGCCTGAAGTGCCAAGATCTAATCGGTGTACTAAAGTGGCTGTAGGAAAATCTTGAACTAAGCGAAAATGCACTGAATCCTTATTCAAGCGGTTTTTACCCGACAGAGACAATAAGCCACTGGGTTTATTAATTAACAAAAAATGCTCGTCTCGGCATACAATATCGATTTGCTGTAGACATTCTGGTACTACAAAATTGTCAATTATGGGCTGAACTGTTTTCAAGGTTTACAACATTTCTGATGGTAGCTTAGTTTACTTTTCACAAACAAAATCGCTCCAAGAACGCAACACTCTCGCAAAGTCCTCTAGCCCGCAACCCGCCATAGACTCTTGGTCGTACAGCTGAGTGCCTTCTGGCAACTCATCAGGCGCATCCACGTCGAGTATTTTTGACCTAATTTCAACTTCATCTGGATCGAGCGATAGGTGGAATTCTTTGCCTTCCATCAAAAACGCTTTCGTTTCTCGATTTTGTAGTTGCTGAATGACATCAAGCAGCGTCTTAATTTTGTTTTTATCCGCGCCTAACTCGTGCGTAAACCAATGGGAAAAAGTTTCACTACCCATATCAAATTCGGCCACTGGACTGCCTTGTAGATCTCGGATAAATTGATAATTCATCATTACCTTATTATTAGTTATAGAATGTTGGTTATAGAATGTTGGTTATGAAATATTGATTATCGAATACTGCTTAACTAAAACTGACTATCTATTTTTAGTCATCAACGCTTGGTTTGTATACACTTCACCCTTTTCTTCCAGATGGGTAAGATAGACTCTGACATCAAACTCTATTTGATGGTAATCAGGTAGCATATGCAAGCAAAGTTGGTAAAACGCTTTGTTGTGTTCTTTTTCTTTCAAGTGTGCAAGTTCATGCACCACAATCATATTAAGAAATTCTTCAGGGGCATTTTTAAACAATGTGCTAATACGAATTTCATTCTTACTCTTGAGCTTACCGCCCTGCACTCTTGATACAAAGCTATGTAAACCAAGCGCATTGTTGACGACATGAATTTTCGGATCGAAAACTATCTTACTCAAGGGCTGTGACTTTTTGAGATACTGGTTTTTTAGACCCATTACGTAATCGCGCAAGGCTGCGTCATTTGGCACTGCACTGACCGTTGGATACTTCTGCAGTAAATACTCAGCAAGACGGTTTTGCGTTAGTAAGTGCCCAATTTGTTGCTGCAAGCTAGGCGCATAGGAAGATAAATACTTTAACGAAGACACGACGCTACTATCGATTGTGATTCAGCCTTCAGTGTACGCTTCTGCGACAGACTGAGCAATCTCAAGCTACTCATTTGCAGTAAAACTTGAATATTCTTAAAATTTAGTAAATAACTACAGTATAAAAATTAAGCTATTGCCACTTTCTCTTGCTAGGAAAACTAATAAAGACATGAAACATACTAACTATTTTCTTGTTATTGCATTAGCCTACCTCACCTTTTTTTGGCTAATAAACTATCAACTCGGTTTTTTTTCGTTTGATAAAAGCTCCTCGGAGCCCGTGCTAAGGGACGCTAGTACGGCATTCGTTGCCCCCCTTCTCACTGCAGCATTGATTTATAGCAATGCACTTGTTATTCGAATAGGTAGCCGTTCGCTAGCGCTTATCTCAATCATAAATAATAAACGTGAGTACAGTAAAGCGAAACATCGTTTCACCCGATTTTTACTACGATTTCAGTTGCTTAGCCTTAAAATTACGCCTTTGTTTGCAGCTTGCCTCGCAATATCTTACTCGCATCTTTCTGGTTTTTTGCTTGCCAATCCGGAGCAAGATCACCGGTGGGTATTAATTGCACAAATTTTTCCTTTTTGGATGTTGTTAGTCACGATCGTATTTAGCATTTACAAAGTACATCGAAGTTTGCGTCTGTTACTGGGTAAGTTTGCACGCATATCCTTGTTTGAATCAGAAAAATTAAAACCCATTAGCGATTTTTTATTTGCGTCATTTTTCATTTATTGCACTCATACAAGTATTTACTTACTAGTAACACTGTTTGTTGAACTGCTTTGGCTAGATATCGCAATACTAGGGGTAGTTTCGTGTATAACATTGGTGGTATTAATTGCACCGCTTAATATCATGCAAACCACGATACGGACGCAAAAAGAAAGTACAATTAGTGCAATTAATGCGCTGTTATCAGAGCAACTTACGCTACAAAATCATCATAATGAATCAAATGATGGGCACATACGGCGATTAGTGGATGATGTTAGCCGTTTGCAGCACGCATCCGATTTGCTGCTGGTTCGCCAAGAAGTCAAAAGCATGTCGACCTTACCTGTTACCTTGCCAACTATGATGAAATTCTTATTAATATTGTTGATTCCTCTCTTCTCATGGGTTGGCGCTGGCGTTGTTAGTCAACTTCTAAAATTGGTGCTATGAGTAATGAATATTGTCCGTATCAGCCGTTTTAATTTAAAAAATCAACTTGTTTGGGGCCTTGTCTATTTATTGATGCTGTATGCAATAGCCAGCATGCTTGGCGCGTTTACAGATGTAACCAGCGCTTCTGCGATAAGAATTCGCAATGCTGCCTTGGGTATGCCGCTATTTACCGTTTTTACCTTAATCAGCACTCATTTTTTAATGCATCGTTGTTATATTGCCTTGCAGCATGCCGTTAAAAACTCGCCTGCGCAAAAGTATACTCATTTATTATTAACTGCTTTTTTCTTAAGAGTTAAAAAACTCAAATGGTTGAGCGTTTTGTTAGGCGTAGTAATCACTTTTTCTTACTTATACGCCGAGAACTTACTCGCTACCGAATGGACACTTCTAGAGCTATTTATGAATGTGTCAGCACTGCCATTTTGGGCATCAGCCTTTTATTTTATTTGCACCTGTTTATATAGCACGAAGTACGTGATCGCCAATTTTCTTGATCGTGAGAGCTTAGATCTTTTTAGTTTAAAAGAGTTAAAGCCAATATCTGACCTAGTTATTTATAACACCGCCTTGTGTGCGTGTACGATGGCCATAATTCCGGTGTTTTGGCTAAACAAAACCGTGCCGACTATCGATATTGCTATTGTTCTGTTGGTGTTTTGTGGCTTGGCGCTTTATTTATTTTTACCTGTGTTCAAAGTACAGCAAATCGTTTCTAACAAGAAAACCTTGGCGATTGCACGACTCAATCAAGCAATAAATGCCTTAATGAAAAAGAACAGTTTTGGTTCTCATGAAGCCATTCTAAAAGAGTCGCAAGTACTCCGCGAGTTGGCCTCGCTGATTAGTACGAAAAAAGAAATTCATGCCGCTTCGGAGTGGCCAATTGATTTACCACAAGGCCTTAAAGGGATTCTACTCGGTGTCAGTATTCCGCTATCGTGGGCGGCTGGGTCTCTAGTTGAGTCTATTATTTCTGGAATGGATTTTTTCTAAGTTAACTTAGAGCCCAAAATCGCTTCGCACCATAAAAAGTTGATGCAGCTATCTACTCTAAACAGAGCCGCGTGTTCTGTTTTAATGTGTCATCTTGTAGTTAGATATATAAGTTTCTTTATTTTTTACAATTTTTTTCGTGTGTTTGTAAACTTTTGTTCTATTGAAAGTGTATAAAATGACCGTTATGCTCAATAATTAGCTTATTTATCAGTGGTCCGTATTTCTGTGAAGGTACAGAGAAGCTTACTGGCAATCGAAAATTCTGAGACGCAGTTTGTAAACTTGTCTCAATCGCGCAGTTTATACAGGAAATACGAAGCTCATGAGTAACATTCTCGTCATTGAAGACAGTTCTTTAGATCGAAGCCTAGTTTCAAATATGTTAAGCGAGGCCGGATTTAACGTTACCTTGGCGAACTCTGGGATGGCAGGTATTAAGGTAGCTCAGAGTAGTCAACCTGACCTTATTTTACTCGACATCAACCTTCCTGATATCAATGGTATTGAGGTCTGCCGTTTTTTTAGAGCGCGAGAACAAAGTAAAAATATACCCATTTTATTTCTGAGTGCTTTAAACGTGAACGATTTAAAGGCCGCAGCTATTGAATCAGGTGGCAGTGACTTTATTTCGAAACCCTTCCGAAAAGCGATATTGTTAAGTCGCGTAAATGCGCATTTAGAACTTACTTCGTTAAAAATACGTATGCAGGTTGATGATCAGAGATTCTTCGATATATACAATTTAGCCCCAATAGGCATTGCCCAGATTGATTTGGAGGGACAATGGCTGAACGCTAATGTGCATTTACTAAACTTACTCGGATATAGCCTTGAAAAGCTGCGAGAACATCGAGTCCAATATGTAACAACAACACTCGATTTTCAAAATGCAATGTTACAATTAGCCAGTAAGAGTAGAGAAGCCTATGAAGAAGACAATCACCTTATCGCCAAAAATGGCGACGTTATTAAAGCGAATATAAAGGTAAAACTTGTGTTAAATAATGACGGTAGCCCTCACTATTTGATTGCAGTTATTTCAGAGTTTGCTACTACGAAGCAATCTCAGTAGGTGAGTTTTAAAAGGGTAGAAAGTTGAAAAAGACGAATAAAGAAACCCAAATCAATGATGTAGAAGATGCTGAAAACCAAAGCAAGGCATTATCTGTCATCGATGATACGCTTATTGTCATTGGCATCGGCTCAAGTGCTGGAGGCTTAGAGGCGCTGCAACTCATGGCGACTGCTTTACCGAAGAGCACCCAAAAACTTTGCTACGTGGTAGCGCAACATTTATCGCCTACGTTCAAAAGCATGATGAACGATTTATTAAAAAATGTGGCCACATTGCCAGTAAGTACCGCGGTAAACGGCATGCATTTAAAGGCAGACCATATCTATGTTTGCCCTCCTGATCATAATATTGAATTAAAACCTCACAACATCATCTCATTGACAAAAACTAAGCCAGCGCAAACAAACATGCCAAAGCCTTCCGTTGACTTGCTATTCGAGTCTATCGCCATTTGTAAACGAGATCTTGGAATTGGCATAGTTCTATCTGGCACAGGTTCAGACGGCGCACGTGGACTGCGAGCAATTAAAGGCGAAGGTGGAATTGTGATAGTGCAAGACCCGCAAACCGCAAAATTTAACGGTATGCCACAAGCCGCTATTGACGCTGGCAATATCGACTGTGTATTAGCGCCTGAGCAAATTGGTAATAAGCTTGCTGACATCCTGTCTTTTCCGCGTCTATCCACTTTTGAATTAGGCAACAATGAAATACCCATCGCTTTGTACCGTTCGATTATCAAAGCAATATTTCGGACAGTGAATATTGATTTTAATTTATACAAAGAGAGCACTATTTTGCGTCGGATTGACCGACGAATGGTGACTCTAAAAATTAAAAATCCGGAAGAGTATTTTCAATATTTGCAGAAAAACACGGATGAGGCAGAATTTCTATTTCGCGACATCTTAATTGGTGTCACCTCCTTTTTTAGAGATATGAAAGCCTTTGCCGCTTTAAAACAACGCTTGATAAAACTGATTGCAAATAAAGATGAAAGCGACAAACTAATTAGAATTTGGGTTGTGGGTTGCTCTACTGGAGAAGAAGCCTATTCAATAGCAATGTTGCTATCGGAAATCCTCGACCACCGCATTGTTGAATATAAAATACAAATGTTTGCAACTGACATTGATATCTATGCCCTTGAGACCGCTCGCGCCGGGATTTATCCAGAAAGCTCCCTAAACAATGTTCCTGCAGCACTGAGAAAAAAATATTTTAAGGTGAAAGGTGATAGATACGAGGTTGATAAAGCCATAAAATCTATGATTTTATTTTCCCGACACAATTTAATAGCCGATCCTCCATTTTTAAAATTAGACCTCATATCCTGCCGCAACTTACTGATTTATTTTAGTTTAGAGTTACAAAAGCTTGTAATGCCGCTTTTTCACTATTCGTTGAAAGACTCAGGCTCTCTGTTTCTTGGTAAGTCGGAATCGGTCGGTGTATTTCATGAATACTTCAAACCAATAGACCGGGCATTAAAAATATTTGAGGCCTTGTACTTAGGTAGAAAAATGCCACCGGCAAAGTTAAGTAGCAGCAGTAACTACGCGGTTAACACGAAGCGTATTGAGGACAAGACGTCCAACAAACTAGAGTTCGACAATACCGTGAATTCTAAACCAACACTCGCTGACGTAGCCGCACTTGCGGTGAAAAAAATGGTGCTGCCAAACAGCATTGTGATAAACGAAAACATGGACATCATTTATTCTCAAGGCGACAACCCCTTTTTAATAAGGCCTGAGGGTGAACCGACAAACAATGTATTCAAAAATATGCTGCCAATATTGTCCGCAGAGCTGCGAGCTGCAGTTCACATTGTTAATCAAGATTCAAGTGTATTTCGCTCCAGCTTCCAGAAAATGACAATCGCTAATGAAAATAAATTTGTTCGCTTAATCGTGAGCAATGCGCCAGTGGATTTAAAATTAGGCAAACTCTATATCATCTTTATACAAACTGAAGATGAGTTACAAGTTCCGATTACGCAACCTGAATTAATGGATTACAACGAAGTCAGTAATGCGCTTGTAAAGGAGCAAGAACGCCAAATAGTTAATATCAGAACACAATTACAAACGGTCATAGAAGAGTTAGAAAGCTCGAATGAAGAGATGCAGTCGTTGAATGAAGAGCTGCAAAGCTCTAATGAAGAACTGCAGAGTTCAAACGAAGAGTTAGAGACAACCAACGAAGAACTGCAATCTACTAATGAAGAATTACAAACTGCATATACCGAACTGCGACTTGCCTACGAGGAAAAAGAACATCAAAAATTAATGTTAGAGCGCACCAAAGATGAGCTTAAACAGGCCGCAGAAATGGTCTTTGATGCAGAGAAAATGGGCCGAACAGGCTCTTGGATGATGAATCTAGCAGAAAATAGAAAAATGCTTTGGAGTAATGGGTGTTTTAATTTACTCGGGCTATCAGAAAAGGAATACAACCCAACATACGAAGCTCTCGTTGGGCTCACCTGTCAAGAAGACCGAGCAGAGCTCGAGCAATATTTTGAGGCCCTTTTTGACGGTAAGCCGTCCAGCTCAATAAGAGTTCGCTGTAATAGGGGCGTAGCAGACAGTGTTTGGATTGAGCTGACTGCCTATGTGTCGTTCAATGATATGAAAAAACCCGTTAAAGTACTCGGAAATATGTTTGACGTTACCGAGTCGATGATGCGTGAACAAGAAAAGCAATCGCACCGAGATTTGGTCCGACGCATTATTGGCAATAGTCTAACCGGTATATATTTATATGATTTCAATACGCAGAATTATACCTACATAAATGATACTTACACTCACATCACTGGCTATTCTAAAGATGAAATGAGTGCAATGAATAAAGAACAGTTTGCAGAAATATTTAAAGCCGATAAGGCCGAGGAGAGGCTTTCTCATTTAAACACTGTGCAGCAGTCAAAAGATGGCGAAATGTTTACCTACGAATATGAGTTGAAAGCCAAGTCGGGTGAATACATTACACTGCGCTCAAGTGACAGCGTTTTTGAGCGCAACGAGCAGGGCGAAGCTATCAGTATGATTGGAAGCTTTTCCAAATCAGATAACACGACACTAGCGGATACGTAATATGCTGAGTCTTGTAGATGGGCAGCACACAAGTGTGGAGCAACTGTTACAAAACCTGCAGCGGTCCGAAAATGCTCATATGCTGGCTGCTTTGGGGGTAACAAATGAATCAATTTCACTTGCGCTGGAAGCAATAAGCAAAACAGAAAAGTTACAAACTGTCGATAAACTATTCAACCAAGTCACTATTGGTATTGTAATTCTTGACCATGGTCTACGCATCACCACAACAAACGATTTTGCCTATAATATCTTTAGCCAATTCAGCCCATGGATAGAAAATAGTAGCTTTGACCAAGTCCTGAAAACCAAAAGCTTTCAAAGCATGCTTTCATCAGGCGTCCAACGCTTTTTAGTATGGATACAAGCAGGCTGTGAAGGGCCGCTAGAGGTAGAGTTGATTAACGGAGTTTATTTGCTACATGGTGTCTGTTCGGGGCAAGGGCTGCGTTCTACATATTGCATCAGCATGACCCCACATAAAATATTTTCAACACAGTTAAAGCGTGTTGAACTTTTCCAGCAAGCATTTAATGCTATAGACTATCCTATGATGCTGCTTAATAGTCGGGGGCTCATATTGTTTGCAAGCCCAAGCTTGTCAATGATGACTGGAATAGCACAAGAGGAGCTTGTGGGACAGCGAGCCGACAGTGTATTTTTGCCCTCGCATGCTGAACTTTTTTCTAAACTCGAACAATTGACAGATGACTACAATAGCTGGAAAGGAGTCGTTAACGTTAAAACAAGTGATTTGATTTTGTTAGAAGTGCAGGTGTCGGTGTCAGGCTTCACAAAGAACAAAAACAAAAGCATTGAACACTACGTGGTCAGCATTAATGACATGTCAGATACCATGAGCGAGCAAGATCGTTTAGAGCAACTAGCTAACACCGATGGCTTAACTGGCATTTCAAATCGACTACACTTTGGTCATATTTTTCGCAAGAGACTCAAAAATGCGCAGAGAGAAGGATCTCATTTAACGTTATTCTTTATCGACCTAGATAAGTTTAAACTCTTGAATGATAACCATGGGCACCGATACGGTGATATGTTACTTGTTGCAATTACACAACGTATTCAAAGAAATATAAGGGATAATGACTTTGTAGCTCGAATAGGTGGCGACGAGTTTGCTGTTCTAATGAATAGTGATTTACCGCAAACGGCAGTAGAAAGTTTCGCGAATAAAATGCTGACGCACCTTCACGAACCTTATCATCTTGATGATATTCGCTACAAACTAACCATGAGTATCGGCGCGGCTTGCTATCCTAATGATGGCTTAACTCAAGAAGAGTTATTGCATAATGCTGACATTGCAATGTATTTTGCGAAAGCCTCTGAGAACCAAAAGTGTGAATTTTACAATAAGCATCTACAGCTTAACTTGTTGTTAAAAAATGAGTTCGAAGAGGATTTAGAAAAAGCACTCCACTTAAACGGCTTTGAATTGTTTTTTCAGCCACAACACAATCTGAGAACAGGGGATATAGTGGGTTTTGAAGCGCTATTTCGTTTGAAAAATAGCGAACTAAAAAGCGTCAACATTGATCGTTTTATCGCTGAAGCAGAGCGAACAGGTTTGATTGTTCCGTTAGGAAAAAAGATCCTGAAGTTAGCTTTTCATCACATACAAGCATGGTTTAAGCGAGGCTTAACGATACCTATTGCTATAAATTTATCAGCCATTCAACTCAGGGACACCTCGACCTTAACTTATATCAAAAACTTGGTCGCTAATTTCCCAGAGTGCGCCCCCTTAGTTCATTTTGAAATCACAGAAACTTCTTTATTCGAGCGTTCGCTAGATATTGATACCGTGATCACAGAGTTATCCAACCTCGGATTAACTATCGCGCTTGATGATTTTGGCACGGGTCATTCGTCCATATATAGTTTAAAAAAATTCCCATTCAAGATTATTAAAACTGATGCTACTTTTGTTAATGGGATTACTCACGGTGATGAAGACGACCGCTTAATTTTGATCACAATGATAAAAATGATAAACGGCCTTCACTTGGAGCTTATTGCTGAGGGTATAGAAACTCAAGAACAACTCGAATTTCTGATAGAGCATGGCTGTATAGTTGGGCAAGGCTTTTTATTCTCTAAACCCTTGCCATCCTCTGAGGTCATGAGATATATCAATAAACAAAGCTTTCAATCCTCCCCCGTGGGTTAAACGCAAAACTAAGATTTCTTAATAGATTTCGCGATTCACGAGCTTGCTTTTATCCAAACAGGAACACCATTGAGGACTGCGTTACCGGATAACTCATCGACCACCATTTCGTCAGTTAAATCGTTAACGCTAACGCCTGCATGCTGCTGCGCTACTTTCCAACGCATGCCTTTCTTATTATGTCCCCAGCCATGAGGAATAGAAATCACGCCGGGCATGATTTTATCCGTAATTTCGGCCGGTAAGGTTATTTCACCCACACGCGATTTTACGTTAATCATTTGCTTGTCTTCAATCGACCATTTTGCAGCATCATCAGGATGAATTTGAGCGGTACAACGAGACAAGCCATTGTTTGTTCCTTTCACCATGCGCTGACTATTGTGTAGCCAAGAGTTATTGGTTTTTAAATGACGTCGCCCGATCAGTTGCAAACTAGTGTCATCCTGCGTTTGGCTTGCAAAAAAGTGCTTATCTAAACGCGTTAAATCCGGCATAAAATAATCAAAGCTCATGTCTATTTTTTTATCATTGTGAAAAATAGCGCTAGGTAAATCAGGTTGCAGTGGTCCTAAGTCGATACCATGCGGTAAATCTAATAGAGTGGCTATACTAATTGCTTGTCCTTCATGCTTGTATCGCCCAGTTTGCAACATGTCATCAACCACGCCAGTTGGCGTTTTGCTCCACAGCACCGAGTATTTGTCTGTCGGTAAACCATTTAACTTATCAAGCCGTTCCGCCAGACCTAAGTAAATTTGCCAATCGGTTTTGCTGTTTGCCTCTGGTGGAAATATTGCAGGCGAATATTTAGTACTGTTACGAACAGCAAAATTGTGAAAAACAATGTCGTAGTGATCACGTTCCAAAGCCGTTACAGGCGGTAAAATGATATTTGCGTGTCTAGCCGTTTCAGTCATAAAAAAGTCGATTGCTACCACAAAGTCTAGCTTTTCAAATGCCGCATCAAGCTGCTGTCCATTTGGCGTCGTCAGTACAGGGTTTCCTGCACCTATTACCATTGCTTTTATTTGCCCTTCGCCTGGGGTTGTCATTTCTTCCGCTAGCGCAGAAACCGGAAACTCCCCCGCGAAGGCAGGAAGCTTGCGCACCCGAGTATGAAAGTTACCAATAGAGCCACGGCCCGAGTGAGGCAAGAAGTCAGCGGCGGGTTGCGTAAACATCATGCCACCGCGTCTGTCCAAGTTGCCGGTTAGCATATTGAACAGCATAATTAAGTATTGTGTTAATGTGCCAAACGCCTGCACACTCGCTCCCATTCGGCCATAGCACACTGCCGACTCCGCGGCGCAAAAATCACTCACCAACTGTTCAATTTGTGCAGGAGTCATGCCTATTTTGCTTGCGACCTTCTGCGGAGTATAGGGTGTTACGTAAGCTTCAATGTCTAGCAAATGAGGAGCAAATTCAAGTAGTCTATCTGGCGCCATTTTGTCACTAGCAAACAGTGTATTAATCATCGCAAGTAACAACAGCGCATCAGTCCCAGGCTTTATGAAGTGATGCTCACTGCTCATGTCTGCTGTTTCAGATTTCTTAGGATCGATAACGACCACTTTACCTTGTCTGCTTTGGATCGCTTTTAATCTGCGCTTGATATGCGGCACCGTCATGATGCTGCCGTTTGATGCTAGCGGGTTACCGCCGATGATCATAAAATATTGGGTGTGGTCGATATCTGGAATAGGAATTTGCGACTGATGACCAAACAGCTGTCTACTCACAATATGATGCGGGAGCTGATCAACCGAGGTTGCGGAATACCGATTGTGTGACTTCAACGCACGATAGAAATAGGGACCAAATAATATAGAGCCCATATTATGTGCATTCGGGTTACCCAAGTAAGTCGCGACAGATTCAGCACCATGTTTCTGCTGAGTTTGAAATAAAGCATTAGCGACTTTATCTAAAGCCTCCTCCCAAGGGATTTCTTGCCAGCCTTCAGTTGTTCTCTCAAGCGGCATTTTGATGCGGTCAGGATCGTCATAGAGGTCTTTCAGGGCCATCGCCTTAGGACAAACATGGCCTTCACTAAATGGATTCTTTTTATCACCCACAATGGATAGTATTTCGCGCTGGTCAGTAGTGACTTCGATACCGCACATGGCCTCACACAAGGTGCACGTTGAGTAATGTTTTTGTTCCGTTGATGCCGAGTCTGAAGTCATATAAATTGCCAAGGTGGGTAGTAAAAGCAATAAATTAGCGGGTAAGTGGATTATATACAAGCATCATTGATATTTATAAGCAACTGAGCATCGCATCAGCCACTTGTAGCTGCGCAACAAAAAAATACATATAACTAAAAGTGAGATAAGAAGTTAGAAGCACCAATAAAAATTAGACATTCAAGGCAGTTATCTAACTTTCCATCGATTTATCTAAGTTAACACTTATTTTTGAGCGTGAATTGGTAGTCAATTAGTGCCATTTTTTTAGATTTTCTGTTGCAGCTAGATAATACTGACTGGCCCTTTCGAGCTTACAGTGGTTATAGCTGGTTCAAATTTCCGTTCCAATTAACGTCGCCTTTTTAATCTTAAAAATACAATGAGTGACAGACGGGTTTGAGGCAGAAAGCGGTCGTTGGTAATTAAGAATTTCTCCGGCAGCCTAGTACGTAGAGCGGACGAAATAAAATCAAGCCTCGCTCTGGAGGCTATGAGGTAGTTCACATAATTATGGTAGAATTGCTCTACAAGATGCTTAGTTGCCGTGGCGTAGCAATAAGTATTAGACACAGCACAAAAGAAAACACATATTTTCTAGTTGTTTTGCTCTTTAGGACAAAATATTTCTTCAATGCTTTTTCCAAAAGTCTCTGCAAGAGCAAAAGCAAGAGTTAAAGAAGGATCATGTTTTCCTGTTTCTATGGCATTCACGGCTTGACGTGACACTCCTAACTTTTCAGCAAGATCTGCTTGAGACCATCTATTTTCTGCACGAAGTACCCGCAACCTATTCTTCACGGGTATCGCTCGCTAGTTTAATAGACTGCGCTACACCAAAGATAACTGCGATTGCTGGCAACATAAATGCTGGACTAATAGTCGGCACTTCAACCATTTCTGAGAGCAAGCCATAAGCCATTGCCGCACAACCAACAACCCCTATAGCCCAAAGCAAACTTTCACCCATTACCCTCTGGATGTATTCATCCAATGACCGATAATGATTTACTACAAGCTGTAATAAAAATATCACCGGAATCACAGGTGACATTGCAAGGAATCCCGTGCTGTATATAGACAAATCATTGGTCTCATTCAATACCACTGATAACGCTAAAACCGCTAAAAACATTGCAATATGCAACATAAATTTGACCAAAAACTTCTTTTCCTTTTTACCTAATTCATTACTCATATTTAGCTCTCCTGAAGTTACCTTATTCTCTCAACATATTGTAATTTTGTCACAATAGATTGACATAGTGTAAGGCTAGCATTACATATGACGCACCAAATAGTCAAGCAAACCTGACAATAAGATAGGTATGTATTACATATTGTGAAATATTAAAAGATATTTTTAAGAGAACTTAATGACTATAAGTCAGCGTCAGCAGGACGATGAACGCGCTATATGAGCAATTAGGAAACGGCGATCTGTACTTGTGCACATCAGAAAAATGAGTGACCGCTGTTGGATGTTTTGCGACTGATAGTCGGCTCAAATCAGAAGGGTAGCTAGTATTAAATTTATAGAGACCCAATAAGCTAACTTTTGGGCTCTATCGTTTGCCATACGAGCTACTCTTCAATCAGCACTATCTGGGCATCGGCAAGGTTTCACAGATCTCTTTGTTATAGGCATTAAAGACATCCACAACACCGGTCGGATCGATCATCGATGCGATTTCTGTCAATGATGGATCTTGACTTACTTGGCTAATTAAGATTTTTTGCGCTGCTTTTTCCAGAACCATTTTTGAATAGTCACGCACTAGCTTGTCTCCTGCTCTGCGTCCACTTTTCTTGCCAACGTAAGCAAATACTCGCGAGCCCAATCGTGCCGTTAATTTGTCTCTTACTGCACCCCTGGCCGACTGCAAAGCTTTTTTGAGGGCTATTTTTGCCGCTACTTTTTGCCCTGTTCGAGCAGCGGTTTTCGCTGTTTTTATACCCGCATTTGCGGTTCCGCCGGTTAAAGCTAGTCCAGCTATATTAGCTACTAATTCTCCAGTTGCTAAAACCATGTTGGCAACTTCCGATACACATTGCCCAGTCGACTGCGCACAACCGGCACCGCAATCGACTGGATGAGCACCGCTGCATCGCTGCCAGCATACCGGCCCACCATGCGCGTATCCACCGGGACATTGGGGATAACAAAGTGCTCCTTTTTGGACTTGCCCTCTGGCACAAACCATCGGTGTACCGACGCCACGACTATATGAGTTTGTATTCATACATGCAGGTTTAAGCCCTGTTAAAGGAGCAGGACAACCTCCAATGCTTCCAAATTTAAAGTGGCAAAACCCCGGCGACGTTTTTGTTCCTTTGGGACATTTTTTATAGCACAACATTGCTCCGTCGCTACGATAACCACTTTTACAATTTTCGTAACAGAGCAAACCTTCTTTTCGTTTTCCTGCTGGACAAGAAGATAAGGGTTTACCGACAGTATTAGGTATCGATTTTTTCCAGCACATCGGTTGTTCTTGCCTCAAGCTTTCGGCAATAGCCCAAATTACTAATTGATTTGTTTTACTACGACTCATACCTGCAAGCGTCATTTCAGATATATCATACTGACTTCCATCATCTAAGGGCGCTGGTCTGGGTATTGGATTGGGGTTTGGCGGCGGCACTGGCTTCGTCATTCTCGCAGAAACGATATTGCATAAATTATATTGTTGCCTGTTTCCACCCGTTCCATAAGTCACTTTAGTTGTGTGCAAATCAAGCTGCATCACAAAGCCTCTGCTTCGATCATCAAGATAAATAGACCATTCATCCCTCATTGCTTGCTGCCATTCAAATCGCTGACCATCAGCAGTGCTCTCTATCCAAATCTTTCGATTTGAATTGAAAACAAAAGTACTTTTATATTGATTATTAACATTGCAGACAACTTGACCGGCCTGATAAGCATTAATACCAAAACGGCCAGTACTATGTGCTAACAATGAAAAAAGAGAAAGTAGTACAAAAAGGATTATGAATTTGATTATGCGCATAACATTTCCATGTTAGACGACTCACAAAACCACATGTTGAAAAACTCAACAAATATGTAGTGCGCCATTTCTGTTGCTTTTTTAGGCAGCATAGAGGTTTTTTAATCGATTGCATACCCACTTGATTTATTCACATGAGCAAAATAAAAAACCCCTTACAGTCAATAGTACTGAGTGTAGAACGAATTAACGCTATGTACTAGTTATTGTCACAGCTGTCTTTTAGACTGGTTTAATGTTTACTCAGGAGAAATTGCGGTTATTTTCGCTGAAATGACAGCTTTAAATTTCTTATATTGATAGACCATTGGTACAGAAACATTTTGGCGTCGCATGCAAGTCCTCCTACCATGAGATAATGTATGTAAAGTACGTGTCGAGTAGGTAGTCAATGCCCCATAATTGAAGCCTCGCTTCACACAAATAAGCCCGATAATTCTTTTTTCTTGGTCATTATTATACGTGTTAATTTTTGAGAATGCCTGATCGATTAGGGAATCTCTTTAACTTCCTTATCTGCTATAAACTGAGCACATTGACCAACGGTCTGCGTAACAAATTCATTGATTTTTCCCGGCTCTTGGTCCTGTTCAATACTTGCGATTAACTCTTCAGTTTGTTTACCGATTACGCCTAAACGTCTTTCAATTGCTGCGCCGTCTTCACCCTTCATCGAATTTGCTTTTTTCAGTGCCGTCATTTCAATCTCGGCGAAAGTATCCGTCCACTGCGCTATAGCAGGATACTTTGTTGCTGATATTTCACTTAATACACGGGTAGAACCAGCGCAATACAAAGATTCTGCTAAAATCGATTCATCACCTTCTTCACTCAATGCGACATTGGGCTTTGTTTCATTTTCAGCTGGTTGAGAGCATGCCATAAGTGAAACTACCAATGTGATAGGTATAATTGCTAATAATTGATTTTTCATTTTGTATCAACTTTAATAATATGTTGTTAATCAATTACGGCAACAATCTCGAAATGGTTCGAAATAAGCAGGCGCAAACCTGAATCAGCTATTTTTCTCAAGTACATTTACTACTATTTGCTTAAGCGACGGTAACAAATCTTCTTCAAACCACGCATTTTTAGCCATCCAAATATTATTGCGCGGACTGGGATGTGGCAAAGGTATGTCGATAGTATGCATAAATGCCAATAAGTCACTTTTGTTACCCACAGCATTATCATTTTCCTTACACGCTATACCGGCATATTCCCGCCATGCTTTTACCGTTTTCGTCAATGTAGCTTTTCGGCGTTTGTCCAAATGCCAGCGCTGTGAGTGAAGTCCTATTAGCAGCCTCAGCTTAATATTGGGAAGATGCTTAGCAAATGGTCCTTGCCACAACTGCGCACATTGTGGAATTGGCGGCAAATCACCCGATTTCCCCTTGCCCGGATAACAAAAACCCATTGGCACAATAGCCACGTTTTGAGGGTCGTAAAAACAGTCTGCAGTTACGCCCATCCATGCCCGTAAACGCTCACCACTTTTATCCATAAATGGCACGCCAGACGCATGAGCAACACTGCCTGGTGCTTGACTCGCTATTAAAATTTTTGCATTAACATGAGTTTGTATTATTGGCTTTGCGCCCAAAGGCAGTTGATTTGCGCACAGCTTGCACGCTCGAGCTTTCTTACTTACATCAGCTATGTTTGCATACCTTAAATTGTTTGCCATTGAACCCCTCAAGACCAAGCGACTAGCTGGTGTTATTAAGTTAGCAATCTTCAACTTACCGCCATAGTGCCAAGCAACACAGGCTATTGTCCACCCTTTTACATCTGTAGCGGTTCACAACGACAGCATTAGTTGTATTTAGCGTGCAAACGTATAAAGTTGCGCGCATATTAGCGATACCAAATCTGTAAGCCTTTTTTTTTAATTACCCTTATTAAAAATGCCAATGTATATTCACCGCTTCACGCGGGCATGAAACATGTGCTTGTGGCACGCGATAAAATTATACCCATTTAACCGGTGATGGCGGTGAAGCTGGCTTTTCAACGCGCGTGCCGCCGGTTCCTTTAAGTAAATTCACCAGCGCGGGAATAACTACGGCAGTTGGCCTTTTGGGCACAGACGACATAAGAAGATGTTGATTTAGTCATATCGAACAATTCGCTGTCGGGGTCTATGCCGTTTTCGTCGATGACTACGCTGTTGAAGGTGTCGACAACTGCATCTCAGACAAGTATTCAATCCATACTTTGTCGAGGTTATTGGGAAGAATGTGCCATTTAGCAGACCTTCACCAATATCCATATGAACTAGTGCTTTGGGCAGGTTGCTGCCCTTTGCTTACTTTAAAATGTTGATACTCCCTAGGTCATTCCTGCGCAGGCAGGAACCTCCCATTATCTACAGTAAACTCAAAAATAGCGCCAAATTGTTAACTCTCCTGTGGGTTTAGGAGATTCTTGCCTGCGCAAGAAAGACGGTAAGTTATTTCAACGGCTGCAAATGGCACAAAGTGCCAATTTGCTGAAACGCACCGACCGTCTGCTTTGGTGTGAAGCCGAAACAAGTTCAAAAAATCCTAACACTTTTATTTTTGGATTAAATACTCATTCAAATCTGAACGGCGTACGTCCCCTTATGCCGTGCACTTGCTTGTCAAGTTCTTAGATAAAAACCTAATATGTAGCAAATAATAACTACTTAACGTGTCAGGCGAATGTAAAAAAGCCCAAACAATCTATTGAAGTGCCCTCTGAAAGTTAGTCAGAACCTTCGGGGGCAATTCATTTGTTTGGGCTTTACGATTTTTAGACTTAAACAAATTCTCAAGACAACGGCAACACTGATTATCAGTGGCTAAGTATTTGTCTTTACCTCTCAGTCTTAATTATCGAGTGTTTCATAAATATTACGCGACATACTCTTTCTATCACCATTTCTGAGCGTACGTACTTTTGTAAACCAGCTCCACCACTTACGTTCGGTAACATCATCGAAATCGACTCGCAGACCATTAAAGGTACGATCATTCACAACAGTAGCGTAATTGCCACCCGCCGTGTCGTCGGTAATAGCTTCAAAATGATCCGCTTTTTCACCCATCAGTACAACAAAATGGTTGAATAGCAATGAACTAGGCGCTCTGCTGCTTTTTAACTGCCCATTCACTCTGATACCACTATCACATGATTCGTAGTTGCCAGCGAAGCGCGCACCACAAGAACTGTGCAGTGGTACTACACTGTCATCGCTGCCCTCGATAAAGGGCTTAGTTAGGCTCGCAAATGCGCTACCTGTGCCGACAAAACGCAATCGTGGAAACGCCTGATTTTGAGGCGCAATGCTGCGCGCTGTGGCTGGACGTAAATCATTAATAACACCTAAATTATCGGGTATTACACTGACGCCCAAAAATAGCCCTACAACCGTGCGAATACTGTTTTGAATCAATCCGCCGCCTTGTGAGACTGTCACGGCAAGGTCGGCAAGTTCCGTACCACCTCCCGCACCCGCTAAGTCGACAACCGCGAGAACTTTCACTCTATTTTGATCAATACCCCACTGACCAAGTCTCGACAGTGCATCGCGCAATACTAGGTCACCCGTAGAGTGAGTTACCCATATGCAGCCTTGCGCACATTTACCATTGCTTTCAAGTTCTTCAAAATGGCGTTTAAATTGATTTTTAATCGCGCCGCTGACGCGTTCAGCACTTGAAAAATAATGATGGTCATCGGCACGTTGTGTCCAAAAGTCACCAAAATATTCAATTGAGCGTTGATTCGAAAATGCTTCGTTGGGTGGATTATTCTGTAAGTCTTCCACTTGAAACCCATGGACTAAAATCACTGGTTTGCCGTTAATACCGGCATGAACAGTGCTCGCTAACATACTAAATAGCAATACTAAAAATGCTTTTGTTTTCATGTTTCACCTCGTTGTGTGCAGCAGCGAACTGCCAACGGGCAGCTCTTCCCTACTTTTTTATTATTTATCTATTGGCCTAAACTTCTTAAAAATTCAGCGCGTTCAAGGGCGATCGGATCAACGTGTTCAACGTCGTCGTATCGATCAAACGAAAAACCTTGAACCTTATATTTCTTTTCCCTAGCTTTCCCCGGTACATCAAACTCTTCGTTTTCATTCGCCCCACGGTACAGCTTTATGTTGACTAAATTGTAGGGTCCTTCTGAACCCGAAAACTTCAGCGCTTGAATATGCGCCTGCAACAGTAATTTCCGAGAGCCTTTGGCTAAGCGCCCTTCGGTCTGCAGCGCAACCAGTGGCTTTTTCGTTTCAGCATCTTCAAGCACTGCGCGCAAAAAATAGTAGCCGGACTCTTCAACATCTAGCTCTACTGGAATGTCTAAATTTGCGCCATTCGCATCAACTCGGCCAATACCAACAACATCTGCGGATGCTTGAAAATAGCGAAAGCCTTGTGTAATAAAAAACTCTTCGCCGTCTACTTTAATCAGAGCTTTTAACAACATTTCTGACGTAAAGTTGCTGTCAGAAATTGTGCTAGTGTCTACTCGTCCTTCAAACAATGCGCCATTGCTTGAGCTTAATTCAACCGGCGTTTGCAGGTCTCCCTTTGAGCTAGCAAACTGCGCATCAACTTCAACATAAGAGTTCATTGGCGAGCCGCTAACGGTGATTTTAATTTCAATGACGTCGCCTGCGAAGTATAAAAATTTGTCCAATGCTGCATTTACTTTTAAGGTGCCGCCGCCTTGCATTGGGAAAGGAATGCTAAATTGTGCTTCTTCAAAAGGTGCGGGCACGTAAACTTCATCCGGATTCCGAATGGGTTGAGAACCTACGGGAAATTGTGCTGTATCCATATAACTATCCGCAATTTGAGACAGCTGAGCTTTAAAGATAGCGCCGTCAGAAGGAAAATCCTCTTCAACTACTGACTCAACTTTTAGCGTTTGAGCCACCGCTGGCTTGGTCGTAATTAACTTGGTATCGGAAACAACATCCTGCTGCAGTGGTTCGCTTAATGAGAACGACGAATCATTTGAGTCCTTTGTTAGTAAAACAACTGCTGCTATTCCAACCAGCAGTAAAGTGACCGCAATAAAGACAAAGCGCTTCATAATACTAGGTTCACGATGCGAGACTCATAGGAGGGACTTCATGTGTTTTTTTCACGTATATATTTCACTTAATAATCAACTGTTTCAGTACACTTTTTAACAATAGGTGTGTGAGGCTTGCTACACGATATAAATCATATAGAGAATTGATATAGACTAATTATTATCAAAGACGCAACTCATCAGACCATTACTATATAGAATGAGAATTCAATTGTTAAGTTTTTATTTAAATTGTTTAAAAAATGTTAATCAATGAGCGCTGATACTAAAACGCCATCTGGTTTTTTTAGACTTTTTGGGAGGGAACTAATAAGTATTATTTTTTAATTAACCTTCTGCAACAAGCTGCTTGGGAATGTTGGTGTAATACCATTTAACATTATTGCCATTGAACAAGCAGATGACAGAGCTTTCATCTGCAGTGTAATAAATGGACAAAAAAGGGCGCTTAGTGCGCCCAAATATTATACAAAAAGTAAACAGACTGCTTCATTTAAAGATAGAAGCCGTTTATTTTGCGGTTTATTTTCTTCTAGGTTGTTTCGGTTTATCTGCCCGACCTTCACGATTTCCATTTGCTGCATCAGGTCTAGGACTTCTAGGTTTTTTAGGGCGCTTCGGCTTTTGTGCTTTTAGTGCTACTGGCGCTAGTTTTTCGCTTGGCTCAAAACCTTTGATTATTTCAGTCGCTATCACTTCGCCTATTAAGCTTTGAATTTCGCTGATGTTCTTCTTATCTTCTATTGTAGCAAAACTATAGGCGTGGCCTGCTGCCCCGGCTCTTCCGGTACGACCAATTCTATGTACATAATCTTCAGCAATGTTAGGCAAATCGAAGTTCACGATTTGTGGCAGCTCATTAATATCGATGCCTCTCGCAGCAATATCTGTTGCTGCTAACACCTGAACGCCTCCGCTTTTAAAGTCGGCCAAGGCTCTCGTTCTAGCACCTTGGCTTTTGTTGCCATGAATTGCAGATGCCGTGATATCTTGTTTAATCAAGAATTTAGCAAGTCTGTCTGCACCATGTTTGGTTCTGCAGAACACCAAGACTTGGTGCCAGTTATTTTCTTTGATCAAATGACTTAACAATTTATTCTTGCTGGTCTTATCAACCGGAATAATCACCTGCTCAACAGCCTTCGCAGTGCTGTTCTTCGGATTAACCGAAATTTCAATCGGGTTATTCACGATGGTTTTGGCTAACTTACGAATGTCATCTGAAAATGTAGCCGAAAATAAAAGGTTTTGTCTTTTCTTAGGGAGTAGAGCCATGATTTTCTTAATATCATGAATAAAACCCATATCTAACATGCGATCGGCTTCATCGAGCACTAAGATCTCAAGTTGAGAAAACTTCACTGCTTTTTGTTGATATAAATCCATTAGCCGCCCTGGAGTGGCAACTAAAATATCAACGCCTCTGCGCAGCTTGATCATTTGAGGATTAATACCGACTCCACCAAACACAACCTGCGTCTTCAAATTCAAATGCTTGCCGTAGTAACGAATGTTCTCATCAATCTGCGCCGCCAACTCTCTTGTAGGCGTTAAAATAAGCGCCTTTACATTATTTGCTGCAGCAGGTTTTGTATTCTCAAACATGGAAAGTATTGGTAGTGTAAATGCCGCCGTTTTACCCGTACCTGTTTGCGCAGCGGCCATGACATCCTTGCCTTCTAGTACAACCGGGATCCCTTGTTCCTGGATCGGTGAGGGTTGTTTGTAGCCTTTCTCTTCTATAGCTTGAAGGACAAGGGGGGATAATCCTAAGGATTTAAATGACATGCTTTTACTCGTTTGAAAACTGATAGGACTTAACGTGCTGTTAAGTAGGGTTCTGCTAGCAACATAGCTTGCGCACATGCTAACTGATATTAAGGGCGCAGAGGGTACAGCAGAATGCAAAATACCGCAATTAAAATGCAGTGTTTTGCTCTATTTATCAGGGGTGATAAAGGGCAAGTGAGGACTTAAAACAAGCTAACTTGATCACCCTGACATTTATTTTAAACACATATGTTTGACGCAGACTCTTAAGCAATCACCTATTTTACTTTAGTAATCTTATACCCTTTGGCTTCTAATAGAGCAAAAACGCTATCCTTTCCTGCTAAGTGAGCAGCCCCGACTAATACGAACTCAGTAGGCTTGTCGTCTAGCATTTTCATGATTTTGGGCATCCAATTATTATTACGCTTTACAATTAAATCGTCATACATTTGCGGTGAAGATGTCGCCATTTCTGCAACAATTGTGTCGTTTAATTTCTGCAAATCACCGCCTTTCCAGCTAACTAACATGTCGTCAATTAATGTGGGTAGATTGTCTAGTTCATTAAGTGTGTAGTTGATTATCGCATTATCATCATCGCCACCTAAATTTACGATAAACGCTAACTGTTCATCGACAGATTCAAACCATTCAACAGGTTTACCGTCTGCTTTCGCCTTTTTCGAAAATGTTTTATCCACACCATCCTGATCGAAACCGTTAGCCTGATACTCTAACATTGTGATCGTTAAAGCCACCATTGAAGGCTTAAGTGAATTAAAGTTGAGAATAGGCATACCTTTTGAGTCCAGATAGGTTTTCAACGCTGCATATGTGTCTGGATTCAAACGAGTTTGCAAACTCGTACCATCTGTTAACACTACTTTTGACATCATTTGTTGTTGAAAAGCCGGGCTTTGCATTCCTTCAATATCAGACTCAAAAACTAGCTTATCAGAGGCTGCATAGGCTTTATCGTATTCTACAGGCAAGGGAAAATTTTCAGCTTTTAATATGTGCACTGTACCGCCGAAGTACACTGTATTTTCGCCGTTCGTGACTTTCCATACTGAAGCTGCGTGCAATGACGTTGAGGTAAGCAGAAGCGCTGCGGCTGCTAACAAAGTGATTGCTATTTCTTTAAGTATTGTCATTCGTATCTCTATTTAGGAGGTCGGTAAATGAATACCGTAAATTAAATTTTGGCTGATAGTAACGACTGATTCGGATGCTGCAAAGAAAAATATTCAAAGAGCCTATTCGCAGCAATAAAAATTGAGACGGACGTAACGCCGATTTCAATAGCAAAAATGCAAAATAAAAACAGACTATGTCAATTTTTAAGGTTGCAATGCCTAACTATGATTACAAACTCGACGGTCCATGGCACAATCGAAAGATAACTATAAAGGTGACGTGTTTTTTAACAAGTTTTAGTATAATCACCGTTATTTCAAACTCATTTACAATAAAGGTAAGCAAATTGCTTCAAAGACACATTGGCTTCTTACTGAGCGTTATCGCAATTGGGCTTTTCATACCCGGTGTTTTAGCACCTATGTTTACATTGAACATGGAGTTAGCGTTTAATCTTGCTGGCCCTACAATCTCATCCGAATTAGTGAGTAAAGAACTTTCCATAATGGGAACAGTTCAAGAGTTATTAAATGACGATAGGATATTCGTAGCCGTATTGATATTCTCTTTTTCTGTCGTTATTCCATTAACAAAAACGAGTCTCATCATAGCTGCGTATTTCGTAAATAATATTGAATTTCAGCGTAAAATAACAAAGTTTGTCGCTATCATCGGCAAATGGTCAATGGCGGATGTATTCGTCGTCGCTATTTTTCTTGCCGTACTTTCAACTGATCATGGGCAAACCGCACAGCAAAACCAACTATCCTTTTTTGGTATGTCACTCGACTTTGAAATCAGTACACAAACACTGTCAAATGTTGGAATGGGATTTTACTACTTCGTTGCCTACTGCATTGTTTCACTCATTGGTTCTCAATTAATGTTAGGCGCGATTGAACGTTCTTTCAACAATAACGAAACACAACAATCACTCTAACGTGTGGATAAAAGCATAGAAAATAGAGTTAAAATCGTCAAACTGCAGCATAAAAGGAGATAAATATGAGTCGTCATTTTGACCAAGCAAAAGGCTTAATAGAGCACCATGACCCAGCTACGCATCAGTTTGTGTTCAACCAAACTATGTTCAGGATTAAAGATCCTGCACGTACGCTTGCATTTTACACCGAAGTATTAGGCATGACGCTAATAAAACGACTAGATTTTGATGAAATGAAATTTACATTGTATTTTCTGGCATCAATCCCACCAGAGCAATACAGCGATTGGTCAAGCGAAAGTAATGAGCGCATTGTGCAAACCTTTAGTCGTCCAGCTATGTTGGAGCTTACCCATAATTGGGGCGATGAAAGCAACGACAGTGTGTCTTATCACAGCGGCAACGAGGCACCAAAAGGCTTCGGACACATCGGTTTTGCTGTGCCTGACATTAACGCCGCCTGTAAACGATTTGAGTCGTTGGGTGTTGAGTTTCAGAAAAAGCCAAATGAAGGCGGTATGAAGGGAATCGCTTTTATTAAAGACCCTGACGGTTATTGGATTGAAATTTTCACGCCAGCACGCTTGCCTGATTTATTAGGCTAAAGGTGCTCCTGATTCATCCACCCTATTCAGTATCATAAACTCGTTGGGTAACGCGAACTCCGTTAGCAATTTGATCGTTTGGGTGCAGCACATAAGCCTGGTTTTCCTCAAAACCAGAAATAATTTCGGCAAAAAAGTGATTCATATTACCAATTTCAAGATGACGCTTTTCAACTATACCATCAACGACGGCATAAATAGCCCACTTTTGTTGGTCACGAAACAGTGCCGTGATAGGCACTGTAAGCACGTCTTTAGACTCCGATAGCAGGATATCGACATCTAGCTGATACGCATGCCCTAGTCGCTCCCATTCGGAAAATTCACTTTGAATATCGACGATTACATTGACGCGTTGCTCTTCGATCCCCAGGGCTGATATTTTTTTAAAGCCGATGGGCTCAACTAAAATGACTTTGCCTACTAAAGGCTTATCCCCTCCCCAATTTGTAATTAACACGCTTTGCCCTGGTTTCGTTTTTACAGCATCAAATGACAGTAATTCGACCACGATTTCCAAGTTTTTGGGGTCACCAATTTGAACAAGCGCTGTACCAGCAGCAACAACGCCTTCGCTTTTATTTAGCACTTTTAGAATTCGACCGTCTATCGGTGACAAAATATTCACACACTCACAGCTTCCTCGGGATGATTGCGACACCGCTGGAGACATCAACACAGCCTTCGCACGCTCCAATTCAAACAGGCTCATTTGTAAGCTAGCCTGAGATGTAGAAAGCGCAGCGCGGCGCGTTTTGTAATCTCGCTGTGCGTTATCCAACTCTCTTTGAGACACGCTATTGTTGCTGCGTAACTCGCGCATGCGGCTCAACTCAGCTTCTGCAAACTCCAGTTCAGCTTGCGCCTGCTCAACGTTCGCCCGAGCAAACTCGGTGGAAGAGTTTGCCGCATCAACTTCTGCTTTAGCTTGAGCTTCAGTCCTAGGGTCTAAGAAAGCGGGATCAATTGGCTCGATGCTGGCAACAACTGTTTTTGAATGGGAGACGGGATCCCCGACTTCTGCCTCAATTCTGCGCAAATATCCAGTCACAGGTGCTGACATCACATACACATCATGAACGCGAGTTTTGCCTTCTTCAGTGATGGTAATTCGTAAATCACCTTTGGATAACTTAGCAATATCGGTGATGACTGGCTTCGGCCAAAAGGTGTATGACAGTGCGATGATCAGCACAGTGGCAATAGCAATCCATAATAGGGCACGAGAACGTTGAAAATTCATAGCTTATTCCCTAGTTTTTAGTACTTTAATAAAATCGAGACTATTCACTCTGTTGCGAACAATCATTGCAGAAATTACAGCAGAGATAATGACTAAGACTATCGAAAGCCCATAGGTAGATGTTTCTATCACTAATGGAACTCGGTACATTTCAGTATCAAAAGCATTGGCCATAGTGAGGACGAGCAACCAGCCAACTCCGCAGCCTATCGGTAAACCGATAAGAATAAGAAAAATAACTTCACCTAATAATACATATGAAATTTGGCCCTTGGAAAACCCAAGTACGCGCAACGTAGCGAGTTCTCGGGCTCTCTCGGATAGCGCTATACGTGTGCTATTGTAGGTCACTCCAAATGCGAGAACTGCCGCTAAACCGACAAACATATAAATGAAAACATATAAATGTTCGACAATAGTTTGCTTGAATGCATCAAGTGCCGCTTGTCGCATCATAACGGCACTGATTTGAGGCGTGCTTTTTAATGTCGTGAAGATCTCTTGTTGATAATTATCATCGATGAGCAAATTGACATAAGCAAAGCTAGGAGAAGACTTGATGATACGATTTAGGGCATGCAACTCCATAAAAACGGGGGTACCAATGAAGGTTTCAAACAGTCCAACGATAGGCAATGAAACGCTTGGGCGTTGGCCTTCCAGAATATCGACCCAAACCAAGTCCCCTACCCTTACTTTTAGCTTTTGCGCTAAGCGGGTAGACATGATCAAGCCGTTTTCAGAAACCGGCACGGAAGTGTGTTTTGCATCATCATATATCGGCTGTAGTCGACTGCCAGACTCGATGCCATTTATAGCCCCCCGATGAGAAACGCTGCCTGAATGAAACTCTGCGCTAATAAAGCGCATGGGTTCTGCGTCTAATACACCGGGTAGTTGTTTGAATTCATGAATCGCTCGCATTTCGACAGGTTCGGTCAAACCGACCATAATGTCTTGTCTTTGCGCTTCAAAAAAATATACCCGAGATAAATGAGACAATGAATCCGTCCATTGCAGATTCATTACGATAAGGCCAGTAGAAAAAGCAATGCCAATACTAGTAAGAAAAGAGCGAACAGGCCATCTTCCTATCTGTCGAAGTGCAATTCGAGTGGGTTGATCCAGCCATTTGCCCCAAAAAGTATTAAATTTAATTGCGTGCTTATAAACTGGTGGAGACGGCGGTGTCATTGCTTGAGCCGGAGGTAGCTTTGCGGCTTTATAAACCGCACCTAACGCGCCAGCAACGGCAGCAACCGAAGAGATTACTCCACTTATCATAAAAGACTGCATTCCAGGCTGATAAATGAGCATTGGAAACCGATACAACTTAGCGAACATTACCATATTCAAATGTCCAAAAAATGCACCTAATAACGAACCTAATACAAAGCCAATCAGACATATTACCAATACCATTTTTGTATAATGCCAGCCTATTTGCAGACTGCTGTAACCAAAGGCTTTAAGTAAACCAATTTCCGTGCGTTCAGTAGCGATAAGCCGAGATAACACCATATTAGTTAAAAACACCGACACCAGAATAAAAATGCTAGGTAATATCGTCGCCATCGATTCTTGTTGGGCTATTTCATTCATCACAAACCAGTTAGAAAGCTGGTCTTTACGGGTTATCGCATTGACCCCGCCATATGATTCTAGGATATTATCGATTTGCTGCAAAACCGGCGCTGCAGGCGCATTATAAAGAAGTTTTACAGCTACGGTGTTAAACGACTCGTTCAAGTCATAGGCGGCTTCTATGACTTCTCGGCTCATCCATATAACACCAAACCTGAGGTCATCTGGTAACAGCGAACCTGGACCGATGCTATAAATAAACTCTGGACTTAAGGCCATACCGACAATGTAAAACGACCTCTGATGACCATTCATCAAGATACTTATTTGGTCGTTGAGTTCTAGCTTATGAGCCTGTGCAAATGGTTCACTGATAATAATTTCATCATCGTTTTCCGGTGAAACCCAGCGCCCTTTGCGCAACACTAATTGATTCAGCAATGGCTGCCCACTTTCCGGAATAGAGGTGATTTGACCAATAATAGGTTCAGAAAAGCCATTTACATCGAGTGTAGCGTAGCGAGTGATAGAAGTTTGTACGGTCTGTACGCCCGGAATATCAGCAATTCGTTGACGCTGCCGCTCCGGAACCCGAGTTGCGTGTGCAAATACATCGGCAAACCGATATCGCTCGTAGTATGCGTCTGTGGTTGCTTGCAGCCCCTCCACAGTAGATAGTGACATTACTAGGGTAGCTACTCCTGAGCCAATCACAAACGCAATCGCCAGTACTTGGCCGCGTAAGCGCCATAAATCGCGAAGCAGTTTGTGGTCTAGCGCACTCATTGCTACCACACCAAATTTTTCGCCGGCTGGCGAGATTGATTAACGACAATATCGGATATCAGGCCATCAGAGATATTGACAATCCTATCTGCCATAGCGCCGATAACCGTATTGTGAGTAATGACGACTGTGGCAGTGCCTAGCCGACGATTGATATTCTCTATAGCCTCCATAACTAATATACCGGTTTGTTTATCCAAAGCCCCGGTGGGTTCGTCACATAACAAGATATCAGGCTGCTTGGCGATAGCTCGGGCAATTGCCACCCGTTGCTGCTCGCCACCTGAAAGTTGCGAAGGAAAGTGATGCATCCTATTGCCTAATTCGACTAGTTTCAGTGCCTCTTCCGGGGGTAAAGGATTAGGCGCAATTTCAGTGACCAAGGCCACATTTTCATATGCAGTAAGACTAGGTATGAGATTATAAAACTGAAAAACGAAACCGACATGATCGCGTCGAAAGAGAGTGAGCGTTCGCTCGTCTGCATGACTTATATTTTGCTCACCATAAAGAACGTCACCAGAGCTGGGCAAATCGAGTCCGCCGAGGATGTTGAGTAAGGTGGATTTGCCGCTTCCAGATGCGCCTAGCAGTACCACCATTTCATTTGGATAAAGTTCAAAGTCAACACCGCGCAGAGCATTGACTTCAACATCACCGGTAACATACGTTTTAACCAGATTGTGTGCCGTCAATGTGGGTGTCGGTTTGAGCATGAGCGCCGCGTCAGCCATGTCGCATCTCGTTTGATTTTATGCCGCTAAAATATCTCCTGTTTTTGCTTATGTAATTTTGACCTAGATCAAGATGGCTAACGACCATCGCTGAATTTAGATAAAATAGTTAACGACTCATGGATATTCAAAGCATCCGTTATTGGTCCGGCATTTTCGCCCCCCCAGTTGCCGAACTGGCTGAGGGGGCTAAATTAAGGTTCTAGTAGCAAAGAAACCTAATCAAGGTTGATGCTATTATCCTTAATATCGACTTCTATAATTTTGCCATATTGTTTAACACTTTCCTTGATATCTGCGGCTTTTCCCACGATCACAAACTGCATATTTTGTTTCGGGAAATAGTTAGCGATAATGTCTTTGCTGCGCTCTACGTTAAGTTTATTAACCTGTTGGGTAAAGGTATTGATAAAAGACTCATCAAAGTCGTATACAAACATTTCAGCCAACAAAAATGCAATATCTGAAGAGGTTTCGTATCGTGGTGGAAATTGTCCTTTGACATAAGCCTTCGCTGAATCTAATGTGCCAGCGTCGATGCCCTGCTCCCATAGTTTAGCGTATGTTTTCAACGCCAGATCGATAGCATCTGTTGTTGTCTCTGTTTTTGTAAACGTAGAAATAACAAAACTTCCGCCTTCTTTATTACTCGTAAAGGAACTTCGTGCTCCATACGTTAAGCCGCTATTCACACGCAGCTCGTCATTTAACCAGCTTGTGAACCTGCCGCCTAAAATCGTATTTACTACGGAAACTGCAACAAAATCAGGGTTGCTACGTTTAATCCCAGGACCGCCCATCAAAAAAGTACTTTCGGTCGCATCTGACTTATTTACTAATAGCACTTTGGCCTCTTTAGGGACTGGCAAGGTTGAGCTCACGTTCGCGACAACCTTTTCTCCTTCCCATGCACCAAACAGCGCCTTCAGCTTCTTTGCCATAGCCTTAGGATCGATATCGCCGGTAACAATCACAGCAGAGTTGCGCGGACTAAACCACTGTCGGTGAAAAGTTTTAACATCATCTAGTTCGATGGTTTGCACCGAGTCTACTGTGCCGCTGACCGAGTTCGCATATGCATGATCGCCATATAGAAGCGCATTATAAAATGAACCTATTTTAGCTCTCGGACTCTCTTTTTGGCGCTCTAAATCAGCTAAATATCGTGATTTTTGTTGCTCAAACTCAACTTGGTCAAATGCTGGATTGAGCAAAGCATCTCGTAAAATAGGTAATACGGTGTCAATATCTTTGCTTGCTAAAGATGCACTCAATACGCTGTATTCTAGGGCCGCGCTGCTTGAGGTTTGCGCACCAATAAAATCAAGCTTTTCCTGAAATGCTTGTCTACCTAGGGATTTTGTTCCTAACAATAAATTGCTTGCAGTCACTTGCGCTAAACCTGCTTTGGTGTCGCTCACCGCCCCCGCCTTCACGATAGCAACAACGTCAATTAAGGGTACTTCATCTTGCTGCATTAAATAGATGGTCAACCCATTTTCAAGCACCATCTTTTCATATTTTGGCAATGTGAAATCTGCTGCACTAGCGCTACTCGTGACGCTAATCAAAACGGTCGACACAACACTTACTAATAGCTTATTAAAGATCGTTTTCATTGCTATCCTCCTCGGCAGCTAATACACCAACAGTGCGATTTGCTTTACGTAAATATTGATTTGCAACCCGCTGCACATCTTCTTTGCTAACATTGTTCAATGATTCTGGTAATGAAAATAAGGCCTTATAATCACCAAAATAGAATTCGTAGGTTCCTACGGTGTTCGCTTTACCATTAATCGTCGACATTTCTCGATAGAAATTCACCAGTTGACGATTTTTGACTTTTTGCAGCTCTGAATCAGTAACGCCGTTCTTTATCACTTTGTTAATTTCGGCAATTAGGCCTTTTTCTAGGGCGCTAGCGTCAACATTCGGCGCTGCAACGGCGTAGAAATAAAATAAATTGGGGTCAATAGACTCTGAGCTAAAAGCAAACACTTGCGCCGCTAATTGCTGCTCATAAACTAAGGCTTTCGTTAGCCTGGAGGTATCACCATCGCTTAAAATACCCGCAAGAACTTGCAATGCATAATAGTCTTCATGTTTGGTTTCTGGAACATGATAGGCAAGCATAACATTAGGACTAGTAACAGACTCTTTCTGCACATAAACGCGTCGCTCCCCTGTCTGCACAGGTTCTACAGTATGCACTTCACGCGGTGCCGCTTGCGCAGGTATAGGTTCGAAATACTCTTTTGCAAGGCGCTTTACATCATCAAATTTGATTGCTCCCGCGACTACGACGATAGCGTTGTTAGGCGCATAGTAGGTTTTATGATAATCCTTTAGATCTTGCAGATTCCAATTGGCAATATCTGACTCATGGCCAATAACAGACCAGCTATATGGATGAGCACGAAAGGCCGCGGCTTTAACTTGTTCGCTCAGCATTCTGTAGTTTGAGTTTTCAAGACCCGTTGAGCGCTCCGAGGTAACCACACCTCGTTCACTTTCTACAACGTCAGGATTAATATCTAGGTTTTGAATACGGTCAGCTTCAAGATCGAACATTAGCTCTAGCGCATCCGCTGGAAACCAATCTGTATAGACCGTTGAATTCTCGGTTGTATAAGCATTATTTGAGCCACCAGCAGCTTCCATTGTGCGGTCGAACATCTTCGGTCCGTATTTTTTAGAACCATTAAACATCATGTGTTCGAAAAAGTGCGACAAGCCCGTAATCCCAGGGTACTCATTACGAGAGCCTACCTTCCAAAATAAGTACATATTGGCGTTGGGAATAGAGTCATCTTCTAAAACGATTATTTTCATTCCGTTATCGAGCGTAAATTGCTTGATGTCCTCAGCTTTTGGTAGTGCATTTGAATGGGCTGAAAGTAGTAGCGTTGACCATAAAACTGTTGAACTGATTATCCTAAAGAAGCACGCTTTAGCGTCGTACTTTTTTTTTGGCTTTGATTGTTGCATATCGAACTCCAATTAATTGTCTGATATCGCGCGAGTTGACGAGCAGGCCGGATATCTTGCGGGAGATAATAAAGATTCAAATTTAAATACACAATATTTGTATGCAGTTGCTTTGTTAACAAATGTAACGGTTAACAATGTGACTAGCTTTCGGGATGTGAATAGGCCTTGGCTGCAAGCCAAGCATAAACTAGCCTTTAGTTCAGCTGACAAAAACTGGGGCAGTTGATATCTTGATAACTAGTGGCGTGACAATTGAGCTGCGCCATTAAATGCATTGCTAGCGTTATTGTTATTAGTTGTGATTCCGATAGAGAGTACTGAATTGACCTAATGCATGCTCGCATTGCTTATACTAAAGGAGGTTAGTGCAGTTTGACTTCCATTGTTGTAACGATGCACTCTTCTTCAATATTAAATGAATAATTTAAGGATAAATTAAACATGAAAAACTTAACTTCTGCAGAAACTGAGCAAGTATCCGGTGGAGCATATCAATTTCTAATTGGCTACATAGGGTCCAAATTGTTGGATGGAACGCTGAGGGCAGCTTCAGATGTCCACAACATGTATCAAGATCAGAATAGATCTCTAGCTTACAATCGTCTATAGTCTGAAGACTTGATTACTTCATCAAGGACACAGGTGAGGTGAAAAATCAAAAAGGAAGAGGGTTATACTTTATGAACCATGTTAAGTATAGCCTCTCTTTTTATATTGGCAGTCTGTCATAAATAAGGAAATTAATATGGACAAGGAAATCAATATGGACAAGGAATGCCCTTTAAAACAAAGAACTTACCGTTGGCTTGCCTTTGTTTTTCTAACACTAACATTGGCTTCAACTGCTTTTCGACACTCTATCGAGACGCCGCACATTTTCAATACCCTTGCCCCAATTGTATTTTTGTTATTATTCATCACATGCACCATTCCTGTTTTAAAGCCATCCCTGCCGGCTAGACAATTTGCTCTCAGCAATATTTTTTGTGGATTAGGTGGCTTTGTCTACTTGATTGAGGTTTATTGGTCAAACACTGAGTTAATCATTGGCAGTTTTATTACCATCAGCTTGGTGCTTACCATCAATTGCATTGTATTTTTAAAAATAGATCGGCTTTGATTCAAAACCTTTTGCATAGGAAAAAATTCAGTTAGTTTGAGCTTAGAGTCGTAGGAAGTCTCTTTTTGGTTTGTCACAACCTGCTTCTAGGTCGATATGATCAGCAGATATTTGTGGTAGATGTTCGTGGTAGATGTTCGTGGTAGATGTTCGTGGTAGATGTTCGTGGTAGATGTTCGTGGTAGATGTTTGTGGTGGATATTCTTTGTGCAGATTTCTCAGGGAGGGATAACGAGGCGATGCAAGAGCATCACCTCATAAGAAACTTAGATTGTTTCAACGTTTGCAGCTTGCAAACCTTTTTGGCCTTCTTCTACTTCGAAAGACACTTTCTGGCCTTCTGGAAGAGTTTTATAGCCTTCAGCAACGATTGCTCTAAAATGAACAAAAACGTCTTTGCCGCCATTGTCCTGTGTAAGAAAACCATAACCTTTATCGGCGTTGAACCACTTAACTGTGCCTGTAACTTTAGACATGTAAACCTCAAATATATATAAATTTAACCGCGCAAATAGCTGCGCATTTCGAATTCCTGGCAAGATGACTTACTGAGATTTTACTTACAAATGGAAAAACGTCTAACTAAAGGTCACGCGGGTGAACAAAGAGGTTTATAGCACTTACAGTAACAAACTAAATAACAATGTCTTTTCAGAAACGTTGTTAGTGTAGCACAAAAAACACCATTGCAAATTTTTTATTCATTAAAATTGCTAATTATTTGAACAATTTTTAGCAATGGTGTTATGCATAATTTGACTCAAGGCGTTAAGGACGAAGAGCCTTATCCCCTCTAGCTAGCCCACAGACACCGGTTCGAGCAGATTCAATAATATCAGCACATTGAGACATAACATCTTCGAAGGCGCACAGTTTTTCGCTAGTACCTGTTATCTCTATCGTGTAATTATTTGCATTCACATCTAGGATGCGAGCTCTAAATATATCCACGTTTCGCTTAACTTCGGCACGCGCCAATTCTGTTCTTGTTCCCACCTTGATTAACATCAGCTCACGCTCAATGTGAGGGCCTTCCGATAGTACCGCCACTTTTAACACATCGATGAGCTTATTCACTTGCTTTGTAATTTGTTCAATTACTTTGTCATCGCCCTGCGTGACGATAGTAAGACGAGACAAACTTTCATCATCGGTTGGTGCAACGCACAGCGAATCAACGTTAAAACCACGTTGTGAAAACACGCCCACGATTCTAGATAGTGCTCCCGGCGCGTTTTCCATCAATACCGAAATAATTCTTCTCATTATGTACGCTCCGTTTTACTTAAGCGCATGTCGTCCATGGCACCGTACTTTATTTGCATAGGATAAACGTGTTCGTTTTGATCAACCATAATATCCATAAAAACAAGACCTGGCGTCGCGAAACAGCGCGCCATCGCTTCGTCTAACTGATCAAGGTTATCAACTTTAATTCCGGTGTGACCATAGGCTTCCGCTAATGCAACAAAATTAGGCATGGAATCCATATATGAATGAGAATGACGTCCCTTGTAATTCATGTCCTGCCATTGACGAACCATCCCCAGTGCACGGTTATTCAATGAGATGATCTTAATCGGCAAGCCGTATTGCAGACACGTTGATAACTCTTGAATATTCATTTGAATACTGCCATCTCCGGTCACCACCACAGATACCGCATCTGGATGAGCAAACTGAACGCCCATCGCAGCAGGAAGGCCAAAACCCATTGTGCCAAGTCCGCCAGAATTGATCCAACGACGCGGCTTCGCAAAGGGATAGTATAGTGCTGCAAACATTTGATGTTGGCCAACATCGGAACTTACATATGCGTCACCCTCTGTGTGTTCGTATAAGGATTGTATTACTTTTTGCGGTTTAATAATCTGACTGGATTGGTCGAAGGCTAAACACTTTTTGCCACGCCACTCGTTGATCTGTTGCCACCAATCAGCTAGCTCTTCTTCTTGTTCAGTAAAATCAGCGTCAGCCAGAAGATCTAACATTTGCAGCAATACTTTATCAACAGAACCAACCACTGGAATGTGGGCATTCACGATTTTAGAAATGGATGCAGGATCGATATCAACATGAATAATGTCGGCGTGTGGGCAAAACTTATCGACGTTGTTGGTTACTCTGTCGTCAAAGCGTGCCCCCAAAGCGATAATACAGTCTGCATTATGCATTGTTTTATTCGCTTCCAAAGTACCGTGCATGCCGAGCATCCCGATAAACTGAGGATGAACGGAGGAAAACGCACCTAAACCCATAAGTGTGCTGCAAACGGGTGCTTGTAAAAGCTCAGCTAATTGCGTCACGTAGGCCGCTGCTTCAGCCGCAATAGCACCACCACCAACATATAAAACGGGCCGCTGTGCCTTGAGCATGGATGCAACCGCTTTTTTAATTTGCTTGCTGTGCCCTTTCGTAGTTGGATTATAAGAGCGCATTGTTATGTCATCTGGAAAGACATAAGGATGGGTATTTTGTACATTCACAATGTCTTTTGGTAAGTCCACAACCACAGGACCTGGGCGACCAGAATTAGCAATATAGAATGCTTTCGCAATTGCCATTGGGATATCTTCTGCTTTTTTCACCAAGAAACTGTGTTTAACAACGGGTCTTGAGACACCCACCATATCGCACTCTTGAAAGGCATCTTCTCCGATATGCATGGAGGGAACTTGGCCTGACAAAACAACCATTGGAATTGAGTCCATAAATGCTGTCGCAATGCCGGTAATTGTGTTTGTTGCACCCGGTCCCGAGGTAACTAGCACTGCACCCGTTTTACCGGTTGCTCGAGCATAGCCATCCGCCATGTGGGCAGCCGCTTGCTCATGACGGACAAGAACGTGCTTAATGTCCTCTTGGGCATATAAAGCATCATAAATATCCAGTACAGCACCGCCCGGATAACCGAATAAATGCGTTACACCAACATCTTTTAACGCTTCTACTACCATAGCAGCGCCGGACATCATTTTCACAGGACTCTCTCCTTACGTGTTTTTATCTTATAAATTAACGTTATGGCCCGAATATAACGTAGCCGAAACAAAGATAAAACCCAAAAGAGACAAAAAGTGAAAATTTCATCCTAATATACCCAAAAATTAGGATGAAAACACCAACAAAGTAATGTTAACAGCTTGTAAATAGGATGAAAAACCTAATTAATCGTCCAAATCAATATCTATATCATCATCTACGTCATTTACTAAGTCGTCGTCTAATCGGCTTTCGCTCGACGCTTTCTTCGTACCATGTATGCTGGCGTATTTTGGACGGTTGATACGATTCTGGTATTTTAACCAAGCGCGCTCAGCAGTAGTTTCTGCTTGCTTTCGACCCAACGCAGAGTCGATGAAAGCGGCTTCTTCTTCATTAGATGGCGCTAAATGACCATCGACCAGCGCGGCAATTAAGCAACCATATTGCGACAGGGCTTTGCTCTCAGCGATAGAAAAGTCGCCAGAACGAGAAAAGCCGTATGGATAATGTTTAGGATCGCTAAACATACGTTTTAAAAGTGATTCGCTATTCATGTTTGACACAAGAAATTGCTCCCCGAATTGAGACAAAAAACAATGGCACTTGCTTACAAAACGCATTAGTAATCGTAACTTGCAGACTTGTCAACTGCTAATTTTAATATTACGAAAAAAGACTAAAATTATTTTTTATCTTTTTCGACCCAAGCCCAATGCATTTCAGCAATAACAGGTTCATTTCCACTTTCATCAGTCACTTTAACGTTCACTAGAAAATCGCCTTTCGGTTCACTCTTCAAAATATGTATTTGCTCGTCCGTCAGCGTTGCTACTGCTTGCATATCTCCGTAAGCTCGCTTTACATATTTAAGATTCATACTTTTTATGAGGGGAAGCTTGTCACCTGGTAGATTAACACCGACGACGAAACCAGTTGCCGACTCAGCAATTAATGCCATCGTCGCCGCGTGGACACTGCCGATGTGGTTTTGCACCTTCTTACGATTCTTCACAAAAAACGTGGCGCTTTTTAAATCCGTATCGATAATTTCTACTTTACAGGTACCTACTAATTTAACTTTATACCGAAACACCCAAGTCAATATTTTGAAACGTAACCAGAGCGGTTTTGTCATAACGCTATCAGCGAAAGTCCTAAGAGGGTTTGTTACGAACATATCAATTACCTAATCAGTCAATTAAACGGTTTTTGTGATGATGAATTTAGCATACATGAAGACTGGTACGATGTCTCATGATGCTAACGCACAATCGAAAAAATTGATGAAAAAGCCAAAAAGAGTAGTTAAAGAAGTGAAATGACCAAAATTAAGTTTGAATGATTAAACGACTGGCCCATAAACCAAAAAAGCACAGTAAAAACTGTGCTTTTTTTGAATTTGGAGCGGGAAACGAGATTCGAACTCGCGACCCCGACCTTGGCAAGGTCGTGCTCTACCAGCTGAGCTATTCCCGCAATCTGGAGGCGCATTTTACAAAAATACTCAGGCAGTGCAAGCCTAATTTTCAATTATTTGCAAAATAAACTGCAAACGCTTAAATCTTAAACACATTCTCCCGATAAAACTTCATTTCGTCTATCGACTCAATAATGTCATCAAGCGCCAAGTGCAAACCTTTCTTCTTAAATCCAGTCAACACCTCTGGTTTCCAGCGAGCTGTTAACTCCTTTATTGTGCTTACATCAATGCTACGGTAGTGAAAGTATGCTTCTAATTCCGGCATATATTTAACCAAAAACCGTCTATCTTGACCAATGGTATTGCCACACAGCGGTGACTTTCCTTTTGGCACGTATTTCTCAAGAAATGAAATAGTTTCCTGTGTGGCGGCGTCCACATCGTATGTGCTTGCTTTACAGCGCTCAGTTAAACCAGTACCACCGTGCGTTTTTATGCACCACTCATCCATATTATCAAGTACTTCGTCGGGCTGGTGCACTGCAATGACAGGCCCTTGAGCTAGTATGTTAAGCTCTTTGTCGGTTACGATCGTTGCGATTTCCATGACCACGCAAGTTTCAGGGTCTAGCCCCGTCATTTCCATATCAATCCAAACTAAGTTTGAGTCATTTAAGGCTTGATTTGACGGCATGATTACCTCGATTATTAAATATCATGAAAATAAAGGCTAAAAAAGGTAACATGCAAATAAGCATTTCGCCAACAAGTATTCATTCAGCAAGGTTCACGTGGCTAAAAAACCCAAACTATCCGACCGTCAAAAAAGACAGGTGCAAGACAACCGCACAAAACGCTTAGCAAGTAAACAGGTTGCACACAGCGATGAGCACCTCGGCGCAGAGTTGAAGGGCCGCGTTATTGGCCGTTTTGGAAAGCACGCGAACGTCGAATCCATTGACGACGGTATCGTGCACAAGTGCCACATCCGACGAACGGTTAACTCTGTTGTCTGTGGAGACAATGTATTGTTTCGTCCTAGCCAATCGGATGACTCGCGCGACCGCGGTGTCATTGAGGTAGTATTGGATAGAGTGACTACACTGACACGTCCCGACTTTTATGATGGCGTGAAGCCTATTGCCGCTAATATCGATCAAATTATTGTGGTAAACGCAATTGTCCCTCAGCTATCCGCACACATTATAGACCGCTATTTAGTTGCCTGCGAAGACGTTGATATTCCGCCGGTGATTGTCATTAATAAAATGGAATTATTAAGTGATGAGGACCGCGAATGGGTCAAAGAAGTCGTCGAAATTTATGAAGAAATTGGTTACAAAGTCATTTACATGAGCTGCGTTACCCAAGAGGGTGTAGCGGAGTTATCAACGTTGCTGAAAGATAAAATAAGCGTTTTTGTTGGTCAAAGCGGCGTGGGCAAATCGAGTATCATCAACCAATTATTACCCGATGCTGAGGAAGTGGTGGGTGACATCTCGCAAAACTCAGGTTTGGGACAGCACACAACAACGGCTGCAAAACTGCTGCACTTTGAACAAGGTGGCGATCTAATTGACTCACCAGGTGTCAGAGAGTTTGGGCTGTGGCATCTGCCCGTCGAGAAAGTTACCTCTGGCTTTATTGAGTTTCGTGATTATATTGGCGGCTGCAAGTTTACTGACTGCAAACACGGTACTGACCCCGGTTGCCTCATCAGGCAGGCCGTCATGGAGGGCAAAATAACGGAAGACCGTTACGAAAGTTATCATAAAATTGTTGATTCGTTGGAAGAAAACCGCCCTTCTTATTCGAAAGGGTAATTGCACATAAGAACTTAATTCCTCATTCATTTATTCTTTGTTGTATAATATGGGCGATTAAATTATGGAGAGCATCCAGTGCTAGATTGGTTCAAAGTTCGTGTTCAATACATACTTCCAAAACACTTATTGTCAAGAATGGTTGGTTGGTTAGCGTCTGCTGAAGCTGGCGCGTTTACGCAGTTTCTTATCAAAATTTTTATAAAAGCCTTTAAAGTAGACATGTCGGAAGCCAAGCATTCGAACCCTAGCTACTTCAGAACGTTTAATGCCTTTTTTACCCGCGAATTGAAAGACGACATTCGCCCTATTGACGACAATGACAAACAGCTTTGCCATTCTGTTGATGGCAGAGTTAGCCAGTTTGGTAAGATTATTGGCGACAATATCTTTCAAGCCAAAGGTCATAATTATAGCCTAACAACACTATTAGGTGGCAAGCCAGAGCTAGCAAGCGTATTTAAAGGCGGCGAATTCGCCACCATTTATTTATCTCCTAAAGATTACCATCGCATTCATATGCCAATTGACGGCAAGCTCACCGATATGCTGCACGTGCCGGGAGAATTATTTTCTGTTAATCCACTAACGGCTGCGAATGTTCCCGGTTTATTTGCGCGTAATGAGCGCGTTGTAACGATATTTGATACTCCTGTGGGTAAAGTCGCGATTGTACTTGTCGGTGCTACCATTGTGGCAAGCATAGAAACGGTTTGGGCAGGTAATATAACGCCACCAGCAGGTAAGACCGTGCAGCATTGGCAATATAACGATGAAGACATACGCTTAAACAAAGGCGAAGAAATGGGTCGCTTTAAATTGGGCTCTACAATTGTAGTCTGCTTCGAACCCAATGCCGTTGAATTTGATGATCTGCAGGCTGGTATGGTCACGCGCTTGGGGCAGCCATTCGCCGTTGTCAAAGAAGATATCGAAAAATCAAACGACCCTAAATAACCTTGATGGACCCCGTCAAGAAAAGCCTAATATCATTGCATATTACTGTCATGCTGTTAGGCGGCACCGCGCTTTTTTCACAACTCATTCCCTTGGGCTCAATTGACATCACCTTTGCTCGCTCGGTTTTCGCCTGCTTGCTGCTTTTTGCCGTCGCTAAGCTAAGTGGAGACGGATTGCGGTTAAATTCAAATAGAGATTATTTCATTGCGTTCGGCCTTGGCATTATTATGGCAGTGCATTGGGTAACCTACTTTATGGCGATGCAGCTATCGAGTGTCTCCGTCGGTATTATTGCCCTATTTACATTTCCGGTCATCACCGTGTTAATCGAACCCTACTTTGAGAAAAACCGCTTGTTGTGGCAAGACATTGCGAGTGCACTTGTAGTACTAGCAGGCATCGCGTTAATCGTTCCTGATGCCTCACTCGACAACGACGTTACCTTAGGCGTCATTGTCGGCGTTTTTTCTGCGTTTCTCTATGCCATCCGCAACTTATTGCATCGCCATTACTTCTCACATTACAGCGGCGCAAAAGCAATGGCTTGGCAAACACTTATTGTGTGCCCTACCTTGGTATTTTTTGTATCCGATGAACTAGTGCTGGTTGATTTAAACACCTTTTGGTTGCTGCTCGCATTGGGTACGTTTTTCACCGCTATTCCACATGCGATGATCGCTACTGCACTGCAGCATTTACGAGCCAAAACTTTCTCTTTGGTTGCTTGCATGCAGCCGTTTTACGCTATTTTGTTTGCTATGATTTTGATTAATGAACAGCCTACATGGCAAACTTTAGTTGGCGGTTTGCTGGTAATTTCTGCGGCGATATACGAAACTATTAACACTCATAAAGAAAATCAAAAAGCCAAACAATGCTCGTAATTGCTCACCGTGGTTTTAGCAGCCAATATACTGAAAATACAATTGTCGCTTTTAAGCACGCCTTAATGCTTGATGTTGATGCCATTGAGCTCGACATTCACCAAGTTGAACATGAGTTTTTAGTTTTTCATGACCCATATGTGAATAAACTGACCAATGGCAAAGGCCGCATCTTCGATTTGCCGTTAACCGAGGTTCGACAGCTATTAGTCAAGGGTGAAGACCAAATACCCACTTTAAGTGAAGTTGCAGCGTTAGTAGGCGATCGAGTCATCTTGAATATTGAAGTGAAATCGCTTTTATGTGTTCAGGAATTTGTTGTCTATGTTAAGCAGCTCATCACCGAACACAACTGCAAAGTGGTAATTTCATCTTTCGACCATCCGGTATTAATGGCCATAAAAATGAGCTTCAGCGACTTCATAGAAGCAGAGTTGTTGTTGGAAGAGCCCTCAGCGGGTGAAGAGCCTTCAGCGGGTGAAGAGCCTTCAGCGGGTAAAGAGCCTTCAGCGCATAAAATACCCTCAGCGGGTGAAGAGCCTTCCGCGCATAAAAAGCCCTCAACGTTCCCAGTAGAGTTTGGTGCATTGATTGCGCATGCACCCTTCGACCACGCGAAATACGCAGGTACACTGGGTGTAGCAATCGCGGCAACCGATTGGAATACAGTTAATGCCGACTTTGTAGAGGATGCCCATGCGCGTGGCAAAAAGGTCTGGTGTTACACCGTAAACCATGAAGAAACACTGGTAGACTTAATAGACATGGGTGTCGATGGCATATTTACAGACCGTCCGGACTGGGCCAGACAATTCATTAGCCAAAGAGACGGTAACACGTAAACTTCCGCCGTTACCCATTAACAGACTTTATTCTTCTTCGCATTCATTAGCTGCCAACGCCGGCACTAATGATACACTCGGGTCCCAAATTCTATCCCAAATACTGCCGATTTGACTGAAGTCCGGCCGCTGACTTACCTTTTCAAAATCGCCAACTTTTATGCCCGACTCGGTCTTTTCGCCAACGGCGAAGTTGAACACGTAACTGCATTCAACGCCCATTCGCAAGTCAGACAGCACGATTTTGTCTTCTTTTTGGCGCACTGAGTAGAAGCCTTTAGTAAACCACTGCAGTCGCGGTACACCCCATTCACTTTGGATGTCATTGAGGAGTTCGGGGTAAGTTTGATATGCAGTTAAGCTGACGTCTTGCACAGAATCAAAAACAGACGCGTATCCCTCATAATAGCGGCCGTCGGACATCACAACGATTCGCCAAAGTAAGGTACTCAGTGGTGCGGGCGTGCTAATGTAAACGTCAGTTTGTATATTTCTGTTATTTAAAGCGACTTCAACTTTTTGGTCGATAACGACCTTAGCAATCAAAGACCAACAAATATATACACTACTCAATGCTAAACCATACAGGTTCATCCGACGAGCTGTCGTTAACTTTACCCTAGGAGATAATGCGAATGCTAAACCCAGCAATAAAGGCAAAGTGTAAATGGGGTCAATAATGAATAGATTGGATACGCCAAAGGGGTATTCGGTCAGCGGCCACATTAATTGCGTTCCGTAAACGGTGAAACTATCTAATATTGCATGAGTCGATAAGCACAAAAAGACTAGCCAAAACCACTGTTTTGCGTATTGCTGAGTGTTTGTATGTAGTTTAAGGATCAGCCAGGTAATAATGGGGCTTGCAAGGAGATGAACGAAAAGAGAATGGCTAAAACCACGATGGTAAGTAAAAGCTTCTACTTCGCCGCTATAAGGTAATAATACATCTAAATCGGGTAAGGTTCCTAAAACTGCGCCCCAGACAAGCGCTTTACGCCCAACTTTGTTTCCCAATACAGCGTAGCCAACCGCTCCGCCAAGAGCGATTTGTGTCAAAGAATCCATATTTATTTACTGTGTTTAAAAAACTGCCGTTGATATTAGAATAAGCGCTGCCAAAAGCCAATAAAGCTTGGCGCGAGCACGCTATCGATTATTTCAAACTACTTCGTAGACCCGCACTCATCGTCGCAGGTTTTGCAGTTGTTGCAAAGCCTGATATTGGTAATGTGAGCGGCAATGATAAGAAAAGCCCCGATGGCAATAGTGAAGGGTTCGTATTCGTGACCAAATATATCTTTATTCCAGTATATTAAGCCACCTAAAGCTAGAGAATAAAGAGGATAAAGTTGGCGATGGTACTTGTGAAAGCCAACAAACAAGGCTGCGAAACCAACTAGGATTGAGAATGTCAGTATCATACGTTCAAACCATACTTCAGCGAATACACTGCTAGCCACTAAAGGGGCGATAGGCAGTAATATGGGTAGAAGCAGACAGTGCACTGCACACGCACTAGATACCCAGATACCGATGCGGTCTAAAACGATATTTTTCGTTTTAGGCACAAAAGCAGATTGCGAGACACTGCTTGCGCTGCTCTCTAATTCTAACACCTCTGGTTTAAGTTCAGCTACTCTGCTGTTCATATGCTCTTCTCAAAAAACGGGTTTAATAAAAATAAATTAAGTTACCGTTATAATATAACATCTAATTTGAGAGCTGTAAAAGTTTTAAAACAATACGAGTGTATTTATTCAGAAAGTTTATTTTGGAGCAGTGTCAGTCGTGCTCTGTATCGATTCAACGGCAAGCCTTGGTTGCTCAAAGGTATCGATAATATCTTCGCGCCCAAGAGACAAGAACTCACTTACTGTAACGAGCTCGATGTCGTCTGGTAAGTTCGCCAACTTTTTCTTCAAGAACGAGATACTAATTTTATAAGGATGAGCAATGCCGATAACCGCCCCATTTCGTCTAGCTTTGCGAAGAAGCTGCTCAAACTGCTTTTCAAGGAACGCTTCATTCGCGTAGTGATCAAGAAAGACATGACGCTGAGCAGTGGCGACGCCACGTTGCTGAGCAATTTGGAACGCTTTAGTAAATTTGGTCGTGCGACTGTCTATAAAGTAAAGATTATTGTTGTTGAGCACATCCATCACTGCATTCATCTGCAGTGTAATTTGGGTAAGTTTACTACCCATATGATTATTAACACCAATGGCGTGAGGCACAGATTCCAAAGCCAACAATAAGGTATTCTCGACTTCCTCAGGGTACATACTGGCCAATAACGCGCCATCACCTAAAGCTTCACCGTGCAGAGACTCCATGGGCATGTGTAGCATGACTTCACGCCCCTGGTGATAGGAGTAAGTTGAGAACTGCGTTGAAAAGGAAGTATGGGGTAGAATTGAAAAAGTGACTTTTTCAGGTAACGCAAATGCTTCGGCATCGGCTCGTTTGTTTCCGATATCGTCGATTATGATGGCAATCTGAGCCTTTTTTTGCTTAAAGCCTGGGTATCGCTCGTCTTGTTTGCTGTGTTCTAAATCTGCTTTCGCTGATTTAGTGAGCATTATGTTGCTTTTTGCACTGCCATTTTTAGGCAATGGCTGAGCAGCATCCACAAGTAAGCTGATGCAAACTAATAGCATGACTATAGTTATTTTTTTTAGCACACTTTTTCTTCACTTCTCATTGCCAGAAGCACAAATGGCAATATAAGTTGATTGTTTTTATTATTAGTCGATGAAAGCATATCAATGCTTTGCAATAATTGCACCTAAAATGACGGCAAAAGATTGATTTATTAGAAATAACTTGAAATGGACTGTTAGGCAACTGCGCAAGCCTTGAGGTAAAACGAGTTCAGCGCTTCCCTCCCTATCTAATTGCGTTTGTGTTTATTCAATAACGCTGGTAGAAGGGCTGTCGTGAAAAGCTAGCTGCGATAAGCCAATAGTGAAAGCCAATGTTGAAAGCCAATGTTGAAAGCTAACATTGAAAGAATAAGTCGGAAAAACAGTCGCCAATAAATTGGCGACATAAAGTACAAATTGACGAAAATGCGAAAGAAAATGCGAAAGTACGGATGCAAACACGCTAATAACGTGTTTGAACAGAACCTTGCTGCAAAGACCTTACCAACGCTCTAGAATCCAATATATCGCAACCGCACCTATAAGAAGAGAAAGTAGCTGCATCCCATACCATCTATAAAAGTTACTTTTTCTAAGCCACAATAAAATGGGTAGGACAACAACGAGCAAACCTAACTGCCCTATCTCAACGCCTAAATTAAAGGCTAAGACGCTGAGCAATTGATGTTCTTGAGTAAAGCCAAATTCTGACAATGCACCGGCAAAACCCATTCCATGAATTAGACCGAATAAGAAAGTAATTAAACTCAAGTTCTTGATCATTGGGAATAGATTATTAAGAACGTTAAACAATATTGATGCTGCTATGACGATTTCAATCCAAGACCCCATGACGGGAATAATCCCAAGAGCCGTGCCTGATAAAGTAATTGAGTGGGCGATCGTAAATGAGGTGATAATAAACAGTGTCTTTTTAATGATGACTCTTTTGGAATCTACGCCGCGCCATTCACCCAAGTGTCGATAGAAACAAAGGGTTAGCAATAAGGTAAACAAAAATAGGATATGATCAAGGCCAATGAGAATATGGAATATTCCTTGATAAATAAATGCCCAAAATGTCGACCACGATGAGCTTTCGTTAAGCTCAACATTTATTGAGTTTCGACTATTTTCGTCATCAATAATAAATACATGTTCCTCTGATGCGACACGTAAACTAAAAATGGCCTTATGATTGGTTGCAGCATCGAATAGCAGTGAGTACTCAAAGCTAAGTTGCTCCTCGTCAGCGCATTTTGACGATGAATACAAAGGCGACGAAAAAGACATCACCAGATAGGTGACAGAATTAAGCTCTTGCAATTCAAGTTGGTTATTCAAGGTCAGCAAACACTGCTGAGTGCCGGCATAGAAACGTAAACCGTTGGTAACATAGTTTTGAATTGTGTCGCGGCTTGCTTCAATTTCGCCCCACGTGAGTTCACCATTGCCGTCGATATCAAGCGTAACGACTTCTTTTAAATCCAAAATATCGAGTTTTAATTGACCATCAAGACTGCCATCGTCACGTAGCTCAGCAGAAATGAACGTGGTACTGAGTTCATGTGCCGCTACACTACTGGCAAATAACGCAATAAATAAGAAAACAACGCAGCGCTGAATCATTGAATACTCTCCTTCAGTTCATTCTCTGAGGAGAGTTCTAGCGCTGCAAGCTCTGTCATTTCTAACAAGCGTTTGTCGTCTAACAGTTTCGCTTGTTGCCAATTAATCAGCGCCCAAGCGTTTGCTTTTTGATAGTCACGTTCAATGAAATAGTAATAAAGCGCAATATCATAAGCGTGTTCTTTATCATTTCGAGACTCTCTTAATGCAGTGCGTGCATGCGCCTTTTTCAGCCATACATTATTCGAGAGTGCTGAGGATTGCTCTGCTATCGCGAGTCGTAAAATAAGCGCGTCATCCTGATTACTTGAATTATTAACAACGTCTCCGAGACGTTGAATCACTTTAACTGGTTTACCTAGCTCCAACTGAATGTCTGCCCATAACACCCAAAAACTGACCGGCACTTTTTGCTCTAAATATGGGGATAATATTTTTTCAGCGCGCAATGGCTCGCCGTTCTCTTTAGCGAGACTCGCATAAGTTTCTGAAGACCAGATTGCCACACTGCTATCATCAGAAGACCGGAGATTTAAAATAGCGGAGAGTTGCTGGAGGCTTGATGATAGATCGCCGTTTTGTGCTTTTGCATTTATTGCACAAGTAGCTACAACCGATTGTTGTGCAATAGTAATTAGACGCAAACAGGTCTTTTCGGCAAGCTCATGTTCACCTAAAACAGAGTGCATATTGGCTAGTAGTAAAATCGCGTTCGCATTTTTAGCTTCCAGTTTGAGCAAACTGGATAGCAGCTCTTTACTCTCCTCGAAAAGGTGGTAATGCTGCTTAATAACAGCATCATAATACAATCTGTCCGTAGCTGGCACATCTTGTACAGAAGCATGCCTGAGCAAACTCGCTGCTATCGGGTAGTTTGCGCTATTACCAGGATAGGGAGCATCGCTGAGCAATTTTTTTATTTGCACACTGATACTCAGATTTGATGCTTGTGTTGGCCATTTTGCCACTACGACTGCTGAAGACTTTGGCACATAGGGTTCCGACGCCATGCAAGCAGTAGCATAAAGAAATAAAATTAACGAAATTACAATCAAGCGTTTCACAAGAAAAGCCACTCCTAGCTGTGAGTCAGATAAATATAAAGATAATTAAAAAATGCCGTCCTTGGCATGAACTAAACTAGTTATTGTCTATCAAATCCTGATAGTCACTTTGGTCGTTAGCGTCTTGCGTAAACACTCTACCATTCAGTAAGAGTGGTGCATCGGTGCTGGTTGCAGCAAACGCTAGACGGCTATAACTCAAAAATGATAACTGCAAAGCCTCAATCGTAATATTTACGGTTGCCGATGCCTCGAGTCCGCCGACGTCTCTCACAACATAGCTAAACATATCCGAGCCCGTAGCTTCATCAAACGGTTGATATGTATATTCACCCATATCGCTGAGGACAAGACTGCCTAGCTGAGGTTCAGATGTCAGCTCATAAGTTAGCGCTAGTCCCTCCGGGTCGGTGCCTGACAGCTGGTCAGTGATTGACACTTCGGTTTGCGTAATCAAATTGACTGACGCTGCCGTTGGTGCTTGATTGACTGGGACAATTTCCTCTTTATCGTTATCTGAGTCGAAACAGGCAGACAAACTCACTACGCCGGCCAAAACGATCGCGGCTTTCACCGCAGATTTTTTAGTTTTCATCATATTCTCCTTAACCGTTATTACTTAGAACCTGCAATCGGAGTCGCAAGATATGGGAAAGTAGTCATCATCATACTAGCGTTGCTAGGCGCACCGTCAGTAAATGGAACTGTTCCAACACTCGCGTCTTCTGGTGCACATAAACCTAAGTTTGTTGGCTCGCCAGCAACAGGGATCGGATGACACAGCGCGCCCATAACGACACGTAAAGCGATATCCACAACATCATCACCAGGACGACGACCGTTTGGGAAACCAGCAAGGTCATCACCCGCTACACCAAATGGGCTTTGCTCTGCGGCAGGCTTGGCAGGAATACCGGTATTTAAACGTAACATTTCTGATGGCGTAACCGTCTGTAATTGGTTAACGCCTTCAAAACCAGTTAAGAATGCAGTCACTAAATCAACTCTTGGGAAGTTAGTTGGAGCCAATGTTTCAATACTCGTTCCTAAAGTAGTATTCACCGCGTCCTTGAACAAAATATTCAAAAGCTCCGGTAATGACGGATGCGTCACATAGTCAGCAAATTGACCATCATTTTTTGGGTGAGATGAAGAAAATTTATCCTTATCTTTAATACCGATAACTAGTTCGTTCACCAATGGCGAACCCAGTCTTGATACTTGCGTTAAAGCACCACCATTCACTTCAGTTTTATCAAACGTAGGGTTCGGATTCAGGACTCGTGTTTGCGGCACGCTTGCCGTGGTCCAAGCGCCTATCGTGCCGTTTCCACTTCCAGTTACGCAACTTTTTGGTACTTCAATTGCGATGCTTGTAACATTTTTATCGATCAAATCATCGTTTGCTGAATCTTGCGTTATACCACCCGGGAAACCGTCGCCGTCGCCGTTGCCAGGCATGCTGTCGCCTTCGACAGGAACGTAATTAACCAAATCGAATGTTTCGCCTAAATTAACTACGAATGGGTCTTTACGCTGCCCAACAAAAACTCGCGCTGCAGCTTCGCAACCAGGTATTTGCACGTTGTATACAAAAGTGTCGGCATAAGCGATGTAGCCTGCCTCATTGGTAAACGTTTTGTTTCCGATATAATCCAACGGTTTTTTAAATTCAGCATTACCTGAAGCCGTTATCGCTGTTTGTGTGCCGGTGCTCATTGCACCTTCAATTAGGGTCAAATTATAAGTTTCGGCAAAATTAGCGTTTGCTTGGTTTTCTGCACTTATACCACCAACATTAATAAGTGGTACCGCAACCGTTCTTTGATTGCCTTCAGGTCCAACGGTTAAGGCCACGCCTTGATTATTGTTTGGCAATGACTTGGTAAAATTGAACGCAAACGTAAGATCTTCAGTTGCATCACCATCGTTGTCTATGTGAATGCTGTATGTTGCTTCAGGATCCATTGCAAAATAATTTGGACCGCCGTACGCATCTTGAAGTGGAATATAGTTGGCAATCATAGTGACAAAATCGCCGCGCCCTTCTTCATAACTATTAAATATATAGAAGTCAGTTGAATCAAGCGTCGGCAGTCGCGTGATGTTTGGAGCTTCACGGTGACTTGATGCATCTGCAATTCCGGTTGCCATTAATGCTGTTATAGCAATTGCTACTTTAGAAATTCGTTTGGTTTTCATTATACTTTCCTTTATTTGGATGAATTAAACACTCGGAAAGCCAAACGCGTGAGTTACTGCATTGGATGCAAAAATAAATACTTTTTATTAATTCATTTTGAAGGAGGTGTTTTAAAGGCGGCTTTGAAAGTATTAATAAAGCCAATAAGCGTTAGTTTTGATGGAGTTGGAGCAACTCACTTTGTTGCTCCAACTTTATATTTTACTTTTATTGCCTCTTTTATTGTCTATAGATAAGCAAGCTCAGTTGCATATAAAACATCTGTTGGTGCGCCGTTAGGTGAACCTCCTTTTGGCTCTCGGCTAACCGCAAGTGCTGCAATTTCAATTGTATCGAATTCAGCAGGTTTGGATAAATAGAACTCACCCGATTGCTGCATAACACCAATAGAAATAGGTGCACCACCTGAGGCCGGAACAATCCAAAGTTGATAATCATTATTTGGTAGTTTCGGCACCAACGAAGTCACTTTCACTCTTATGTCATTGGTAAGTACATCAATCGACCACAGTGTTTTTGCGTCGTCGTTACTAATGACCGCAAGACTCTGCACTTGCTGAGGAGTGTCAAGTTCAATGTTGGTTGACACTATTACTGCGAGAACCAATGCAGCAGCAGTTGCAACACCAGACCACCACTTCCAGACTACATTTTTGCCTTCACTGCTGGTTTTGTCTTGTCTAATTTGAACCACATTGTCTGCATTGCCTGATTCAGCAGACTCAGCCGGCTCTTGGCCAATAATACCCAAGCGCTTGCGGATGTTTTGCAGAACATACTCTCTTGGTTCAACGGGCTGCAGGTGCAATGCCATTTCATTTAAATGCGATTCCCAATATTTTATTTCTTGTGCGATACCTTCATTTCCAAACTTGAGGGCTTCGAATCTCTCCCTCGCTTTACCTCTTAAGGTACCAAGCACATACTCAGCCGCTAATGCGGATATTAATTGTGGGTTGTTATAATTCATAGACCTAAACACCTCTGTAAACTTGTTAATCCTCTCCTGATCCAGCTTTTAATAGTGCCCAAAGGCAGGTTTAAATGTGCCATGACTTCAGAATGCGATAGACCGTTGAAATAGGCTAAATGAATTGCCTGCCGTTGCTGTTGCTCAAGCTCGTTCATGCAACCTTCGATTTTAGCGTCGTATGCAGGTGTGTCAGCTTCGGGTGACTCTATTTCACTGACGATTTCGTCGGATAATTCGTCCTCTTTCCTTACCTTCTTACTGCGCAGCATATCCAAAGCTCGATAGCGAATAATACTCACCATCCAGGTCAAGACCGTGCCTTGACCTTCTTTGTAATAGTCAGCTTTATACCAAATACTGACGTAGGCCTCTTGCAAAGCTTCTTCAGCGCTATCTCGATTTTTCAACATTTTCAGTGCGACAGCGAACAGCTGCCCACTAGTAACATTGTAGAGTTCGGTAAAAGCTTGCTGATTGCCGATGGCGACTTTCTTTAGCAATAACAACAGTTCTTCATGTTCCATAAAAATCCTCAATTACATTTATATAGCCAAACGAGCGAATCAACAAAGTGGATGCAAAAAATCAATACAGAGCGATAAATAGCATGTTAACCAAGAGGCTACACTAAAAAGTGACCTTTGGCACATTCAGTTGCTATTCAGGAGTAACAGACTAAGATAGCCCTACGCAACAAACAGATTGCCCGCACAGGCAATGAAGAGGGTTTGCTCTCTTACAATCATTTTATAAGGAAATAATATGTCAACACTGCACGCTAACCGGCCTCGCGCACTCAACTTAAAAACGGCAGTATTCTCTCTACTACTCAGTACTTCTATGTTTTCCAGTGTATATTCAATACCGCTGTTGGCCGAAAATACGCAAGCAGAATTGCATGCCGCTGATCCAATTTTACAGCAAGCAAAAGCATTGAATGCGCAAGGAAAGTTCAAGGAAGCACTTGCACTATTGAAATCAGCGCCGATGAGTCAAAGCACGTTTTCCGCCATGATTTCCACGCTGGCAAATACTGATATGGATGACGCTGAAGAACTTGCGAATAAGGCAGTTAAAGCCTTCCCAGACAGCGCTGAACTGCATTATTTGCGCGGCGTTATTATGGGAAACCAAGCGCAAAGCTCAATTTTCAGCGCGCTCGGCTATGCTGAAAAGTCATTAAATAGCTTTATAAAGGCGACCGAACTCGAACCTACAACAATAAAGTATCGCAAAGCATTGATGAGTTTTTATCTTGCTGCGCCTTCAATTGCAGGAGGGGATGAAGAGCTTGCTTTAGAGCAATTGCAGGTCATTCAAAAAGCAGATGAACTGGAAGGCGCATCATCACAAGTTTCGTTTTATCTAATGACAGATGAACCAGATAAAGCAATCCAAGCATTGCAAAAAGCAATCCAAGCATTGCAAAAAGCAATAATCGACTTTCCTTCTGAAGTTAACTTTGTTTTTCGATTAGCAGCCTACTATGCGCAAGAGGAAGATTACAAGAAAGCAATGCCCCTATTTGAACAAGCTGCAGCAATGCCATTGCCCGAGTTTGCAATAGATCCTGTTACAGGTAATACGCAGGCAAGTTATGTTAGAAATGCCAGCGCAAAATTCAACGCGTTATATCAAATAGGTCGTACTGCGGTTGTTACTAAAGAGAATACAGCAGCCGGTATTGCTGCCATGGGTAAGCTGCAAGCCGAGATTGAAAACAGTAGGCTAGAGCGTGACAATTTGCCGAACATGGAGTGGGCAAAAGCTAGAATTGCAGAGCTGTACATTCAGTCGGGTGATGCAAAAGCCGCTACCGATTTACTGGCAAGCATTTCAGTGTCGGACAACAAGGACCTGAAGAAACACGTTAATAAACTCAAAAAAATGCTGTGAACCATAAAGTGCAGCTAGATTTTACGATTTGGTCACCGGCAGTTTACTATTGTGCCGGTGACGCTTAGATAGGTTTTGCAGCCAAAACTGGGCTGAACTATGCTATTTTTGTGCTCAGATTTGTAGAAAGCGAATTCCAAATTGTATTGCTACTGGCAATATCTATTTGCTCTTCAAGGATATCAGACAGATGCTCCTTTGTGGTTAAGGGGTTAGCCAATACCACGCGAAATACGGTAATAATCTCTCCGTTGTATTTCTCAATTTCAATGCGCGTTCTGGATACAAAGGACTTACCCGCTTCCCTTTGTTGCTTTTGTACCGACACTGTCAAACTATCTAACTTTTTATTGATATTTGCTACATCAGATACAGGCATACTCTCTAAGCCAGACAGTGTCTGTGGTCTGAGTCGGTAGGTCAATAAAGATAAAGTGGGCTGTGTAGTAAGCTCAAAGTCGGGATGCGCATTAATCATGGCAGCGAATTCAAGCGCTAACTCAATGCTTTTGTTGATAAGCAGCTCGTATCCTCGGCGCCCTAATATATGTAGCGAAGAGTACACCATTAGTGCCATGCCGTTGCGCGACCCCTCAAGCGTAGTTGCACCTAAATCTTTAGAGCCCTCACGAAGGATGTATTGAGCGTGATGACGAACCGCATTGCTGTGCTTCGGATCCTTAAATAAAGCCATGCCTGCACCCATCGGCACGTACATTTGTTTATGCGCATCAATAGTGACGGAATCAGCGTGTTCAATTCCTTTCAATTTGTCGCGATAGCGCTCAGAAAACAAAGTTGCACCGCCCCAAGCAGCATCGACATGAAACCAGCAACCGAGCTCTTTGGCCACATCAGCAAGTTCATCTAATGGGTCAACGTGGCCTGTTTCAGTCGTGCCCGCAACGCCTACTATCGCCAACAATTTATTGCCTGATTCTTGGTAAGCCTTACCCAGCTTTAATGCTTGATGCGGGTCGAGCTTTTGCGTTGGACTATGTACTGTAAGCATATTGTCGCGGCCAATGCCCAGCACATCCACCGTTTTGGACAAAGAATAATGTCCACGATTAGATGACATTACACCTATATTCTCGTAGCCATAATGACGATAAGCTGCGGCTAAACCTGCTTTTGCCACACCAGCAAACTGACCATCAGCAGACAAAAGTTGGTTTCGAGCCACCCAAAGTGCCGTTATGTTTGCTACCGTGCCGCCAGAACAGAAGGAGCCTAAGGAATGATCCGCACTATGCAGGTAATCTTCATAAAATTTATCATCCTGTTGATAAATCAAATTATGCATCATACCAAGCGTTTGTCTTTCTAATGGCGTGAATGCTTTCGATGTTTCGATTTTAACTAAGTTTTGATTTAAACCTACCAGCAACTTCGCCAGCGTTAAATGGAAATAAGGCAACGCGGATGTCATATGACCAATAAAGGTAGGAGAGTAAGTATTCACCGAGTGGGCGACTAACTTAGTGAGTAAAGACTCCGCATGCTCAGAGACAAATTCCGGACTATCAGGAACAGCAGCGCTGAAGAAATCTTTTTCAATCTCTTCTAAAGAAGTCTTTTTGGTGACTACATGCTGAGAAAGGAAATCCGAAATATTATCGGATAAATGCCTTTCAATTTTTGCTAACGTTGAATCACTGTGCTCGGGCTTTGTAAAAACTCGAAATAGATGTTCTAAGCTAACTTCTGCTTTTGCCAATTTGTAACCTTACATGAAAACTTTCAGGGGCGAACTTTACCCCACTTCTACGTCAATACCAAGATACTGGATGTCACAATTATCAACAAAAGTGGCTAAATGAATGTAAAAACACGTGAAATTGTTGAAAACACTAAAGACTTTGTTGTTTAGAGCTGATATATATTGAACAGATGGTTAAATTCCAAGCTAATATAATTCCAAACGAGGTAACTACATGACTCATCAGCAGGTCGAAGTAGAATTCAAAATGGAGCGCGTCGTTCCTTACTTCCAACCCATCATGAATTTACAAAACAACCGCGTTTGGCGCTACGAATGCTTAGCCAGATTGCTGGGTGACAAAGAACATATATTTTTACCGAGCGAATTTTTGACCATTGTTGAGCGAGAAAACTGGAATACAGAGTTAACCCATCATATATATGAACAAAGCCGACGCTATTGCGTTCATCGCAACATGCCTTGGAGCATAAACCTCAGTGAATCGGACTTAAATGACGAGTCGCTTGTCGCGTGGCTAATCTACTCGCATGAGAATACAAGCACGACCTTGTTTGGCATTGAGATTTCGCATTCCGCATTGCAGAAGTATTTTCCCGTTATCACACATCTGCGTGAGAAGTGTCCAAATTTGGCAATTATCATAGATGACGTATCCAACAACAGCGACGTTTTAGAACAGGCTCTTAAATTGAGGATTCAGGCAGTTAAGTTATCTGGCGCGCTGATTAACAGCTTAGTGGTAGACAAGCCCTTACTGCATGAACTTGTCAAACTGTGCAGAATAAACAAGACCAAGTTAGTCGCCGAGCATATTGAAAACAAGCTCACCTTAGCCCTAGTTCTTTCTATGGGCATCGACTATGGACAAGGTTTTTACTTATCCTCACCCTCGGCCAATGTCTGAAGCTGCCAGCACTGCTGTCCTGACTCTGTGTACTTGCGCTCGAACGGCGTAATGGGAACTCCGCTTACTGCTGTAATATTACTTTTCACACCATGAATACTCAGCGCCTGCTGAAACTCCTCAAGATAGATTAACCAATTACTTCTTACTTCAATATTCCTTGAACACTTTAGTAAAGCAATGAAAGTAGGACTCGCATGCCAGCGCTTTTGAACTTGTGCTTTTTTAGGGTATGGATTGGGATAGAATACGCATTGTTTGCTGATGGTCCAATTGGCGCTTGCTGAGTAGTTTGCCATTAAGCGCCAGAAATCATTCAAATCAGCTTGAAAAACTTTAACGTTGTCAGCGCTTTTACCGACACTTTCATCGTCCTTTCGTCGCTTGTAATACGCATGCTTATCGAGTCGAGCCACGGACTTATCAATACCAATGATCTTGGCACTTGGGTTTTGTTGCGCAAGCACAATCGTACTCTCGCCAACGCCACAACATGCATCGATAATCACATCGCCCTGCCAGTCACCAAGCCAATCGATAACCAGCTCGAAGGTTTGTTTAGTATGTTCAGCAATCGGCTTTTTAAATTCAAACTGCCGATACTTATTCACAATACTGGCAAGGTCTTCATGCACGCCCAACTGATTGGTCGTAATTTCTCTGGGCATTGATTCCATTAGGTGCGAATACCTGTCCCTTTGGACAACAAACGGTAAGCAACGGTAAACAATACAATGTTAGAACCAATCAAAATACCCAGCGCCATGATGTAGTTGACATCCGCGCTACCCAAAAAGCCATAGCGAAATGCGTTGACCATATGGTAAATAGGGTTAACTAAAATAACGCCCTGCCAAAATTCATTGAATACCTTTTCTAGCATTGACGCAGAATAAAAAACGCCGCCAAGATAAGTAAGCGGAGTCAAAACAAAGGTGGGTATAATGCTAATATCGTCGAAACTTTTTGCGTAAATACCATTGATCAAGCCAGCCGTTGAAAACAAGACGGAGGTTAATAAGATAGTCACAATAATTATGCCGTAATGTGCAATGTTTATGTCGACAAAAAACATAGATACAATAATTACGACAACACCAATAATCGACGCTCTCGCTACACCGCCGCCAACAAAGCCCAAAATAACAACCCATGTTGGTACCGGTGCGACAAGTATTTCTTCAACGTTACGTTGAAATTTAGCACTGAAGAAGGAAGACGACACATTCGAATATGAGTTTGTAATCACCGCCATCATAATCAAACCCGGAACAATGAACTCCATATAGCTAGAGCCGTCAATCGGCCCAATTCTGTCACCAATAAGCTTGCCGAAAATAACAAAATATAGCGACATTGTGATCGCTGGCGGCACTAATGTTTGTACCCATATTCGCAGAAAACGGGTGCACTCTTTAATCCATATGGTTGAGAGCGCAGTCATATTACGATTACTCATTGGTCGCTCCTTTTTCTTGATTAGCTTCAACTAATCGTACAAACAACTCTTCTAGTCGATTCGACTTATTACGCATACTCATCACCTGTACGTTTTGTTTCGATAGCTCTTCAAATACAGGGTTTAAGCCGCTTGCTTTCGGCACATCTACTTCTAGGGTTTGATCATCATTCGCTCTGGATTCAAAACCTTGAATGCTAATTTGATTCGCACCTGATGCAATGTCAAAGACAAATGTTTCGACATTCAAAGTCGCGAGCAGTGCTTTCATACTGGTATTCTTTACAATTTTACCTTTATCTATAATCGCAATATTTCGACAAAGCATTTCGGCTTCTTCTAAATAATGCGTAGTTAGAATAATGGTGATACCTTGTTCGTTGATTTTTTTGAGGAAAGTCCACATAGAACGACGGACTTCAATATCGACACCCGCGGTTGGTTCATCCAGAATCAGCATGCGAGGCTCATGCATTAACGCACGCGCTATCATCAAGCGGCGTTTCATGCCACCGGATAACTCTCTTCCTGCAGAGTTACGCTTATCCCAAAGGTCGAGCTGCTTAAGATATTTTTCTGCACGCACTTTCGCGACCGAGCGAGGTACACCATAATATCCGGCTTGATTAACCACTATTTGAAATAAGGTTTCGAACTGATTGAAGTTAAATTCTTGCGGCACTAAGCCGATGCAGCTTTTTGCGTTTACGATATCCGTTGCTAAATCATGTTCGAAAATTTTCACACTGCCGCTTGATTTATTAATTAGCGAACTAACTATTCCGATTGTGGTTGATTTACCAGCGCCATTGGGGCCAAGTAAGGCAAAAAAATCACCCTCCTCTACGGTTAAATCAATTCCTTTAAGCGCCTGCACTCCACCCTTGTAGGTTTTTGCCAAGCCCTTTATATCTAATGCTTTCATTCCGCCTCTCATGCCATTTTCACGTAAGTGAAGACAGTCGTTTTACACTCAGGGTAAAAAGTGGCGGTATTATGCCAAAATTCGAAGCAAAAAGTTACATCTTAAAGGAATAAGATACAATGTCAGCGGATAGCGTTGTTCTACTTATAAGATAGCGAGCGGAGATCATCCATTCAATAGCATGTGCACGGCGATACTAGCGGCGTAACCAAAGGCAATGGCTGGAGTCCATTTTAAATGCACGAAGAAAGTGTAATGGCCGCGAGCTTGCCCCATCAGTGCAACGCCTGCTGCAGAGCCGATAGATAGTAAACTACCGCCGACGCCAGCGGTTAACGTAACCAGTAGCCATTGTACTTCATTCATTTCAGGGTTCATTGTTAATACGGCAAACATCACGGGAATGTTGTCGACGATGGCAGAAAGTACGCCAACTAAGATATTGGCGTTTAACGCGCCCAACTGGCCATACATAAATTCAGACGTTAAGCCTAAATAGCCCATAAAGCCTAAGCCACCAACGGCCATAATAACGCCGTAAAAAAAGAATAATGTATCCCACTCCGCCTGTGCTATTTTATTGAAAATATCAAATTTACCATAGCTTCCGTGCGGCGTTGAACCGGGAGATGCGTCTGGATCTTGTTCCCAGTCTTGCTGCTGTTGCTTAAGAAAGAAAGCGAATATTTTGAGATAGGCAAAACCCATCATCATGCCAAATACTGGCGGCATATGTAGCACTAAGTGAAAGCTTATTGCAGTAACAATAGTCGCAAGAAACAAACCAACAATTACCAATCCACCTTGCTTTATTTTAAATTTGGGGCCAGCAGTCTCAGTTGATGGGCTGCCCGCCGGTAGTGCAAAACTCATAAGGGCAGCGGGTATCACGAAATTAACAACAGCGGGAATAAATAGATCGAAGAACGTCCAAAATTCGAGGATACCTTTTTGCCAAACCATCAATGTGGTGATATCACCAAAAGGACTGAAAGCACCACCCGCATTCGCAGCTACTACTATATTAATGCATGCTATCCCAATGAATTTTGGCTCATCTTTACCTACGGCCATAATCACGGCGCACATAACTAGCGCTGTGGTTAAGTTATCTGCAATTGGCGAAATGAAAAATGCGAGTACGCCCGTCAACCAAAACAAACTTCTGTAATTTAGGCCTTTACTCACTAACACATCACGCAATGCGTCAAAAACGCCGCGCTCTAGCATTGCGTTAATATAGGTCATTGCCACCAGTAAGAAGAAAAACAGTTCAGAATATTCTAGGAAATTATGTCTAATGGCTTGCGCTACAAGCTCGTGCTCGCCCTGGCTCATGTAGGCAATCGCAATCAAGACCCAGATTATACCAGCGGCCAAAAGAACGGGTTTTGATTTTCGTAAATGAAGCTTTTCCTCCAAAATCACAAAAACATAAGCAATCACAAAAATAGCGATAGCTATAAAACCATAACCGGATGTCGTTAAGTCCAGAATACCATCGCCAATCGTCCCCATCGTTTCAGACGCTTTAGCACCGAAACTGGCACATAAAGATAGTAGAAGCATAACAACAACACGAAAACTCATTTAAAACTCCATTGATGCGAAAATATAGAACATATTGATCGGCAGGTTGGTCTAGGATAGAGAAACAATCAAACTGGAATATAAGACCTTGGTCTAGTGGAACATGTCTCAGACAATGAGTTTACTGCAATACTATTTATCAGTTTGATTTTCTGAGTATTTTTTTCGACATAAAAGAAATCAATATCGAATATTTTCCGTAATAAGAGATTGATACTTTTATCATATTTGATGTTAATTTTGCGTATGGAGGACAATAAATGTCTGGTGAAAAATTTATAGACCCACGATTGCAGGCTAAGGAACATATTTTCCAACAATTACATTTGAGCACATTTGATACCATGGGATATGCGCACGCAATAATTCAAGAGGTCAATAAAAGCGGTAAAGATGTAGAAGAAGACAACGACAACTATCAGCAGTTGTTGCGTGATTATGAGATAACCAGGAATATTGCACCCATTGCGAATACGCCCCTCGCGACGCTCTGCTCACAAACAAACGATAAGATTGCAAACTCACAGCTAGCTCATGCATCAATAGCACAGCTTTGCGCCGCTGCCACCAATTCTCTTAATCATTGGCGCATATTAGCTGAAATTCCAGAAGATCTGTTGGAAGTAGATGAAGTTAGTAGTTCAGTGAAAGAGAACTACGCCAATCATTTGAACGCGTGGCGTGATATCTTGCAAGAAGGTTGATCCATTGATGACGCGCCGCCATTGAACATGAATTGAACCGGCGCTTTTTGCGGATCCGCCTTTATCACTGATAGCTAAGCGTTGTCCGTTGAACTACTTGCTATTTTTTTTCATGAGACGGTTTTCACGACTGCGCCACATGACTTTTGCTAGTTGCTTCATACTCACATTTGTGTCGCTTTCATCCACAATCTCTATACCTAGTAGGCTTTCGAGCAAATCTTCTAGGGTTAGCAAACCTTCCAGACCACCGTATTCATCAACCACTAAGACCATATGAATGCGTGACTTCAAAAACTGGTCAAAAGTACTAGACAAGGGCATATTGCTCAAAACAGTGGGTAAGGAATTACTCATCTCACTCAGCTTTTTATGACCCTCTGCGTTCGCTTTAGCGAGAAGAATATCGGACTTGAGGACGAAGCCACTAATGTTCTCACGGTGCTCCCCCTCGTAAATTGGAATACGCGAAAACTCAGTTGGCAGCTTTTGCTCCATAAATTCCGTCACGCTCATCGATTCGGGCGCTGAAAAAACCACCGTGCGATGCGTCATTGCATCTTTGACCGACAACTCATGTAGTTGCAATAAATTCTTCAAAAAGCGCGACTCTTGTTTCGCTAACTGCCCTTCCTGACCAGACAACTCTGCCATCGCAAGTAACTCACTTCGGCTTAAACCTTTCAAAGGGCTTTCTTCGGTAAACCCGCTGGTTAGTTTTTCTGACATTTTGACGAAAGGGTATAAGACAAGAATCAAATATTTGAGGAAGTGAGCAGTACTTGGTGCTAATTGTCGCCAAAAAGTGGCACCCAGAGTTTTTGGGATAATCTCGGAGAAAACCAAGATTAGCAGTGTTAATACGGCAGAAATAAGGCCTAAATAAGCATCACCGAAGACGGCAGCTGCTTGAGCCCCGGCACCTGCAGCACCCATAGTGTGTGCAATGGTATTTAATGTAAGAATTGCTGATAAAGGTTTGTTTATGTCGCTTGTTAGCTTACCTAACAGCACGCCTGAGGGCTTTCCCTCTTTTTCTAGGAGTGAAATATAGGCTTGAGAAACGCTCAAAATGACAGCTTCTGCGATTGAACAAATAAACGAAAAACCAAGTGCAATTAGCACATATATAATAAGCAAAAGCATAGAAACAAAGCGTTCTCAAGAATCAAAGTTTGATTGTAGCATTTAGAGCTTACTTGTCTCACTATTCTGCAAATAAATTCGCAATAAAAATGAATTTATTGAGTGCAAGCCTACCAACTAGTGCCTGTGACGAGCTCGTATGCTAAATACAATCCAAAAAACAACGAGTGCGCATGTGACAACTAGAGCACTAATATTAACCGCAGGCAGTTTGTTTAAGAAATTAAAATCGAAGAATTCAGAAATGATCGATAAATAGAAAAAAGCTAAACACAATACCAACGCGCGAGTTAAATTACGTGTCGTCAATAGCCTCATGATATTTGCTCCTAAAATGGCATAGTCGAGCTTACTTGCTCGAGCTTATTATTATTTTGTAAGTTAAATACTTCATTTACGACCCACTTTACTGCAGCGGCTGAGAACATAGTCAAAAAGGAATATTGACCAAATAACTAAGTGCACCGTTGTCATAAATAAATAACCCGCTATGTTATACCCAATAAAATCGAGCTAATCAATACCTAGGTATGCAAAATCAGACGGTCAAAAGCAAACAATATAGGCAGTCAATCACTTACAAGCTATATAGATAAAAGCTGACGCAATTTAGCAACAGTGAATGAGCGCTTATTCGATTAAAATTCAAGCAGTGTAAATATTTGTTACACGTAAAAAATTGATCACAAAGTCGTACCTTAAGATAGCCTCGACTCATCATGCCGACAAAAAGAAGTGAAAAAATGCCATATCGCTATTTTTTGAAAGTTTGCACTCGCAAACTCGGTCGCAAATGTCGTTGAGTCAATAAGTATTATCGTTGCAGAAATGTTTGTAGGGTATTATGAGAAAATCTTAGGGAAATGGCTTACTGCGATTGAGTCGCCAGTTATGTATGATTTTTGTGCCAAACTAAATACTCATCGAGAGGGATAGGTTTTGAGTAAAAGAAGCCTTGAAAAATATCAATATTCCTTTCTCGCAGCAACAGAACTTGATTTTCATTTTCGACGCCTTCAGCAACGACCCGCATACCGAGGTTTTTTGCTAAGCTGATAATTGTCTCGACAATACTCAAGCCTGATTTATCCAGCATCCGATCAACAAAGGACTTATCAATTTTAAGTTCATTAACCGGATACGCATGCAGATATGAAAGGCTTGAATAGCCTGTGCCAAAATCATCTATTGAAAAAGCAAAGCCTTCAGACTCAATTTCAGTCATTTGTTTAACTGTATTAGTGATATCGTGAGAAAGCATACTTTCTGTAATTTCTAGGTTTATCTGTTTACTCGATACATTAAATTGACCAATCGTATTCAAAAGTGACGTTCTGAAATTCGAAGATTTAAATTGTGAATGGCTTATATTAATCGAGAGTTTGAACTCATCGCTAATGAGCTGTTCGGCATTCAATATTTCAAGCAGTTCGCATATATCTTCAAGCACAATATCCTGTAAGGCTTGAATAAGTCCATACTGCTCTGCAACAGGAATAAATTCATAAGGAGGAATGAGTCCTTTGTCCGGATGCTTCCATCTTATTAGTGCCTCAGCGCCTGTTATTTCTCCTCGGCCATTCAACTGTGGTTGGAAAAAAGCACAAAACTCGCGTTTTTCGATCGCTCTAACAATTTCTGATTCAAACGATAACTGCCGGTCTAGTAGCGTTTGTTGTTTGGGATCGAAATAACTGTAGCTATTTCCTCCCGTTAACTTCGCGCTATACATGGCTGTGTCTGCATATTTTAATATACTGTCTGCGGAAGTTGCTCCATCTATGATGCATATACCGATACTGCAGGATACTTGAAACGCAAGTTCTTCAATTTCAAATTTTTGAGACAGTGTTGCTTGTACTTTGTTAGCCACAATTGAAATTTCTTTCTGCGCTTCTTCTTCGCTCTTACCCAACTGCTCGAGTAAAATAACAAACTCATCGCCACCAATTCGAGCTAGTATATCTGACTTTCGCAGGGCCAATTGCAGCCTGTTAGAAACATCCACCAATAACTTATCACCGGCGGCATGCCCTAATGAGTCATTGATTCGCTTAAATTGGTCTAAGTCTAAGAACAAAATGGCACCGTATTCATGCACTAATGCCTTGCTCTCTACCACCAATTTTAGTCGTTCATTAAACATACGACGATTAGGAAGATGGGTAAGCGGATCAAAATAAGCTAATTGTTTTATCTTTTCAGCCGTTGATTTCTCTAAGGTAACGTCTCTAGCGACCCACAGAACTCGCCTAGTTTCAGCGTCAACCGACTTATCGTAACCTATAGGCGTAACCCGACCTTCAAATATTGCGGGGCTACCGTCATTTTCAAATGAATATTCATAAACTTGTATTTCATCTGTACTGATGGCTCTGCGAATGACTGACAAAATGCGTTGCGCTTCAGCCTCGGGAAATAAATCTCGAACGCTTTTACCAACAATGTCTATTGCCGAAACATAAAGCAGATTATTAGGTGAGCCGTGAACATCTTCATAACAGCCGTTTTCATCAATAATTAACGCTAAATCAGGCATGACCTCGGTGAATGCTCTAAACTTTTGATTACTTTCCTCTAGCTGCTCAATTAATTGTCCGGTTTGGTTATATTGGCTTATTTTAAATAACACTGACCCCATTAGGTTGGCGAAGAAGGCGATGAGGTCTAGGTCATTGTCTAGCAGTTGCTCATCAATGCTGACGAACACGGACAACAAACCTATGGGTTGTTTTGCAATTGACATGACTGGCAGTGACCAGATCTTTTTGCTATTGCTTTTTTTGGCGGCGGCTTTGTCTTCACTGTAATTAAAAAGCGACTTAACCGAACTCAATATTGGCGCTATTGGCGCTTGCTCGTCGGATCCTGATATTTGGCTTATTATTGATTCTGTAAAGCGATGATAGGTAGTGACTACTGGCTTATTTCTAATTTCAGTTTTTGCATTAATTAGCACTTCGTTTCTAATATCAAAAACCGAGCATTCGACAGCTGAGATCGACAAACTGCTATCTAATAGTTTGCATAGCTCACTTATTGCAATTGCGTTTGTTTTGGACATAAGAATATTGGCTAAAACATTCTTATCATCAAACAAAAGTTTGTTGAGCTGGTTAACATCCATCGAAATATTTATATCACTCGTCGTTGCGGTAGCCTTTGATTGTATTATGTTAAGTAACGGTGTCAATGACTTGATAGTGATTTCATACGACAATCAAACTAAGTGCTCATAAGTAGGTTTACTCAGAAATCATTTTCAGGTTAGTATCCAAGTATAGCGTTTAGTCTTTAAGTAACCCAGCTGTGAGCCGCATGAAAGATAAGATCTTTTTCGCAATTAGCGGAACAAAGTTTAAAACACAGCGATTACTACAGGTCTTTTGGGTTGCGCAGCTCACAATTGCGCTCGTTTCTATCCAGCGTGTGGTAGTTCAATATTGGAGTGAAGCGGCCATAGGTGCAGCCTTATCACTTAGTCTGATACCGGTCTACATATTTGCCAAACGCAATGCTCCCGTCGCCGGATCGAATTACCTTGCTACGTTACTGACCTTTTCGATGCTCTATTTCATGTGGCAGAATGAAGGGGCAAGAGACGAAATTCTATTAGTATTCCCTGCAATTTTTACATTTTCAGTACTGAGTGGAAGTCTTATAGCAAGCTTCATTTTACTGACTATTGTCCTTGTTAATGTTCTTCTCATGGGATATTTGGAACAGTTTGAACTATTTGTATTTGTGCCTGCGCGCAACAATCTAAATACATCAACCTTAATCATGATATTAATTGCGGTCACTAGCTTTGCCATCTGGCTAATGGCAAGAGATCTAAAGCATGCATTGAAAAACTTGAAGTTAGAGAACTCAAGAGTAATAGAAAGCCAAGAAGAAATTCAAAAATTAGTGTATTTCGACCCACTTACCGGCTTACCTAATCGCTCGCTCGCAAAAATTCGCTTCGAATTCACTCTGAACCAATCAATCCGAGACTCTTCGATGCTATGTTTACTGCTCATCGATTTGGACGATTTTAAGCACGTGAACGATTCGCTCGGGCATGATAGCGGCGACCGATTTTTAATCAAAATTGGATCTCGGATCAAAACTGCGCTGCGTGATTCGGATACCGTTTGTCGCTTAAGTGGCGACGAGTTTTTAGTGATTACATCCAATGTCAATTCAGAGTCCGATGCTCAAAAAATCGCAAGCAACATCTTAGAATGCGTTCAAAAACCCATTGAGTTGGATGGCAACAAATTGGTGACAACTTGCTCTATTGGAATATCAATGGCTCCCGAGGACGGGACATCCTTTGAAGAGCTCTGTCAACGGGCCGACATGGCTATGTATAAAGGCAAAGAAGAAGGAAAGAACGAAGTCCAATTTTTTAATCCAGACTGGATGGCAGCACGAAGTCAGTCGCTAGCCCTTACCGCCGACTTGCGACTCGCACTGAGTGAAAATCAATTAGAAGTTTATTATCAGCCCAAAGTGCAGTTGCACGATAACAAAATTATCTCTGCCGAAGCCTTGCTTCGCTGGCATCACCCGACTCTGGGTTTTGTGTCGCCTGAGGTATTTATACCACTGGCAGAAAACAGTGGTCAGATTGTACAAATCGGAAAGTGGGTTATTGAACAGGTCTGCAAACAGCTAACAACGTTGCGAAAACTCAATGCGTCTTTTTCTGTCGCGGTGAATGTCTCGTCCATACAATTTAGGCGAGGGGATCTGTCCGAATATTTAAAAACGACGCTGCAGAAATATGAGCTACCGGGTCAGTGCCTAGAGCTAGAATTTACAGAATCTCTGCTAATGGCCAATACCCGAGAGGTTGCTGCAGAACTTCAGTTAATCAAAGAATTGAATATTTCACTCGCAATTGACGATTTTGGTACGGGATATTCCAACCTTGGATACTTGCAAAATTTTGAAATTCAAACCTTAAAAATTGATCGCTCATTTATGTACCAGTTGCATAATAATAAAAAGAATGAAGCCATAGTCAGGGCAATATTTCAGATGGCACAAAGTCTTGAAATGCAAGTGGTTGCAGAAGGAATAGAGGATGAAGAGACGGCTGAAATCATCAAGAGTTTTGACTGCGCTTTAGGACAAGGATTTTTCTGGCATCAAGCTGTTACTGCCGATGCGCTAACAGCTCTTATTCAAACCGATGACATCAAGAATGAAAATAATTCTCCTCAGCAATGAGCTAAAGACCGTCAAAACAGCGAATTTGCCACTTGTTGAGTAAAGCAGATACAGCCTACCCCTTAAGGGTGGGCTGCAATAAAATCGGCGATATATTTATTAACAATTTCAGGTTGTTCAAGCGCCACCGAATGCCCCGCTTTAGGAACCACAAACACCTGGCTATTGACAGCAGATTCAGCCATGTTTTCCGACAAAGTCACCGAATAAGCATGATCTTGCTCCCCTGCCAATATTAGTAGCGGCAGTTTGCTGCCCTTAAGCTCGTCTAGCACCCCTTTGCGATAAATAACGCCATGAGCACTACGCGCGATATTTGGCCCAAGTTTGAGCATGTAGTTACGCCAATAGTCGCGTTCATTGGTGCGCGAGGTATCGGCTAAATAATCATCGCCAAACATAATAAACATCAATGTATCAATAAAAGGCTCAGTACCTTGTTTGTTTATGCCGTCGATAAGAGGCGAAAACTCGGCCAGTTTATATTCCAATTCGCCACTAGACCCAAGCACAATACATCCCTTAAGCAAGTCAGGATGTCGCGCGGCTAAGCGCAGAGCAATAAAGCCTCCCATCGAATTACCGGCAAAAAAACAAGGTCCAAGATCGAGCGCCTCGATTAGGGCGGCGGCATCTTCAGTGAGCGTATCCATATCCACGCTCAGCAAACTGGAGTGGCCGCTTTGCCCTTGATCTCGGTGATCGTAGCGCACAATCCGAATGTCTTTTGTTAAATGCTCTACCTGATGCGCAAACATCTTCTGATCAAAAAAAAGTGAATGACTTAAAACCAGGACCGGCGCTCCTTTTGGTCCCTGATCCTCGTAAAATAATGTTGTTCCGTTAACGTCAATTTTAGGCATCTTGATCGCTCCTTGTTTTAGGCTGCTATCATGTTATCGCAGCTAGTTATTTGTCAATAAACGCTTGCTCAATCACATAGTCACCTTTAACGCGCGAGGTGGCTTTAGAAAACCCTAATTCGTCCAATAAGCTCATCGTGTCTTGCAACATATCGTTATTGCCGCATAACATAAAGCGGTCGCTGTCGGTGTTTAAAGCCCCAAGACCGATGTCACTACTTAACTTACCGCTCGTAATTAGGCTGGTAATGCGCTCATGATGCATAAGAATTTTTTCATTTTTCTCATGCTCCGATTCAGGAACGCTACCTCTGGTCACGCTAGGATAATATATAAGTTTTTCCCTTACTAGGTCTCCATAATATTCGTTTTCAGGCAAAATATTGATAATTTCTTGTTGATACGCGAGCTCTGAGGCATATCTAACGCAGTGCACCAAAATAACTTTCTCAAAGTGATCGTAAATAAACGGGTCTCGAATAATACTCATGAAAGGAGCTAAGCCTGTTCCTGTGCTTAATAAATAAAGATGTTTACCCTCATTAAGATAGCCTGGTACTAGGGTGCCAGTCGGCCTAGTCGTGACAATAATGTCGTCATCCACTTGTATTTTCTGAAGCTTTGAAGTGAGCGCCCCATCGGGTACTTTTATGCTAAAAAACTCAAGTTCATCGGCATAGTGTGGACTAGCAATACTGTATGCCCTCAATAATGGTCTACCGTCAACTTCTAGTCCGATCATTACAAACTGCCCACTTTCGAATGTCATACCTGCTTGTCTAGTCGTCTTAAAACTGAATAATGTCTCGTTCCAATGATGAACCGAAAGCACTTTCTCTGTCACTGTATTGCGCATTCACTGCTTCCTTTTAACGTCGCCGTCTCGACTAACTGAGTCATGTAGATATTTAATATGATTAATGTCAGTACTGTTTAATCGCCGTCAAAGTTTAGTCTGGGTAATTATTCATAGGCTATAGCGCGCAACTGTTCCAATCGATCGTGTTTCAATCGATCACGTTACAGCAGGTTTAATTTTCGGTTTCAGAAGACCAATCCCAAAAGCAGCCATCGCTATTGCAATAACACCATTTAGATAGTTGAAAAAAGCATACGGTGCATAAGAAAGTACATCCACGCCTAAAGTAGCGGTATAAAACGCGCCCGCCGTTGTCCATGGAATAAGGCCTGTAGTCATAGTCGAGCCCTCCTCTACTGAACGCGAAAGAATTGCGTTATCCAAATTCTGCTGTTGATATTTAGGCTTAAAAAGCTGGCAACTAAGAATAATCGAAATATAAGCTTCGCCCATTGCGATGTTGCCTAAAAAACCAGATAAAATAGTGGTGGTAATCAGAGTTGCTGTTCTCTTCACCCGTGCAATAATCCCGGCTAGTAAAGCACTGAGAAAACCAGCGCCATGCAAAATTCCACCCAATGCAATCGCCATTAGCGCAAGTAATAGAGTCCAGCTCATGCTGCTAATGCCGCCGCGCCCCAGTAATGCATCTAAATTTTGAATACCGGTGGCCTCGGGTGTATTTTCCCACAGCGCATTTAATACAGAAATCGGGCTCGTACCTTGGTAAAAAATAGCAATGAGCACGGCAAGCACAATGCTGCATGACATAGTTACCTCAGCCGGCACTTTTCGGATACTCAGTGTCGCTAGTAAAATCAGAGGCATTAGCGTTATTAGCGGAGTAAGACTGTAATTGTTAGCAAGCGCTAGCTGAATTGCATTCACTTCATCCAAGTTTAGATTCTGCTCTCCATAGCTCAATCCGATGATTAAAAAAATCACCAAAGTAAGAATGAAAGTGGGCGCAGTGGTAAAAAGCATGGAGTAGATATGTCGATACAGGTCAGTGCCCGCACTCATAGCAGCCAAGTTGGTCGTATCTGAGATAGGCGACATTTTATCGCCAAAAGTAGCACCACACACAATCATGCCCGCCACTAGCGGTAGCGGAATATTCATGGCACTGCCGATGCCTATTAAGACGACACCTAAGGTTCCTACCGTTCCCCAAGAGGTGCCAGTGGCAACTGACATTATGGCGCAAAGTAGCATCCCTACTGCTAAAAACAAGCTTGGGTTAAGCCAACTGAGACCGTAGTACATTAGAGTGGCGATAGTGCCACTGTGCATAAAGCTTGATATCACCATCCCGATCAATATAAAAATATAGATGGCGGGCATGGCTCTAGCGAGTGAGCTAGTCATCAGTTCGCGTATTTGTAAATACCCATAGCCAAGACTAAATGCGTTCAGACCAACCCACAAAAGACATACAAACATTAGTGTATGCAGACTTATCCCAAGGCCAAAAAGTCCTCCCGCAATTGTCACGACAATGACGCTAAAACAGACAAAAGACTGCAAAAATTTTGGAGTGCGCGGTAAGGTTGGTGTTATATCAGACATCAGGACACAGCGTAGGAAAAATGAAAATAAAGCATAGCATATCAATGCTTATTGTCTGTTGAATATTCATCGCACATTGTCTTATTTATATTAATTGATCTAAAACACACTCCCTGTTGAATAAACTATATACCTAGGCGTTTTGCTTGCGCTTTTAATTACCATTAATCATCCATTAAGGCAGCATTGTGAACAAGTCTACTCAGTCACGTCGCGTTGACTCCGCGCTCAGAACGGCATTCGTTGCTGACGCTCTAGCGATGCCAGTGCATTGGTACTATCAACCACTCGAAATAGAATTTGCTTTCGAAGGCGGAATTCAGCGCTTTGAAGCAGCGCCGGAGTTCCATCCTTCCTCAATTATGTCTTTACATTCCAAGAACAAGGGAGGTCGTCAGTCTGCTGATAAGTCATCTTCTGCAACTCAAGGTGCCTTGTGGAATAAGCCCGCTCCTCAAGTTGTAGGCGACATTATTCTCAAAGATAAAGCGCAGTTTTGGGATACGCCTAACGTGCATTATCATCAAGGCATGAAGGCGGGAGAGAACACACTTAACGCCCACTGTGCTCGTGTTCTTATGCGCTCCCTCTCTGACTCGTCTGGAACTTACGACCGCAATGACTTTGTTTCAGCGTACATTGATTTTATGACCGTGCAGCCACCAGCTCACCCTGATACCTATGCAGAGTCGTACCATCGTGGATTCTTTGCAAACCTGGCTCAGGGCCGCAAGCCAGAAAAGTGTGCGATGAAAACACACGATACAGCATCCGTCGGTGGCTTGGTGACTATTGGGCCCTTGGTTTTTTCAGAGCGCCTCAAGGGTGCCAGTGAATCAGATATACAGATTGCATGCCGTGCCCATCTCGCACTCACACACCCTGACGAGTTCTTAATGCAAGTATGTGACCGCTACGTAACGCTGCTATGCGGTCTCATGGACGGGGATGATGATGTTGATGTTAAAACACTGCTAGTGGAAGCGAGTAAAAGTATACCAAGTTTCGATTTGCCGGGTTTAGTCAACCGTAAGCTCCCAGATCATCACGTCGTGGGGCATTTATTTTCGCGCGCATGCTATATTTCAGATTCTTGGCCCATCGTGCTGTACTTAGCCTATAAGTATCAAGATGACCCATGGCAAGCGCTTCGGGTGAACACAAATTTAGGTGGCGATAACGTGCATCGGGGCATCGTGCTGGGCACAATTTTGGGATTACGAACAGACACTGTCGCCGCCAATTGGTTTAACCAACTGGCGGACCACAAAGCCATTGCTCAAGAGATTGACGCAGCGCTCGCGGCATCAATCAATGCGGCATCACTTAACGAGGCAAGCGCTCCCAAATCGTGAGTTCAGATAGAGTATGCTGAAATTTGTGTTGGGTTTCACGAATAACGAAAGGCACTTTTTGAGGCTCACCAAGCAACTTAAAGTGCGTTGAAAGCTGCTCTTTTAGGCCGTCCAAAGTGGTATAGCTTTCACCATCCTTCTTGAAACCACCAATCCACTGATCCTTTGGAGTGTGCTCTTCTAGCCATGTATAGGGCGATGCAATAATCAGCAAACCGCCATCATTGACTCGCTGCGCCATGTCTTCTAAAAAGCGGCTTGGCTGATAAAGCCGATCAATCAGATTAGCAGCCAATACGAGATCATAAGCGGTGAATTGAGGCTTAAGATTGCAAGCATCTCCTTGGTGAAAAGAAACACGGTCTGCGTTCGTTGCTAGCCCCAGGCTTTGTAATGTACGAGTGTGATAGCTGACCAAATCGCCTTCTTCAACACGCGCGTAGCGAACGGCGCCTTGCTGAGCCATTTTAGCGCCCAGACGAATAAAGTTGGCTGAAAAATCAATACCATCTACTGAATCGAACTCACGAGCCAACTCAAAACTTGCGCGACCACAAGCACATCCTAAGTCCAGCGCTCTGCCTTTTGCTTTACCTTTCATTGCCTCAAGGGCAATATCAGCCAATGCTTTCGGGAAATTTTCTACACCATACCATGAATCACCAAAGTGAAACTCAGCGTACTCTGAAAGCAACTTGTCACTTTCGTAATAAACCTTAACTTCTGATGCTTCTGCATCGGACGCAATGTAGCGAAATCCTGCGTGCTGCGAAAAATGGCGTCTGAACGCATATCGCGCTGAGAGCCGAGCTTCGTTACCACTTGAAATCCACGAACCACCTTTGATCATATTGTGTTTGCCATCAAAGGTCGGCGTGGTGAAATCGTCATACAGTGGATGCACTTTAAAATTATCAAGAGGGTATATCGGCGTTTCTGTCCACTGCCAAACGTTGCCCACCACATCAAACCATTCACCGTGTTGAAAGCGAGTCACGGGGCAGCAAGATGCGTAATGGTCAAGGTGAATATTAGCGTTTGCAACATTGTTTCCAAGTTCTTCAACGCCGGCTTGAGCTGCTAGCAGATGCCATTCGTCTTCTGTAGGCATGCGGATTACTTGTCCCGTTTGCTCTCCCTTCCACTCACAAAAAGCTTTGGCTTCATGATAATTAACTTCCGCCGGCCAGTCCCATGGCATATCAATTTCTTCTGTCATGAGGCGCAAGCGCCAACCGTCCTGTAAAAGCCAAAAACAAGGATGTTCAGCTTTACTAAACTGACGCCATGCAAGTCCCTCTTCACTCCAGAAACGGTCTCTTTCATAACCGCCGGCCTCAACAAACTCAAGAAACTCTTGGTTGCTGACTAAATATTTGCTAGCTTTAAATTCAGCAAGGTCTGCATTGTGTTGACCGTACTCATTGTCCCATCCATAAAAAGCATCGTCAGCGGTTTTTCCAATGCTAACCGAACCGGCTTGCACCGTGATTAATTTATTTTTAGGTGCCTCACCACTTTCAACGCAAGCAGTCCACTGCCCCAAGCGCTGGACTTTAGCAAGATCGTGCTGGCGAATGAGCACTGATGAAGTTTCAAGATGAATACGCTCGTGTTCAATACCCATGATGATCGGCCACCAAGTGTTTTCCCAATTAATGGGGAGTGATAGAACTAAACTATCAATCAACTGTAAAACTCTAGCGCGCACTTTTGCTCGGTATTCCTTTACCTCTGACACGCTTGGCCAATCGTAACTTTCTGCCGATAAATCGTCCCAACTCATTTCATCAACACCGACTGCAAACACTGACTCCATATGCGGATCAATCCGCTCAGGCAACAATTTCGCCAGTACGAGTTTATTGACAAAGAAAGTAGCGGTGTGCCCAAGGTAAAAGATAAGAGGATGACGTAACGGGATGGCTTTTTGATAAAACCCATCGTCATCAACCAAGCAATCAAATAATTGTGTATAGGTGTCGAAGGTATTGGTGAAGTAAAGGCTAATTTCTTTGCGCTTCACTTCCTCAACACCACTGTTTAGATTAGGTGTTCTTAGCAACGCTGCTGAACTACCGGAGGTAAATTGGCGCGTCTCCAGTTTCTGAGCGCTCTTTGCGGATAATGTCATAGTAGGACGAGTTTCTCTTTTTTTAGTATACAATCATACGGCTAGCTACTGTGTAGCGGTTCACTCTTCTTACAGTATTTATAGTAATGTTGAGTCATTTTTGCTGTAGAAAATTGTCGATATTGGCCTAAGGCGACCTACTCTACCTCAACTTACGCCATAATTCACACGCTAGTTATTCTTATAAAGTGGGTCAGCTCAGATCAGCAACAATATTATACGCATAAATGAAGTCCAGCTTGTTTGCCGCTACCGCGTCGCTTAGGCCAAGATTGGATAACCCTGCAAGAACCACTAATTTAGCCTGCTCAATAGGCGTGCTCATGTGATACAAGGCTGCATTTTTACGCGCATTAAGTTGAATGTTGCGTGTACGTGGTAGGCGCATGTTCTGGTAAGTTTGCAGCGCAGTTTGCGTATCTACTTCGTCCGCTAAACAGTGTGCCAAAGCATAGCTGTCCTCAATAGCCATCGCCGCGCCTTGGGCTAGAAATGGCAACATGGGATGACACGCATCCCCCAAAAGCGTCACGTTTTGATCCGACCACTGCTTCAGAGGCTTCCTGTCGAACAGAGCCCATAAAAAACATTGCTCTGTTGCATTCAACAATTCTGTTACTTCTGGATGCCAACCCGCAAATGTATCGCGCAGTTCGTTGATATCACCCGGCTCATTCCAACTCTCCTTTTGCCAATCGCCGCGCTCTTGCACAGCAACAAAATTAACTAATTCGCCGCCGCGCAAATAATAACTCACAAAATGTTTGCCTGGTCCTACCCACAAATTAGCATTGGGTTTAACTAAGCCCTTAGGAAGTTTATTCGCGTTGACGACTCCGCGCCATGCAACTTGCCCTGTAAATTCTGCAGGTGTTTCACCTAACATACAGGCTTGCACTTTTGATTTGATGCCGTCTGCCCCTATGAGTAGATCAGCCTCTAGGGACTCAAGACCGCTCAACTGGATACTTAGATTTTGTGGTGTTTGCTGGTAACTTTGAACGCCTTTACCTAAGTGAATGCTTACATTCATTTTTTGGCAGGCATTGTATAGAACAGTATGTAAATCAGCTCGGTGAATATGTTGATAATCAGCGCCGTATTTTTGTGCGGCAGTATTTCCTAGTGGCACCGTAAAGTATGTTTTACCTGTTTGATAATGCCGCATAACAGCCGACGTTGGCGCAAATGCCCTCGCGTTAATTTCATCTGCTACACCAAGGGCTTTTAGTACATGCATCGCATTTGGGCTAAGTTGCAGTCCAGCGCCCACTTCAGCAAGCTGTGGACTTTGTTCGTAAACTGTTACCTCAAAATTACGTTTAGCCAGCGCTAATGCAGTACACAAGCCGCCAATACCTGCGCCCGCAATAACAATTTTTTTACCCAAAATAACTACCTTGCGATGAATACCGGTCTGCGACAGATAGTAATTCCTTTCCATCCTCAGATAAAGGAAGATAATCAAAAAGTAATTTAGCAAATCTGATGTTTACCAGATTCTAATAAAATAGGCCTGCTGGGCAAATTTCATTTTACCTATTGTCAACCCGCTTTAAAATTTCAGTATCGTGTACTTAGCTTCGAATAGATTTTTTGCGCTCAAATGTTGTGAATGTAAAACATTGCTCACTTCAATAGCTTACTCCGCACCAAAAAAAGAAACAAAGTGTTGCTTTTTAGCGTCAGAAATTTGAGTGTTGCTAATTCGGACCGAAGCACTGTAAATGCTAGGCTCACACGAATTTTAACCATATATTTCAATGTATTAAGATTAATACCCGTGTATCTTATCAACAGTATTAAAGCATTTTTACTCTGTTACCTTTTTTGCATTCAAGGAAGAATAAGTTAAGTTAATCGCTTAGGTTGTAGCTTCCTTGCTTTTTAACTAACAGGGAACTACCAAATGAAAAAAGCTATATTATCCGCACTTGTTTTTGCTCCTCTTTTTGCTGGCTGTGTCGCGACATCCGACACTGACGGCGTTGCCAATTTAGACCGAAATGCCACCGTAGCAGATCTGACTACTCGTATGGACAGCCTTGGCTATTCTTACCCATTAGAAGTGCAGCCGGGCGTTGACGAATTTTTAAATATGTCAGCCATTATTCTAGAACGTCAGCGTAACGTAATGGGTGAGTATCGTACTCAAACCGACAACTATCGTGACGTCCAAGCCTTTTTACATGCCCATCAAGAATCGACTCCTGAACAGCTAGAGGCTGCAATCATTGACTTCGATGCCGGTGCAACAAATAAAAATGAAGAAATTGGTCATAAAATCGTTGCCTACAATTTGGCAAACGAAGGCATTTATCAACAAAATGTCGAACTCGCGACTGAACTCACTATCGAGATTGCAAAGTCAGCAATTATTTTAAGTCAATACGGTCCTGAAATAGCGAAGGTAACGGCTCTTAATTTTGCATCATCAGGCTTAACCTCATTCTTATCTAGCGACGAAGAGAAAAAAGAAGCAGAAGAAAATCCAAAAGACCTTGTTTCAGCGCTGATGAAAGCAAAAGATCAGCTCTCGTTGGCCTTAGAAGCCAATGAAATTATCGAGTTGGAGCAATCTACCATTACAGCTATAAATGAGCTGCAGCTAGAGCAAGAAGCTAAAATATAATGAAAACGAGTGTTCTTGCTTTTTTGCTAACTTTTGCTTTTTGTTGTAATGCGCAAAGCTGGCCCGCTTGGGTCACAGAAGTGCAAAAAAGTGATGAATATCTCACTGCTGTAGGTATAGGTGAAAGTCGCTTAGCTGCAAAGCAAGCGGCTTTGGCCGACATTACCACGCAACTCAGCATAGATATCAATACACGCCAAACGCAAACTCTTACCAAAAAAGACAACACAGCAAGTCGTTTCTTTCAACAAGAAACGACACTCAATAGCCTACCCTTTACATTAGCTGGGATAGAAGAACTGCATTTTTTACAGCAAGGCAATGCTTTTGCTCTGAAGATGGGTGTAAAGAAGTCAGTTTTAGTGGCAAGCCTTAAGTCTGACTTGTCGGCACTCTCTTATCTCGTGCCTCCTGCAAAAAACGCAGAAAAACGCTTTATTTGGGCATTGCAAAACAGCCACAAACTTAATTTAGCTGTTAAGAAGCTCGCCGTGCTAGAGCATTTAGCTGGTGCTCAACTGTCAATACAGTCGGTCCTAAAGGACTTATTAAATGAGCAGTCGAATGCGCTTAATGCGATTTCTTGCGATGTAATCGGTGCCTTAGATGTTAACGAAATTAAATCAGCACTCAATGATGCTTTACCTCACAGAGGTGACACCCAACTTTGGATGCGCCCACAGCTGCGTTGGCAATATGCACAAAATAATAATCAGCATTCAGCCAAAGCCACCCTAACACTTGCTCTTACCCAAAGTTCAAGTCCTTTTAGGGTTTTACTGCAGCACGATTTGCATGCACAAGATAGCGCAACAACGCTCGAAAATGCGAAGCAAAAAGTCATAATAAATTTAGTACAACAGCTCAAAGCGCCGGTTAGCCAGTGGCTGTTTGATATCTAGGAGTAACAATGAAATTAGTTCAGAAAGTCACATTGTCGTTATTAACTGTAGCCGTGTTGGCAGGTTGTCAATCAACTCAAAAGCAAGGAAGCTCGACCACAGTAGCTCAAGTAAGTAATCGAGCTTCAAATGCAGTTGTCGCTAAAAGTGCATACAACTTCAAAGACGCGGACATAACAATGCCCTCGTATTTCGATACGCAAGGACTGGAGCGCTGTACTTTCGATGTAAACGACGAGGCTGAAAGCTGCCCGCTGAAAAAACCGATAGTACGCATGTATTTTGATCTTGCCGAAGTTACAGGAAGCGGCATGGGTGTGGACGCAATGCGAGAGTTTGATAACAAAAACTTATTGCTCATGTTGGAAAACCAATTTGCTGGGATTAATCGCTTTAGAATTGTAACACGTGATGACGACACTATTTCTAAAGAACAGCAGATATTTTTAGAGCAACAAGGAGTGCAAGCAGCAGCGAAACGAGCTGAAGTAAAAGCACTGATGCCTGACTTTGTGGTCAAAATAGACTCATTAAGAACTTTGAAAACAGAAGGGTCAATTACCGATTGGGCCGACTACACGCTTGAGCTGACAACGGGCGTTATTGACCCGAGAACGCGTGAAAAACTCTCCCACCCTAATTTAGGCAAAATTCGCGTGAAGTCCGAAGACGTGCGCGATCGCTCTGAATTGAAATACACCATGGTTAGCGGCCGCTATGCTGCTGGTTTCCATTTTGATCAAAGCGCTCATGTGAACGCAGTTTTAAGTGACATGGGTTCACGTGGCATCGACATTTTGTTAACTCGTATGCTCAGTGAAATGCCTGCAACCGCTCAAATTCTGGGTATTAAAGGTAATCAGATCAGTTTAGACAGAGGCCAAAATGCAGGCATTTTGCCGAATGAAACAATGATTGTTTTTAGTTACGAAGCTGGCTTTGTTGAACCCATTGGTGTTGCTACCGTTAAGCCTTCTCGCAGCAGCGCGAACGGTGAAATTATTCGTTGGAAAGATTCAGCGGCGGCGAGCAGCGTAAAAGTTAAATCAGAAAGTGGTATTTATCGCCCAACCAGCGATGCAAAGATATTCGCCGTTTCTGTAGGCACGCCAGCTGACTTTTTGGAGAACCGTACATGATCAAAAGGTTCTGCTTACTCGCTTTGTGCTCATTCAATGCCCAAGCTCAGGTGAGTGTATTGGCCGATGGCACATTAGAAACCGAAGCTTGCGCCTATGGCCGTGGTGATATTGCGATTTCTGGCGCGAAAGCTCAAGCGAGCGCTGAGCTTATTCGTTTTATTAAAGGCAACAAAAGCTTAACGACGCAAAGCGCGCAGGTGCATATTGCTACTACACTAAGCGACCAAGCTAGCAGTTTATATGAGCAGCAGCGCACGCTAATGCTTGAAGGTCTAAGCGCAGGTGCAGTTCCTTTGAGCTATTCAACGCCGACACTTAGCGGCAACGATACCTGCATGACGGTTAGCGTTAACCCGGATGATTTGGGTAAGCCGCAAGAGCAAAACTGGCAGTCAGGCAGGCAAGATATTAGCGTAACAGTTATAGGTGAAGGTTGGCAAAAGCAAGGGAAAACAGCCTTAGTTAATGCCGAGCAAGATGCCCTGCAAAGAGCCGTTTCACAAGTAGTGGGTGTATGGCTCACGCAGCAACATTCACAATCATCAAGTATGAGTATGAATATTGCGAACGGTGTTGAAACGACAGATATGCAAGACCTTATCGCTCAGCAACTTTCTAGTCACAGCGAGGGTTTAGTCAAAGAATGGCAAACCTTGCAAACCAAAGAATTAAAAAGCGGCGGTGTACAGGTCACTCTGCTTGCCGTGGTAGAAAAAGCCCCACTGGTGCAGCAAGCATCTCAATTACTCAGCATGATCGGTACGCCGAGAGTAAAAGTGATTGCGCCTGAACCATTTAAAGCAGAGTTAAATGCTTGGCTAAACGCGCAGGGAATTGAAGTAGGTAAAGCAGCAAGCCTGGTTATTTATGCACAATCTGACCTGCTGGAAAGTGACAATAGTCGACGTTTAAAACTCAGTTTAGAAGTACGTGATTTAGCCGGAAACGTTTACGGGACGTGGAAAAACGACCATTCACTGATCTCCTTACCAGCGGCCGATCACGTAGAACAAGATTTAATGGCTGTGCATTTAGCCAGTGAATCGCAGTCAAAAGCTCTGCACGGTGCTCTTAACAAAGCATTCACGCAAGTGGTTGCCAGAGGCGGTTTGGTAAGAGAAGTTATGCTGCCCAGTCAAAAACTCACGCAACCAGAAAAACTTTACGATGTACTAAATACCCTTGGTGGCGTTACCGATGTGTCTATTCATAAACACGACAACTACACGGTTGCGAGTCTCAGATACAAAGGGAACACCGGTGAGCTTGCACATGCGCTTGATCAAGCATTGAGCTCAGTGACCGCGAACACACTTTCAAAAATTACAATCGAAAACGATTTTACACTTAGTTATAAATAAGGACAGACGATGAAATTAACAGTATTAAGCTTAGCTATGATTTTAGCAATGCCAGCCATGGCAGCGGAAGAGTTTAGTTTAACAGATATGATACCTGCGCGCCCGGGTGCACAGGTAGTCAACGCTGAGCAAGCGACGGTCTCAGGCGATGTCGTTGTCGCCGGAGACAGTGCGTTAGGAGTAGCGGTTGCGCATCAAGCACTCATTGATGACGACGAAGACGGTATTAAAATGATTCAGGTAGGCAGCGGCATCGGTATTTTATCTATCGGAAGCGCAAGTTACAGTACTTATGACAATATGAACGCGACCTTGCTGTCCAAACGCGGTGCTTATAATCAAGCGTACCTCATTGCTAAAAAGCAATTAATTGAAAACATGAAAGGCGTTGAAACGCAATGCAGCAATGTTGTTCAAGCGAGCATGGATGTTATTGATACCGGCGTCGAGGGAGTTGCAAACGAACAAACGAATATGAAGGAAGTTTGTAAAGAATCTGTCTCGGGTTCATTGGCTGGTTACGTCACGTACGATGTTTACGATAACGTTGATGACAAAGGCGTGCGCGTAAGTTTAATTTCAACACCCAAAACGCGAGCTCAAATTCAAGGGAACCGCGGCGCAGTGGCGGTTACAACCGAACCCAATGTTATTTTTCAGCAAGTGATAACCGACGTAAAATCGGGTGTTTTACCGCCTGTTGGCGCGAAAGTACTCACCAATGCAGAAACAGGTGAAGTCATTGTGATGGGTTACGGCTCTGCAATAGTTCGCCAAAACAACAACAATACCATTGCTCGCAAGTTAAAAGGTGCAGCTAAATCACAATCACAAACACGCGCTCGTTCAGCGCTTCTAGCCACAATGGAAGGCGAAAAAGTTTATTGGGAAGGTAGCTTTGATGAAAAGCAAATGGAAGGTACAAAACAGTTTGAGTATGACGATCCTAACCTTAACGACCCACAGCAAGTAAAAGTGCTCGAAGAGGACCGCAGTACCTTCTTAAACCAACTTAAAATTTCTGACGAGTATGCAACCATTTCCAAAGGCAAATTGCCAGCGGGTGTGAGTGTAAAGAGTTTTGCTAGTGATGATGGTTTTTGGCAATACAGCGTGGCTGTTTATGCACCAAGCTTAGAAGCAACCGCTCGCCAAGCAGCAAAAGAAATGGCGGGTAACAACGGTCAAGCGGCAAATAACGTGGATCGCAGCGGTAAAAAAATTAAAGCGCATGGCGGCCTAAACGAAAAAGCGGCTAATCCGAAAGCGGCTTCAGGCAAAGTGGCGGCTGAAGAGGAGCTGTAATGTTAGCCCCTATTTTAGCGTCAGTCTTGGTGGCTTCTGCCACCTTTGACTCTGCACAAACCATTGAACAAAAAACGGCGTTTTTCCACAGTCAGGCATATGCTCAACACGCGCGAGTGAAAGCCTTAAAACCAAGTGTGAAGAACGCCCTTGAGCCTGCATGTCGAAATGCACTGACATTACCTGAGCGGCATAATATTAAGGAGGCACTCGCGCAAAAATTAGGTTTTAGTTTGCCCGAGTCGGTCAGTTTTATAGATGCTGAAATTACCGAATATAAACAAGAAAAACAACAGGAATGGCTCACTTGCACTGGCATAGTGACAATTACAGAACAGGGCTTAAATGAGGCGGGCTTGGCAATAAGAGCTGCATGGCAAATTAGCAATGAAAAAGATAAAACCAAACTACGACCGCTACTTAAAGTAGCGTTGAGTCATTCTTCCACAGTATCTGATGCCGTTGCTTTGGTTGCTATTCAGTCACCGCAAAACGAGCGTTTGGCCTACCTTGATAGCTACCTTGTAGCGAGTGAACTTAAACTCGACGAGGCCAAGGTTTCAGTTGCGCAAATATGGTTTCAAAATAAGCGCTTTGAACAAGTAATAGCGCTAATGCAGCAGTGTGAAAGCATCGACTGCAAACGGCTAAATTTAGCGGCTAAAGCAGAATATGAGCAAGATACTGCAGACGATTTAAGCAGCTACTTTTAATTTTATAAGGATGTTATAAATGCACCTAAACAGCCAATGCTTGCGCACCTTATGCATATTATCTGGCCTAACATTAAGTTCCGTTTGTTCAGCACAAACAGATGAAAATGCAGAATTTGAAGCTTTTTTAAAACAGCGTCAAAGTGAATTTAGTCTGTATGAGCAGGAGCAAAAACAGGAGTTTGCATCCTTTGTCAGCGCTTGGCGCGAGGCCGAAAGTGCTTTTTTAGAGGAAGTAACAAAAAAATGGCACGATCCAACTTTGCCAAGTTCAAAAGTATGGGTTCAATATGCCGATGACTTAAATAGTCGTACTACCATTGATTTTGAAAGCGGCGAGGTGATTGTCGAACTTCTGAACAACAATAAAAATGACAAACAAGCAATTGAATTCGCGAACGCACAAGTAGAAGCTTTGTCGGACGAAACAATAGATAAGACCTTGTCAAAGGACCCTATTTATATTGCAGTTAAGCACACGCTTAACACTCAAAACACATCATCAAATAGAGTGCGTTCAAAGGAAGGAGTCAAGCATGTGGAGTCTTCTTTACAAAAGCCGTCGTCTGCTATCGCTCAACAAACACTGCTATCGAAAAAAGCAGTAAAAGAAGCACTGGTCAACGAGCGTCCGAAATTGATTAGGCACAAAGATAGAGTTCAGCTCAGCTACAAACTGTCGGCTAACACCCTTTCTGAACAAGCAAAACGATTTTTACCAGAAGTCCAATATCAAGCGGCACGTTATAATTTAGAGCCCGCATTGTTGCTAGCGATTATTCACACCGAGTCGAGCTTCAATCCGCTAGCCCGCTCATCGATACCTGCATTTGGCTTAATGCAAATCGTACCGGTGTCAGCGGGTAAGGATGTTAGCAAATTTTTACAAGGTCAGTCGCGCTTACTCAGTCCAAACTATCTTTATCAAGCCGACAACAACGTCGAAGCCGGCAGTACGTACATTCACATTTTGAGTAACCGCTATTTTAAAGATGTCCGTGACGAAGAGTCTAGGCGCTTCATGACGATTGCCGCATACAATACCGGCCCAGGAAATGTAGCTAAGACCTTAAGTGGTTCAAAATTACTGAGCAAAGCGACGGCTGCAGCAAACGCGATGTCGTCGAATGATATTTATACTTTTATGATAACTAATTTACCTGCACAAGAAACCCGTAACTATTTACAAAAGGTGGTTCAACGCACCGCTTATTACGAAGAACAATTGAAAGGAATGTAACTATGAAAAAAATATTACCCATAATCGCGGCGCTAGCTTTAGGCGCGTGTTCAAGCACGGAACAAACCCAGTCAGTGCCGCTAGCTGAAAACGATGCCATTCCCAATTGGGTTTTGTTACCAGTATCGGATAAAGGCTTGGCCTCTTCATCATGTGTACCTTGGTCTGGCAGTATGTCTACCGATAGAGCACAAGCGATAGCCGCTGCCCGTGCTGATTTATCGCAACAAATACAGGTTAAAGCGAGTGTGATGGATCGCTTATTTCAACGCAAAACGCAAAGCGAAGACCAACTAAACGTTGGAGGCACTTTCGAGCAAGTAAGTAAGCAAGTTGCGGAGCAGAGTTTGGTTGGTGCTATCCCACAAGAAATTGCATTTGCACGTTTGGATGGCACAAAACAACTTTGTGCATTTGTAGTGATGAGCAACACACAAGATACGTTTAATAATCTCGTTTCCCAATCTGGAAAACGATTAGACCCAAGCTCTCGTGAAGCTCTTTATGAAGAATTTAGAGCACAAAAAGCGATGAAAGATTTAGAGAAAGAACTCGATAGTTTGAATTAGAGCACTGCAGCGTTTTGAAACAGCCCTTTTAAGCACTAAAAGGGCTGCTTAATGAATACTTAAAACGAATATCTTGCTGAAGCGACTAGCAATTGATCTTCACCGATCGTAGCCGACAGTTTAAGCGAAAACGCGTCATTGAAGTGATATAACCCTTCAATTATGCCGGCCGTGTCAGACGTCGTTTCGCTATCAATACGAATAACACTATGTTGAATACCTAAGTTAAATTGAACGTTGTCAGTAAATGAGTTTCTATAAATAGCGCGAGCTGAGAGGCCATCTTCAGTTTCAGAAGCACTTGTAGAAAAGTCTTCCCCAAAAACTAATTCTCCGTCCTGGGAGAAAATTACATTACCACTCCCTTTGACCTTAGCTTTTACTTGCAAGTAATTCACATCGACGGTCAAAATGGCGTTGTCAGCTACTGAAAATTGATGCCCTAAACCGATGCTCAACAACGAAAAGTCCACCGACGTTTTCATATTTATCTCTTGTCTAAATCCGGTATCTTCAAGAAATACATTTTCTGTATTTTCGCCAGTATGGAGATAATAAGAAACAGGCACATACCAATCTTCGTTTAATTCGAAGGAAGCGCCTAGGTTAAAGCCTGAAAAAGAATCATCCTCGAAGAAGTCATCGACTTTGGTTTGGCCGTAACCAAGCTCGACAAACGATAAATTAGGTTGATTTGCTGTAGCGATGCCGCTTGCGCAGAGAAGCGCTAAAGAGATAAGGGTTTTAGTATGTTTTAAATTTTTCAAAGTGCCATCCTGGTTAATATTAAAAAGATGCACAGGATGCACATAACAATAGTTATTCATGATGCATCCGTGCATATCCCTATTATCTGGTACTCGAGACCTTTAAGCAATTCAAAATAGGTACCATTTTAAATTGTTCATTTACGGCTGCGACTTTTACGCCCTCGAGATTGTCTTCCATGTTTGGATATTGGGTCTGCCTCAAAATTACCGTACTCGTCGTCATCAACTGATTCTGCTGATACTTTCTCAATGGGCGCAAAACCGGCGATCACTTCACGCTTTAACTGACGACCGGTTGCGCGCTCAATAGCCTTCAACTGCTTAGATTCATCGTCACTGAAAAATGAAATAGCTAAACCAAAAGTGCCGGCACGCCCGGTGCGACCTATTCGATGTATGTAATCTTCTGCTACGTAGGGAAGATCAAAATTAATGACACACGGCAGTTGCTGAACATTAATACCACGAGAAGCGATATCGGTGGCAACGAGTACTTGAATATTACCATTCTTGAAGCCGTCCAAGGCATGCGTTCTTGCATGTTGAGTTCTGTTCGCGTGAATTGATGCTGCACTAATTCCTGAACTTTCTAACTGCGCAGCCAAGCGATCCGCACCAAGCTTAGTGCGAGTAAAAACCAGAACCTGCTGCCAATTATGCTTTTTAAGCAAATGGGTCAGCAGCTCACCTTTGCGTTCTTTGTCTACAGGATGCAGTTGCTGTTTAATTTTATCGATAGCGCCTTTCTCGATGGCCATTTCAATTGACACCGGGTTATTTAACATGTCTTTTGCAAGGGTCTTTATCTGCTTAGAAAACGTCGCTGAAAACATCAAGGTTTGACGTTTCATGGGCAGCAATGTTTGAATGCGACGAATATCGTCGATAAAGCCAAGATCTAGCATGCGATCAGCCTCATCTAAAACCAATATCTCCAGTTGCTCAAAATTCAACGTCCCTTGATTATAAAGATCAATCAAACGACCTGGAGTGGCAACAAGCAAATCCACCCCGTCCTGCAGCTGAGAAATTTGTGGTTCAATCCTGACACCACCAAACACGGCCGCTGAGCGAATATTCATATGCCGACTATAGTTGTGTGCATTCTCGCCAACCTGAGCTGCAAGCTCTCTAGTAGGCACGATTACCAGGGCACGTGGAGATTGGACTTGAGAATTTTTACTACCAGCTAAGAGCTGAATAATCGGCAATATGAAAGCCGCTGTCTTACCAGTACCCGTCTGTGCGACCGCCATAACGTCTCGATGGTTCAATACCACTGGAATCGCTTTTGTTTGTATAGGCGATGGCGAGTCGTAGCTCTGCTCTTGTAATGTTTTCAAAAGCTCATCACATAAGCCTAAAGAGCTAAATGACATGAATAAATGTTCCTCGGTTAATATCAATACCCTCGCACTATTTTGGCAATGGTCGTATACCTATTGTTTCTTTGAGAAGCCTGCGCTGATAACTCTCAAATTGCGCTAGAGAATAGCACTTGCAGCGACAGGCACAATGCACTTATTCATTAACTATGCCCATTTACCCATATTTACGATGAGGCTGCTAAGTGCTCGCGTTTGTGGCTGCTAAGATCAGTCACTTTGACAGGGGAACAAACTCATCCTCTGCGCGTAAGAGTTTGATGCACATTCTTCTCCCCACACGTAGCCGAGAATAGCTTTGCGACTTAATACATGACCAGAACTGCAGGCTAAGATAAACAACACTTCCATGGCCTTCGGGCTAGCATGGTGATGCTCTTGATCTCTAACAACGACACCTTTGTTCGGAAAGACCATAATCTCATCCAACATAAAGCCATGCCTAAGAGATGATTCAATTTTTATATCAGAAAAACTATCAATAAATGACAGAGAGTCATCGGTCATGCTTTACTCATATTTAGTTTGTTTTTGGAGCTGCACTATCTCAAAATAGACCCTCTGCGTGATCTATGCAACAAGTTGGAATTATTAACTAATTTCGAGACCAAGGAGCTGTTTATCGAGGATTCAACGTGGAATTCAGTATGCGACTTTTTCAAACTAACTCTGTGCCGACGTATTTAAATGCGGTGTTGATAGGCGTTCTTGCAAAAGTCCACTTCGCTGAATGACATACAGCATTAGGCCGGCGTGCCAAAGTGCAAAGTCGGAGCTTCCTTCCCTTTTTTGCTACTGCGTTCGAAGTTGAATTTTGATAGGACTTGAGGCTTCATGGCTCAAGACCTTATCCAACATGGAACGGAACTCTTCAGTGTCGTTGGCAAATAAGATACCAACCCCTTCTTCGCTAGCGTGGACTACTATTCCTTTTTGCGCTACGCAGTTGTCACCTTTATATTTATTGATAAAAGATAGATTTACGAAATCATTTACTTGCAGTTCAGGTGAAGGTAATTTTATAAATGCGCCAAAGGGGTCAACGTCTCGCGTAGAGGCTCGTTTAAAGTATTTCCCTTTACATTTAAGCTCTACGTCTAAAGTCAGAGGGATACGAGTGTAGGTACGATGATAAAGAGACATTTCAACTCCTATAATAAAAATTGATATTTGCTTTAATGTTCTTTTTTATTGCTCATCGCAAGAGTATAGGATTGTCTCAATTAATAGAGTTGACGCATATCAACTTTATGCACTTACTGTTACTCGTGTGCGCTCAGCAGCAGTTTAACAGCTTACTGGTTTGGCTTAGTTTGGCTTACTAAGAGATGACAGAATCTGTTTCGCTATAGACCTTATCACCCAAATGGTTTGTGCATGAGATATTACACGTCATAAAGACTGATCTTTTACAGACTCCATTACCACATGCGTACTTATAGTAGCGACTTGCTCTAACGCGCCGAGTACTTCAGTATGAAAGACCTTATATTGCTTAAGATCTGTAGTTTCAACTCGTAATATATATTCAAATGAACCCGTAACGTTATGGCATTCTTTAACTTCGAATGTTTGCGTTATTGCCTGTTCAAAGCTTTCCTGGGATGCTTTAGTATGCTCGCTCAGACCTACCATGACGTAAGCGATAAAGTTTACACCTAGCAAGCTTTTGTCAAACACCGCTTGATAACCTTTGATCAGACCACGAGCCTCTAAATCTTGAACTCGTCGCAAACAAGCTGATGGAGATAATCCGATAGTTTCGGCAAGTTCAGTATTTGGCACTTTTGCACTCACACTCAATTCTTGCAATATTTGTTGGTTATATGCGTCTAATTTAATCATTTATTGTTAAGCCTAGTAAGATTACGCTGTATATTGCAAGATAAAAGCTTGAAAAACACACTATAATTGCATGCAAAGAACGACAACTCAATAAATTGATTACCATGACCTTAGATATCCTGTTCGCACTCATGCTATTTGCCCTCGCCTCATCAGTATCGCCTGGACCAAACAACCTAATGCTAATGGCATCGGGTGTGAATTTTGGTTTCAAGCTAACGTTGCCACACATGTTTGGCGTATCGCTGGGTTTTGGCTTTATGGCTGTACTGGTAGGGTTCGGTATCATGCAGCTATTTGATGCGTTTCCTATTAGCTACATCGTACTAAAAATATGTAGCGTTGCCTATTTACTGTATTTAGCATTTAAAATAGCGACATCATCAGGTTCAATTGGGAGTGCAAAAGTTAAGGCGGCGCCCATGAGCTTTTTGCAAGCAGTCATGTTTCAATGGGTCAACCCTAAGGCTTGGAGCATGGCCCTTACTGCGATAGGCGTTTATGCGCCAACCAAAGACTTTGAGTCGATACTACTGGTTTCACTCGTGTTTTGTTTGGTCAATTTCCCTTGTATTGCTTGCTGGGCTAGCTTGGGCACCAAAATAAAAAAATGGTTAACAAAACCAGCAAGCTTGAAACGTTTTAATTACTTTATGGCCATGCTGTTGGTGGCGTCCCTTTATCCTATTTTTATTGGATGATGATTAATCCGCGTGCGCATGCTTTTTTAGTCGTTCTTTTTGGGAAAAATAACGGCAAAGACAATACTTAAACCATTTTGCTTCTCTATGCTGCTTCTCTATGCTGCTTCTCTATGCTGCTTCTCTATGCTGCTTCTCTATGCTGCTTCTCTATGCTGCTTAACTAATGATCGACGCACTCATGTTTTATTTGCACTTCAACTTATACTTATTTTTTCGCGTACATAATCCCAATAAAATGAATGGCAATTAGCCACCATATAGTTTGTTTCAAGACCATATGAATCTCATGAATTTTAGGAAAGCTGTTATAAAAACTCTCCCTGTCAGGCGCTATTTCTATGCCTAAAACGGTGAGTGGAATTTCATAGTTATTAATTAACGCAATGCCTGTAGCAGCAAGCGACAAAATACATGAGTACAAAGCGATATGAGTTAGCTTGATAAAGAAAGCGTGCTTGTTAGTTTTTGCTTCAACTCTTGGGATTTTTACTTTTGAAAGGTAAGGAAAAATAAGCCTAGCGAGAGTAAATAAAACCAGCGTAATGCCGATCAATGCGTGCACTTCAACAGCATCTTGCCTATGTTCGAGTTGCCCTTTTATTTCCCAATTGACGTTGTGCAGTTGTGACGATAAGTTCATCAACATGAAGAGCAATAAAAAAGCAGATATCCAGTGAAGTGTTCTGTCGACTATATAAGTTTTAGATTTCATTATTCTCGCACTTAGTCCTTTAATTTATAGCACTTATGCCACACAGCAGAATGAAAAAAACACTTAACTAATCACTACTGTAAAACTGGACGCAGGGAAAGTGGGATTAGTTAGTGAATCCCTGCTCCCCATATTCCCTTCCATTAATAACGATTAATGAAGTCCGTTTACAAACGCATCGCAGGCTGACGTGAACTTAGCTAGCTCAACTTCAGACTGCATCGTGCAAGTGGCCAGATACACTTGGTCATCCTTGTTTTCACCAACAGTTTTAGGGCTCTTATTTTGGGCTCCCAAATTGATATATTTGTTAACCGTTTTACCTTCGTCTATGACTTCAAAATTATATGGAGATTTTAGGGTTGTAAGCTTTTCCCAAAAGTCTCTATAGCTGTCGGATGCATCATTTTTGAGATCATATAATTTCGACACCGAATAAAAGCCATCTTCATTTATGTTTGGTCTCAGGCCGATGTAACCAACCACCAGCTTGTCGGTATTTTCTGGCGAAATTTCAACCGCAGCGTAAAAGTTGCTATCGCCTGACAGATCCATGTTTTTCATGTTGCCTGAAAACGAGCCAACATCGAAGGACACGTCGTTTGCAGACACTTTCACTTTGGCATCGTGCAAAAAGGTGGGTAACATGTTCTGGGGCAACTGCAGAAACTCCTTCCATTCACTTAATTTAGCCGTGTATGAAAGCATTATTCTTGGCAAATTGACGCGATACCCCTTCTTTTGCACTTCTAGCCAACTCGTTGACGTAGTAATGAAATCACACACAATTCCTTGAGGCATTGGCAGGCAGTAGATCATTAAGCCTGTATCGCCATATTGATCATGCCACGCAGCCATCTGCCAAGGCCTGCCAAAATTGTCTACATAACTTTCTTCGTAAACTGGTTCACCATACGACGTGATGTAAACCGGCGTGTTTGCAATCGTTCTGTTCCACTTAACAGACGTTAAAAAGGTGTCTAGAATGTTCTTCTTGTTTGTAATGAATGCTTGCAAGCTAGTGTCAGACGGTTTTTCCATGAAGAATTGGTAGCTGCCCATCATCTTGTCATTCGAGGAGAACCACATGGACTGCTTGTTATCAATTTTAACTTCTTTCTCTTCAGGAGGCTCAAAAAGCAACCATTCACCATTTCCGTTAATATCGATGATTGAAAAATTTTCACTATTAGATTGGTTCAGCAAATACTTTCGTACTTTTTCATGCTTAGGAAATATCTCATTTTCATACTTTGCAACAAAATCAGTTCTTCCTGTTTCGAATCGATCGTAAAAGCTTTTCTCTGCAACTTTGCGTAACGCAATAATCTCTTGCGGGAGATCTACCTTAAAATCCCAAGTGTATGTCAACGACTTAGTCGATTCTACTTCACCCATTTGGCTGTTAAAAAACTCAGCTTGTTCACTTGAAAACGCCATAAATTCCTTAATTGGAAAAGCATAATTCAAATTTTCACTATTCGATTTCATCGTAACAATACCCACAACTTCTCCCGCTAGGTTCAGTAGAGGACCACCACTATTGCCAGGGGAGGCTGCTGCGGAAAAGCGAATGTTTTTCCATTTACCATCAATCGGTTCATAAGTGAAAGAGGTAAGCGTCCCCTTTCTAAATATAACGCCTTCGCCATGTGCGTTGCCTGCAGCATATATCACATCGCCTTCTTCATAGTCATTGGCTATTGTAAATTCATGGTAAGCCGAGGTATCTCCTTCAACGGAAAACTGGATAAGGTCGCGGTAGTTAGAATACTTCTCAACATTGGTAATTTTAAAAATATTACCTTTACTATCACGTACGGCATAATTTTCTGATAGTTGTGACTTATAGCCAATGTTGAACACATGCGCGGCTGACACAAATGTATTTTGTTTTATGAGAAATGCGGTTCCAAGACTATGGTATTTATCATTTCTTAAATGGAAGGGAATAAGCTTGTGCGGAAATTCTTCTTTATATGCCGTTGTATCTTCAAGCTTTAGTGTCACAACTTCAAAGATGCCATTTTTATATTTTTTAATTTGAGTAGAAGATAATTCCTCTTGCGCAAAAGCGCTAAAAGAAAATGTGATTGTTAAAATCATACTAAATACTATTTTTGCCGCGTTGCGCATTGAGTGTCCTTACTGCAATTAAAACTTGAGGTTGAACCGCTGAAGGCCAGAGACCTTTCATAATTTGATTGTATAACGAAACTAGTTCCTTTTCTCGTTCAATTTTTTTCAGAACGAGGTTTGTTTAATTAATCGACTTGTTAATTCATCTAAGTCAACTTATCTTTGACTTTATCGAAAAGAAAATCGAAGCCGTAGAATTAATCAAAAGCCAGAATAAAGCTCATAAATAATTTTTTGATTGTTTCTTTTTTTGCTTTGTATCGGTTGCCATATAAGTATATGAAAGAAATTGAGATACAAGGTTATCTATTTATGTTGGTCAATCAAAATGACTTGTTAGTTCACCCGAGTCACCCAATCTTTGACTTTATCGAAAAGAAAATCTGAATCCTCAGAATTCATCAAAAATCAGTTTAAAGCTCACAAATCATTTTTTAGATTGTTTCTATTTTGCTTTGTATAGGTTGCCCTATAAACAGATGACAGAAGTTTCGATACAACATAAATTACTTATGTTGGCCAATCAAAATTGGATCACTATCAGGGGCTGTCAGTAACTTTTAAGCCAATTGAAAGTAAGTTCAGTGCCATGTTTTATGTTTTAACGGATTCGAGGGGGGAACGACAACCAGTTTCATCAAATGTTACAAGGTTTACAATGACACGACAGGTAAATAGATTGTAGTTTTAGTAAATAAACCTTTGATATTTATTGTTCTGTAAAAAGAATCATTTAAAGTAGGTGAAGCTGCGAGAACGGAAACGTAACAAAAACGGAAGCTCTATGTCACAAACATCACAAAGTGAACCGCCCGCACCAGAACGAAAGCCATCCACGCATCGCAACCCCAGCTTGTTAGATGCGCTTACCCCTGTTTTCGCGCTTATTATCATGCTGGTAGCTGCTGTTTATTTGTTTTCGTCTGACAGTTCGTCGGGCGCCAACCAAATCGCATTACTTTTAGCTGCATGTATCGCTATGATGATCGGCTATAAAAATGGTTATAGCTGGAATCAAATGGAGCGCGGTATTGTAAAAAGTATCGGCGTTGCAACGGGTGCCCTATTGATTCTATTTAGTGTCGGCTCGCTCATTGGCACTTGGATTTTAGCCGGTACGGTACCGACGATGATTTACTACGGTATGCAAATTCTAAATCCTGACTATTTTTATGCCGCGTGTTGCGTATTATGTGCTGTTGTTGCGCTGAGTATTGGCAGTTCATGGACTGTTGCCGGCACCTTGGGTATTGCGCTCATTGGTATTTCGTCAGCCATGGGCTTAGATGTCAATATCACCGCTGGTGCCATAATCAGTGGCGCGTATTTTGGCGATAAAATGTCACCCATGTCGGACACAACTAATCTGGCACCTGCTGTTGCGGGCACTGATATTTTTAGCCATATTCGTCATATGACTTGGACGACCGTTCCCAGCATTATCATCGCGCTTATCGGCTTTACCTTTCTAGGCCTTACGGCAGACGCAGCGCCGATTGAAAATCAGCTCACCGATACCGTCGCGTTGTTAGATGAAACATTTAATCCTGGCATACACTTATTAATTCCGCTGTTCGTCGTGTTGTTTTTAGCTCATCGCAAAATGCCAGCATTCCCCACTGTGATCATAGGCGCTTTGGCTGGTGCAGTTTGCGCCGCGTTATTTCAGTTCGATAACGTAATTTCCTTCGTAAACGACGATACCTTATTACCTGTAGTTGCATTAATAAAAGGCCTGTGGATAGCAATGTTCGATGGCTATGTTGCTACCACCGGAAATTCAGTTTTAGATAATTTGTTAAGCCGCGGCGGTATGAGCAGTATGGTCAACACTATTTGGCTTATTCTAAGCGCGATGGCGTTTGGCGGCGTAATGGAGGCCACAGGCTTATTGAATCGCGTTTTAGAAAGTATCTTGACCGTAGTGACAGGCACTACAAGTTTGATCATCACAACACTTTCTGTCTGTATTGGCGCTAACATTATTACTGCCGACCAATACATTGCAATTGTGCTACCGGGAAGAATGTTAAAAGTGGAATACACTCGCCGTAAATTAGCTCCAGTTAACTTGAGCCGCGCATTGGAAGACTCTGCAACCGTTACAAGTCCGTTGATACCTTGGAACACCTGTGGTGCATTTATGGCTGGTACGCTTGGCGTAGCAACTATCGCTTATTTGCCTTTCGCGTTCTTTAATTTAGTATGTCCCGTGATCAGTGCGTGTTATGCATATTTCCATTTCAAAATTGAACCTTTGGACGACACAAAATATAGAACAGAGGAAGTTGCAGGTTAGCCAAAGCGGTCTTTCATCCACCCATAATGATAGTATGCCCATTGCCCAAGGCGTCTTGCTTGGCTAAACGGAAATGTTGGTAATGCTTTTTGGTATAGCGGCAAGTTAGGCAGGCTCTCACCGGCAATGCTTTGCGCGAGACGATAAGCCGCTTGGCTACTAAACGAGACACCAGCGCCACAATACCCTAAGCTATAACCCACTCCTCCTTTGCTATAAACATGGGGCATATCATCTAGTGCTGCAGCAATCCATCCCGTCCAGTTATACGCAATGGCTTTATGCTCTAAGCTAGGAAAGCACTTGTTTAAGGCCATCTTCAAACGTTCACCGTAAATAGGATTAGCAGCATCTTTACCCCACACTGCACCACGACCGCCAAACAACACTCGGTTATCGGGTAATAAGCGGTAATAGTATTTTAAGATACGAGTATCCATTGTTACTTGACGAGTATGCAACCCGGCTTCCTCAAGCTCTTTAGCTGAAAGCGGTTCGGTCACGATAACGTTACTCAGGATGGGTAAAAACTTGTCGTCTATGCGTTGATTAAAACGTTTGGGCGTGTAGGCATTGCCAGCCATAATCACCTTGTTTGCTAAAAGCTCCCCCTTATCGGTGATCAGTCGGTGCTTGCCGTCTTCTTCAATCCAATCTAAAACACAAGATTGTTCTGAAATAGTCACACCTTGTGCTTGCACCATTGATTTGTAACCCAAAAGCAGCTTCAAAGGATTTAAACCAAAACCGTCTTTTAAGCGCAGTGCTCCATAGGCTTGATGATGATTTAAATACTGCGCCCGAAAATCTTGACTGGAAATGAATTCAGCCCCTGATCCTTGACTGTTTGCTAAGTTCTTCTGAATGTAATCAGCGGCGCTTTGCAATAAAGCAAGGGCCTTAGGATTATGCGCTACTTTTAAATACCCTGTCTCTTGGGGTTCGCAGTCAATACCATGTAGCTTAATAAGGCCATCGACTCTGGCCACGGCTTGAGTAAATTCATCGTAAATACCTTTTGTGGTGCCCAGATCCCAGCGCTTTGTCATGGCAGCATAACCCAAACGACCAGCGCCTTTTAATACAAAACCGGCATTGCGGGCGCTGGCACCAAAACCGACTTGATTGGCCTCTAACACACGGCAATCAATGTTAAATTCGCTTGCTAAATAATAAGCGGTTAACAGTCCAGTATAGCCACCACCGATAATCGCAACATCAGTTTGTTGCCGACCAGATAACGCAGGTGTTAGTGTCGAGAGTGACTGAGTGCTAGCCCAGTAGCTCTCGGCAAATGTTTGATTATTAGGATGAGAATTAATCAGCGGATCGTACATATTTGTCTTCTTGTTTTCATTATTGGGCTATAAAAGAATCGTTAGAATAACAACAGCATTTCACAAGCAACGCAATGACAATCTTCACCGCATAATACACAGATGTAATCTTCGCCCACATTGCGTTGATGCCAGCGCTGAGGGTGTTGTTTAATCAGCTTTCCACCCGCCTTGGTAAAGTAGCGCACAGCAGCATTGTTAGGGCTTTGCTGCCATAGATGACTCACTCCCGCCTTCGCGCCTTGCGCAATAACCGCAGCTTTGGATGCTGCGAGCAGCTTTCCGCCAAGCCCTTTACCTCTATTAGCCTCGGCAATAGTGTTTGATTTGAAATAACACACCTCGCTAAAATCAAGACCCCACTGATCGACTGTACACCATTTATCTTGATCCCATTGTCCTGCGGCATAAGTTAAGCGAAAGCCAAGAAGTTGATTGTTTTCAATCGCAACAAAATTCGCGTTAACGCCATTTTTAATGCCTTTACGATAGATAGCGGACAGTTCATCAACATCCATATAACCGCTGCCGTGGACTATGGCACCCAGTTTGAGCACTGCATCAAAATCAGCGAAAGTCAGTTGCCTAATCATGGGATGTCTTTTCTTCCTTTGGTACTTTTGACCAAAATGTTTCATTTTTATCACTCATTTTCCCCCCTTGTACGCAGTCTTGCTACATTTCTTTACATTCAAAGCCTTTAACGCCGTCAGCAGTATGCCAGTAAGTATTTTGGCATATGACAGCAATGCTGTCATTTTTGCTTAGCGCATGATTTATAATAAGAATACTCACGTATAAATATGATACTTAATTATACTAGCTGTCATATAAATCAAGCTTGAGGTGCGAAAATATTTTAATAGTTTCTGATTTATTCAACAGAACCTATGGCTAAAGTTTGCAATATTTAGGAAAACTGAGTGTGGAGCCTACCTTAACTTTAAAATAATCGGACGCCCTCCAACTTGACAACATCATTGAAAATACAATACCTTGAAGTTCGACAGGTACGCCTCCTTGTGCGGTTACCTAAAATTTGAAAAGGAATTCAGAATGCTAAAAACAACAGCCGTTTCGGCTTTATGTATCGTTTTAGGCGCGCTAACTGGATGTGGCGGAGGCGGAGGCGGAGACTCTTCACCCCCCGCGACGGATACGGGCAGCATACCTACTAATTCAGCACCCACAGTTTCGCTCACAAATACCACCGTTGTTGAAAAAAGCGAGGTGTCATTATCAGCAACGGCCAGCGACGATGGCCAAATTCAAAGTTATGCATGGCAGCAGTTATCAGGACAAACCGTTACGCTACAAGATGCCGACCAAGCAACGGTCAACTTCATCGCTCCAGCAATACTAAACGATGAGAATATGAGTCTGCGCGTTACGGTCACTGATAATGACGGGGCTTCGACCAGTGCTGAAGTCACCATTGACATTACATCAATAACACTCGGCCTTAAAATATCTGGTTTAGTTACCGATGGTCCTATTCCCAGCGCTAAAGTTTCGATTAACGTTGGCGATCAAACATTCAACAGCATTGCCGATAACACCGGTGCCTACTTAAGCGAAATAATAGTAGATGACTCGTTTGAGAACAGCCTAGTAAAAGCAGAAGCAACGGGACCTGAAGGCAACAGTCAAGTTAAACTGGTATCACAAATGGGTTCCATAAAACAGTTAATGTCACTTGCAGGCGCTGATGGCGTGCTTTCAAGTGATGAGTTTTTTGGTGTTAACATTACTAATGTAAGCACGGCCAATTCAGTGTTACTTGAGGACGCTAACGCTGGGTCTATTGAAACCCTACAGCAACTTGAGCGAGCAAAGTTAGCGGCCGACTCAGATCTAGTTATGCAGCTTGCCACCGCAATTAAACTGGTCATTGATTTTGCAGATGAATACCCGTCGTTGGCTCTGCCAAATGCTGTAAACAACACATTGGAATTCATTTCAAACCCGGATGTTGTGAGTGTCTACCTCACGAACGCACAAACAATCTGGAGTCAAGCATACGAAGCCGCATTTGAGCAAATATCGAACGATAAGAACCTAGCGGACGGTAGTCTAAACGCTGATGCAATGGTGGGAACTTTCTATATAGTTGAGGCAAGTGGTCTAAACGGTGGCGAGCAACTTACATTTAAGACTGACGGAACAGGTCGCCAAGTTTCATCCATTCGATTCGGACAAGAAACGGGAATACAGGAGTTTATATGGGAAAGCGGCGAAAACGGTATATTATTAACTTATATTGACCCCTTTGTTTCGCGCAGTCTAATTTTTGATGATATTTTTTTCGCGGCATTGCGTCACCAAAGTATTATTCGAAGAAATATCCGTATCATTAGTGACTCGGAGGACGTTGTCCAATTTAGTAGCCAATTTACGACATTAACTTCTTATCCAGAAATTGATTATCCTGATTCTGAAAGTGTTTCAACCCGCGTTGAGTCAGCTATGAAGATGTCCGGTGTCGGGGCCGCGGGCGATATCCTTGAAATGGGAGTCAAATACGCAATATCAATTCCAGCAATCAATACTGAACTCGAACTTCCTAGCGAACTTGAGGGATATTCTTTCTTTCCTAGCTGGACAGTTGAGTACTCGCTTGCCGAGTTTTCGGGAAGCATCGATAATGGTGGTTCGGTTGTTCTTAACACCCCAAGTTATGCGATAGATGGCACGGAATCTTTCGCTCAATCTGCAATGCAATGGTCAATTAACGACGCGGGCGAAATCGTTATATTCGATGAGCAAGAAACCTTAACTGTTAGTTTACTTGGACCAGAAAGCGGCGCAACGCTACTAACTTCAACATTACGTGAGAACGATATTATCGCGTCGGCAAACTCAGGGCGAACATTGCGCCTTACTGAAGCCTTTAACGAAGTAAATGCTCCGGGCATCTACATTCTTAAACTCGACTTTTTAGGTGGTAGCAATAACTTCTTTTGGCTTGAAATTAATGCTGATGGAAGTGGCTTAACAGTGAGCACTAGCGACAGAGATAATGATGGCATACTGTCGCCAGATGAAATAACCATTGACCCAAGCTTGTGGCAATTCACCAGCGATGGTTCAATATCACTTCGTCGATACAGAAACTACTCAGGAGAGACCGTTCGTTGCCTCCCGGATACTTTTTCACCCCTGCCGAGTGACGCGTGTAGCCTTTTTTCTGACCGAGTGTTGAGTCTATTTTCGTTTCAAGAGGTTAACGACGAAGTGCGAGCCCATACCTTAAACACGAATAAATTTTTCGAAGACTCGTTTTTTGTCTTTGATGATATAGAGTACGACGAAAGCTTGCTCGCTTTTGTAATTGCAAGCCAAAGATATTGGATAAAAAAAGAACAGCGCCCCGTAAATATTGATGCGGCTTTAGATAATTTACTCGTTCCAAACCTATTTGACGAACAGTTGAAAAAATCAAAAACGCCTGTATTAGATGATATAAAACACAGTCAGGCACAGGAAAGGTTCCACCAATAAGCACTCTCATTGCTAACAGCCCCGCAACAACTTGGCTGTTAGCACTTTTGACAATGAAAAAACGGTTCCTTCTAGCTTTACGAATCTTATAATAAATCCTAATTTAGCCCCTACCTTTTCAAAACAATCATTTCAGCGTACAATTGTAAGCTGAATTAATTTATACTCATTTAAGCAGCAATCGTGAAACAAACAGCAAGTCCACAAATACATGAATACAGTCCGTTGGAAGAGCGTTTAAACGCCTTAACTCACTTTCTTGGTTTCGCATTAGCGATTTTCGGCCTTAGCGCGCTTTTGATGAAAAGCAATGGTGCGGTTGAAGTCATATCTTCGATTATCTTTGGCAGCTCCATGGTGCTTCTTTTTGGTGCTTCGACCCTGTATCACTGGGTTAGTAACCCCACGTTAAAGCCCATTCTAAAGCGAATAGATCATATTGCTATCTATCTGCTTATTGCGGGCACTTATTCACCATTCTTGGTCGTTGCTATTGACGGTTGGGTTTCCACCGTTAGCATTATTACTATTTGGACAGTAGCACTATTTGGCGTTGGTTTTAAAGCCATTTTTAAGGATAAGTATCCTAGACTAGCGGTAACGACATATGCAGTAATGGGATGGCTAGCTCTGCTTATTATTGTGCCAATTTATAACGCGGTTCCGCTCACCGGCTTCATCTTTTTGTTTCTTGGCGGTGTTGCCTACAGCTTTGGTATTCCGTTTTACATGGCGAAGCATAAGCATTACACCCATGCCATTTGGCACTTATTCGTGTTGCTGGGCGCCGCTTGCCACTTCTACGCGATTTACGCTTTTGTAATTGGCCAGCCTACAAACGGGTAGACTACTGTTGCTGCATGCGCTTTTTGGTGGTTGCGGTGGCAGGAGAATTAGCTGGGTCGTCGGGCCAAAAGTGTCTAGGATAACGACCTTTCATTTCTTTCTGAATTTGTTTGTAGCTTCCTTGCCAAAACCCGATGAGATCGTCCGTTGTTTGCAACGGCCTTTGCGCGGGTGACAGCAACTCACAGGTAATCGGCAGTTTTCCGTTTAACAATGTAGGATGCTCTTGCAAGCCATAAAGCTCCTGCACTCTGACCGACAACAGCGCCTTCCCTTCATCGTTGTAATCAATTGTTGCTTTTCTTCCGGTAGGAATAGCAATACTCTCAGGCAAAAGTGCATCAAGTTTTTTGAGTTGTTGATAGTCTATCTGCTGGCTCAGCAACTGATAGAACGGTAGGTTTGAAAGTGCCTGCCACGAATTCTTATCTGTTAAAAATGGCAACAACCACCGGTCTACGTTTTGCAGTAATGCCGATTCAGAAAAATCGGGGAGCTCCTCGTTCTGCCCTGTCGTATTGTTAACACGATTAAACAACCGAACCCTTTTAATCAATTGCTGTGAACGAGCATCAAAAGGCAGCGCCTGTATTCCCTTCTTCTGAATCTGCTGCTTCCACACTGCGGCTAAAGCATCGGGAGATGGTTTAGGAAGGGCTTTTTTAGAGAAAGGAATACGTCCAAAATAGTCTGATTCACTGGCTGTTATACGTTGTTTTTCCTCATCCCACTGAACGAGTTCCTTGCTTGCAAACAGCTCTGGGAAGTAAGTTTTCAGTTGCTCAAATTGTATGGGTTCAGCGTATCGGATAAGCGCGCTATCTGATTGTTTATCTGTTAACTGCATATTCGCAACCACCAGCCAACGCGCATTACTTTGTGTCGTTGATTGCTGCCCTACATGGCGCAAGAGTTCATCTTCAGAATGAAGAACGGCGCCACTGCCATTGGCTAGACTAAAACGCCCTTCTGAACGATGCTTTGCTATCCAGTTCACAAACCCAAATGCGAGTAAAATAGAGACATCTTGCAATGGCCAATCAACTAGCTGGATATTTTGCTTACGGTGCCATTGCTTGATAAGCAACCACATACTGTGTTGTTTATTTTTGAGTAAAAATGCTAGCCGCGGTGTAATCTCAACGGTTTGCGCTTGAGGAAGTGGATCTTTGCTTTCAAGCAGAGCGGCCAATGCGCAAGCCAAACTCTGATGTGCATCACTCAACTGCGCACTCTTTAGCAGCATGATAGCAATATTCGCATTACCGCCCAGAGCATGCACTTGGCGTCCAAAATCGCTTATTTTATTGCGTTGGTCGATTATCCCGAGGCTGACTAACTTCTCCTCTCCTTGTGAGAGCTGTGCAGCAATAGGCTGGTCGATGAGCGCTAGCTCAGCCATTGGCGCGCCCCAAATAGCCGCCTCTAGTATTAAATCTGTTACATCGGATTGCAGTATTTCAGGTGTGGATTGTTGCGCGAGTCGACCATGCAGTTCTTTCGACCATAAGCGGTAACACGTTCCCGCCATGACGCGCCCCGCTCTTCCCGCGCGCTGAGTTGCTGAAGCCTGTGAAATTTTCTGACTAGTCAACTGCGTAATACCACGACGTAAATCAAATATTGCTTTTTTCTCAATGCCGCTATCAACCACCACTTCAATCCCTTCAATGGTTAAACTAGTTTCGGCTATGTTGGTGGCTAAAACAATTTTTCGTTTACCCTCTTTATTCGGCATTAGCGCATCTTGCTGCTGTTGTTTATTGAGGTCTGAAAACAGCGGTAAGACAACACAGTCATCGAGTTTTCGAGAAAGGATTTCTGCGGCTTTTCTAATTTCAAATGCACCGGGTAAAAAAACTAAAAAATCTCTATCATGTTTTGGAAACGTTTGGGCAACCAGCTCACATACCTTATCAACAATCGACGATCGTGAATTTGACGCTGCGTATTGAATGTCGACTGGGTAAGTTCTTCCCTGTGATTCAAATAGCTTTGCATCAGGCATTATTTTGCTAATTTCCCGAGCGTTTAATGTGGCTGACATCACTAATATGCGTAAGTCATCTCGCAAAGCTTGCTGCACTTCTAGGCTTAACGCTAATGAAAAATCGGCATGTATGCTGCGCTCATGAAATTCATCAAAGATAATAAGCCCTACGCCCGGCAGTTCAGGTGCTGCTTGCAACATACGCGTGAGGACACCTTCAGTGACAATTTCTAAGCGAGTATCCGCGCTCGTTTTATTTTCGCCTCGAATGCGGTAGCCAACCGTTTTACCGACTTTTTCACCCAACTGTTCAGCCAAAAAGTGCGCGATATTGCGGGCTGCAATTCGGCGCGGCTGCAGCATAATAATTTTGCTGTGTTGAAAAGCAGGCTGTTGCAGCAAGAACAAAGGCAAGACTGTCGACTTTCCAGCACCCGGCGGCGCCACAACAATGGCATTACCATTCTGAAGATACAGGATGAGTGCGCTGAGTATTTCCTGTACGGGAAGCAAGTGAATGTGAGTTCCTAGTGGGTGCGAACACCTAATTTAAACGATGATGTTGATAAACGCTCTAATACCTAAAGATAATAGCAAAAACCGTCTCTCTGTTCAGTAGCAATTAAGCGTTCTACATTTATTATTAGTAACAACGAAACTATAGGCAAAGGAATGCCGAAGCATGAGCCATCTACAACATAGCAAGAATATCAAATTCATTTCAAAGCCACTGGTAAAAGGCACAACACTGATAGAGCTAATGGTCGTCATCGGTATTTTAGCAATAGTGGGAACACTAGGAGTCCCCAGCTTCTTATCAATTATCACCAAAGCTAGAATTACATCTGAAACCAATCAACTGAATAGCCTTATTCGCTTCACGCGCTTCACTGCGATCGATCAACAACAGACCACTGTACTTTGCCCTGCTGATAATTATAGTCAGTGTGGCGCGGACTGGAATGCCCCCAAAATTGTTTTTATCGACAGCAATTACAACAATGAGCGAGAACCATTAGAACCTTTGCTGATGAGCATGCCGAAAAGCACTACAAACAACCAAATTTATAGCCGCAATAAAACGATTAAATTTTACGAAAGTGGCGTTACTGCCAGCCCTGCAAGTTTGCGTATTTGCCCTGAATCGAAGGAGGCTAATTACGCGAGGCTATTAACAGTGAGCTTGCAAGGAAAAATAAAACTCAGCGCGGACAAAAACAACGACGGCATACACGAAAATAGTTCAGGTAAGCCGCTAACTTGTTTATAAAAAGACTGTTTTTCTGAACGAGGATATTAATGTTCGCCACTGAATATTAAACTTTGAGACTCAAATTTACTCGCTTAAAGCTCAGTGACTATGTCAGTAATTCGTCGCCTTAGGGCAGTTTCCTGCCGTTGCTGTTTTCTTGATTTTGGTATTAATAGAGTAAAAATATGGTGCTCTTTTTAAAAATACATGAAGCCAATTCACGGTTATTTTAAATGGATAATAAAGCTACTTTTCTCGATAGCTGACGCTCATTAACACGTTGCTAAGGGGCAATTGACTGTTGGCTAAACTTGCGCAAATCGCTAAGTTAAATGTTAACTGTCCAAATGAGTTTACGAACGAACTTGAGCAAATTGTTATAAGTCATCTTTAGCGCCATGAGTAAACAGTAAAAATTTAGGGGCGTACCCTGTAAATGATACATGACCTGATATGTAGCCCATTATCAAAATTACAGCTGTAATAACCCAAATAAAATGATCATAAGGTTCACTGAAAGCAATAAAGATGATCGTTGGGACAAGTAAAAACGACAATACAAAAATAAAACCTGATAACACTCTGAATGGTGTTCTAACTTTTGCTAATTGTTCCCTCGAAATGCTCATACTTTCCTTGGCTTATAAAACGCGCGTTAATCGGAGCATTACGGAGTCCGTGTCGAACGCTTCGTTTACCCTTTCATTGAGTTCACCGAAGTCTTTTGCTGCAAGCACGAGCTCTTCAGTTTCATGATCTAGCCAGTACACTGTATTGTTAATACTGCCATCTTTTTCTGCTTTATAGACTAGAATATCGCCGCCCCCATTATTACCGATAACTATTAAATTTTCAGGAAGTCGATAATGCTCACGAGCTGTTTTAGTTTCGTGAAGAATACTATTACACGTTCTTTTGATTCTCTTTTTATCTGAAGTATCGTAGAACGGATGTATTTCAAAATAATCACTTGATACTTCAACGCCACCACCATTCAATTTCATCATCTTTTTTCGGAACGAATCGGGAAATTTTACGCCCAATTCAGTTTCGGCATTCTCAATATATTTCTCATCTACTGGAAAAGTCATGATGTTCCTTTTTGCGTATAACGCCCCGATAAGGGACAGTTGCTTGCATGCGAAAATCGCGAAGCCGCATGCAAGCAACTGTCCCAGCAAGCGCAGCGTCTGAGCTTGATCGGTTTGTTAGGGCACATTTATCTACTTCCATAGTTCCTTTTTATACTTAAAGTGCTCGGCGGCGCTAGCAAGAGACGGTGCAATAGTGAGATTTGATATATCTAGCTTGTAAAGTAGCTTTAATAATTCACCAGCTTCACTCACTGGCAGAGACAGTCTAATTGAGCCATGACGTGGATAGATAGCTCTTGTTCTTTTCTCTTCCAGAATATTTTCCAAACTAGGCCATTTTTCGTGTTTTTTGTAGTATTGGTTCCCACAGTTTATAAAAGTAAACAGCCCTCTTTGTGCTTTCAAAAATTTGTTGTCTGCTTTAGGTGCTGAAACCAAATCTATACATTCAATAGACTTTAGCATGTAGGAATTTAAACAGATTATGGACAAGTGTGAATCAGTTGGTTTTGATAGCGCTGATTTGGCTGCGAAGTAGGCTGCCACAAATGGCGACTCAGTCCAATCTAATAGCCGTGTTGGTACTCCGTGGTGCTGGGCAAGAGCGATGCTAGGAAGCAGAGCAGATTTAAAGATTACATCTGAAGCATCAACATTCCCTTTGAATAGGTTGTAATCTAGAGGTGTCTTTATACCTATATGGTCTGCTGCTTCTAAAAATAGTAATACCGCACGAAGCTCGGCGTGAGCGTGAAACGTAATATATTTTTCTTTGGTGAGTGATTCATCTTCAGGGGGGGGGCTGAGGTGTATAATTGTTTAGTGCTTTTGCATCCCTATGAGCTGAAGGTAAAAGGCTCCATTCTTTCTGGGCTTGACCTCTAAAAATGAAGCTATTTGTCGTCTTTTCACTTACATCAAAAATACTATCTGGCTCAAAAACACTCTTCTCAAGCAGGGCGTTAAATAAGTCACGAGCAGTTTCGAAAGATTGATCTACATCATACATAAGCTTGAATTACCCTCCTGTGCTCTAACACCAAATTAAGCGGAGCTACGCGCTCTTGGCAATGTCCACTTCAATTTTTTTGTTAGCTCTGGTGCTGAATAGAAAGAAATGGCTCAAATAACTCATTAATTTTTTTCCTTTGCTCCACTATAAATATTTTCTTATCAGCTCTGTCGCGTATCATGTTCTTTCTCTCCTCTTCTGACCCTTGAAAACCTAGCTTTGGGTCTAACTCTGTACAAAGAGTCTCGATATCAACTATTGTTTTCCAAATAGTATCACTTATGAATGAATCAATTTCTCGACTCAGGAGCCATTTTGCATCTGAAGTATCTCTAAGAAACTCCGACTGCTCTAATTGCGACGTATTTCCGTTAGTCATAAGTTGAGCAATAATACGCATGCAAGCTTTGTATACTATGTAACGCTTATCAAACAAATCTAATTTGAACTTATTTGACGCTAATTTCCACTGCATGAAAGCAATATACAAGGCTGTAATTGCTATGATCGGTGTCATGAATGCACTAATGTATTGTGTCCAATGAATATCCATCTTCAACTATTCCTTTTAAGAGCTAACGCCGCAAGCAAGCGCCGCTTTAACGGTAGCATTGGCTTGCCTTGTTATAGCTTTTTGCAGACGCATTAGTAGGATGAAGAAAGTACAGTTTTAATTAGGTTGTTGCGAACTGCGCTGGACTTACATTTTTGCACCTCAATATTATGCTCCTGTATTGGAGTGTATAAAGAGTCTTTTTCTTCTTGAGTAAACCCTGGAGGAATATAAGCCTGTATAAATTCTAGGCTATAATCACCACCTGAATTTATGCGTCTCTCTATTTCTTTTGATCGTAAACCATTAAATTCTTGAACTCTTCGGTATTGCTTGTCAGATAAAATAGTAGATCCATCAGTTGTAGATCCACACTTAGATATTAACCATTCATCGAAATATGGCTCTTTATCATTTATAAGTGTGCGAAATTCTTTAGCTGGTATTAACTCTACTTCATTTGATGCTTTGAAGAACATTCTGTCAATTAATGCCTGTGGCGCGCCCATTTCTGTAAGGTAGGTTCTAACTTTAACTTCTAAAGCTGCATATGCAGCTTTAGCTTCTTTTGGGTCGAGCTTTTTGAAATACTCTTTATCGTAGTAGGGTCTATGTATGCCGATTGTGGGAATTATTTTATTCTCTTGTCCAATGCCTCCTTCTCTTTGGTCAAAGTTATCTGAGATTAAGCGATTAACTGCTCCATAAAGGATCAAGACACAGGCGCTATAACAGCCCCGAACATGTTCTTTCTCTATGGCCTCGCCAGTCGGCACTCTGATAAATGGAGAGCCATCGTTGGCCAGAGTTTTTCCTCTTAATTCATAAAACCACTGTCCTTCAAAGCTCCTGAATATATTCCCGCTCACTCTTGCGCTTGCTAACAAATCTCTCGCAACACGACCGATTGCAATAGCTTCATCAATATCACCCCCGACGCTGTTAATACTGACTGGAAGCTCATTAAACTTTGATGTTAAGACAAAGTCTTTTGTTACAGATTTAAATTTTTCAAGGTCGCCTTTTGCAATTGCCCCCTCTATTCTAATGTAGGGTGATCTCCCATATTCTTGATCAATAAAAATTTCCGCAGCATTACTTATAGCTGGAAAAAGAACAGTTAATGCTAATAACAATTTGATTTTTTTAGTCATACTGGCCACTCAACATCAAGGTCATATTTCTCAGGCTCTAAATCCGGATAATCTTTGGCCAGTAATTCTGCGCCTATCGAGGATGCCATCTCCACTGAGGTAGCATCAACTATATAGGAGGCGAAAAATTTCTCATCTTGAGGATTTTCTTTTGTGTACCTGAAATTGACTTTGTAGTTCACGATTGCCTCAGTATTTAATTGTCTTGATGCTATAACGCTTATTATGAAGACTTCATAGTAACAACGGGCAGTAGTCATTTCTAGAATTCTCCATACATGATTAATATCAATAACTTACCGTCTATTGGGTGATAATTTCTACAACTTTTTCTGTGGTAACTATGAATTCATAGTAACCACACACACTGCTTCTTCATAAATCGATATAAAACAATAGCCTAAAGTAAGTTAGTTCGCAAATGACTGTTGTTACAATGAATTCATAGTAACAACAGCCTGCAAAACAGTCTTAAACATAAGGACTAGCTAGCTTAAATGCTGATTTTTAGTCTTATTGAATATAGATTACTGAGAAGGGTGCGTCTAAGAATGTCCGCTTTACTATTTAAGGAGATTAGGTTGATGTTAAAAGGTTCTCGAAACTCTAACGTGTTAAGTACCTTTCCGAAGCCCTTCAATAATATTATGCGACTGTCTGCAATTGCCGTTCTACAGACGTTTCCTAAGGTGTTTTAAAATCTCTCTTCGAGGATGCAAAATCGCAATCATCAATGGCTTCTCATCCACTGTTCGAAGAAAAAACACATAATGTGCACCAGCTTTGCAAAAAAATAAGTCATCGATTGAGTTAGTAAATAATTTATCAGATCTAGTGTCTTTTACTATCAACTCAAAAGTATTTTTTAATACCTCGCGATATTTAACAACCTGAACATTTCCCCACTTTTGCTTAGTAAAGCGAATCAGTTCACGCAGATCTTGCTCTGCTTCTGACGAAAGTAAGTAAGATGCCATAAGATGCTAAGCACCCATTTCGTCGTCAAAAATATCATCTAACGTTTTATCGGACAGTTTTCCTGCGAGTGCATTTTCTTTTCTAATTAATAGAAGTCTTTCAAGCTCCTTAAAAGCTTGCTTTTCTTCTGCTGTAGGCAGCGCACTATCTAATACATAATCTTTTATACTTTTGCCCTGTATCGCTGCAACAGCTTTCAAAAATTGATGTTGCTCTGGAGATATTTCTATTGATAGTCTCATAATCAAACCCATTAATACTCATGCTTTCATTTTAGACAATAAACAACAAAGTATCAATTTGTTGTTTATTTGAGTATTAACATGAACTAGACACACGTAATTGGATTCATAAACAATATGCGACTGTCCGCAATTGCCGTGAATTTGTCATACGACTTAGCCAACACGTACGACCGTTGAGCGCTCAAAAAATCCATGGAATAGTATGGGTTAACAGCAAAAACTGCCTGATAGCTGAAGTAAACGTTTTGAGATTTTTGATCACTAAAGTCCTCCCACATTAAAAATTCAAAGAATTCTTCCTTACCAATTGACATATAGTAAAGAAGTGATAATCTTTACTATATGTAAAATAGTAAAGGAAATATACATGGCTAAGGTCAGCGCAAAAAGACAAATTACATTACCTGTTGAACAGTGTGTTGTTGCGCATATCAATGCTGGTGACGATATAGAGAGCTTTGTTGATAGGCAAGGCGTTATTTCTATTGTTAAAAAACAATCGGGTGCGGCTAAAGGTTTGTTGAAAGGCATTAAAGCTAATATCAATGTAACGGAGCAAGAATCGTTAGAAAGTGCTATTCGCAAATGATCGCTATTGATACAAATGTTCTGCTTCGTTATCTATTGCAGGATGATGCAAAACAAGCAGCAAAAGCAAACAGCTTGGTCCTTGGCACTGACGAAGTTCTTATTACGGATGTGGTATTGACGGAAACGATTTGGACGCTAAAAGGTAAGCGTTATGGTTTGAGCAAAGAGCAGATTATAGATGTTATTCATGCTCTATTTGCTGAGTCTAATATTAAGTTTGAAGATGGTTATGCTGTTTGGGGCGCTCTTAAAGATTTCATGAACGCTAAGCCAATTAAAGCAGGAGGCAAAATCAAGCAAGCTGACTTTCCAGATGCACTCATCGTTAATAAAGCTAAGCGGTATGGCCAGTTAAATAAAACAGAAATTTCGGCGATTTATACATTTGATAAAGCGGCGTTAGAAATCGACGGAACCGAAGAACCCTAACCGAACAGCCTTATGCGCAGGCAGAAACCTCCCATTATCTACAGTAAACTCAAAAATAGCCCTAATTATTAACTCTCCTGTGGGTTTAGGAAATTCTTGCCTGCGCAAGAAAGACGGTAAGTTGTTTCAACGGCTGCAATTGCAGTATTTGAAACCAAGTTGAACAGGCAAAAGTGACAGTTAAGAGCCGGTTAATGCTCAAATGAAAAATGGCTTGCGAGTCTTCAAAAATCGGGCAGATATATTAATTAAAAAGAACAATTTATGGCCTTGTTTCTGTCCGTAACACTCAGCGGCAATTAGGCTACAATACTCCAAGACTACCTTTAAAATTTATGCGAGAAATTTGCGTGTTTCCTGTGTCTTTTGACCCAATTATTCTTTTTCACTATATTCGAGCATTGTGGTTTCAAACTTCAAAATTTCTTTTTGATAAGGTGAAGCATCAAAAAACATCTGTGCTTTTGCACTACTTTCACCTTTCAGAGTAGTAAATATGCGAGCTGAAACATCGGCCCTGTCTCCATTGGATGTCAGTAAATGAAGGTTATTAGTGGCAAAAGAAGGGTCTGTGTAGGTTGCCTTCAATAATAGCTTTTTCGTAGCCTGTTGAGTGTCGATATCTGTTTGGCGACTCACCCACTTTAAAGCGGCTTCTGAGTTTGAAAAACTCAAATAGTCTATTATCTTGTCAGCACGGGATTCCAACTGACCTGACTCTGCTCTAGACATATACCAATTAGCGGCATTGCTGGCGTCAGTGACTATATAAGACCGAAAAATTAGCTCCTCGGTTTTGTCTTTATTGGTTGACTCAGGCAATTCAGAAAACCAATCTAATGTTCCTTCAGGCTTAGCTCTCAACCACGCACTAAGGATAATACTTTGTGCACTTGAACTATCTAAATATGCCGTTTTGTCTAACAAATTGATAAAGTCAGCTGATTCTTTTAGATTCATCGTGATTCCTGACATTGCTAAAGAAAGCTCTGTGCGATCATCAACATGTTCTTGCAGGAACTCGACAGCTAAGTCTTGATTCTTCATAGCCAATTTTGCAAATATGTTACTTAGAATAGGGGTGAAGCGCGATGACAATTCTTCTTTGTTGTCGTTGTACCAATCAAGCGCAAGTACAGGCTCTTTTCGTGCCCATTTAGACACAGCGATATTGATGGCTCCCAGTCGAATTTGTGGGCTTGTAATATTGTTTAGCGCAAAAGTGAGGGCTTTATAAGGAGCAATTGACGCATAACGGTCTAAATAGATAGACAAAATAAATGAGAACTCAGGGTCATTAGCGTAAGCTCTTAAGTATTCTAGGTCAGAAAGTAAATCTTCTTCGCTCATATTTGTGACCAAATTATATGCGGAAGCAATAGACGCAAGATCTTTGCCATATATGCCCTTGAACATACTGATAACTTGGTTAAGTGTGCTTTGATTTGCGTCTTGCTTCTGCTCAGTAGCAGTTACGATATTTGTAGGCTCCTTGGATACAGGAGATTCTTGAGCAGTAGTAACAAGTGACTTAGTCTCGACTTCTTCGTTATTTACTGTATGAGATGATAGCTTATGCCAATGAGAACCGACAAAAAAAGCTAGACCTAGTGTACATAACCATGAAACGGCAATAAAAATTTTCAATTTATTAAATCCTTTAAAACTACGTTCCTAATCAAACATATACTGCGCCGGCGATGCCAATAATGTATTACGTGCCTCGATAGAGACAAAATAGCTATCCTGAGCGTGCTATCTTATCAAAACTATAGAATAGCGACAGAACTTAGACAAGCAATAGCAATTTGCCGATAGTGGAAGTGGCTAACAGATCCGGTTTAGATACTTTTTAAAGCACTCTTTGCAAACGACTTGTAACTAGCCGCAACAGCTCGTAAGTCAACAATGTTCAAGCACGAGGATGCCAACTTTCAGGGTGCAAATCAAAAAAGCCGCTCCTAGGAGCGGCTTTTCCAGTCTGAGTTGAACCAGCAAAAGATTAATTGCTATTGAGTGTCTCAGTAATTACCGTATCGATTACATGAATCACGCCGTTAGTGGTGTAGATATCAGAAATGATTACGTTAGAACCCTGAATTTGTAAAGATACTTGCTCTTGCTTCGCTGTATACCAAACATCACCAGCGCCTTCGCCAAGCGCGTCGCCTGCTTCAGTATCATTTGCGTAGAAGTACAGAGGACGACCCAAATAGGTAGCTTGTATCGTGTCATCGCCTCGCGTAATTGTACCGAGACCTGGAACAGAAGACACTTCACCGTCAGCTACAAGCACAGGTGGCCAAGTAGTTGCGCAACCGTCTACACAAGCACTGCTAGCGGTGCCTAGATCGCCGTCAAAAGTATACAAAGTGAAACCTGGAAAACCAGAGGCTGCGCCACCGACTAAGCGTTGATTTGCTGCATCGTAGGCGACTTCGCTTGTTTCGCTGTCCATAGTTGCAGCAAAATTAACAAGCGCAACGCTCACGTCTTCCATAGCAACAGTATCGACGTTTGCACCGTTTGCAGCATATGCATTTAATGAACCTATTTCAGCGCCAGATACGACGTGCTGTAGTAAAACACCGCTTAACGCATCTACATCACCCAACAGGCCAGCCAGTACCGGCTCTGGAATTTTTGCAAATGCAGCGTCAGTTGGTGCAAAGACAGTGAAAGTTGCCGTTTCGTCATTCAACGTATCAACTAGATTAGCAGTGGTAAGCGCTGTAACTAAGGTTTCAAAACGGTCATCAGCAACTGCAATATCAACGATAGTGCCAGTACGCTCATTTGCTGCAGGTATCGGCAAAATTACTTGGTCAATCACATGGATTACACCATTGTCAGCCATTACATCAGCAGCCGAAACGGCTGATTTGTTCACAAACAAGTTAGAGCCGCTAAGTGATAATGCAACCTGCGCTTCGTTTGCTACCTCTACTAAACTATTGTCTGATTGTGCGACCATTACGGCTGCATCTTGTAAAATAGCAGAGCCAGAGATAACGTGGTTTAGTAATATGTTAGAAAGCGTGTCCGTGTCTGCAAGTAGCGCAGCGATGGTTGCGTCACCTAACAATGCGAATGCATCGTCGGTTGGTGCAAAAACGGTAAAGTCAGTATCTGTATCTGCCAACACACTGTCTAAGCCAGTAGCTTCTAAAGCTGCAACTAAAGTTGTGAAGTTTCCATTTTCTCTCGCCACATCAACAATGCTCTGGGGTGGAGTTGGCAGTTCAACATCACCTACTACAACCATATCTAGCACATGGATGATACCGTTAGTTGTGTAGATATCGGTCATTACTACGTTTGCGCCACCAAAGGTCAGCGTATCAGTTTCTGCATTAAGCCCAACTGGGATCATGGCACCTGAAGCAGTTGTCGCACTTTGGCCATTTAAACTAAATGCAGTAACTGAATCTACTTCCCCAGCGACAACATGTTGCAGTAAAACAGCACTAAGCGCTTCTGGGTCTGCGATAAGTGCTTCTAGTGTTGCAGGATCAATCATTGCAAACGCTGCGTCAGTCGGAGCAAATACTGTGAAACTTGCGTCCGGATTTGACAATGTATCTACAAGGTCAGCTGCCTGGACTGCTGCCACTAGAGTGTCGAAGTTGCCATTCGCCACCGCTGTTTCAACGATGTTGCTGGTTGGCTCACCGCGCATTCCAGGAGGAGTCAGTACAGCATCAATCACGTGAATAATACCATTGTCAGTGACTAGGTCAGTTGTTGTAACTGTTGCACCATTTACGTACAAGGAGGTAGCAATAAGAGATAAACCTACGCTTGCACCATTGACTGTTTCAACGGTCGTACCTGCAGCCGCTATAGCCGCCTCTGCATTTACCGCACCTTCAAGCACATGATACGTGAGGATACTGCTTAACGTGTCAGTGTCTGCAAGGAGCTCTGTAATTGTATCTTCGCCTAGTAATGCAAACGCGGCGTCAGTTGGAGCAAATACGGTGAAAGATGCATTCTCGTCATCCAAAGTTGCGTCTAAACCTGTTGCTTGTAATGCTGCAACAAGCGTTGTGAATCCACCGTTATTGACCGCCGCGTCAACTATTGTGACTGGCTCTGGTGGCGGTGGAGTTGGTGCTGGGTCGTCATCATCACTACACGCTTGCAAACCAAATATCGCAGTTGCAATTATCAACGCTGTATTTATTTTTTTCATAACCTTTCCTGGGTTGTTAAAGTCATTATCCGTTACGCCACGGATTTTTCCCAAGATCATCATTTTAAGTGGAGTAATTTTTATTTTTGTAGGCTGACTCTGATTAAAAAAATTTATGCCATTGTTTTTTATGATAAAAAAAAACCAAAAACCATATGTTAAATTATTGTAATGAAAATTTGTTAATATAATGTCACTCTCAAAAGGCTTAAGGGATGACTGTAATAGCCGGGTATTTTCGTCTTTACCTAGTCTGGCGCGAAAGGACACTCAATGTCCGGGGGGCTTTATTAATCGCTTTTCACAAAATTAGGGATCATTTTGAGGGTAGAGGGGTACATTTACCACACAAAACCGACACCTTGTCGGCTGCAGTGCTTACCTAATTAATATTCGCATTCTCGATACTAAGCCCTTGGTTAAGAGCCCTCGTTTAAGAACGCTTGAACTTTTTCTCTATCACTTAAGACAAATAGTAATACGAGATCTCCTGCTTCAGCATTATCGAGTATCTTTTTAGTACCAGCCAGAGGATCGCTCGCCAATATAATGTCATTTTTGGAGATACTGGCATTAAGTAAATACCTTTCAACTAGCAAAGAAATTTCATTTGGCTCTCGCCCTCTAAGATATTTCTTAATTTCTGCTAAAACATATGTTTGCGGCTTTAGTTCGCTCACAATCTTCGCTACATCGAGGATCTCGTTATCCGAACGATCACCAGCATGACTAAACATAACGTGCTTAGCTTTAGCAGGCATATTCGATGCCATATTGATCAACGCACGCATGCTGTGACTGTTGTGTGCAAAGTCGATAATAACCGTCACACCGTCAACTTGATAAATATTACCCCTTCCTGGATTATCACTTGCATCACTGCCAAAATTCATCAATCCAGAAAGCACGTTTTCGTCGCTGAATCCCAAAGCCTTGGTTAATCCAATAACGCCTAATGCGTTTTGTATATTGTGTCTGGCAGTGCCATTTACAGTCATGGGTACGTCAGCAACTTCGGCAATGCTAACTTGCTCTTTCCTGCTGTATACAAATTGATTTTTTCGAACAAAAACACAAGGAAACTGCTGGCTGACTGCCTGCACTATTTGGGGATTATTTTCATCTTCACTAAACCAACAAATAGGCACGTCGAGCTCTTCAGATTCTTTGACTAACAATGCATCATCTGCATTTAGCACTAATGTTCCCTGTGCAAAGTCGTTACCTTTCGGGATAGCTTTTGCAACCATCGTTTTGACTTTTGCAATCTCTTCAACGGTGTTAATGCCGTACTGCCCCAAATGATCACCGGCCACATTTGTTACCAACGCAGCATTTGCAAATTGTACCGGTAAACCTCGTCTTAATAGACCACCGCGAGCAACCTCTAAAAAGGCAAGCTCAGTTCGCTTATCTCGCAGTAACATTCTTGCGCCACCCGGGCCCGAATAATCGCCTTCATCAATGATAGTATCGCCTACTTTAATAAAATCAGTTGAGGTGACACCGGCATTCAATGATGCGGTTTTTGCAACTTCAGCGGCAAGACGAACGCTTGTTGATTTGCCGTTTGTACCTGTCACTAACGCTAAAGGGACGGCAGAGTATAGCTGCCAACTGACCGTCTTAGGATCTGGGAATTTGTCGATAGACCAAGTGGCAGACTTAGAGCCCATGCCAAGGCTAATTTCATCGTCATCAACTAGGCAAACGACATTATGAATGTTTGCTTGGTTAATGAATTCAAGTAATGCAGGGTTTCTTTCTTCAGCAATAGTTTCTTTTAACGCTGCAATGCGAGGTAATATTTTAATTGTTTGTGAGCGTTCACTATTATTTAAGGGCTCTTTACCTGCTGAAGGCTCTTTACCTGCTGAAGGCTCTTTACTCGCTGAAGGCTCTATACCTGCTGAAGGCTCTTTACCTGCTGATGGCTCTTCACCATCCGACAATTCTGCGACACATAATTCCCACGCGAGCTCAATGAGATCGCAGGCGCTGTAGAGTAAATCCATAGGCGCGGAAATCGACAAACTTGCGCCCCCTTCGTAAAGCCTTTCGTAGCAATTTACTGGCCACGCATAGTCGCTGCCTAATGAAGTTTGACAGTGGTACAGATGCTTTCGCCAACAATCGATGACAGTTTGAGCCGCTATGCCATTGAAAAAAACATCGATGATCGCGCCAGGTTCGTCAGACAGAAGATTCGGTCCCGTTAACCTTCTTACTTCATCAAGTTCAAATGTCATACTGCTCCTTTCTCGTAACGTTGTTCATGCATTTAGCTGCTCATACACTGATAGAGTATATCAATCTGACTCTTCATCTCTATCCACAACAATATGCACGCCGCGTTCATCTTGTACGATTCGGCTGCCCTCTTGAAGTTCGAATTTGTGTTCAACTGGTTGGAACAATTTTTCAGGAAAGTCTCTCGAAGGCTCTGATTCGTCGCTAACAGGATGTTCTGATGAATGGTTAAAGTGTACGATCTGCTTCCAACAGCGAGTAATATTGTCACCTAAGATGATGAGTAAATCACCCGGCGCACAGCTCGCTAACCCGGCTTCAAGTGCATCAACCTCGCTCGGTACTACCTGTATATTTGAATCATCAACACCATTCGACTCCAACGTTTGTTTGAGCATCATTGGCACCTCATCATGTCCGCGGCCGCGACGATCATCATCGGCTTTGCATACAAAACTGTCGAAAGTAGAAGCAATTATTTTAGCCGCCTCAACGATGTCTTCATCCCTTCTGTCGCCAGGCATCGCTATAACAATGCGGCGCTTGCCTTTGACATCTAAACGCCCAGCTAAATCTGTAATCGTTTTGATTGCTGCTGGATTGTGCGCATAGTCTAGTATAACTTTGAACGGATGTTCATCAAAAATATTCAGGCGACCCGGTGCTTGATAGAACGAAGTATTGAATATTCTCAAGCCTTGGCGAATGTTCTCTAGCGAAGTATCGAAACTGTATGCCATCGCCGCAGCAAACATAGCGTTTTGTACGTTATGCATGGCCTTACCTTCAATCGTTGCCGGTATTAAATGCGTCCATAACAACGGAATGTGAGCGCCTTTATCGTAAATAGTGATCATGTCGCCGTTGATGCCCTTTTCGAGAACAATCGCCATACCACCTTGACGGATATGCTCGCGTACAAGACCATGACCTGAATCAATCGTGACATAACAAATTTGTTTCGCTTGGCAAAACTCCGCCATTTGTAAACAGTGAATATCGTCGGCGTTAAGCACAACACAGTCTTGCGCAACTTCAACCACGACGCGCTTTATTTGCGCTAATTGCTCTAAGGTATCAATTCCTCGCTGACCTAAATGGTCGGCTGAAATATTCAAACACGCGCCAACATTGCAAGTACTATAACCTAAGCCGCGTTTCACGATACCGCCACGCGCCGTTTCCATAATTGCAAAGTCGACACTGGGATCACGCAACACTATTTGCGCTGATGTTGGGCCTGTCATATCCCCCTTTACCGTAAGATGACCGTCGATATATACACCATCAGTAGATGTCATACCGGTAGTAAAACCCGCGCTTTTCATAATGCTTGCAAGCATTCTCGATGTCGTCGTTTTTCCGTTAGTGCCGGTAATGCCTGCGACGGGGATCCTAGCTTTGCTGCCGGCAGGAAACAGCATATCGATTACCTTACCAGCTACATCTCTCGGTTTACCTTCACTGGGCGCAACGTGCATCCTAAAACCCGGAGCAGCATTACACTCACAAATCCCTCCACCGATTTCTTTGTATGATTTGCTAATATCATCAGTTAAAAAGTCAACGCCACCAATATCGAGGCCAATAGCACGAATTGCGCGCACTGCCATATCTCTATTGTCAGGATGCACTATGTCGGTAACGTCAATAGCGGTGCCACCGGTTGACAAGTTTGCTGTCGAGCGCAGAAAGAAAACCTGGTCTTTTTCAAGTACCGTATCTTCGTCGAAGCCAGCTTCTTCCATAAGACGAGAAGCTTGGTTATCGAGTTCTAGTCTGGTGAGCACTTTCTCATGACCAACGCCACGGCGAGGATCTTTATTGACCACATCGATGAGTTGTTCAATGCTGTGAATGCCGTCTCCAACAACGTGCCCGGGAACCCGTTTGGCGACAGCAACTAGCTCATTGTTAACTACCAACATGCGGTGATCGTAGCCTGTAATGAAGCTTTCGACTAAAACGGCTCTGCTAGTGCCGTGGTTTTGCGCTTCAGAAAACGCTATCGTTACATCTTCGTCTGTCATCAAATTAATGCTAACACCGCGTCCGTGATTTGCATTTAGCGGTTTTAGTACCACAGGAAAGCCAATGCGCTGAGCCGCTCTTACAGCTTGCTTATCACTGTAAACCATCATTTGCTGCGGCACTGGAAGGCCCAAATCATTCAGGAGATTATGCGTATCTTCCTTATCACAGGAAATTTCTACTGCAATATGTTTTGTTTCACTGGTAATTGTTGCTTGAATCCTCTGCTGGTATTTGCCGTGACCAAATTGCACTAAACTGTAATTGTTCAAGCGCAACCATGGAATATCACGTTGCTCTGCAGCGGCGACCAACGAAGCGGTGCTTGGCCCAAACTCTTTGCGCTGAGCCATCTTGATGAAATTGGTCAACTCATCTGCAAAATCAAATTCTTCATCGATGTCAGCTTTAATCGCCGTTTGGACTTCTTTAGGCATAAGGTGCGTGAGCAGTTTTAAACCAAGGGTACCTGCTTCTAAACCCACATCTCTTTGTTGGTATTGATACACGACATAGTAACAGCCTTTATCTTGCATGCTTCTTGTGCGACCAAAGGTAACAGAAGAACCTGCCAAGTTTTGCAGCTCGATCGCGACATGTTCCCAAATATGCCCAATCCAAGTTCCTTCATCTTCAACTAGACGCCTTAAAAACCCGCCCTCCTCACCGTAAGAGCAACCGTGCTTTTGGAGTGAGGGTAACGCAGCGATCAGGCCATTAATAAAGCCCTCACCCAATTTGACTGAAGGCCAGTACTCTAATTCACCAATATCAATTTGGTAACAGATAACAGGGAAATTAGCATAGACATTTGGACCGACATAAACGTTTTTACTTAGAATTTTCATGGTTGCAGTTCCCTTGGAGCGACTTTAGCGTGACTTTGTTTTTTATTACTTAACGGCGCGGCAAAAGCTGCAGTAGATGCGATGTTAAACCGTTTTGAATTTTTCTATCATTTTTGAATCTGATAGGGTCAAGTAACGTGCGATTATTATTAATCTACGGTACATAAAAAAGGTAGCTTACGCTACCTTTTGAGTTGTTTTTATTTTGTTCATCGCAACATCAGAATAACTGATGGGAAAATGCATACGCCGATGATTAACTTACATAAGCTTTTCGATTTGAAATATCATATCTAGCGCCTGTTGCTAAAATATGTAATTTAACATTGAGAAGTGTCAGTGCATCACCCGTGCGCGCCTCTGCCATTGATGAGTATTCAATATCACTCGTGTCAAGGACCGTAATCGCACCGCTTCCCACTACTGTGAAAACATTGTCATGATCAATAAATGCGGCAGTGTCTTCATCAAGTCCGATACCAATTAAAAATGGATTGTAGCTAACAGCCGAAAGTAAACGAGCTAGTCGGTTACGTTCATTAAAGTGCTGATCAACCACAATCGTATTAATCAAACCCATGCCAGGCGCTAAATTCACTCCACCTTCAGTGGGAACGATGCCGGTATTTCCACCAGTAATCATATGCTGCGAGACAATGGCAGCCCCAGCAGATGTGCCTGCGTAATGAACGCCTTGCGCATTTAGCTGACGAATGGTTTTTGCAATGGGTGTACCGCCTAAGATAGTCGATAATCGAAGTTGATTACCACCCGTCACAAAGATACCCGTACTTTTTTCCAGTGTTTTTACGTAGTCTGGGTTTTGCGCATCGCTACGCTCAGTAATAGGAAGTGAATAGGTTTTCTTAACCCCTATTTCTTCAAAAATCTTTTGATATCGTGAGCCAGTATCGTCAAGCTGCGAGGCTGTTGGAATAACGGTAATAACGGCTTCTTTACCACCGCAAAGCTCGACAAATTTTGCCAAAATTTCAGGGTTGTCTAGTTTTTCTTCTGCACCACCAATAGGAATTACATATCCTCTTTGGGTGCCATCTATAGTTGGAGAGGGCATAATATTTACTCGAAAGTGCCTTTTTTAATTTGTTGGTTATATTTAACATGCCAATGACCCAATGCCATTACATGCTCAATCCGATTTTGTTTATTCAATATGATGATATCGGCATCAGCTCCCTTTTCTATTCGACCTTTTTGATGAAAATTCATTAATTGTGCAACGTTCTTCGTAAAAAAGGGTAAAAAGGTTTCGATCGCTTGTCCGTCGTCTACTAATTCATAGAAGATATTCGTCATCGATTGAGACTCTGCAAAGTCCATTTTTTTCAAACTACCATCAGCATGGAAGTCGGGTAAGCATCCGCCGCCGTCCGAGCTAATGGTCAATTTATCTTGTGGTAAGTCTTGCTGCATATAACGCAACAATGCTTCGCCAGGTTCAAAACCGACATCGCCAGTCTCAAACGCAGTAACGTCTACCCAACAGCCTCTTTTAGCAAGCTCGCAGGCTTCTTCAAATAAACTGCGCTGTCGGTTTATATGAGTCGGGTTATACGTTCTCGGTGGAATCTCAGCTGTCTCTAGTGCTTCTCTAATGATGCTCAAGCCGCGTTCACCGTCACCCAGGTGCAAATGCAACATGCCAGCCTTTCCCGTCATCAACCGAGCAACGTGAGCTTCAGACGCAATTTTCAACAGCTCATTTAACGTTGGCTGACTAGAGCGGTGATCGCTAATAGCTAATTCACCAACGCCAATAATCGGCTCGATAAAAACAATATCTGAACGCACTGAACCAGTTAATGTGGTTGGCGGCAGATGATAACCACCGGTGTAGCAATAAGCAGAAAAACCTTCTTCTCTTAACGCATAAACCTGCGCTACCAATGATTCGGTGCTGCGAGTTAGGTCATCCGTACCCAGCAAACCAACAGCGGTTGTTACACCCGCTCTTGTAAATTTACTTAGCGGCACAGGAGGTACTCTGGTAGAAAATCCTGCCTCGCCCCCTCCCCCAGTAATATGGGTATGTCCATCGATGAAGCCAGGCATTACAACGCAACCCTCAGCATCGACAGTGGTGTGTTCAAGGTTTAGCTCAGGAAGTGTATCGCCGATATAAACTATTTTATTTTCGGCAACCAGAATGTGCTGAATGCCCAAATGTTCAGGTGCATAAACGTCAGCATTCTTAATTATTGTGATCAAAACCGACACGCTCTTTTCATTTGTTAAAGCAATGTCGCAATTCTATCGCCTAGGTAGCGAAACACATAACCCTTTTTGTGATATTTCACTTTTTAATTAGGCGGATTTAATAAACTTAGCGTGAGAAAGGCAAAGTAATGCAAGCACGCTTTGAACCGTGCTTGCATAAAATATTAACCAAAATGATTAAATACCATTTTATTGCCATCCAAATCACGGAAATAAGCACCATAAAAAACGTCAGGAATGCGTTGTCCAGGCGCACCATCACACGTTGCTCCAAGAGAAATTGCCTTTTTATAAAGCTCATCACACTTCTCCTTAGAACCAGGAGCGATTGCCAGCATATTACCATTGCCACAATGCTGCGGGTCTTCATTGTAAGGAATACAAATGGCTAACATAGGCTCCGCCATGCTTTTACCGATAAAAATAATACGGTCCATCTTTATAAGCGTTTTCGCCCCAAGTGGCGCTAAGAGTTCGTTATAAAAAGCTTCTGATTTTTCTAAATCACTGACACCAATCGTTGCATAGCTGAGCATCTTATTTCCTTTTTATTATAATTAACACAATCTACCCTACTCTCAATGAGCAAAGTTCACCACTTACAACGCAATATTTGGCATTTCGGTTTCGCGCTCAGTGAAATATGTTTTTGTTTAATGAGAAGCAAACTAGACAGTGCTAAATGACCGCGCGTTTGTGTGATAAGTGTTATCGGGAGCTACAGGCGGAGCCTTTGCCCACACAAACCGTCCAATGGCAACGATGCCATTAGCGAGCGGCCTCGGATGGCGAACAGCGCGTTTGCGTGATAAGTGTTATCGGGGGGCACAGAGGAAGCCTTCCCTCCTGCAAACCTTCAAACGGCAAGGACGCCGTTTGAGAGCGGCCAAGGATGGCGAACAGCGTGTTT